>Ga0209542_10006660_pt1 | contig 22385 bp, 26 predicted proteins | sample RifCSPhighO2_01_FD_184028 | JGI IMG/M metagenome (GOLD analysis project Ga0209542, IMG submission 184028) | Soil microbial communities from Rifle, Colorado - Rifle CSP2_plank highO2_0.1 (SPAdes) (version 2) | ecosystem: Environmental > Terrestrial > Deep subsurface > Rock core/Sediment ... | reverse complement strand
AAGAACAGGTGCCAGCGGACCAGTTTCTCCACCTTTTCGATAATTTCGCTTGAGTATTTAAGCCTGTGTAGAGCCGTTTTAGTCATCCTGGCCCCCACCACATCGTGGCCGTAAAAGGTCCAATCTTTGTTCTCCTCGCTCCATCTGCGGGTAGCTGGCTTACCCACGTCGTGCAGGAGTGCACCCATGCGCACGTGCAAGGGCCAATTGCGATCAGCCGAATGTTGCACGGCACGGAGGTTGTGCTCCCACACGTGGTAGATGTGATCGCCGTTTTGCTCGATGCCAATGCCTTCAAGCAATTCAGGCAAGATGTGTGGCAAGAGGTTAAGTTTTTCGCACTGGGCTATGCCGGTTAGGGGTGAGGCGGACATCACAATTTTTGTGAACTCTACTTGAATCCTTTCTTTGGCGATATGGGCCAGCAAGTCCGCCGCCCCGTGGATGGCCGCTGCTGTGGCACTCTCAATGGCGAAACCCAGTTCCGTGGCTATACGCAAGGCTCGCAAGAGACGCAGGGCATCCTCCTCGAAGCGCTCTACCGGGTTACCCACGGCTCTAATGAGTTTGTCCTTTATGTCCTTTTGACCACCAAACGGATCGACAAGATTGTCCGATATGACATCGTAAGCAATAGCGTTGATGGTGAAGTCTCGCCTCTCTAAGTCCTCCTCCAAAGTTTTAGCCCAAGTCACTTCGTCTGGTCGGCGCTTGTCCGTATACTTGCCCTCTTTGCGGTAGGGCGTTATTTCAACATTTTGCAACGAAGGATCATTCTCCCGCCCCGAGTCTTCGGGGCGAGGCTCGCCCAAACTGGTTTGGGCGGCATTTTTCACAGTTACAGTCCCGAAATCATTCTCGTAGAACGTTTCATCGCTGCCAAAAGTAGCCACAATCTGCTCTGGCGTAGCATTGGTAGTGAAATCCCAATCTTTAGGCTTGCGGCCAATCAAGAGGTCACGTGTGCAACCACCTACTAAATACGCCTCATATCCGGCTTCTTTAAGCTTGGTGGAGATGTTAGAGATTTCGTTGGGGATGCTTAGTTTAAGACTCATGATTTGTGCTCGCACCGCGTAGCTTTAGCGGAGTGGTGCTCCCGGAGGGACTCGAACCCCCAACAACAGGTTCGAAGCCTGTCGTGATATCCATTTCACCACGGGAGCAATGTTTATTGATAAAATGCTCAATATCCAATATACTAGCACAGCATTGATAACTTGCGGGTATGGTTTAGTGGTAGAACGCTACCTTGCCAAGGTAGAGACGCGGTTTCGATTACCGCTACCCGCACTAAGATGATTTGCCTTCGTCGTTCAATGGATAGGATATCTCCCTCCGAAGGAGGTGATGCCAGTTCGATTCTGGCCGAGGGCATATGAACGAAGAACCTGTTGTATTAGTTGACGATGATGACAACCAAATAGGCACTTGCCCTAAGGCCTTGGTGCATCATGCAAACACGCCCCTGCACAGGGCTTTTTCGAGTTACATCTTTAACCAAAAGGGTAAGGTTTTGGTGCAACGACGAGCCAAAAGCAAGAAAACCTGGGGTGGAATTTGGTCCAACTCTTGTTGTGGTCACCCTCGCCCAGGCGAGGAGCGAATCGATGCCGTTTCGCGACGAGCCAAAGATGAGCTTGGTATTAGTGTTTACAACCTCAAACAGGTTGCCCCGTATCAGTACCGCTTCGAGCTCGATGGAGTGGTCGAAAACGAGATTTGCCCTATCTTTGTTGCTCGAACTAACGACCAAGTTATGCCCAATCCGAGCGAAGTAGAGGAGTATTTGTGGCTCTCTTGGCCCGAATTTAAGGCTCACATTGAGGCAAACAAAAATAGCTATTCTCCATGGTGCAAAGAGCAGGTTAAGATCCTAGAGGACCTCGAAGAACTGGGGATAACCCTGGGGATAGAGGGGATAACGGACATCGCAATTAGTCAAAAACGGCTCTAAATATAGAAATCAAAAAGACATATGACCGATAGGCCAGACAGGGCGCAGGTAGGCAAAATAGGGGAGGATACGGCCTGCAAGTACCTCCAAAAGCACGGTTTTACTATCATTGAGCGCAACTATTGGCAGAAGTGGGGAGAGATAGACGTGGTGGCTGAAAAGGACAAAGTCCTTCACTTCGTTGAGGTCAAGTCTGTTATTCGCGGGGTCCGACTCACCCCTCGAAGCCTGGCTTCGAGGGGGCCCGGAAGCCTGACTTCAGAACCCGATTACGACCCAGAGGAAAATGTCCACCCATGGAAATTGAAGCGGTTATCTCGTGCCATCCAAACCTACCTCCTCCAAAGAAATGTGCCAGACGACAAAGAATGGCAGGTAGACGTCCTAACCGTCGAACTCGATTTTGAAACTCGGCGTGCCCGGGTCAAGCTCCTTCCCGACATTGGGTTGTGACTATTTGTTTGGGGCCGGAGTGTTTGAGGGAAGGATTTTACCTGTGCAGGGGTCGTAGAGAGTGTAGCCGGCAGGTACCCTCATATCGAACAGGTCAGAGGGGAATGATTCCCGGGGTTCGATTTTAAGGTCAAACTCGGTTTTGTTGAGGTCCCCTCCGTGGTAAAAGTAGCGAATAAGCGGCAAAAACGTTTCTGCGTCGTACATCACCAACTCAAAATAAGGCGTTACTGGCCAACCCTTGGCGTCACTCACTTTTATCGCGTAGGCTTTTTTGTTGTTGTAGAGCGTTTCTCCTTCCAGGGTGATAGTTCGAGGGTCAGGGTAGTCTGAAGAGAGATCCATAAAATATTGATAGGGATTATAGCGCGGAATAAACAGCGAAGTACCCTCGCCAAGTTCGCCACATTGAAAGAGCCATTTGGCGCTTTGTTCTGATGGGTCGGTATAAAGCGCCAATCTGTTGCCGCCATATACGTTCCCCTTTGTAATATAGACAAGTGAGCGACAGCTATTCCCCGGACCAGTTGGCACGCAAGAGTCTCGATATCTATCTATCCCAGTTTCCAAATCAACCCAGAACTCGAATTCGCGTCCTCTAAGATTTAGTTCTTTGTTAATCTCCCTCCCGTGCACAACACCAGGTTTGCTTGTGGTCGTCGCTATGTCTGACCACTCGACACGTTGGACATTTGGTCCCAGCAAAGAGTCTAACTCGTTTTGCGCTTTCAGAAGAGATTCCCCAGGGTCCCCCGACTCGGCGTTTTTGTTGTCGTTCTGCTGCTGCCTGCTCGCGGGGGCAACCGTGACAGTTCGAAAAGGTACATATTTTAGAGCAGTGGCATCCAGTATTAGGGCCAAAAAAACCAGGATAATAATAATCGCGGGGATAATTCTCGAGCTTTTCATGCCGCAAGTATATCACCGTGATGTATAATTAGTAACGATTACTAACCTAACTAATTATATGGATATCGTCATAAATTATTGGGCGGTTTTGGTGGGGGGTATCGTTAGTGTGGTGCTGGGGATGATTTGGTATAACCCCAAAGTCTTCGGTACGGCTTGGATAGGGGCTCAAGGCAAATCGATGGATGAGATGCTCGCCAAGATGAAGGTCTCGGGCAAATCAATGACGAGCCAATACATTATCCAAATCGTGGCCGCGCTTGTAATGAGTTATGTGCTTGCGCACTTTGTATCGCTATTGAGTTTCGTAACTTTCAGCGCTGGGGCCCAACTCGGCTTTTGGCTCTGGCTCGGCTTCGTAGCCACGGCTATGATAGGCATGGTGCTCTGGGAGGGCAAACCGTGGAAGTACTATTCAATAGTGGCCGGCTACCACTTGGCGAATATGTTAATTGTCGGAGGTCTCCTCGCCGCCTGGAGTTAGACGTTTGGTTCGGTGGCGCCCTCCCAAGCCATCTTGAAGATGGTCCGCATGGCTTCGGCGATGGCGGGGCGCTTTATGATAGTGCCGAAGCGCGGTTCTTCGAAGGCGATGTGAGCCACATTGTCGTTCCAAATTAATGTTTGGCTTTTAAGGGTTTTGAGCGCCGGCGGCATAAGTCTGTAATTATAATATGGTCCGAGCAGATCCTTCACCTCCTTGGCTATTGTTTCAGTCGAGTCGCGGCTAAGCAAGTCGTGAGTGAAGACTTGGCGCTTCTTTAGCAAGGTGTGGTAGCGTTCGAAGAATGGTCGATTAACTTCATAAAGCAACTTGGTTGATTCAACCGAGAGGACCACGTCTGTGGCGTCGAGAGTTTGAAGGAAGATGTCTTCGATTTGATCTAGCCCATCATAATATTCAATTGATGGTTTGTTGCGTTGTGCCTTATACAAGTCGTGGAGCTCGGGCATTACTGATTCGACAGCATCACGACGCTTTTCAATGGCGCGGATTATCGATTTGGGATTTTGAGCCAGGTACACGTAGCGAGATTTGTTGCGCTCGCGATCAATCAAATCCATATCATCAAGCTCACGCAAGATGTTGTAGCAATTAGTGCGGGCAATGCCCGTGCCCTTCGAAATTTGCGGCGGGGTAGAGAGGCCCTCGGCCAGCAAATAAAGGTACACCTTTATTTGCGAGCCATTTAGGCCCATTAGCTTAAGACTAGACGTCACCGTACTGATATCACCTGATTTTGTCATTAAATTGTAAGTTAATAATATTCTTTATTTAAGAGCCATATTACCACCGTATAAATTCGTGTCAAATTTAAATATACCCTAAGCAAAATTTCAAATAACATTTGCACAGGTTCGAACGTTGACATCGGTTCAGAGAAAGAAGGAGGTGAAGCCACGATGCTACTCCTCGCATTGGAATACCTGGTGATGGCCACGGTTCTCGCGGGCGTTATCACCCAGGTCATAGCGCCCATTCTCAAGGGAGACCCGCTCTTCCCGATACTTCGGTCGAATCCGGAGCGGGAACTGCGCCGCGAGTTCCAAAACAGGATGGCCCGACTCGCCAAGCTCAAGCTCGAGGATCAGATTGCTGGGCTTGAACTTGAGATAGAAACTAAAAAAGTGGAGCAACTTCGCAAACAACTCGAGCCAAGTCCCATGGACATGCTCGGTGAAGAGCTCGAACGAAGAAGGAGGGAGGCAGAGAAAGATCGGTAGTAGTTCGTCCGCACAGCAACAGTAAATCCAAACCGAGCGAGGTACTCGCTCAGTAAGAGGTTCCCAGTGAGCAGATCGTCAGAAGGTTTCCCAATCGGTCGCATGGTCGCGCTCGTATTCGCGATCTTCGCCCTCGGTCTGGTCTTGTACATGTCGGGCTCGATCGTCGAAAACGTCGATGCCAACGAGATCTGCGTCGTCCAGTCGCCCTTCAGTGGCAAGCTGACATGGCACATGGAGCCCGGGGTCAAGATGCAGCTCTTCGGCAAGGTCACCAAGTACGAGAAGCGGACCCAGTTCGAGTTCGAGAAAGAGAACGCCATCAAGATCCGCTTCAACGACGGCGGCCACGCCACCATCTCGGGCTCCATTGCCTGGGAAATGCCGACCAACGAGCCCAACTTGAGAGAGATCCACGCCAAGTACGGCGTCCAGGAGGGCATTGAGGGGCAACTCATCCGCACCGTCGTCGAGAAGGCTGTCTACATGACCGGGCCCCTGATGTCGAGCAAAGAGTCGTATGCCGAAAGGCGCAACGAGCTCCTACACTACATTGTGGACCAGGTGCAGAACGGAGTCTACGAGACTGACACCGAGACCGTCCGCACGGTCGACCCTCTCACAAATAACGAGAAGACCGTTACGGTCGTCAAGATTGTCGAGAAAGACGGCAAGGTGTCACGAGGTGATGTGTCACCACTCGACCAATTCGGTATCCACACCTTCAACCCCTCTATCAACGAGATCGCCTACGATGACACGGTGGAGAAGCAAATCCAGTCTCAACAACAGGCGATCATGCAAGTCCAGACAGCTATTGCCAACGCTCGCCAGGCCGAACAGGCTGCCATTACGGCGGAGAAGAACGGTCAGGCAGCGGCGGCCGAGGCAAAGTGGAAGCAGGAGGTCCTCAAGGCACAGGCGGTGACGGAGGCCGAGCAGAAGCTCGCCGTGGCCAAGCTCGACGCCGATGGCGCCGAGCAGTACAAGCGCAAGAAGCTTCTCGAGGCCGAAGCTGACGCCGGTTACAAACGTCAGGTCATGCAGGCCAACGGAGCACTCGACCAGAGACTGGCGGCTTGGGTGGAGGTCAACAAGGCCTACGCCGACGCGATCAAGGGCTACACCGGTCGCTGGGTGCCGGAGGTCATGATGTCCGGCAACGGTGCTGGTAACAGTCCGAGTGGGGGCAACCCTGCCATGGACATGTTCCAGCTCGTGGGTCTCAAAACCGCCCGCGACATCGGCTTGCAAATCGCCGACGAGACGCCAACAACTACCAAGGCCAGTGTCCCTGGCCGCTAACCTCTGAACCGATAACTAGACTCAAGTAGCCTGCAAGGGCGCAACGAGTCGGGCCCAGGTACGCTATGCGTCCTGGGCCTTCTTTTGCCAATTCGATTTATCGAATTGAGCATCCCGCCGAAGCTCGCGTAGCTAGATGCGAAGGGGGACGGGCTATCGTCCGACGTCTGCTTTAGTAATTTCATCCGGCACGTCCAAGTCCGGAGCGATATTGCTTTCGGCGGTGTAGAGGAAATAACCAGTCCGGCCATTACCATCCGGGCAATACGTTACTGTGTCGCCGGGGTGGGTGACACTAACTCGATAAAGTGGGACATTTTTGCCATCAATCATAACGACCGAGCGTGGGTCTTCCCAAGCGAGACTGAACTCTGTATCTTGACCATGTGGCACGAGTCGTCGAGCCGCCCGCCACAGGCTGTCGCCTTTGCCAATCACCTCGCAGGGGTACTCGGCGGGGGTAATTGGTTCACGCACAACTTCGGGTTTTGCCGGCTTGGATTGCAGAGTGCCGGAGGCAATAGGTGCTGGTTTAACAGGAGAGACACTTTTAGGCTCACGGCTGGCACTGTCTGTTAAGAACAGAGCTCCCAAAAATGCCGCGGCTCTGGCCAACCTCCCCCCCCAGCCTCGGCGTCTCTTAGGCGCTGGTTGTGGCTTGGGAGCTTGTCCCACGATTGGCGGAGGAGTTGATTTAACAGCCTTAGCCACGGCCGGCGCTTCTTCCGCTTGTTTCTTGGCCTCGGCCTCTTTGATAGCCTTAACGTCTTCATCGGTGATGCCGCCCAGTTCCATTTTTTCGAGTGTCTCCAGCTCCTTTATCCTCTCTTCACGAGCTTTCGCAACAAACTCGTCTTTAGCCGCTTGTAGAATTCGCCGAATATTCTCGGTGCTTGTTGAAGATGAGGCTTTCATTGTTTCCTGCAGCTCAGCGATTCTGGCAATCTTTGCTTCATTTGTATCCTTGATTTCGTACAGAGCATCAAGATTTATAAGCACGCTGTTTTCGGTTGCGCTGTTTCTACGCTCCAATGCCCTGGCTATCGTGGCCCGAGTGTGGCCCGGTTCTATCTCGATCTCCTTTTGACCCTCGTCCTCACCCACCGGCGCGCTAGCCGCGGCCACCTCGGCTCTGCTAACCTCTAATTCCTTTTCTAATTCCCTGTCTACGTGCCGTTTTATATCTGCCATTGGCGTAGCGCCTCCACCGATTTTCGCCCCGACCTCTTTCCCTAACACGATAAACTTTGTCTTGTTCATCCCCTGATCACTAGCGTAACTTTCCAGACGTCGGGTAACAATGTCAAAACGATTTTGGAGTGTTTGATTAAGCTCGATTCTTAAGTGTAAATCATGAATTTGACCATAATATAAGGCGCACGCCGATAGAGTTAACGCGCCCGGGCCGGATTCGTCGGCAGTCAGGTCCTCCTCTATGGAATCCAAAAGTTTAGTGAATCTTGCAAGCAGTTCGTCCTGTGTTTCGGTTTCACCTGCTTTTTGGACTACAGCTTCTTGGTATTGCGCTGGGGGTGATGTGTACAATGTTCCTTCTGCGCTTTGTTCGGTAAGTTGCTCTCTGACATATTCCAACACTTTAGCTAGATCTATGCCGGCACCGATTTTTTCACTAGCTGCCTTGCTTAGTCCCGCAAATTTTTTTCTATCAACCCCACATTGTTCTGAATAAGTTGCAAGTTTAACAGCCGCGGCATGCAATCTGGTCTTTATTTCTCCCGTCCCCTTAGCCCCGGCCTTTACTATGCCTAACACTTGAGCGTAGGATAAGATTAACCCTTCTAGGGCCAGACCACTTGTGGCGGGGTCAGTCTCATGGGCCTTCAATTTGCTTTCAATGACAAATAGCAAATCATCAAGCTCTTCTTCTCTTGTGGCGCCTCTTTCCGCTGTCGCTTTACCTTTTGTTTCCATATTGGTTATTATAGGCTTGGGGGTATTGTATAACATCGTCTACCCTTTCACCATAGGTTTTATGCGGGATACCGGAATCGAACCGGTGACACCAGTTTGGAAAACTGGAGTTATACCATTTAACTAATCCCGCTCCTTATCATTCGGGGCGCCGAGAATCGAACTCGGTCCGTCTGCTCCCAAAGCAGATATACTACCGGTATACTACGCCCCGCCTTCGCCAAGGCTACGGCGGGCAGGCCCGTAACCTTAACTTGTGGCTATCCTAACATAAAAATTGTAGAATGGCTCTGTTTGCGGGCCATCGGATAGTGGTAGTCTATGCGCATGGGGTGCGTATGGCGGCAGTTCGATTCTGCCTGGCCCGATAAATCAAGGCGTGTGGTAGACTTTATGTATTATGAAAAAGCCAACAGGAAAATCTTTGGCCCTTGTTTCTTTGGACAGCGTTAACCGATCTATCCGCATTGTGCGTGGTCAGCAGGTTATCCTAGATTCGGATATTGCTGCACTCTATGGCGTGCCGACACGAGCCTTGAATCAGGCCGTCGTACGCAACCGCGAACGCTTCCCCACGGACTTTATGTTCCGACTGGGGAAAGAAGAGTTTCGAAATTGGAGGTCACAAATTGTGATATCCAATCCGAGAGCTAAGATGTCGGTTCGGCAGGCACCCTACGCCTTCACCGAGCAAGGGGTGGCCATGCTCTCCAGCGTGCTCCGGAGTAAGCGGGCCGTTCAGGTAAACATTGCGATAATGCGTAGCTTTGTAAGGATGCGTAAGGTGCTTGCTTCACAAGGCTTGCTGGACCAAGTCGAGGAGTTGAAAAGCAGATACGGCAGGAACTTTAAGAACGTATTCGAAGCAGTGGAAGAATTTCGCTCCCTCTTCGAAGCAATTTATATGCTTATGTTACCCAAAGAAGGGCCTCGCTCACCAATCGGTTTTATTCAGGATGATGCGAAAAAGTAGGCGCATGATTCAAAATTCGCAAAATTTGCATACCCATACTTGGCTCTCGGATGGCAAGATGACACACCGGGAGACGCTTGATGTGGCTCTCGCCAATGGGTGCAGTGTGGTGGCTTTCACCGATCACGATGTTTTGCCGAATGACGAAACACTTGCTGAACTTGAGAGTTTGCGCGCTCACGCCTGCAAGTGGGTGATGGGGATTGAGATATCAACCACCGACCCGCATATGATTGGTTTGTTCGTGGATCCGCGCAACGGTGCGCTCATTGAACACACGCGAGTGATGAAAGACACGCGAATTAAAAAAACGGAAAATGTGGCAAGCAATTTGGCCAAGCTCGGTTTCGAAATAACAGCCAAGGAAATAATTGATTTGGCGGGTGAAGGTTCCGTGGGCAAGCCTCACGTGGTAGAAGTGCTTATGAGCAAGTCAAAGAATGTGGCACTGTTGCGAACGTTTATAAAAAAAATGGAAGAGGCAGCCAAAACGGATACCGATTTAGCTCGTGATTACACAGAAGCATTGGAAGGAAGTCAGCGAGCTGGCCTTGGGCGTTTCGTGTATCCAATCTTTTTACGTAAGAACTCTTTTGCGGCGGGCGTTTACGAGGACTACGATGCTTCGCCATCGATTGAACAAGCGGCAACTTTGATTCGCAATGCTGGTGGTGTGGCCGTTATCGCTCACTGGCATACGAGCAAAAAGACTTTGCCTCTCGAAAAGCTCGAGCAACTTTTGCGCGACAAAGTAATTGATGGAGTCGAAACCGTGTGGGGTTTGAGCGCCTATGGCACAAGCGGCGAAGATGAAATGCGTGCTGATAGACGTGCCGTTACCGAAATTGTTGAGAGAACTGGTGCCCTTGGCACACCCTCACTTGATGCGCACAAGAGAGAGGACTACGAACTCTTCGGCCGTCAAACCTTCTTCGCCAAGGAAACTGTGGGTATGGTAGAGAAGCTTATAGCAACCTCCGGCGTCTCCACCAAGTTCTCAAGTCTATGAAAGCGCGGTCGTGGGTAGAGATTGATACGAAAGCCCTCAAGCATAACCTAGGTGCATTTCGTAAGGTGGTTCGAACGAGCAAGATTATGGCCGTGGTTAAGAGCAATGCTTATGGCCACGGGATGGTGGAGTGCGCAAGGATACTTACACAGGCGGGCGCGAGTTGGTTTGGGGTTGATGACATAAACGAAGCTTTAGATCTTAGACGAGCAGGTCTTAAGTTGCCCATACTCGTATTAGGCTACACGCTCTCTAGCAGATTCCCAGAGGCAGTGAAACATAAGATATCCCTTACCGTTTCAAGTATTGAATCATTGAGACATTGTTTGCAATCCGCCAGCTGGCGGAGCAAATTAAAAATCCACCTCAAGCTTGAGACTGGCTTGAATCGTCAAGGAATCACAGAAAATGAACTTGCCTCTATGCTAGTGTTTTGCAAAAGACTGCAATACCGAAAGATTAAAATCGAAGGAGTCTATTCACACTTTGCCGCGGCGGAATTGGCAGATCAGAAAAAATACAAAGACTATTGCAACAAGCAGATGGATAATTTTGAGCGTATGGCTAAACTGTGCGAAACCGAGCTTGGCACAGTTTTGATAAAACACATGGCCGATACAGCGGCGGCCGTTTGGCTACCCCGTTCGCGCTATGACTTAGTGCGCGTGGGCATTGGGCTTTATGGCCTTGATCCAACATCCGAAGTTTCTCGTCCCCTCTCCCGAGGTCGGACCTTGGGATCCCTTAAGGTCCGACCTCTGATCCCGGCCCTCTCTTGGTATTCAATCGTCACCCAAGTAAAGGAGGTGAAGAAAGGCGAACCGGTTGGATACAACCTCACCGAGCGAGTTAAGCAAGACTCGCAAATTGCGATAGTGCCAGTGGGCTACTGGCACGGTTACCCTAGAGCCCTGTCGGGCTCGGGCGATCGCCATCTTGGCGGTGTAGCCCTGGTCAAAAATAAAAAGTGCAAAGTGATAGGTCGCGTGTGTATGGACATGATGATGATTGATGTAACCAATGTTCCCGGTCTTAAGCCCGGTGACGTTGTCACATTAATCGGTCCTAAACTTTCAGCCGAAGAAGTGGCCACGAAAGCCGGCACGATAAATTACGAACTCGTCACTCGCATCAACCCGTTCCTACCCCGTTACTTTGTGTGAAGACTAGCCTACTATCTCTCGGATTTTCTTGATGATCTCCGCGAAGGAGAAATGGGCTTTGACTAAGTAATCAGTGGCGCCGAGCTTCTTGGCTTTATCGATGTCTTCCTCTTGACCCAGGTTGGATAGAATAAGTACTGGGATGTCTTTAAGCCGCTCTTGTTTCTTGATTGACTCTAGGATTTCGTAGCCACTCATGCCGGGTAGGATGAGGTCGAGTACGATGATATCTGGACGTGGTCCGGTCTCGAGTAGGCCAAGTGCTTCCTTGCCTGTGGTTGCGCTCTTTACCACAAAACCTTCGGCTTCTAGTTTTTGCCCTGCGATTTCGCGAAGGAAGCGGTCATCCTCAACTATCAGTATGCTCTTGCGAGCGCCAGGTGTTGCCGCACTCGAATTTGAAGTTTGGTTTACTGGTGTCGGCGTTGTGGCTACCGGCGGGGGGTTAGTTGTTGTGGGTGCTGTAGATACGGACACGTTACCTGCGCGCAAAACCTCGGCAACCTTCTCGAGTACGTCACTTGAGTCAAAGATGGCTTTAATAAGGAAGTCGCGCACTCCAAGAGCTCGAGCCTTTTTGATCTGTTCGGCATCGTCTGAATTAGAGAGGGCAACAACGGGGATTAGTTTAAGTGTCGCGTCCTTGTTCATCTCCTCAAGCACTTCAAGTCCGTTCTTAATTGGTATCAAAATGTCGAGCAAGACAAGGGCTGGTCTCTCGCTTTTGATAATCTCAAGAGCTTTGGCACCATCTTCGGCCCCAAGGGCAGTGTACCCCGCGCCAGTGAGTTTACTCATCAAAATCTCTCTCAAAATGACGTCGTCCTCGGCAATCAAGATTTTTTGTCCCATGTTACTATTGTAAAGGTATTGTAAGTATTATACAAATGCCGGCTGTGATTTGCCATCATTATCTCTTGGAGCGTCAGATAAATTGATGGTGAATGTAGCCCCATCCCCTTCTTTAGAGACACAGGTAATGGAGCCGCCGTGGGCCTCTATTATGTGTTTAGCGATGTATAATCCTAAGCCGGTGCCGGTAGTACGTACGCGCTTGGCGTTTTCAGCCCGATAGAATTTGACAAATAACTTAGCTTGATCACCTTGTGGTACGCCGATGCCGTGGTCGGTTATGGTGATAGTTACCCCGGTATCTCTTGCTTGGGTGGTTATAGCTACACTTGATCCAGACGGTGAGTAATCAATGGCATTGTCGATAATATTGGATAGGGCTATGCCTATGCGCTCTTTGTCGAGAGTAATCATTTTGCCCGGGGTCTTTGTGTTTTGTTCGATACGAATCTGTCGCGTGCTCGCCTTCTCTTGATGATCGGCGATAATTTGTACAATCAGCGCGCCAATATCTACTGGCTCAAACTTGTAACTAAACTTGGCTTGCTCAACTTTTGAGACATCAAGGATATTGGAGACTAAATCAATCATCTGCTCGTTTGTGGCAAGGCCTTTCTTAATCATCTCGCTTTGTTTTGGCGTGACCGCTCCAGCATCACCGTCCTGCAAACTCTTTAATATCCACTTGGTACCAGTGAGCGGGGTGAGGAGTTGGTGGGAGACGATTGAGACGAGGTCGTTCTTGTGCGTTTCAAGCACCGTCTCGATGGTGACATCACGGACAATCTTGATGTAGCCTAGGAGTGTCTTAGATGAGGGGTCTGTTTTGGGTATGGTGTAGATGCGCAGTTTAGTGATGTCCCCCTCGACTGCGCTCGGGGCAGGCAAGAAGACGTCGTAACTGTAGGACTTCGTGCCTTGGGTAACCGCCTCCTTGGGTGGGTTAAGAACTTGCACAAGAATCTTTTCGGTCGGTGTTTGAGTGGCCTTGTCGCTGAAACTTCGGTTAACAACACTCGCCGCTTCGATGCCGAGGATTCTTTCGGCGGGATGGTTCATCCGCACTATTACCATATCGCGGTCGCACTCTATCAATCCATCATCCAAACTCTCAAGGATGACCGATGTTTCGTCAAACTCATGGGCAAGTTGCTTCACATGTCTGTGCAAGCGCTGGTTACGTATACCAACGGCGATGATGCCCAGTATCAAAAGCAGAGTGATGAGTGTGTACACAGCTTAAGTATAAGTCCCAAACCTCAAAGTTCAAAGCTCAAATAAACAGAGGCCAGTCCTCCTCGTGGGAGGTCTGGCCTCTGTTCGTCGTAGTTCGTAGAGAAAACTATTTCACCGCGTCCTTGAGACCCTTGGCGGCGCGGAATTTAGGGACCTTCATAGCAGGTACGGTGATAGCTTCGCCTGTGCGAGGGTTGCGAGCCACGCGACTCTTGCGTTGTTTAACAGAGAAGATACCAAGACCGGCGATTGAGACCTCGTCGCCCTTCTTTAGGGCGCCCACGATGGCCTCGATGACACTCTCCATAGCTTGTTCGGCCGCCACGCGCGTGCCGCCCAAAACTTTGTGAAGCTCATCAACCAATTGTGCTTTGTTCATTAGACTTTTATTAGGTTGATAACATTTTCCTCCCTACTAACCATTATACTCCTTGCCAAAATGCAAGCAATAGAGCCGTGGCTTGCCTGTGGATATAGATTTTAGGCCCTATTTACGTTTTAATTTGACTTTTAGATTAAAGTGTGCTTAACTTGTAGCAGGAAATGAAAGGGGGTGACCCGATGGGTTCCCAAATCTCAGGAGCGCTGGTCCTTTACTGCATCCTCCTCCTCGCCGCCATGCTGGGCTTCCGCAAGCACCGGCCTTCGCGTACTGTCTGTTGGGTGGTTGGCTGCATGTCGTTCTGGTGCGCTGTCGGGGTTTTCGTGCTCATGATCAGGCTGAAGACCATGCACCCACCCTATCCGGGCATGGAGGTCCTGGAGTTCGTGGTCGACGGCATGGCTTTTGTCATATTCGTTGCCCTGATGGTCATCGGCAACTGGGCCATGTGGGTGACTTTGGTTGGTGGGGACGACCGCTTTGCCAGGGAAGTGAGCGAGGTGGTCGATGAGGAGTCGGAGGTCAACTCCCAGGAAAGTGACTTCTCGGAGGCCGAAGACGAAGTTCCTCCCGTCCCGGGAGATGGCGACGAGAACAGCACTTGCGGGAGCTATCCGCTCTAGCGCGAAAGTTAACGGGCCCGGTCCAGCGATGGATTCGGGCCCGTTCGATATTTATGCAACATTGCGGGCAATTTCGAGCAGGATTTTGAACACTATTTGAAAAGAAAGAGAGCCCACCCCGGTCAAACCGTGAGCGAGCTCTCGTGTGTCCATGTTTCACTTCTTCACGACGACGATGTTACTGATGTGACCCTCTAATTCCAGGGGTCTTGTCACTAGTACGGCTTCGCCCCTGTAGCTGGTTTCCACGAAGCCCATCACGACGTTGCGACCGTACTTGTTCACCCCGACACTACCATAGGCGTAGACCTGTTCGCAGTCACCCATGAAATTCTTGTCTGCGAGACGGGCTGCGAGCAGTTCTTCGAAGTGGAGGGGTCTGTACCCAGCCCGATCCATCATGGTAAGCACTCTGTTGAGTGGAGCACTGTCACAGAACGTACTCCTATCGTCAACTATCGGCAAGACGTAACTGTCTCTTGCTTGGGGTTTGAAGCCGAGGGCCTGCCAGCCTCCAACTTTCAACTCTTCCTCACTCCACGAGAGTTCCGCCTGACAGGCGGCCCAGGCCGTTGCAACCTCGCCGACGTGAACGTCCTTGATGCAACGATTCCCGTGGAAAGTGGGTGAGTTCTTGACCAGCTCGACGATCTCTGCGAAGAGATCTTCACTGTCAGCGAGCCGGGCCCAAAACTTATCGTCGGCGGCGACCTTGCTGCCAGTTGCCACCGCTTTGTGAATGAGATCTAGCTCCTTGCCGAACATAGCGTTTCTCCTTCTATCGGTGTTTTCTCGACCGTTCTGGGCATATTATAGAGGGGGACTTGACATCTGTAAACACTTAGACTAATATGATACTATATTAAACAAACAGTTTAACTAGCTAAAATGATACCAAATCCACGCGCGCACAAACTTAGTCCCGAGAGTGTTTTACTCGAGATTCTCTCACGCAAGGCGCGTTTGACTAGTAATGAGGCTAGGGAGTTCTTCCTTGCTAAGTACGATAAGGGTATGTCCGTGCAAGGGTTCTATAAAATGGTCAGACAACTTATGCTCGATAGGGTGATAGTGAAGAACAACGGCTTACTTTCTTTAAACAGTGGTTGGGTGCAGAGCCTGGTGCAGTTTACAGATAGGGTGAAGCGTACTTACCTTAGTTCTGAGACAGTGAAGACCTCGATTATTTTGGAAGAGGGGGAGAAGAAGACGTTTACCTTCGATCGCGTGACTGAAATGGATGACTTCTGGGATCACGCCCTCTTGACCGTCATATATCATTACGAAAACGATAAGCGTATCGACAAAAATGCTTATAGCAAAAACTATTTCTCTTGGATTCAGGTATTACGTAACACCACTGAACAAGCGCTTGTGGATTCTTTTTCTCAAATGAAGATTAACTGGTATATGGCCAGCGGCTCGCACTCACTCCTAAATTCTTTGGTACCTAACCTGATAAGCAAGCCGAGCTTCCACTTCAAGCTCTATGACAAGCTTGCCGGTTACGGTAGCGACTCCGAGAACTTCCACATTACAGTGCTAGGCGACTTCATCTTCGAGACAAGTTTACCCAGTTACGTGTTCAACAGTATTAAGGAGATGTTTGAGACAGCCAAAGGGATTGGAGACTTTAAGGCGAGTGAGATTGAGCGACTCATCAGTGAGCCATCGAGAACTACTCTCACTCTCTCGCGCAATGCCGCTCGCGCTCAAGAGATCCGAGAGGAAATCAAAAAAATCTTTAAGAAAAAGTAGTTTATCTCGCGTGTTCGATAACTCTGGTCTCGCGGATGACGCAGACTTTGATTTCGCCGGGGTAGCGGAGTTCGGCTTCTATGCGGCGGGCTAGGTCTTGGGCGAGTTTGAGGGCGTCTAGGTCGGTGATTAACGTTGGATTAACGAAGATGCGGATTTCGCGACCGGCGGCTATGGCGTAGCTCTTCTCCACACCCGGGGTGTTGTTGGCCAAGGCCTCGAGGTCTTGGAGGCGCTTGATGTAGTTCTCTACACTATCGCGGCGTGCACCAGGTCTGCCACCTGAGATGGAGTCAGCTGTTTGCACAATAATGCTTTCGATTGTTTCGTAGGGGTATTCCTCGTGGTGACTTTGCATGGCCTGGATAATCTTGTTATCAACGCCGAACTTCTGCAATATCTTGCGGCCAATCTCCACGTGCGTGCCTTGCACCTCGTGGTCAACTGCTTTGCCAATGTCGTGCAAGAGCGCGCCGGCCTTAGCCACACTCACGTCGGCCCCAAGCTCCTCTGCCAACATCCCTGCGATGTGGGCCATCTCGGTGGAGTGTTGTAACACGTTTTGACCGAAAGATGTGCGGAAGTGGAGTCGTCCCAGGATAGCGAGCAACCTCGGATCGAGGTTGAAGATGCCTGTTTCTACGAGCGCCGCTTCGGCCTTCTCTTTCATTATCTTATCCAAGTCACCCTTGGCTTTGGCCACCATCTCTTCAATGCGAGCTGGTTGGATGCGGCCGTCTTTAATCAAGTTCTCAAGCGCGAGGCGTGCCACTTGGCGACGAACTGAATCGAAGCTCGAGAGTACAATCGAACCAGGCGTTTCATCGATAAGTACTTCCACCCCAGCCGCGCGCTCAAAGGCGCGGATGTTGCGTCCCTCTTTGCCAATGATTTTACCCTTCACTTCATCCGATGGGATGGGCACATTGGTCGACATTGTTTCACTCGCGGTAGAGTTGGCCAGGCGTTGGATAGATGTAGCCAAAATGTCCTTGGCCCTGCGATCGAGACGCTCCTCGGCCCCAATCTCAAGCTTTTGCATGCGCACCATGATGTCCTCCTCGGCCTTCTTTTCAACAGCGGCAAAGAGACTGGCCTTGGCCTCATCACGTGAGAGCCCGGCCACTTCGGCCAACTTCTTTTCTGTCTCTTCTTTAGTGCCTTCGATGCGTTCTTTAATCTCTTTAAGTTCGGCAATTTTTACTTTGATACCCTCGATCTCCTTGTCGATGTCACCTTGGCGTTTGTCGAGTAGGGCATCTTTGCTAAGTAGTCGTTCTTCAAGTTTGCGTTGAGTTGCCTCCTTCTCGGCTATCTGCTTCTTAGCCTCTTCTAAAATCTGGGTTGATTTGCTTGTGGCTTCGGCTACAACATGGCTGGCTTTAGTCTCGGCCTCCATCATTCGTGCCTTGATGGTGAGCTCCATCGAGCCCTTCTTGCCAAGCAAGAGGAGTACACGGAGGAAGTAGCCTATAATGCCGCCCGCAACGAAAACAGCGCCCGCAAAGAGCGAGAGAGTGAGGATTGTTAAGTTCATAATGGGTTTAGACCCTTGGCAGAAGAGTTATGCGCTTTCGCGTTGTAGATTCGAGCTTTTCTTGGCCGTCACGAATGTGCATAAGTTCCAAAGCAACAAGGGTAAATTAATTGTTTAATGGCTTACGAACCCACTATATCAAACCCCCGCAAGCATTGCAAAGTTGGGCTTGGGGTGCTAGTTTTCAGACAGGTGACCCATCTGGGTCCGAAAGGAGTGACTATGCCAGTAACCAAAAGGTCGGGGCGGAATACGGCAAGAGAGCTTGCTACAGAGACAAGGCTCCGGCTAAAGTATGAGGGTCAGAGGAACAGCCTCGTTTTGGCCCTGTGGCAAATCAAGGATTCTTTCGAGTCCCTTGCTCGGGCCAAAGAGGGGTTGTCCGCTGATGAGTTCGACATCTTCCTCGGGCTTTCTAACGCCCCCGAGCCCATCGGACCCACTGTCCAAAAGTGGACCTGCGCGGGGTCTCCTGTTTACATCCCGAGTGTTGGCAAGGCTTGGCAGGCCTACAAGTCCCACGTTCCGGGACTCTAGTTTTTCAAGAACTCGACGGGCATTCCGTTGCGTCGAGCGACGGGGGAGGGGTGGGCTCGACGGCCCGTGCCCCTCCCCCGTTTTCCTATTTGAGCTTTGAACTTTGGCTACTTGGGATTTTTCTTCGGCGAGTAGATGTCGTCTACGAGGCCGTACTTCTTGGCTTCTTCGGCAGACATAAAGCGGTCGCGATCTGAATCTTTTTCAATTTCTGTTGGGGTCTTGCCTGTGTTCTTAGCTAGGATTTTGTTCAAAATTTCTTTAGTGCGTAGGATGTGTTTGGCCGCAATCTCTACGTCAGAGGCTTGGCCCTCGGCTCCGCCCATCACTTGATGAATCATCACTTCGGCGTTGGGCAAGATAAAGCGTTTACCTTTTGCTCCCGATGAAAGCAAAACGGCCGCGGCTGAAGCTGCCATGCCCACGCAGATAGTGGAGACATCAGCCCGCACATGATTCATGGTGTCGAATATGGCAAGTGCCGAAGTGACGTGGCCACCCGGACTGTTGATGTATAGGTGAATGTCCTTCTTCTGGTCTTGCGACTCGAGGAAGAGGAGTTGAGCGATAACGAGGTTAGCAATATTGTCGTCAATAGGCCCTGCCAGCATTATGATGCGGTCGTTTAACAAACGAGAGAAGATGTCATAAGCTCGCTCTCCAAATTGTGACTTCTCGATAACAGTTGGTATTAGCATAGGTATTAGTTGTTAGGCATTAGGTACTAGGTTACTTCACATTCTCCAACATTTCAACTACAGCGGGGATTTCGACTCCTTCCTTTTTGGCGATGCTTGAGAGGATGAGTTGGATGCGCACATACTTCTCGGCCTCTGGACGGATAGCGGCTCGCGCATCTGGTCCCTCCTTCTTCATATGCGCGAGGAATTGTTCAACCTGTCGCTCAACCAAGATTGGCGGTACAGGCACAGTGGTGTGCTCAAGCAGAGCTTCGGCAATGCCAATCCAGCGTTTCTCTCTATCTTCCCTGGCTAGAACACCTGCGGCAAGCTTCTTATAATCTGGTAGTTTAATATCTGGCAAAACTGTTTGGCGTATTTTAAATGTGAGCGGATTATCCATGGCCAGTTTCGTAATCTGGATGTGCGGGCGGTCGACGGCGTCTATCTTATGCTCCTCGATTATTTTCGGATAAGCTTCCGATAGCGCAAGCTCAGCCATCTCTTCAAGTATCGGCCCGTGACCCAAGCGTTCGGCGAGTATCTCCTCCGGCACCATACCCTTTCTAAACCCAGGTAACTCCGCATTCTTCCCCAAGTTGGCCAAAGCACCCTTGCGATGTCCGGCAAAGTGAGTAGCCTCTATCTCGCCCTCAATCTCCACTTCAGTATCCGAAACTTTGTTTACTTTAACTTTGTGTGACATCCCACCAGTCTACCCATTTTCACCCACTTTGCAAATTCAAAGTTAAAACTCCTCGCACGGGCGAGGAGTTTGGGGTTGGGCGGGCGAGCTCTGAGCTCGGGTTACCAGTTGACGCTGGTGACTTCGAGGATTTCGACGTCGGGGCCGAATGCTACTTGAGCGAAAGAGAGGATGGCGGCGGCGCTCGAGATTTCGGACTGCCAGCTATTGTTCGTGTTCATGGTTTGTTGTCCCTCCGAGATAGAAGACTGGGGAAAACCCCAACTCTTACAATTTGTGGTATTATGTGTTTTGGTAAGAGTAAGGCTTGCCAAGCGTCTATATGCTAAGTGAAGCAAACAACAAGGAAAAGGAATTTGGTGAGGCGTACGAACAATACTCGGACGCGCTTTTTAAGTTTATCGCTATGCGCATAAAGGATCGCGAGCGAGCCAAGGATATGTTGCAAGATTGCTTCACCCGCACTTGGCAGGCGATAGTAGATGGCAAGGAGGTGGAGAATATGAGAGCCTTCTTATATAAGGTGGCGCGCAATTTAGTCATCGATGAGTATCGCTCGCACAAGAGTGTGTCGCTTGACGCTATGACCGAAGAGACAGGTTACGAAGTGGCATCTCGTTCGGGCGATAACCCAAGTATAGGAGCGGAGGTGGGTAAAATTCGCGAGGCTCTCGATAAATTACCCGAGGAGTATCGTGAGGTAGTGAGTATGCGCTACATCGACGAGCTTATGCCTGTAGAGATTGCCGAGATAGTAGGAGAGAGTGCCAATGCCGTATCGGTAAGGATTAACCGCGGTGTCGTCATGTTAAGGGAGGCCTTACAGATAGAAAAATAAATTTATATGAACGACGAATTTTTATCAAAACTTACGCAAGCGGCTCGCCAGGTCAAACTCGATCCGAGCGAGAAGGCCCGCATTGGCGCCAAACTTGGCGAATTTGTGAAAGCAAATCCCATCCCTAACGTTATAGCTCCCGCTAGTGCCGAACCTTTCTCGGGTTCGCAGTTCTTCGGTCAACATTTTGGCATGCTTGCTGTTGCTTCTTTCTTGATTGTGGTGGGCGCTGGGATTGTGTCGGTGACCAGCGATAATCCAGGCGTGTTTTCGCCAGTGCTTACTCCGGCCAGTGACAAGGCCAACCAACTTCCTTACTCAAGCACGCCCAATTCTCCTCGCGACACTTCCACTGTGTCCCCAGCCAGCAAAGTAGAGCCGGTAAATCCTCCAGCCGAATCGTCGCAAGCTCTAACCCCCACCTCCACAATAGGCGCTACCACTACAACCGATAGCCCTAAAGCTACCACCACCACACGTTCCCCCTCTAGTAACTTGTTGCCCTAAGATCGGCTTCGATAGAATTTATATCGTCTGAATTACTTTGTTGGTTTAGCATTGCCTCGGTTGTGTTTGCGCTCTCGTCACTTGGCAGGTCGTTTTCAATAGCTGTCCCAGTTTCGTCAGTTGGGCTTGCACTTTGGTTGCGCCACATATAAATAGCACCTGCGATGAGCACTATCACTACGATTACTATTGCTATTGTTGAGCCATTGCCTCTTTGAGCGTTTGTTTGCATGCTTGCAGTTTAAACTATAAATGGAACGATGAGAAGAGCCACAATGTTGGCGACCTTAATCATTGGGTTAATAGCAGGACCTGCGGTGTCTTTGTAGGGGTCGCCCACGGTGTCACCTGTAACTGCGGCTTGGTGAGCAGGGGACTTTTTGCCGCCATGGTGGCCGTCTTCGATATGCTTCTTAGCGTTGTCCCAAGCGGCTCCTCCGCTCGTCATGGCAATAGCCATGAAGACACCAGTTACAATCAAACCCACGAGCAAACCACCTAGAGCCTTTGGGCCAAGCACCACACCGACCACGATGGGTACAAGTACGGGCAGGAGAGCAGGCAAAATCATTTCTTTAATAGCAGATTTGGTGGCGATATCCACGGCTCTTTTGTAATCGGGTTTACCTGTGCCTGCCATCAAACCCGGGATTTCGCGGAATTGACGACGCACTTCCTCCACAATAGAGCCGGCGGCCTTGCCCACCGAACCCATGGCGAGAGAACTAAAGAGGTATGAGATGATGCCACCGATGAATAGGCCGATGATAACTTTTACCGAACCGAGGTCCATTGATGTGGAACTGCCGAGCTTGGCGAGCTCCTCGGTGTAGGCACTGAAGAGCACAAGCGCGGCCATGCCGGCGGAGGCGATGGCGTAACCCTTGGTCACTGCCTTGGTGGTGTTGCCCACAGCATCGAGCGGGTCGGTGATAGCGCGAACGGCATCAGGTAGACCAGACATTTCGGCAATACCGCCAGCGTTGTCGGTGATGGGACCGAAGGCATCAATCGAAACTATGATGGCCGTTAGACTAAGCATGCTCATAACAGCCAGAGCAATGCCATAAAGACCAGCGAAGTAAAAGGAGAGGGCAATACCAAGCACAATGATAACGACCGGTGCTACCGTAGCCTGTTGCGAAACGGAGAGACCGGTGATGATGTTTGTGCCGTGGCCAGTGGTCGAGGCTTGAGCGATTGATTGCACGGGCGAGTACTTCTTAGATGTGTAGTAGTCGGTGATGACGAAGATGAGCGCGGTTACGCCGATACCAACACATAGTGACCAGAAGACAGCGAG
>Ga0209542_10006659_pt1 | contig 22386 bp, 27 predicted proteins | sample RifCSPhighO2_01_FD_184028 | JGI IMG/M metagenome (GOLD analysis project Ga0209542, IMG submission 184028) | Soil microbial communities from Rifle, Colorado - Rifle CSP2_plank highO2_0.1 (SPAdes) (version 2) | ecosystem: Environmental > Terrestrial > Deep subsurface > Rock core/Sediment ... | reverse complement strand
TGTGTTATCCGTTTATTATTTCCCTTCGATAGAAAAATTGCTTTTTTCATATATTAAACCTCCGCTTTCATCTTCCTGATGAAAGCCATATGTGGTGTTTCGAGCTCCTCGATCCTTAAGCTTAGATGGGGCCTTACCTCATTATACCACTTTAGAAACTCCTCCTTGCTGTCAAATGCGTGCCTATGATCCTTATAAACCTGAAACCATTTTTCCACCTTGCCGTTGCTTTGAGGATGCTTAATCCTGCAAAGAATTTGCTTTATCCCCTGTTCTTCCAGGAAGGCCCGAAAGTGAGATTCTCCACCAAGATTATGTATGAACTGAGCCCCATGATCACTAATACACTGCTTTATGGGACCGTGCATAAGCGCTATCCTCATACCTTCAATAGACCAATCTGTCGTGGCACTTTTCACCTCAAGCAAAGCTAACATTTTCCGACTAGCATCATCTTCAACAGCAAAGACCCATAGTTCCTTTACTGGGTCGTAATACCAATCAATATGTACGGCTGTTAAGCTATGCCTACGTTCATATCTTATCCAGTCCAGCTTACGCTTATGATTTGTATCTAGCTTCTTGGCATAGCCAATGGATAGGGGGATTTTATGGATTCTGTTATGATTTATTCTCATATTATAATCCCTATCAACAATTCTTCGAAGTGTTGATGCTGAAACTCGGTATTTCAAATATGTTTCTTTTACGATTCTTATCTCCTCATCAGTTATTGGTTTTGATGGTCTGCCCATCTTTTTGCCGATATCGGGTATTTTACCAGTTTCCAGGTATTCTGCGTATACTTGGTTCACCCTTCGTATGGATATGTGGGCTATTTTCCTTGCTTGGTATGTGGTCCAGCCATTATTCTTTCGTCTGATAGTCTCTAAAAGCACAGTTTTGGTGAGTTTCATACATGAAAGAAACTCACCGTAGGGAAATAGTTTCTGGATAACACAAAAGCTAACTTTACCAAAACCTTTATAAACAATTAACCACTATCGCTTACTCTGAGACTTAGTCTCTGAAATTCTTATTTCATTTTGGGATTTATCGTCGATAAAACCTATTTTTCAAAACCGAAAACTATATTAATGGGCAATTGTTTCTTCCCTTTCTTGATATGAACGATCATGTCAAGGCCCTCGCAATAACCCGTATGCAGGGTGACGTGTTTTCTGGAGTTTTACTATGTACGCAACATTAGCGCTCAAAGATGGGACTCTATTCCAGGGCAAAGGCTTTGGTGCCGTGGCAGAAAAAGTGGGCGAAGTTGTCTTTAACACTTCTTTGGTTGGCTATGAAGAATCATTAACAGACCCAAGCTACAAAGGACAAATTCTTACGTTAACATACCCCCTGATTGGGAACTATGGAGTAAGGAAGGAAAACTTTGAATCAGAAAAGATCCAGGTTGAAGGCTTTATCGTAAGAGAACACCAGGATTTCTATTCACATAGGAATGCAGTGAAAAGCATCCATGAATTCCTCAAGGAGCACAACATTCCAGGAATCTCAGGCATTGACACCAGGATGCTGACAAAAAAGATCAGGGAGCATGGAGTAATCAACGGAGCTTTGGTGACCTCATCAGATCCAATAGATGCAGCTGAAGTTGTTCAGAAAGCTAAGAACATGCAGGATTATTCTGCCATCGATTTGCTGCCCTCTGTTTCTGTTAAGGAGCCCCTCTACATTGATGCTAAAGGAGATAAGACAATAGCCATGATCGATACCGGAGTCAAATTAAGCATCATAAAGAATTTTATCAAACGAAAAATCAACGTATGGCAGCTGCCTTACAACACGAAGCCCCAGGAGATTCTTGATTTGAAAGCAGATGGATTGTTCATCGCTAACGGGCCTGGTGATCCAGAACAGGCAAAGGACGCCATCCATGCAGTAAAAGAACTTCAGTCAGAATTGCCCATAACCGGAATCTGTTTGGGCAACCAGATTGTAGGTCTGGCTTTGGGTGGAAAAACATACAAATTAAAGTTCGGCCATCGAGGCACAAATCAACCAGTCAAAAACCTGAAAGAGGATAAGGTATACATCACTTCCCAAAATCATGGCTTTGCGGTTGATGCTGAAAGCCTGGGTGGGACTGGATTAGAAGTGTCGCACATAAACCTAAATGATGGGAGTGTAGAGGGAATGCAGCACAAGAAGCTGCCCATCCAAACTGTCCAGATGCATCCTGAAGCAAATCCAGGTCCCTGGGACATCGAGAGTATCTTTGACAAGTTTGTGAGGGACCTCAAATGACAGAGATGCTTCCGATAGTTGATGACCAAGACAAGGTGATTGGAAAAAAGACCAGAGATGAGGTAGAGAAAAAGGCAATGCTCCACCGTTCTGCTAATGTGATTATTGAGGACAGCAATGGCATGATTTTTGTGCATCAAAGGAAAAAGGATAAGTTCTACTATCCTGGTTTGTGGGATATCAAGGTTGGCGGAGCTGTCCAGTACCATGAATCCTACCTCGAAGCTGCGAAGAGGGAGCTTGCTGAAGAAGCAGGCATCAATGGCGTAAGTCTAAAATTCCTGTTTTCTGAAAAATATAGGAGCAAGGAGCATAATACCAACAGGCAGGTATACCTTTGTACTTGGGACGGTCCCATCAAGATTCAAAAAGAAGAGATTGAACAAGGGAGGTTTATGTCTCTGGATGAAATTGATGCACTGCATGATCAGCTAAGCCCTACTGCAAAGGTTATCTTAAAGTTATACCGACAAAATGTCAAAAAGAACAGACCTTAAAAAAATAATGGTAATCGGATCAGGACCGATAGTGATTGGCCAGGCAGCAGAATTTGATTATTCAGGAACCCAGGCATGCAAAGCTTTGAGGGAAGAGGGATTTCAGGTTGTGCTTGTAAACTCAAATCCTGCTACAATCATGACTGACCCAGATACTGCAGATTCAGTCTACATCGAGCCTCTTAATGTGGAGATGCTCTCTCAGATAATCAGAAAAGAGAAACCCGATGGTTTGCTGCCGACCATGGGCGGCCAGACAGGGCTGAATCTGGCAGAGCAACTGCATAAATCAGGTATTCTCGATGAATGTAAGGTTGAGGTCTTAGGCACATCCATTAAAGCGATCGAGGATGGTGAAGACCGAGAAAGGTTCAAGCAGCTGATGTTGTCGATAAATGAACCGATTCCCAAAAGCAAAACAGTATCTTCTCGGGAAGAAGCAGATGGATTCCTCAAACAAGTGTCTTTACCTCTTATAATCCGGCCTGCATACACTTTGGGCGGCAGTGGAGGAGGCATTGCTTTTTCTAAAGAAGAGTTCTCCCAGTTTGTGGAATCAGGCCTGCAGCAGAGTATGATACGGCAGATTCTCGTTGAAGAAGCAATCCTGGGGACCGGAGGATGGGGAGAGTTTGAGATGGAAGTGATGCGAGACAAAAAAGATAACTGCATCATCGTCTGCCCGATGGAAAACTTTGATCCGATGGGAATCCATACCGGCGAGAGCATTGTGACAGCCCCGACCCAGACCCTGAATGATCATGACTTCCAGACCTTAAGGACCTCTGCCATCAAAATTATCAGGGCACTGAGAGTGGAAGGCGGCTGCAACATACAGTTCGCACTTAACTACAAGACAGGCGAATACCGCATCGTTGAGGTAAATCCCAGAGTATCCCGCAGTTCAGCTCTTGCATCTAAGGCTACAGGCTACCCTATTGCAAGGATTGCCGCAAAGATAGCAATAGGCATGACCCTGGACGAAATACCCAATGATGTGACAAGAGAGACTAAGGCCTGCTTTGAACCAACCATCGATTATGTTGTGGTGAAAATCCCCCGATGGCCTTTTGACAAGTTTGATACTGCTGATAAAAGGATAGGGACTCAGATGAAATCGACAGGTGAAACAATGGCCATCGGTAGGACCTTTGAGGAAGCCTTGCAGAAAGCCATCCGCAGCCTTGAAGTAGGCAGGTTTGGATTGGGCTTTGACAGAAAAGACAAGACCTGTTCAGATAAGGAGGAGATCATCAGTAATCTTAAGGTGCCTACCCACAAGAGATTGATGTACATCAGGGATGCCCTGCAGATTGGTATGGCTCCCGCAGAAATACACGAACTGACTGGAATAAACCAATGGTTCCTCGAAAAAGTGAAAAACATATTTGAGAGAGGCAATAAAATTACCCTGTCAGAGGATTCTATCAGGCAGGCGAAGCAGGATGGTTTCTCTGACCATCAGATAGCGAATATCACTAAAACTTCAGAGGAAAAGATACGGCACTTTAGGATTCAGCATGGCATCATACCTACTTTTAAAATGGTGGATACCTGCGCTGCGGAATTCAAAGCGTATACCCCCTATCTTTATTCCACCTATGAACAGGAAGACGAGGCCCACCCATCCGATAAGGAGAAAGTTATCATAGTAGGGGGGGGCCCTATCAGAATCGGCCAGGGCATAGAATTCGATTATGCATGCGTACATTCAGTCTTCGCATTGCAGGAAGAAGGATATGAAGCAATCATAATAAACAACAATCCAGAGACAGTTTCAACAGACTTCGACACTTCAGACAAGCTGTATTTTGAGCCCCTGACCCATGAGGATGTGATGAATATAGTGGACAGAGAAAAGCCAAAAGGTCTCATACTTCAATTCGGTGGACAAACCCCTATCAATATGGCAATGCAGCTCCAGCAGAGCGGCGTGAACATCCTTGGGACACAGCCTCAGAGCATCGATGTGGCTGAAGACAGGAAAAAATTTGGCGAGATTCTTAAGACATTAGACATCCCATCTGCAGAATGGGGCACTGCCCTTTCCTATGATGAAGCCATCCTGATTGCGCGCCGGATTGGCTATCCGGTATTAGTCAGACCCAGCTATGTCTTAGGCGGCCGCTCAATGCAGATAGTGGATTCCGACCTGGAGCTTAAGAAGTATATGGAAGAAGCAGTTGATGTAAGCCCAGAACGTCCTGTCTTGGTGGATAAGTATCTGGATAATGCCATCGAGATTGATGTGGATGCCATATGTGACAGCTCTGATGTTTTTGTGGCAGCTATCATGGAGCATATCGAAGAAGCAGGTGTGCATTCTGGAGACTCAGCATGCGTCATTCCTCCTCAAAATCTTCAGCCAGAGACAAAGCAGTGCATCATTGAATATACAAAAAGGATGGCGTTTGCTCTCAAGACTGTGGGGCTCATTAATATACAATATGCAGTGAAGGATGGGATTGTGTATGTGCTGGAGGCAAATCCCCGAGCATCCCGGACAGTTCCTTTTGTGAGCAAATCCATAAATATTCCATTGGCAAAGGTAGCCACCAAAGTTATCATGGGAAAAAAGCTGAGAGACCTTGGCCTTACTGAATACCAGGAACCTGATTTTGTTTCAGTGAAAGAAGTGGTGTTCCCATTCCTGAAGCTGAAAGGCGTTGATCCGGTGTTGGGCCCTGAGATGCAGTCCACTGGCGAGGTTATGGGCATTGATGAGACATTCGGCAAGGCTTTCTTCAAGGCTGAAGCAGCAGCGTATTCTGATCTGCCATCTGAAGGAAACATTTTGTTGACTGTAGGTACCAAAGAGGACAAGGAAGCATGCATACCCATCGCAAAGGACCTCATTGATCTTGGCTTTAATCTCTACTGCACGAAAAGCACTGCGAAATTCATGGAAGAGCATGGCGTTCCCTCAAGGAACGTCCCTAAAGTCAGGGAGGATCCTCTGCTTCTTGATATGATGCGGAGGAAGGAGCTGCAGCTGGTCATCATAATCCATCGAGGCTCCCATCCCAAGACCGACATAACTAAGATACGGAGACAATGCGTAGAATGCGGCATACCCTACATAACCAGAAAAACAGCTGCGAGGGCAGCGCTTAAGGCAATCCGTGCCCTGGTGCATCAGAAAATAACCGTTAAGCCTCTGCATGAGTACTATAAAATAAAAAGCTTTAAATACCAAAAAGGATTGGGAGAAACCAAAGGGGTGGCGCATGAACTTTAAAGGAAGGGACATTATCTCTATACGGGATTTTTCTAAGGCTGAACTATTGCATGTGCTTGACATTGCAAAGAAACTGGAGAAAAAGGATCAGCTAACACTTCTAAAAGGGGATATCATGGCCTCATTATTCTTCGAGCCAAGCACAAGGACAAAATTAAGTTTCTCGTCTGCAATGGAACACTTAGGGGGTCAGGTCTTGGGGTTTGCAACTGCAGCCACTACCTCGGTGAAGAAGGGCGAATCTTTGGTGGATACAATCAAGATGGTCGAACAATATGCAGATGTGCTTGTCATCCGCCATCCAGGAGAGGGCTCAGCTAGGCTGGCAGCTGAAGCATCACATAAGCCAGTCATAAATGCCGGTGATGGTTCTAACCAGCATCCCACTCAAACAATGCTTGATCTATATACAATCCAAAAAGCCAAAGGCAGGATAGCAGGGTTGTCAATAGGGTTTTGCGGAGATCTGAAGTATGGAAGGACAGTACATAGTCTCGCTGTGGCACTAACCCATTTTCCCAATGTCAAGCTCTTCTTCATAGCACCCGATTCTCTCCAGATGCCGCAGGAATACCTGGACGAGCTTAAGGAACAAAAGATTATCTTCAAACAGACCAGCCAGCTTGATCTTGCAGTTCCTCACCTGGACATACTATATATGACCCGAATCCAGGAAGAACGCTTCCCTGACCCAGTAGAATATCAAAAGATGAAAGGAGTCTATCGCATAGGGCTCGAGATACTTAAGATTGCAAAGAAAGACATGAAGATCATGCATCCACTTCCCAGAGTGGATGAGATAAAGCCAGAACTCGATGATACACCCAATGCACTATACTTCCAGCAGGCAGGGAATGGCTTGCATGTAAGGAAGGCATTGCTGGCCTTGGTGTTGGGGAAGATAAAATGAAAGAACAGAAGATCAGCGCAATACGCGAGGGAACAGTAATAGACCACATCCCCAAGCAGAATGCCTTCAAGGTAGCAGAGATCCTCAATGTCAAGGAATCCTCACACATAGTTTCAGTCGCAACCAATCTCAAAAGCAAGAAAATAGGCGAGAAAGGCATAGTCAAGATAGGAGGCAGGACTTTGACTGCTGAAGAGCTTAACAAGATAGCCCTGCTGGCGCCGCATGGCACCGTTACTGAGATCAAGAACTTTGATATTATCAAGAAATTCAAGCTTTCCCTGCCTAAGGAAGCCGTGCATATTATTCAATGCAGCAATCCAAAATGCATCAGCAACCTTGAAAAGATTAACACCCGATTCTTCATCCTTACTGAAAAACCCCTCACCGTCAGATGCAATTATTGCGAAAGGATTATGAAGGGCGAGGAGATTAAGATAATCTAAAATGCTGGAAACAACGCTGTGTGGCATCAGACTAAAAAACCCCACTGTTCTGGCATCTGGCATTTTGGGCATTTCTAAAGAGTCTATCGAGAAAGTGGCTAAGGCAGGCGCTGGTGCAGTGACGCTCAAGTCCTTATGCCATGAGGAACGTGCAGGTCATCCAGCTCCTAATATGTTCACCTTTGAAGGAGGCATGCTTAATGCAGTAGGCTTGCCTGGCCAGGGAATTTATAATGCGATCAGCGAATTCAGACGCCTTGACGATCTTTCAGTGCCTGTGTTCGGGAGCATCTTCGGTTATACAGAAGAGCAGTTTGGCACTGTCGCTGAAAAAATGGCCCGCCTAAAGCCGGCATTGATTGAGGTAGACGTTTCATGTCCGCATGTCAAATATGATCATCCTTTTGGCACAGACCCCGAAGCAGTCAGGCTTATAACCCAGAAAGTAAAAGCCAATGCACGCAACATACCGGTAAGCATAAAGCTAAGTCCCAATCTGCATAACATAGCAAATATAGCGTTGGCAGCTGAGGAAGCAGGGGCTGATGCAATAACAGCCATAAATACTGTAGCAGCCATGAAGATTGACCTAGAGTCCAGAAAACCAATCTTGGGCAACAGGACTGGAGGAATGTCAGGTCCTGCGCTAAAACCAATTGCGGTGAAATGTGTATATGACATCTACAAAGCAGTCAAGATACCCATTATAGGCACTGGTGGTGTTACTACAGGCGAGGATGCCATTGAGATGATCATGGCTGGCGCAACTGCTGTTGGCATCGGCACTGCATGTTACTATCATGGCCCTCAAGTATTCTCTAGAATCACACAAGAGATGGAAGCCTGGATGAAAAAGCACAACATCCGTTCTCTAGACAAAATCAGAGGATGTTCTCATGAAAACTGATTTGCCGGTTATGCATGCTATAACCAGGATAAAAAAAGAAGCGCAGGACATGCGCACCATATATCTTAAGGGGAAGCTGTCATGCAAACCAGGGCAATTCATCATGGTCTGGCTTCCAGGTGTGGATGAAAAGCCCATGGCAATCTCAGAATTAAGATCAAATGAGTTCGGATTCACCTATCACACCATCGGAACATTTACCCGTGGCTTAGACTCCCTTAAAGTGGGAAGCCTATTGGGTATTAGGGGTCCTTATGGAAACTCGTTTTCTCAGAAAAAGAAGGCAGTTGTTGTCGGTGGAGGCGTTGGCATGGCATCAGTGGCAACCCTTATTGATGTTCTTGATAATCCCATAGTGATACATGGAGCAAAGACAAAATTCCATATCCTGTACAAAGACCGTTTCAAAGATATGATAATAACGACCGATGACGGCAGCGAAGGTGAACAAGGTTTTGTTACCGTTGCTCTGAAAAGAATCTTAGAAACCAAGAAGGTTAACATTGTGTATACCTGCGGCAATGAGTTCATGATGAAGGCAGTGGTTGAGATGTGCACCCAATATAAAGTGCCATGTGAAGCGTCTATTGAACGGTATATGAAGTGTGGCTTTGGAATCTGCGGTGCCTGTGTCATGGGTGACAAAGTGGTGTGCACTGACGGCCCTATCTTTACTGGGAAGGAGCTTTCGGCAAATCTAGAATTCGGCAAGTGCGCAAGGCTCAAGACAGGCAAGAGAGTCTCTTTGAAAGAATATTATGGTGTATGAGCATGCTCTTAAAAAACTGCAAAATACTGAGAAACGGAAGACTGTCAGCTGCCAATATCCTAATTGAAAAAGGAAAAATAAAAAAGATAACAAAAAAGAATCTTTCAGCATCTAACGTTCTCGATCTTGATGGTAAGATAGTCATCCCAGGGGTGATTGACTGCCATGTCCACTTTAGGGAACCTGGATTGACACACAAAGAAGATCTCCTTACCGGAAGTAGGGCAGCTGCGAAGGGAGGCATAACCACATTCTTTGATATGCCTAATACTATTCCACCAACATTTACTGTTAAGAATCTTGAACAGAAAAGGAAGTTAGCAAGAAAAAGTGTGGTGAATTATGGTTTTCATTTTGGGGCATCCTTGAATAATCTCAATGAGATCAGAAAATCGAGGAATGTACCCTCTGTCAAGATATACATGGATGACACAACCGGCCACCTTAAGGTGGATAGGGATAAAGTGATCCAGGACATCATGAAACTAAAGCCAGTGATCAGCGTCCATGCTGAAGGTAAAAGTGTTCTCAAGGCAATACATTTTATTAAAAAAACAAGCAATAAGCTGTACTTATGCCATGTAAGCTCCAAAAAAGAGATGGATATCATAAAAAAGGAAAAAACGAAAAGAATATTCGTTGAAGTGACACCCCACCATCTATTCTTAACTAATGGTTCTAAAGCAAAATTTGCAGTCATGAAACCAAGCTTAAAATTCAAAAAAGACCAGGAAGCGTTATGGGTGGGAATTAGTTCAGGTCTCGTAGACACTATATGCACTGATCATGCGCCCCACACCATAGCAGAAAAGAAGAAGGGTTCATGGGGTGTGCCTGGAGAAGAGACTATGCTGCCCTTATTGCTGGATGCGGTGAACGCAAAAAAATTAACCTTACAAAAGATGGTTGAATTGACAGCCCATAATCCTGCAAGAATCTTTAATATAAAGAATAAAGGATATATCAAAGAAGGCTATGATGCTGACTTGACTGTCATAGACTTAAAACTAAGGAAAAAAGTCCAGAAGAAGGATCTTTTGACAAAATGCAAATGGTCTCCATGGGAAGGAAAAACTTTAAAAGGCTGGCCTGTCATGACTATTGTTAATGGGAATGTGGTGTATGATGGGAAGATCCATAACTTCAAGGGAAAAGAGGTAACTTATGGCTAACGTCACTTCAGCATTGCTTGATACGAAAGCGTTATCCATTGATATAAAGAAAGGATTTCTCTATGCTTCTGGAGCCAGAGGGCCTTTGTATTGTGATAATCGTATAGTCTTGTCATATCCAACCGAAAGGACACTTATTGTAAAAGAATTCTTGAGAATTATCAGAAAAAACAGGATTAGGTGTGATAGCATAGCAGGCGTTGCAACCGGAGCTATACCCTGGGCGGCTATTATTGCAGATAAACTCAAGAAACCGATGGTGTATATCCGGCCGGAAAAGAAACAGCATGGCAAACAAAATCAGATTGAAGGCAGATTGAGGAAAGGCTCAAGAGTACTGATAATCGAAGATGCGATAAACTCCGGAAAAAGCTCACTGGCTGCTTGTAAAGCGATTTTTGAGTGTAAATGCAAAGTCATTGGTTTGATCGCTGTCTTCAACTATTGTTTTGCAGATAACGAATTCAAGAAAATTAAGGTGCCTCTGTATTGGCTCTCTGACTTCAAGACATTGTGCAAAGAAGCAGTCAGGCAGAAATACATAAAAAAAGAAGAGAGAAAGGTATTGGTTGATTGGTATAGCAATCCAAAGAGTTGGAATTCTTAGGAATTTATTTTAGCGAGGGTATATGTCTCCGCAAGGAGTCCGAAATTTCTGGGTGCGAAGAGGTTATTGCGCAGCGGGAAAAATTGTGAAATTAGTTTAAGGCAAGAATTGTTTGATAAGTAAGTTCTTATTGTTCGAACTCTTCATCACTAGGTCTATTATATGGGAAGTTATACTCTGCTAATACCGCCCTAACAAGAACATTTGGAGAGACATTCGCATAATATCTTCTTTGTGTATTATCTACCCTACCAGATCTAACATCTTTCATAAATTCATCAATACAATTAACAACTTCAGCACGAATTGGAGTAGGTGCTGTATCCATTGCAAGACCTTTTGCATCTTCTAAATTTGAAAGAGCTTTTTGGCTAACATTATCTAATTGTGGTGCAGTACTCTTTTCCATTGTAGCTGTAGGACCCATGATTATAATGAAATGATGGCTAGTATTTAAATGAGAGCTTGTACTTAAAATATTGAACCAGAAATCTCCGTACTCAAGTGAGTGAAATGAATGAATCAAGAGTTGTTAACTTATTATTGGAAGGGGATATGGGTGTCTGATGAAATAAATACAAACATTTAAATATAACCTATATCTATGTTATTATAACCTAAATGGTGATTATATTGTCATTAAGAAATTTGCTAAAAAACAACAAGGAGGCACGTAGGATCTTTGGGGAGAAAGAGCTAAAGATAGTGATAAAACAATTAGAAGGCATTACCTTGACCCAGTCAGAAAAGAACAGGCTAAGCAGGGATATAAGGCCTAAGCTTCAATTCATCAAGGAACTGATACCCTTTGACAAAGAATTTGAGCTGAAAAAAGGCCAGCACTATCAAGGATATATAGGCATGGCTGTATCTGCTATCCTTCAGGATGAACTTGCAAAAAACGTGCTGGCAATCCTGTTATTTGGATCCAGAGCTGGAGGTATCGTTTCTATCAGGTCTGATGTGGATGTATGTGTGGTTCTCAATAAAGAGATATCTTCCCAGGAAACAACCAAGTTCAGGCTCAGAATCTTAAGAGACCTGCCAGATAAGTTTGATGTGCAGATTTTTAATGTGATGCCTCAGAAGATCAAGAGAGCAATTGCAGCAAACCATCGGATATTATACCGGTCATCTGAGTTTGACAATCTTGATTTTTCAATAAGGTATTTAAAGGATGATGATTATTTGATCAGAAGAAGGATGATGCAGGCCTCTCCATGAGCAAAATCTCAGACAAACTGGATTTGATACTGAAATATTCTTCCCAATTGCAGGAATTGTTGCCTTCTTCATTGAAACAATACGCATCAGACATCAGGACAAAGGCTGCCTGTGAGCACTTCTTTGAAAAAACAATCCAAGCAATTATCGATGCATCCTATCTGATCTTGCAGGTAAAGAAAATGGAAGTTTCAGAGGATGAGGATTCTGTTTTCAGTGTGCTTGAGCAACATAAGCTCCTCCCCAAGCCATTAGCAGTAAGATTAACTGATGCCAAGAAAATGAGGAATATCTTAACCCACCAATATGCAGATATCAATGATGAAGTCGTGTTCAATTCCCTAAATGACGAATTAGCTCAGGATGCTGAAGCATTCATCAAGGAGGTAAGAAAATGTCTTTGATCAAGCTTAAGAGATCCATCATTCCTGCATTAGATGTGGATACCATGGAGAGAGCCAAGCAGATCGTAAAGCAGACAACCGGTCTTGAAGGCATCGGCGCCTACAAAGTCGGCTTTGAATTAGTCATCAGATATGGTTTAACAAACGTTGTTTCAGAACTGAAGAAACTTACTAAACTTCCGATCATATATGACCATCAGAAGGCTGGGACCGATATTCCGGATACCGGAGATAAGTTCATGAAAGCTTGCAAAGAAGCAGATGTAGATGCAGTTATCATCTTTCCACAGGCAGGTCCAATAACAGAAGAAGCCTGGATTGGGGCAGCTAAAAAATATAAGATCCATCTTATTGTTGGCGGTGAAATGACACATAAAGGCTACCTTGAATCAGACAACGGGTTCCTGAAAAGCAATACCCCCAAACGGATTTATCAGATCGCAGCATCACAGGGGGTGACTGATTATGTTGTTCCTGGCAATAAACCAGATAAAATCAAGGAATACAGAGAATTCTTCGAGAATAAGGGCATCAAACCTATCTTCTATTCCCCTGGATTGATTTCGCAGGGAGGCTCAGTCAAAGAGAGCGCTGAAGCTGCAGGAGACCATTGGCATGCGATTGTGGGAAGAGCGATTTACGATGCATCTGATATTAGAAAGAAGGCAGAAGAATTAATAGGCCTAATTAAGCCAGAAGGATAATGATGAAAATAGTAGTGTGTGGTTCAGGTACTGGCTCAGCTCCGGAAATTCTGGAAGCAGCTAAATCCTTAGGAAAGGAGATTGCGCAGCACCACTATACATTATTGACCGGAGGCTGTAAAGGGTATCCTTATGCAGCTGCAAGAGGCGCTTTGCTTGCACACGGCCACGTAGTTGCGTATTCTCCTGCGAAGGATGAGGAAGAGCACTCCTCAAAGTATGGTTTTCCTCTTGACGAGGGTGTAGAATTCATCTTCACCGGTCTGGGCATACCCGATAGGAATCTTCCCCTGATAAATGCCGCTGATGTGGTGGTCATACTTGATGGCCAGATTGGCACTTTGAATGAGTTTACCATCGCATTTCATAAAAAGAAACGGATTGCCATTTATGAAAAAGGAAAATTAGCGCCGCACCTCAACGCCTTGATAGAGATTTGCAACAAGGCTGGTGAGAGGAGCAATGTCTCATTCTTCAGCAAGGATCTTCTGAAAAGCCTTAAATAATAGGTAATCAAATATAACTCCATGTACGAGCCACGGGAAGACTCATTCTTGCTTCAGAAGTACGTTGCACAGTATTCCCGAGGGATAGTTCTTGACATGGGGACAGGCTCAGGCATCCAGGCTGTGGAAGCTTCCCATTCTAAGAAAGTAGTGAAAGTGTATGCAGTGGATGTGAATCGCTTTGTGATACGGCACTGCAGGGAGTCTATTATAAACAAGAAGATTGTATTCCTTAAATCAAATCTTTTCTCTGTTTTCAAGGGAGATAAGCGGTACCGGGGCATGAAGTTTGACACTATCATCTTCAACCCGCCCTATCTTCCCAATGATCCCAAAGCGCCTGATGTTGCCCTGGATGGCGGGAAGCATGGATATGAACTGGTCGTAAAATTCCTCCATGATGCTAAGTTTTACATCAAGCCAAAAACAAGGATTTTGTTGGTTTTCTCTTCTTTAACAGGCAAGGATACCTTGGATAAATATTTATATAAACAGCATTATAAGTTCAGGGAATTGGAGAAAGAAAATAGTTTTTTTGAGGGGATATATATCTACCTGATTGAAAATGAAGATTAAGGATGTCGATCACATAGAATATCTGGCGAAGGGCCATAGAGGCATGCTCTTTACCGGCCTGAAAGGAAAGAAGAAAGTAGTGATCAAAATAAAAAATCCGCAGAGCGAGGCTTTTGGCAGGATGCAGAATGAGGCTGAATACCTGAAGATACTGAATAAAAAGGGGATCGGTCCTGCATTGTTGTTCTATGACAAGAAAGATGACTACTTTGTCTATGATTATGTTGATGGAGAATTCTTCCCGCTCTTCATTGAGCACTGTTCCCGGAAGAACAAGAACCTGATAAAAAGGATAATCAGGCAGGTCTTCATCCAGTGTTTTCGGATGGACCGATTACATATAAACAAGGAAGAGATGCACCATCCCTATAAGCATATACTGATTTCTGCTGAAACAAAAAAGCCGGTATTGATAGATTTTGAGAGATGCCACAAGTCTCCAGAGCCGGTTAATGTGACCCAATTCAGTTCTTACCTGATCTCCAATTCGATGACTAGACGTTTAGCAGAGAAGGGCATCAAAGTCAACATGGAAAAATCCATTGCAGCGGCAAAAAAATACAAAAAGGATGTTTCCCAGAAAAATTTAAATAAGATCATATCCTTATTAAAGTAAACATTTTTATATTCTAACGTTATAATCAATTGTCGTGATAAGCAAAATAATCAGGAGACTAATTGGAAAAAGGAGCTTTAAGAATCGATTTGAGAAATTCTACTACCTGAATAAAGCGCATGTCAGCAGGTATCGCAAGAAGCGATACTATGAAAAGATACAGAAGGGCATCTGCATCAAATGCAAGAAAAAAGCCATTAAAGGAATAAATTTTTGCGCTTATCACCGTGCGCAGACAAAGAAGTATAATAACCGTGCAAGGAGGAAGAGATGAACTTCAACCAAAAAGTCTGGAATCTCTGTAAGAAAATACCGGTCGGCAGGGTATCGACATACAAAATTCTTGCTAAATCCCTAAGGACAAAAGCATACCGAGCTGTTGGAAATGCCCTACGAGATAATCCGCACGCTCCTCTGGTGCCGTGCCACAGGATTATTAACAGTGATGGAACAATCGGCGGTTACAAAGGAAAAAAGAATTCAAAAGAAAAGAGTAGATTGTTGAAAAAAGAAGGTATAAAAATAGTGAATAAAAAGGTCGATCCAAGGTTTATTTTTTCCTTTTCTTGACTTTCTTAATGTCTTTCTCTAACTTAAGCTCTTCAAGAAGCTCTTTGTACCTATTTCTGATTGTGACCTCAGTGACACCTGCAACATCAGCAACTTCCCTCTGAGTCCGTTTTTCGCCATGCATCAGTGCAGCCACATAGAGTGCTGCGGCAGCAATACCAGTAGGACCTCTGCCCGATGTCAGTTCTTTCTTCTGGGCCTTTTCAAGAATCTCAATGCTCTTGCTCTGGGTTTCAGCAGTGAGCTTCAATGCCGATGCAAATCGGGCAATATAATCTGCAGGATTTGAAGGCAAGATAGTGATTCCCAGTTCCCTGGTGACAAAGCGGTATGTTCTTCCGATCTCTTTTTTTTCGATGCCAGACGCTTCAGACAGCTCATCCAGCGTTCTAGGGACATCATGCCTTCTGCATGCAGCATACAATGCTCCAGCCACGACCGATTCCATGGATCTGCCTCTGACAAGGCCTCTTTGGACAGCCAGGGTATAGATTCGAGCAGCTTCTTCCTCAACTGACTTAGGCAGCTTAAGATAAGAGCTTACTCTTTTCAATTCTGCCAATGCCAATTTCAGATTCCTTTCAATTGCAGTAGAGATTCTATACTGCCATTTCCTGAGCCTAAAAAACTTGCTTCTTCCCTTATCTCCAAGCTTAAAAAGGTCAGATTTCTGGCCAACTTCTGTCCCCAAACCCTGATCAAACTGGGTATAGGTCATCGGAGCGCCAGTTCTTCGCTTTGATTCACCTTCCTCAGAATCAAACTCACGCCATTCCTGCGTGAAGTCCACCATCTTATCTTCGATAACAAGACCGCAATCCTTACAGGAGATCTCTCCTTTCTCCCTATTCCAAGAAAGATTTATGCCCCCGCATTCGGGACACTTTTTGACCATATCACGAACCATTTTCTATCACCCTCACGTAAATATGTCTACTCCACCCCGAGTTATTTACAATAAACTTTATAAAGAAAACACACAACTTATATATAAACTTTTCTATTCTCTCAGTCGAAAAAGCCTATTTTCTTACATGCCGGGCAAAAAATGACTTGATTTCATCTGAGAACATAAGGGATACAAAGAGCACATATCCTACGGTAAACACCAGGAGCGCTATGAGCAGGGTATCGCTTTGTGGGCTGAGAAAAATTCCTTCCAATCGGGCAGTTTGCTTAGAATATTGGATATAACCTATCAAGCTAAGGCTCAAGACTATCGGAAGGCCAAGAAGGACTTTGGTAAAAAATCCTGTTTTTCTCGGTTTAAGCTTAATTGCAGGCATTTAAATCATCTACTCCGACGCTCTTTTGGGAACAGAGCTCATTTCCAACTTTAGGCATCAATATGACCTTTTTTATCCCCGAAACCGGGGTATTGGCAGACACATGAGCTGCATCTCCTGCTGCAATGCTTTGTTGCACTTCAAGCTGTTGCAGCTCTTCTCCGACAAATATAACTTTCACTCCATCTATATTAATATTTCCATTGTTGAGTAGGTTAATCTCAATAGAATCTGTGGTAAAGCAGGCATCATCCTGCCCATGTATCTGTATGACCGAAATGCTGGTATCCTGACAGCTCGCAATTTGGACCTGGCTGCTTCCCCAGCTGATGACTACCAGGCCCAGCAAGCCCGCAAATACTATCAGGATGATTGTAGATGTCAACGGAGAAACAGCATTCTTCATTTATATTCCTCAATTTTTTGTTTAAGAAACTGATCTTCCCGATGGCTTATCAATACATAGGGCAAGGTGCCAACCACCAGTATGAATATCCCAATCCAGACAACGATGGCAAGCATCTGGGTATCAAGGTAACCCGAGATGAATCCGACAATGCCAACCACTAAAAAAGCGAAGTACAGCATGAAACTCTTATCGAGCACGGTCTTTGCCTTTTCCCTATTAATTCGAGAGCGCTCTATTTCAAGATATATCAATTCCTTTGCGTCCTTAGGCACGTAAGACTCATTAGATTAAAAGTATTTAAAGTTTATTGTTTAGGCGCTCGTACATGCAATCCATCTAGGTGAGCATGGCGGAGGTTTACCTGATCAGGGATAGTTGGTAAGATAACCATCAGAAGATTTAAATAACCTGTTTCACACTTAAACCATATGATAATCGGCGTTACCGGCATTTTCGGTTCTGGCAAATCAACCGTAGCCTGCCTATTGAAAAAGAAGGGATTTATGCATATAAATGCAGATACCATCGGGCATGCCCTTCTGCAGAAACCAGGCATGCGCAAAAAAGTAGTGCATGAGTTTGGCAAGGGCATTATTTCAGGGAACAGGATTGATCGGTCAAAGCTCAAGCAAATTGTCTTCCATGACCCCTCCCAGCTTAAGAGACTGAACAGGATCATGCATCCTGCAATAATCCGAGAAATTGAAAATATTATTGGAAAGAATAAGGACAAGGACATTGTCTTGGATGCCCCATTGCTGATAGAACTGAAAGCGCATCATCTTGTTGACAAGATTCTGGTCGTCAAAATAAAAAAATCAGTCCAGCTCCAGCGTCTCGGCAAAAAAAAGAAATATACTCAATCCGAGATCAAAAATATCATGAAGTCCCAGCTGTCTCAAAAAGAAAAACTTAAATACGCTGATATAGTTATCGACAATTCAGGGACTATGATTCAGACTCAGAAACAGATGGAGGCTATGCGGTGAGCAAGATTGCAATATATGCCGGAAGCTTTGATCCGGTGACCAATGGGCACTTGGATATTGTACAGAGAGCGCTCAAGATATTTGATAAGGTGATCATAGCAGTGGGGGAAAACAAGGAAAAGAAGTATTTATTCTCAGTGCAGGAAAGGGCGGAGATGATCAAGGAATGTACTAAAAAATTCAATGTGGAAGTCGAGTATTTCTCCGGTCTATTGGTTGACTTTGCCCGGAAGAAGAAGGCAAATGCATTAGTGAGAGGCCTGCGCGCTGTTTCAGATTTTGATTTTGAATTCCAGACAGCCCTGATGAACCGTAAGTTGTGTCCTGAGATTGAGACAGTTTGCATTATGACAAGAGGCATGTACTCCTATCTGAGCGCTTCCATTGTAAGAGAAGTAGCTTCTTTGAATGGCAATCTCAGTGATATGGTGCCGGACTCTGTTGCGCAAAAACTGAGAGATAAGTTCCATAAAACCTGATATGCATGGACCTGACGAAGAGTATAGCGATTAGTGATCTGGCCCTTGTTCTTAAGAAGGAGAATATCCTGATTATTGCTGATTCTCACATTGGGTACGAAGAGGCTCTCAACAAACAAGGCATCCTGATACCCCGATTACAGTTCAAAGAGACCATGAAGCGGCTTGAGAACATCATAGGAACCAGGACTTTCAGCAAAATCATCATCAATGGGGATATCAAGCATGAGTTTGGAGTTATTTCTGACCAGGAATGGAGGCACACCTTAAGATTGTTGGATTATCTGAAGAAGCACTGTGATGAAGTCATCCTTATAAAAGGCAACCATGACAACATCTTGGGTCCCATCGCTAGAAAAAGGGATGTTACAGTCAAAGAGTATGAATCCATTGGAAAAACGCTCATTATCCATGGCGATAATCTGGATAAAAACGTTGAAAATATCTTAAAAAAAAGTACAACCATCATCATCGGGCATGAGCATCCTGCAGTAACCCTCTACGAAAATAGGCGTGCGGAGACATTCAAATGCTTTCTGAAAGGTAAGTTCAAGGGAAAGACCTTGATAGTCCAGCCAAGCTTTAATCTCGTAACTGAAGGGACCGATGTATTGAAAGAAAGACTGCTGAGCCCTTTCCTCAAAGGTGATCTTTCAAACTTTGAGGCGTATATAGTGTCTGATAAAATATACCCTTTTGGAAAGTTGAAGAACATTACGCATACAGCTTAGCTAATAAGTCTGCCTTAGTGACCAAGCCAGTCAGCTTGCCTGCATCAGAAACCAATACCAAGGGGAAATACTTCAACAACTCGGTGATGACGGCAAGCGAGGTTTTTCCGGATATGACCGGGGGCGCTTCGCTCATGACATCCCTAACTTTGGCAGCCTTGCCATGCAGCAATGCTTCCAAGATGCTCGATTCTGACACCAGGCCTATGCTCTTGTGGTCCTCAATGACTGGCATCTGGGAGATATTGAACTTCTTCATCATCTTGATAGCATCTTTTATATTCTCAGAAGGTGTAACCGAAATTATCTTGCTATTCATGATATCGCTGGCTTTCGCTTCCTGCCTATCCCTCAACTCATCTAGTGCCTCAAAAATCTTTTGAGCGTTAGAGTAGGTAGGATCAAGCTGTCCTGCCTCAACCTTTGCGATAAGGCTTTGAGAGACACGGGCTCTGTCCGCCAACTGCTTCTGGGTAAGCTCCAGCTGCTTCCTCACTTTTTTGATATCACTTATTTCAAGCGCCATTTTTAGTGGAATATTAATAACTTATATTTATTACTTTTGGAATTATACTTATTCCCATCAGAATATTGTTGTCACAAACCTATTTAAATCATATCTTTAAATGTCTTATTCTAGGGAGGTTGGACTATGGCATATAAGATAACCAGCGAAAGTGTGACCGAAGGGCATCCTGATAAGATTTGCGACCAGATAAGTGATGCAATCCTTGATGCGCTGATACGGGAAGACCCTGAGAGCAGGGTTGCTGTAGAGTGCCTTACCACGACAGGCACCGTGCACGTAGCCGGAGAAATAACCACCAAAGCCTATGCTGATGTACAGCTTATAGTCAGGAATACACTAAAAGAAATCGGATATACTGATCCTGAATTTGGCATTGACTATGAAGATGCGGGTGTCTGGGTAAGCGTGCATGGCCAGAGCCCTGACATTGCCCAGGGTGTTGATGAAAAAGAGGATAAGGATCAGGGTGCAGGAGACCAGGGAATGATGTATGGGTATGCCACTGATGAAACACCTGAACTGATGCCCCTGCCGATTATAATTGCGCACAAGCTGACCATGCGCATGGCATATGTGAGAAAAATGGGCATCATCAAAGACATAGGTCCTGACGGAAAATCACAGGTTACTGTTTTGTATGAGGGTGGCAAGCCGGTAAAGATAACTGACATCGTCATTGCCCAGCAGCATACCGATGGCACTAAAGAAGAAGAGCTGAAGAAGCAAATTATTAAGCAGGTCATACATCCTATTTGCAAAGGCCTCATTGATGATGACACAAATATACACATCAATGCGACTGGAAAATTCGTTATTGGAGGACCGGAAGGGGATACTGGCGTTACCGGTCGGAAGATAATTGTGGATACCTATGGGGGCGTCGGCAGGCATGGCGGCGGCGCTTTCTCTGGAAAGGATCCCACCAAGGTGGACCGTTCAGGAGCATACATGGCCCGGTATGTAGCCAAAAACATTGTCGCTGCAGGGCTGGCAAAGAAATGTGAAGTGCAGATAAGCTATGCGATAGGGGTTGCAAAGCCGACCAACATCAATGTTGACACATTCGGAACTGCAACAGTGCCTGAAGAGAAGATTGAGCAGGCTATTCTCAAAGTCTTTGACCTAAGGCCGAAGGCGATCATTGAAGCGTTGGACCTGAAGCGTCCGATCTACAAGAAAACAGCTGCCTACGGCCATTTCGGGAGGAATGATCCCGACTTTACCTGGGAGAAGACGGACAAAGCAGACATATTAAGAAAGGAAGCGGGAATTTAACTCTTTATTTTTCATTTAATTTTTTAAAAATTAGACGCACCCAGACAGAATAGTTTTTATAGTAGTTTTATTATTTTAGCATGGATGAATAAAACCATTATTGTAATACTATTTATCCTTTCGATAAGTCTTGTTTCTGCGCAGGAAATTTGCGAGTATAACGGCGTTAAAACAACATTTGGCACCCTTTATTATGGATCTGGGGTAAAATCAGAATATGCTGATGAAAAATTTGTGCATATTGTTGACCCAAAAGCTATTACTGATTTAAGGCAGTTAAAAGGATTAATATGCTTAGAGCATGCTGATTTTTATAATCAGGGCATCTCCGGAAATCTTGAAAATTTGAATGATTTAGCCAATCTAAAAGTTTTAAGCCTGCATACAAATCCCGACGTTGAGGGAGATGTATGCGATTTTAGCAAAGCAATTAAATTAAAAAGCCTGAAATTAGCCTTTGACCCTAAAGTGCACGGCGATGTTTCCTGCCTCAAAAACATTAATTTAGAAACTTTTGCTATGACTTACACAAACATTTCAGGAAATCTTTCTGGCCTGAGCCACATGACTAACTTAAAAGCACTTTATTTGAGCGGAGCGGGCATTAGTGGTGATGTCTCTGCCTTAAGCGTATTAACTAACCTAGAAGAATTGTCTTTATCTAATGCAGAAATGGATGGTTCTAAATTTTATGGAGATTTGGCTTCCCTTGACAACCTAAAAAAATTGAGAAAGGTTGCTCTGTATAACCTAAATTCGATTAATTGCGAACATTTCCATGAAATGCACCCTAACATTGAAGGCGGCTGCTCTGAAGAGTCAAAGTATACGTTAACAGACCCTAATATGGAGTCTGAAAAGATGATTGAAAAAGAAAGTATACCCGCAGATATTGCAAAAGACGGGGAGCCAAGAGTTGGTGATGAGCCTCCAAAAGAATGCATGATAGATGGAAAGTTTATTGGAGAAGATAAGTGCCCGGCTTTGGTTGATAAAGGACTGATTGAAGGGCAGAATAATGGACCTCCTGAAAAATGCATAATAGATGGAGATTTTATCGGTAGAGAAAGATGCGAAGCATTGATGCAGGGAAAGATTAAAGATGCTGAGCAGGAAGTGGAAGAAAAAATTACCGAAACAGAGACTAATGAAAATGTAAAAAGAAGTTTTTTGGAAAGATTTGTTGATTGGTTTGTCAGTTTATTTAAATAATTTTTATTATTTTCGGCTTATAGACTAGATTTTAGATTATTTAACTTTTGAGTTTGTAG
>Ga0209542_10006658_pt1 | contig 22386 bp, 14 predicted proteins | sample RifCSPhighO2_01_FD_184028 | JGI IMG/M metagenome (GOLD analysis project Ga0209542, IMG submission 184028) | Soil microbial communities from Rifle, Colorado - Rifle CSP2_plank highO2_0.1 (SPAdes) (version 2) | ecosystem: Environmental > Terrestrial > Deep subsurface > Rock core/Sediment ... | reverse complement strand
TCGACCGCGCACTAGAATGGGCAACACTGCGCGGTCGACCACAAGTACCACAGCCATCACTAGAGTTCCGAATGGGATTAGGGTTACGTAAAGATTCGATTCCGCTGCTATCGAAAGTGGAGCAGCAAGGAACTCGACAACGCCCGAAGGTATGGGCAGCACACCATTCATGGCGAGCATCAGGGGAATGCGCGGCAGGATGTTCAGGGCGACAAGTAGACCAAGACTTGAGACGATTAGGCCGAATGCTCGCCACCTGCTCGATCTCGATGCTCGCGTGAGAATCCGTCGAAAGACAGCGATGACTGCGAAATCTGCAAGGGCTCCGATGAGCCAGCCAGGAAGAAGTGGAAGTAGGACCGCAGGCGAGGTTACGAAAACATACTTTGTGGTGCTCGTAGGCTGTGAGCCGACCTCGATAGTGAACCAGCCGCCGATGTGGACCGCGAATGGGGAAAACAACGGTGAGAACGACGCAAATAGAGTCAAGCAGATTAAGAGAGCCAAGGTCAGATTCTGAAGCGCCCTGGCGATGATTAGCCAGAACCGTCTTGTGGCAAAGACAGTCACAACAAACGTCGAGGCGAGTATCGCCCCGGCCGCGCTGAGGAAGAGCCCGGCGACCTTCGCTGATGCTCTGGTGATCTCGCTTTGCACTATGCCGCGCAGAAATTGAAGGGGCTCGCCGTCTGTGAAATCATCCGGCGACAATAAGAACGCAATAGCGTACAAACCAACACCTTCTGTGACGAGCACTGACGACAGTGACAGAAGGAGCGCGGCATTGAAGGCGCGTCGAGACCATATGGTTGGGCCATAGACCTTATTGAGGAGGAGCGTTCCTATCGAGGCAAAGCCACGCATCCAACCTAAGTGACGGTTCGTTGTTGTTGCGCGGACTTCGGCAAGTCGGAGCCACCAAGTCTCCAGCGAGCTTTGGAGGACGCCTCGTTCGTCTGGGAACATGAATAGGGCGATGTAAATCAGCAATAAAGCTGCACATAGTGCGAGACCCCGAAGAACGACCTCGGCTACGAGCAGCATGGCTTTATTTCAATGAAAGGAAAGTGCACGAGTCCGGCCCGACGCAGAGAATACATCAGTCGCCTCAGGCAATCAGACTTTCCACGCCGGGGCGCCAGTGGTGGGCGGCTCCGGGCAATGGAGTTAAGCACGAGCGCACCGGCGCATCTCGGTGCACTTCTCTCTTCGCCCATTCCCAGGGTTCTCTCGCGATGCGTTTGACTTCGTCGATGGAAAGATCAGACACCGGTTGACTGGTGTTCATGATGGTGGTGGGTTAGCTGATATGCCGCCAGCAGCATCCTGAATCGTACCGCCAGACCGCGATCTGTCACCAATTCCTGGCCGCTGAAGCTCCTTCTTGGCCCAGTCGAGGAGAGCGCGAGCTTGTACGTTCAATTCCTCGGTGTCATACTGGACGGATGAATTGGTCGAATCGGTTCGAGCCCTGTCCTGAAGACGGTCACAATCTTACGGAGTAAAAAAGTCACGGGAGTTGAAGCCTGTTTGAGATATTTTTAGAGTGAAACGAATAAAAATATCCAAACACGGGGACTGACCGAGTAGCGGTCAACTCCCGGTAAGGTCACAAAGAGAAACTTCGGCAGAAGTGAGCGAAAAAATGGGTATATTTTCTGATGCTTTATGGCACAATCCGAACAGAGTCTTTGGCTTGGAATAAGGCTCCGCTCTTGGTCTTACCATTCAATACTCCAGCAGTATCCTGGGCCTGGAAATTACTGACCTTGGTTGAGAAGTGACAAATCAAATCTTTCCTTCCGTCATTATTAACATCTTCACCATTAGAATTGCAGAGACTTAGGGACTTTTCATCACCGACATGGCCGAAAGTAAGAGAAGAAAGATCAATTTGAGTTAGGGCGTTGAAATTAACCGAGGAAAGAATCGCTACAGGAATCTTGCCACTACTTTTTGGATTAATTGGATTCGGAAAACTGCCGGGCTTGATGTCAATTTTTACGACAATATCTTCTGGCGGGGTTTCAACAGGTTCGGTAATGACGAATGGTGAAAGAGAATTAGCAACTCCGCAAATTATTTTATTTACCTTATCTGGATAACCCGATTTGGTTATGTCCACCCAGCTCGTACCGTCAAAATGCCTTAATTTAAGATTATTTTCATTTTGATAATTTACTCCTGCATAACTAAAGCAGACTTCAACGGGTGGAGTGTAGATGGCGGTAGTACTGATATCATAATAAATTGCCGGATTCCCTAACTTAAACTGTGTCGGCAAAGCCGGTCCAGCCGAACTAGTAGTAACCGTCGTTATGCCACCAGTTAAAACATTTGAGAATGTCACATTTACATTTGAATCAAGAGCAACAGAAACACCAGCGCCTGTTTCAGTATAACCCGGCGGTAATGGAAGCACCTGAACTTGCTGAGTTGCTTGGGCCGAATTACCAGCTTGATCTTGCGCCATCCAAATAACCACAGTGATTCCGATTGGAAATATGGCTGGAGCATTATTTGTCACCGTTGGATTTGGATCAATGTTGTCCGAAACAACTGGGATCCCGAGAACAACACCACTGGCACCGGCTGAACTTGTAGCCGGTACAACTACATCTTGAGGAGCTATGATGGTTGGCGACTCCGTATCTGCTGGCGGAATATACGATACCGTTACAGTAAATGAAGCATTTGCTATATTTCCAGCAGCATCACTAGCTGAACAATTAACCGTATTTTGACCAATTGGAAATGTAGAGCCGGATGCAGGACTGCAGGAAAAACTAATTACGCCAACATTATCCGTGGCCGAAGCGTCATAATTAACTATGACGCCCTCGGGCGAAACAGCTTCAACGGTGATTGGCGCTGGTACTGTAATCGTTGGGGCTATGGTGTCTGCCGGAACTGTCCCGCAACTTATGCCGTTTTGATAACGCTGCTCTATTTCGGATGATGTAAGAGCACGATTATAGATTTCCACCTCGTCCAGCAGTCCTGGAAATGGCTGAATTTGGGTATCAAAATTACCCAGTGTAAAGTTTGAGTTGAACACGAAGCCGGGGTTATAGGAAATAACGGGTGTTCCCCCGCGCTGTGCTCCGGCCGCTATGCCGTCAAGATAAAAAGTCACTGTACCGCCACTTTTGGTGACAGCCACATGGTGCCATCCTGTGTCATTTACAGAGAGAGGAGCAGCAACCATGTCGAAACCGGGTTTGTCCAAGCTGAGTTGCCGAACCGCGGTCGCCCCATTAGTATTCACGACGCTTGGGCCAGACAAGAAGAATCCGTAACCGCCGATCCCATATCCCGCGATTCTTTCGGCAAAGCCGTCAATAGACAAAGTATTGAGTTTGATCCAGGCATCAATGGTAAAATCCTGGAAGCGAAGATTGACTGGATTGCCGATAAGTACTTTATCATCCACACCATCAAAACTAAACGCCTGGCCAACTTGTCCTGACGCAAATGTAGCGCCACCTTGTAATGTCCCATTATTTACGCCGACAGCATCATTTGCATTTCCCTCGCCGGACCACTCACTAACTATTCCGGACAATGGAACAACGCATGCCCCTACCACTCTCGGCACCACAGCAATGCCGTGCGGGCTACTGCCAAAACTTGCCAAAACTGTCGCCACTCCTGTGGTTGGATTCAGTTTAATAACAGCCCCCGGCTCATTACACGGATCATCGACTAAGAGATTGCCGGAATTATCAAATGCTATTCCTGTCGGACAAACAAATGGACCACCCGAAGCAATCACCGTTTGCGCTCCTGTTGTGGGATTGACTTTAATTACCTTACCAATATTGTCAGACACAAAAATATCACCGTTAGGAGCAACCACGACACCTACCGGATCAACAAAATTTCCACCCGACGAAACCACAGTCCAGGCACCGGTTGCGGGATTGACGCGGATTATTCCCCCAAGTTGTCCGAAACCACTTACATCGGCCACCAGAACATCCCCATTAGGAGCAACTGTTAGGTAATACGGTCCTGCATTTTGGTCTGTGCTAACATAGACCGGTGTTTGTACTCCTGTTATTGGATTAACTTTAATAACTCCGCCATAATAATTGAAGGCGTCGCTATCGGCCACAAATATATCACCGTTGGCGGCTACTGCCACGCCACGGGGATCAACAAAATATTGTCCCTGTGAGACTACCGTTTGGACTCCATTTGTTGGATTTATTTTAAATACGGCTCCACCTAAACTAAATGCTTGAGGATCACCGACAATAAGATTTCCGTCTCCATCAATAGCAACTCCCATTGGTTCTTCAAGATCAGGACCTGAATAAACCGCTTTTTGATTTCCTAAAAAATCAAAATGATAAATACCGCCCTGATCGGAGGGAGCACTCGGGTCAGCGATAAACATATCACCGGGGATTAATGGCGTGGTCTGAGGAGAAACACTTTCAATAACTAATTTAGGTCTTAATGAAGCTGTGCCATAATCTGAAGAAGCAATTGTGTTAAGCCAAACACCCCCATCCCAAGTAGATCCTAACCTAGTAAACCCGATTCCGTGGTTTGTAATCGTTCCATTTTTCCAACCATTATATAAATCTGTAATATCAACGGATACCCATTGATCATGTCCACTTTCATTTAACGCGCTAGGTGAAGCCGGAATATTCAATGTACCATAAGACCCACCTAAAGTCGGACGATTATTCCAAGTTGCGCTCATTTCATCCCAAGATGAAGTAATACTATTAACGGTCCAACTCATTGCGGGGCACGAGCCGCCACCACAATTAGCAGTTGAATATAAATACAGCTTGGCAGATACTATGTCGCTAGGCAAAGTTGAAACATCAAATTTCAATATTGGATAACCGTTATAGCTAGCGTAGTAATCAAAAATCAATTCGGATCTTGTTCCAAAATTCAGACCCGACCCAAGGTCTACATCGGTATCGCCATATCTAGTAAAACTAACATAATTATCCTTTCCTCCAGATACAGTACCCTCATCCGTTCCATTATTCAAACCGCTGGATGGTTGAAAGACGATTTCAGAATTAGGCGCCGCCTGAGAAATTGTAATGAGGCTAAAATTAAAAATTAAAACGCTTACAATTATACCAACTTTAAAACTAAAAAGTTTATATTTCATATTATGTTATTAATTATTTATTCTTATAAAGAAAGGGCCCTTCACTGGCATTCTACCTCTTGAATTAATAATGTCAACCCCGAACGGTGTACTAGTTTCTCGCGCAGAATACTGATTCCTAGTTCATCCGAAAGTGACGCACAGTCGCGCTTCGGTCGGAGCCTTCATCATCCAAGACGGCACCAAGACTTCTCTGTACCTCGACGTACGAGTGAACGCGTTCTAAACGACCCATCGCGCACGGCCGGCCCCAGCCATCACGTTCTAAAGACAATTCGCCACCACGGCGACGGAAGATCCGTCACTGGGGAGGCGGATTTTTTGTTATGCAAATTTATTTTCTGAAATAACTTTTATATACGAAGAACCGGCGATCATACGACCGCCGGCGAGGGTATGTCTCCCTCTACTCGATATCCGTCGAGACGGAGGGTCGTCCTAACGACCTATCTAGAAATGCAAGTTCACCGGATCCTGCGACTCGTCCTGCCGTCTGGCATAGTTCAGAGTGTCAAGGAAATCTGGCAGGTTCCCAAAGCCCCTCTTGAACCGATACAACAGATGGATGAGCTTCTGCTTCGGTTCACTGCCTTGTGGTGAGATGCGCCAGTGGTTGCTGGCTACACGAAGCGCGCGACTGACCATCTCTTCCGAATCCTGTCCGTTCGGCACGGCGTTCCTGAGTCGCGCTTGACTCAAGTTGACATGAGGTTGCCCTTTCGAGAAGAACAGGGCGTCCAGAACCTGTCGCGCAAGTTTCAGGTCCTCATCCGTGACTGGCGCAGAAGTCGGTGGAAGCCGCTTCTTCACAGTCATCTTCTCCGAAGCCGAAGGTTTTGGTGTGGCCGCCACCGACCTCGTTGGCGGAGGCGGAGCAGGTTTTGGAGTCGGTATTTTCGTAACCAGCTTTTGTTCCGGAATCTCGATCTTGGCCAAACCGGTCGAGACTTGGGGTCTCGAAGAAGTCGGTTCCGTCAGTGCCACCTTCAGTTGATTGAGGCGAACGACACACTGCTCGATCTCGGTCGCCATGAGAGCCAGATCCTTCGGGTCGCGCCTCTGAATTGCGACCAGAGTGGGAGGTGATAGAAGAACGTCCACTCCTTCCTGTGTTCTCTGGACATACCGCCGCATTGACCTGAGATAGTCCGCAATCAAGTGTGGTCTTTTGGCGTTGCCCACTTGCACACCCGCCTCTTCGGCCATCTGTCTGGCCTGAACACGCGCCTGATTGATGTTCAGTCTTTTGGTCACCACCATCCTTGCAATTTCCATCTGCAAGTCGTGGTGGAGGCCGGAGATGAACACACCAAGCGTATGGCTGAGTCGGTCTTCTTCCGAAATAGTCGGCGACATCATCGCCTGAACTTCTGGATGAAGCCGGAGAAGCGCGAGATGAGAGTACACCCAGGGTTCAGACCGAGCGAAAATCTTGGCGATTTTCGCAATCTGTTCACCGGGTGAGAAACTCTCCATTCGCTTTGACTTCCTGATACGGTTGATGGCTTGAGAGATTTCCAGAGGTGTGTGACTGGACCTGCCGAAGTTGCCGACCACCGACGCGACGAACTGTTCGTCGCTATCTTTAATTGGGCGCACCCAGGCAAGCATGGTATCCACCCCGGCCATACCGCAGGCAATCCACCGACGTTCACCGTCAACAAGCTCGTACTTGTGTTTCGGGTCGCCAATGACTGCTTTAACCACAATCGGGGTTTGCTGTCCGATTTCCTCGATGCTTGCAGCCAGGTCGTTCATGTCCTTGGCATCGAAGAAGTTGCGAGGCTGGTCGGTGAAACGCCGGATTTGGTTCCGGAGAATACGCTCAACCTTGCTGACTTCCGAACCGAGAACGCTAAAACCCGCTTCTGCTTGCTCTTGTGTGGTGGCCATTGCTAGGCTCCTTGTGTAAGAACACTTACAAACGAACCCCTACAAAGGGGCGCGAAGAATCTATGTTCATACTATATTCATGAAATATAAAGTCAATCAATCTACCTATTTAGCCACTCTTTCTCCTGTCTGACCAAAAGTCTATTTTTGTCTTCAGGACACATCATTACTTCCTCAACAACTTTTTCCATACGCATAGCCTGTGAACCTTTTACCAAAATCATATCTCCCGCTTGTAGTATTTTTTGTAATTCCTTGCCCGCCTCAACTGAAGAGTCAACCGAGATTATGTTTGACTGGCCAAAACCGAGATTAATAAGCTCTTCCAAAATCTTTTTAGCACGCAAACCGACACATATCACAAATGAAGCTGAATCTTTTATTTGTTCGGCAATCTTTCTGTGTTCATCAGCCGAATATTTGCCAAGTTCCAACATATCACCAATAATAGCAATTTTTCTACCAGAAGATTTAAGCCGAGACAACACCGACATTGCTTGGAACATTGCAACCGGTGAAGAGTTATAGGAATCATCGATTATGATACTATCTTTTAGCCCGGGAATAAAATTCATTCTACCGGGAAGACTTCTGTTTTTATTCAAAGAAGCGGTAATTACTGACGGCTGAAGTCCGAATTCAAGACCGACGGCAAAGGCCAGGAGGCTTGAGTATTCGTTTTGAACACCTATGGACCCTTGAGATGTTACCCCATAAAGATCTTTTTCCGAAATAATATCAAAAGACATACCGGTTGGGGTTGTGTATTTTTCATCGTTATAAATGATCTCAAAATCCGAACCGCCAACATCAAAAACCTTTCCTATTCCACAAGACACTTTCCTACCTTCCCTATCCTGTAAGAGGTTCACTGTTCGCAAATCGTCAGCATTATAAATTATAACCCCATCTTTCTTCATAGAAGCCATAATAGACCTCTGTTCAAACAAAAGAGCTTCAATATCACGGAAGGCCTCTGTATGAACCGGCACCTCACCCATAACAGTCATGACCAAGATGTCTATATTGAGATACGATAGTCCTGAAAGATCCCCCGGCTTGTCACCATCGAGTTCGAGAATTAACCATTTTGGGTAGGCGGATTTAATGACTATGATTTTTAGTGCAAAAAAACCCGCCTGGATCAAATCAAACCAGGTAGTCATACCGTAAGGAGAGCCAATAATGGTAAGCGGTATACCCAATTCAGCGGTAAAACTCTTTTCACTTCTGCGAACAAAAAACCTCTTGGATAGCACGAGATAAACCGCCTCACGAGTCAGAGTCTTGCCGACACTTCCGGTTATGGCAATAATTTTGGGTTTATATTTTTTTAACACCAATTTCGCTTCCCACCGAAGAATATTTTTCGCTGTTTTTTTTAGAAAATCCATGTAATATTCAGGTTTTATATTTTCCGAAACCGCATAAATCGCTGGTGCAATTTTGCTTATCTCGTCGTTCAAGGAAACAATATCCTTGATGCATAGCCCTCTCGCAAACTCAGGCTTCGCCCTCAGACAATGCTTCGGGCTTATTTCATCTTCGTCTTTGTTTCCTAAACTCCTGCGAAGTCTCTGAAAACATAAAACCCTCACAAATGTAAAAACTCACCGGTCGGGCGGTACTTCGTAGTAGTTAATAAGAAAATTTACTATACCCATAAAAGGTGTGGTTAGTGTTTCCGAACCGAACCTGGCACCCTTTGGATTTACAGTATACAACAAGATAATAAATTTTGGATTATATGAAGGGAAATAACCGACAAAGGAGTGGAGAATACGATCCTCATAATACCCACCTCCCCTTTCTTTTGCCACCTGAGCCGTACCGGTCTTGGCAGCAATACTATAGTTTGGCATACGAAGCATACCTCCCGCCAAAACCTTGTCTACGCTATAGGTAAGCATCCTGGAAAGTTCTTCCGAGGTCTCCCTTTTTATTACAGGAAAACTTCGTTGGATAGCGGTGTCTTTCGATATGCCTATTTTATAATTTATGGTTTTTACAATATGGGGATTAACTAAAACGCCACCGTTGGCCACAGCAGCCAAAGCCCGTATCGTGGCTATAGGTGTCAAGGCTATTCCCTGGCCAAAAGAAGCCGTAGCATGATCTATATCTATCGTGCTGTTTAGGTTGTCGGTCAAATCTTTTGATTCATTCGGTAAGTCGATACCAGTTTTTGTATTTATACCAAAGGCATACATATAATTGGTAAATCTTTTATTGCCAAGTAGTCTTTGAACATGCGCCGCTCCGACATTGAGAGATTGAGATAAAACATCCTGCATGCTGACTATTCCACGCTCCTTTCCGTCAAAGTTCGAAACCTTTTTATTATTTATCATGACGAATCCTCTATCATAATAGGTGGAAGTGGCGGTAATAACCCCGGCATCAATACCCGCAGCTATGGTCAACGGTTTTATAATAGATCCCATTTCGTATACATTTTCTACAAGTGGATTTGAGAATATAGAAACTCGTTTTTCCACTTGCGGATTATTCAAATCAAATGTGGGGTAGACTTCCATTGCGTATATTTCTCCGGTTCCGGGGTTCATGATAATCCCACCGGTAATATCAGATTGCCATTTTCTGGTCGTACTGGCTAAAATATTTTGCAAATAAGCCTGAACAGTTGGCTCAATAGAGGTGACTATGTCAGCCTCACTTCCACCCACATCACTGGCAACCGATTTTATGTCGGAAAAAATCTCCGCAAAAAAATTAACATAACCACCGTCTTTTCTGACCAGTTCCGACTCGTATTGTCTCTCCAGACCATACCTGCCGGCATATTCGTTTCCTTTAAAACCAAGTATCCCGATAATATGAGAAGCCGAGTCGCCTCCGGGATAAAACCTCCAGCGTTCTTTATAAGCCTCCAATCCGGGAATCTTCAAATCACTGACTTTCTGACCGAGAATACTGTCCACATGTGTAGCTATCTCCTCATACGGGTCACCAAGTTTAGAAGCCTTAACTAAAAAGGCGTCGTGATCAATGGGTATTATTTCATTCAAAGTCTTATAGACATCTTCCGGATTTTTTAAGATTTCCGGATTGATAGCGATAATAAAACCGGCCTCTAAGGTAGCGGCTGAAACCAAACTCCCATCCTTGTTCTGAAAAAATATGGTTCCCCTGTCGAAAATCTTGATAGACGAACTGGAATACTGTCTGTCGGCCTTATTTAGATAGAAATCATTATCTACTATTTGTAGTACATACAACCTACCAATAAGCAGAAAAGCAAAAATCAAAATACATATTGAAACAAAACGAATCCTACCTGAATAATTGGATTTCATCCCATTAGAGATACCAGTAATTTTGGACTACTTGTATTAAAATTATTTAATAACCTTATTCCCTAAAAAGATTTTCAATAAACTGAAATCTCTAACGGGACAAGTCGACTCTAATTCTAACAATTAGTGGTCGCGGTAAGCAATCTTGGTTGATGGATCTCTGGAGATAAAAGATTTATTGGCCGTATCCCTGAAACCGAGGGAATAGGCAAGTTGAATATTAACGGTATTTCGCTTTGTTATATACAAAAATTCTTTGTTTCCTATATCGAGAGTCAACCTGGAAGCTTCATGTTCAAGGTTTTGACGAATAACGACATTACTTATTGTCATCCTGACAAAATACATATAAAAACCAATAAATAAAAATAAAGTACAGAGTAGCATCCAGAATATGTATTTTTCTCTATTAAGTTGTAGTACTTTTTCAACCATTTTATTGTCTTTTATCTATATTTTCTCGATTATTCTCATCTTTGCGCTCCTCGATCTCGGATTTTCCTCTATTTCCACCTCGGTAGGAATGATCGGTTTTTTTGTAATCCTTTTCCCCCGACCAACCTCCTCCTGTTCTTTGAAAAATTGCTTGACGAACCTGTCTTCGAGGCTGTGGAAAGAAATTACGGCCAGCCGGCCTTTTGTATTCAAATGTTCAAAACCTTTCTTTACGCCTTCTTTCAAAGCCTCTATCTCGTCATTGACCGTGATTCGGAGAGCCTGAAATGTTTTCGTGGCTGGATGGATACGACGGGTGTGATAGAACTTTGGAGTAGCGGATTTTATAATCTCAACCAAATCAAATGTAGTCTCAATCGGTTTCGATTCCCTCCTCTCCACGATGGCCTTTGAAATTTTCCAAGCGAATCTCTCTTCGCCATAGCCTTTGAGAATAGCCTCTATGTTTTCCCTGTCCCAAGTATTCACAATCTCTCGTGCGGTCAAGTCGCTCTCGGTCAAATCTTTCTTGAAAGACATGATGAGTGATTCGTCTCTTTGAAAAGAGAATCCCCTGCCCGAGTCTTCGAACTGATTTGACGAGAGACCAATGTCTAGAAGTATCTTGTCAACTTTCGATAGACCTACGGAAGACAGGACTTTGTCTATGTTCCGGAAACTTTCCTGTGCGTACGAAATATTGCACTTGATTCCGAACAGTCTCTGTCTTGTCCTCTCGACAGCTTCGGTATCCAAGTCAATTCCAATTATTTTAACGGAATCACCAAATCTTTTGACCACTTCCAGGGTATGTCCTCCTCCACCTAAGGTCCCGTCAACAAAAACGTCGCCGGGCTGAATCTCTAAACCATCTATTGCTTCTTGTAAAAGAACTGTCTTGTGAAGCATGTTTTTAGAGGACTCCTACTTGACCAAGTTTCTCGGCCAAAGTATCCGCTTGCTTCTCCACAACCTTTTTGTATTCAATCCAGGCCTTCTCGTTCCAAATTTCCACACGACTGGAGACTCCTATCACCACCACCTTATTTTTTAGTCCCGCTCTATCGCGAAGAAACTCTGGAACGAGAATTCGACCAATCGAATCTATTTCCGCCTCAACCGCACTGGAAAACATTAGGCGATTGAAGCTTCGATTGTCCGCCTGGCCAATAGAAGACTGATTAAGTTTTTCTTCTATCTTCTTCCACTCCACGTGTTTGAAGATCCAGAGACAACTATCCAACCCTTGGGTCACTACTATTTTTTTCCCAAGTTCGGAACGAAATTTCGCGGGAAGAGATAGTCTGTTTTTGTCATCTATTGAGTGTGTATACTCTCCGATTAACATAAAAAGTGATGCTTATTTTCTCCTAAACCAAGACTTCGTCTTGGTCGGACGAACAATTTTTTCAAAATTGTTTTAGTCCCACTTCTTCCCACTTGATTCCTATTATATACCACTCTATCCCACTGTCTACCATAGTTATCCCCCTCCTGTGGATAATTCAAGTATAGGAAAAGACCGAGAATTCTCGGCCTTTGAAAGATGGGAGGGTGGAGTTCTCCCCCGCATGGTACCTTGAGAAAACATACCAAGGCTCACACCACAGTGGTAAGACGGAACACACTGGTAACCCCGGTCAATCGCAGGGCTCCACCCTCCTACTGCGGAGAATAGCATACTACATATAAAAATCAATTAATATAAGAAAGGGACCCGCCATTCGCCGAAGCGACTGCGGGCCCCAGTGGAAGGGCACTTCCTCTCTCTGTCTAGGCGGACCTGCAGATCCGCCACCCATCGCCCAGAAACTAAACTTCTGAGCGCAGGATTTCAACTGAGCCGTCTCTAACGCTGCACAGCGACCCGCTTTTCGACGTCGCTTACGTCGTCACACCACGAATTCCCTGCTCTCGCGGCCCGTCCAGGCCCGCACGCTGGGGTGGCGATTGTGCGCTATGCAAACCGTTTTTATTAGACTGCCCGCTTCCGTTTGAAATTATAGCATAGTATATATTAGGTGTCAAGTATTTTTGGTATCCCAAAAAAGCCCTTATTTTAAGGACTTTTTAGAGTAAACTAAAATAATCATGCTTATTTAAACAATTCCAATCCTTTGGTTAATTCATCCACTTCAGACTTTGGACCAAATATAAGGAGCCCAAGAAAATCAATGTCTTTTACATCCTTCGCTTTCGTCCATTCAACCACTTTGTTATCACTTGTTGTTTCTATCATCTCTTTTGTAAAGTGAGCAATTTCCAATCCCCTTTCTTGGGCCAAGTCCGATAGTCTCCAGATATCCTCCGAACTTCCGGCGGTCTTTATCATGATTGCGTGTCGGATATTCAATCTTATATTTTTATTGTCTTGAGTTTTTATGGAATCGAATTTAAAAAGATTATTTTTCGACCGTGCGCCAAAAGCCACACCGAGATGAGCGATGGTATTTGCAACCTTCCAGGGTTCCAGATTCAACCCTTTATTTATTATGGCTGTCACGACCCAAGTCGCCTTATCTTTCTTTTTTATTTCCTCCAGAGGTCTCATCAGCGGGAAAGCTTGCAGTTCGCGAAGTGGTTTATCCGCCAGAAAAGCAAAGAGTCTCTCGCCGAAACCGAACCCACAGGTGGGAGGCATACCGTGTTCCAGCATTTCCACAAATTCATCATCCTGCATCATGGCCTCCGTATCGCCGGCATCTATCAACCTCTGTTGAGCCTCAAATCTCTGTTTTTGATCAATCGGATCATTCAACTCGGAATAACCGTTCCCGACTTCACTGCCGGCAATAATCGGCTGAAATCTTTGGGCGGTTTTTATATTATCCGGGTTCGCTTTTGACAGTGGTGCAACCAGAGTCGGATGGTTTATGAGAAAGGCCGGGCCGGAAATCTGCCTACGGCAATATTTCCATAAGGTATCCGTCAGCCTCTCCTTATTGTCTCCTTCATACTTTACACCGAGCTCATCCAATTTCTTTTTCATATCACCTTCGCTCGCGGTTAACAAATCAATGTTGGTCATTTCTTTCACTTTTGAAACATAGTCTATTTTTTTCCATTCATCGGCCAAATCGAAAGAGTGTCCGTGAGTGGTAAACTTTGTAGTACCAAAAACTTTTTTGGCAATCTCAATATACATTTCCCGCACCAATTCCATACCATCGTTATAATCGGCAAAGGACCAGTAAAATTCCATGTTCGTAAATTCTTGAGCGTGCTCGGGAGAAGTCCCCTCATTCCGATATGCCTTTCCTATCTCAAAAGTCTTTGGGAAGCCACCGGCCATAAGTCTCTTCTGCCACAATTCGCCTATCGATATGCGTAAATAAACATCGAGGTCATAATCGTTGTGGTGTGTTCTGAATGGAGTGGCCTCCGCGCCTCCAGTGGTGGTTTCAAGAGTCGGGGTCTCAACTTCGAGAAACCCTTTGCTCTTCATAAACTCCCGAGTTACATCCCAGAATTTGGATTTTTTTACTATCAAATCGCGTAACTCGCCGTTCATTAAAAAATCCAGGTATCGCTTTCTATACCTTTCATCAACATCCTGTAATCCGTGCCATTTTTCCGGTAACGGCAGGATGGACTTACAGGCCATGACCCAAGAATTAACTATGATACTTTGTTCGCCTGTTTTAGAAACCGCAGGAACGCCGGTAATAGAAATAAAATCTCCAACATCGATGGTGTCCGTAAATAAAGAAAAATTATCGACCTTTATTTCATCCTTTTTTACAATAGCCTGAATCCTTTCCGTTCCATCAAAAAGCACGGCAAAAAGTATGGCCCCCTGGCCACGCAGAGCCATTACTCTTCCGGCTACAGAAACCGGTTTGCCCGATTTACTCCTTGTATCAAATTCGGATTTTAAAATAGATATCGGAAAATCTCGTGGGACTTTTGCCGGATATGGGTTTATACCTTTACTTTTCAGTATTTCAAGCTTTTGTAATCGCGCTTGCCTTATTTCTTCTAGTGAGGCCATATGAATAAATTATAGCATAGACAATTTTCAATTTCTAATTTTAAATTTTCAAACAATTTTCAATGCTTCAATGAATTAAACGGGTTATTTTATAAATTAATTCATTAGAAATTGTTTAGAAATTAGAAATTGAAAATTAGAAATTACCTAATCGATTCGTATCCCCCCACCACACCATCCGGTGACAAGACTATCTGCCATAGATATATTTTCCTCGCCCGAAAGGCTCCAGCGCATGATAATAGATAATACCTCCACATTCTGTAGAATCTATCGCCATATTTTTGTGACAGTTCCAACCAGTGGGTATCAAAATTCTTGAACCAAGCGCAAAGGGTCTTGTCATAGTCGGCGCCAAAATTATGCCAATCTTCGATAACAAACTTATCTTCAATAGCCCGACTCAACTGGACAAAAGAAGGTAGTTTGCTGTTTGGAAAAATATATTTGTTCATCCAGGCGTCGGTGGCTCGGGTAGTTCTGTTATTACCGATGGTGTGCAATAAAAACAACCCGTCGTCTTTCAGACATCTTCGCACCATCTTCATATATATGGAATAATTTTTTATACCGACATGTTCAAACATCCCGAGAGAAATTATGTGATCGAATTTTTCGTCAACTTCTCTGTAATCCTGCAATCGAATCTCGACGGGTAGTCCTGCACATCTCTCTCGGGCCAGCTCGACCTGTTCCTTAGACACCGTTATTCCCACAACACTCACTCCGTATTTTTCTGTGGCGAATTTTGCAAAACTTCCCCATCCGCAACCTATATCCAAAACCCTCTGACCTTTTTGAAAATTAAGTTTTTTGCAAACCAGATCAAGTTTATTCTCTTGGGCTTCATCCAGATTTTTTGCATTCTTCCAATAAGCACAAGTGTAAACCATTCTTTTATCCAACATGATTTCGAACAAATCGTTTCCTATATCATAGTGTTTCTCTCCGATCTCAAAGGCCTTAGCTCTTGCTCCTTGGTTCGTCAGCAAAGCCTTAAGATAAAGGGATAAATTGGAAAAATTCAGAGAAACCCTTTTTTGTATATCGGTTTTTAGAATGCGATTTATACACTCATCCAGTCCATCGCAATCCCACCAACCGTCCATGTATGACTCACCAAAAGCCAGAGGGCCACCGGAGATTACTCTTTTATAAAATTTATCGTTATGTACTTTTATATCGAAAGGCCTATCACCGTTTATTTTTACATCCGCACTTTGGAGAAGTTTTTCTACAAATGAGCGCGAGTTCATATTAAAGTATTACTTTATTTCTAATAATTTATAAGTTAATTCACCATTCGGGGCCATGAAAGAAAAGGCTTCTCCTTTTTTCTTGCCGACAATCGCCTGACCAAACGGTGATTTGATAGATATTTTATTATTGACCGTATCGGCTTCTTCCGAACCAACTATGTTGTAGGTAGCTTTCTTACCATCCCTCTCTACCGTAACAACGGAACCGACATTTACCACTCCGGAGTGACCACCGGAAACAATAGTAACGGTCTTTAAAAGGTCCTCCAATTTCATTATCCTGTCTTCAATCGTGGCCTGAACATCTCGCGCTTCGTGATATTCGGCATTTTCTTTTAAATCGCCGAGAGATTTTGCATACTCCAAATTTTCTGCCACCTCTTTCCTACGCTTATTTTTAAGCTCCGCCAGTTCCTTTGTAAACTCGTCAAACTTCTCTTTGGTCAAATATTCAGCCATATTTTTTTGTTAAATAATTGCCAAAAGTTTAGCAAAAAAACAGCTCCAGGTCAACCTATTTTAGATACTCGTTGGCGTAAACAGCTATCCAATTAAAAAACTCCTGCATAACCAGTACCGCACCGAATTGATTGTTTTTTGAACCCCTTTCCATAACCACGGCATAAGCATATTTTGGATCTTTGTATGGCCAAAAACCGACCACCCAAGAATTGACTAGGTCTTTACTGACACCCAGTTGAGCCGTACCGGTCTTTGAAACAATCTCTACAAATGGGAAATTGATGGCTCCAGATGTCCCTTCGGTCACACCAAGTCTCATCCCCTCTTTTATTATGGTGTAAAAGTCAGGGTTAAGATCTATTTTGCCGGAAGACATCCCAACATTTGTTTTTAAAAATGTTGGTACGAGTAAAGTCCCTTCGTTGGCGATAGCGGCTACGGCTCTGACAACCTGGATCGGTGATGTTTGAAAACCGTATTGTCCTATCGCCGTGTTATATGTGTCCCCCACTCTCCAAACCTCCCCTTTGAAATTCTTAGCCTTCCAACTGGGACTTGGTATGATGCCGTCTTCCTCTCCCGGAAAATAAATACCAGTGGTACTTCCAAAACCGAACATCCGTGTATATTTTTCTATGTTCGCTATTCCTATACCTTTTTGACCTTCATATCCACCGGTAACTTCATAAAAATAAACGTTGGAAGAAACGGCTATAGCATGCCGTAAATCAACATAGCCGTGAGCTTTCCAATCTAAAAATATCGATGGTTTGTCGGGGAAAAACGGGTTTGGTACAGATATGGAACCGGTAGAAAGAATCTGTTTTGTGGGAGAAATAATATTCTGATCCAAAGCCCCTATAGCCATAAAGAGTTTCATTATTGAGCCGGGGGTATAAAGACCGCCCACGACACGGTTTAGGAATGGGTAATTGGTTGAAACAACCCAAGAAGATATTCTTTTTTGATCAGCCCCGTCGGTCATGGTCTGTGAATCGTATTCGGGGAAATTACTACTGGCCAATATCTCACCGGTATGCACATTCATAATAACCCCCGCCCCTCCTTTGTAACCGGCCCTGTCCGCTATATCTAGCAAAGCGTTGTGTAGTTCTCTTTGTAAATCAATATCGATTGATAAATCAATATTGTCGCCATCAACAGGAAGCTGGATAATACTTTCTCCAACAACATTACCCTTAACATCGGTTTCTATTATCTTTGTGCCATTGGAACCGCTAATTTCTCCGTCGTATATTTTTTCTATACCGTCTTTCGGATCAAATTTATCCTGATAATAAAATCCGTTGGAATCCTTTGTGGGATATTTAATATAACCCAGAACCGTCGAGAGTCCTGTTGATGTAGCATATACTCTTAAAGAAAAATCCGTAGAGTTCGGATTTATATTGTTCCAGACCAGGGGCACCTTGTTCCTGTCGTATATTATCCCACGGTCTGCATAGACCAGAGTCTTGTGTAGACTATTGTTGTCACTCCTGTTACGAAAATTTGCTCCTTGAATGATTTCAAGATTGGATAATTTATATACAAAAATAAGACCAACACAAAAAATAAAAAGGGTGATGAAACTTTTAACACTGTGTGGAATCGGTTTTTCTATGCGTCCCTCAAACTGATTAGTATCGAAGTTCGGTAAGTTTTTTGAATCAAGAAAAATTTCATCCGGATCAATGTCGTGGTTAGTGTTACGGGACCGTCTTTTAAATATTTTCTTTATTTGGTGGAACATGACTTTATCTCCTGATTTGTGTTTTAGTAAAATAAACAATAACCAAGAAAACGGCGGATGTAGTCAATCCGATGTATGGGAATTGGAAATTTACAGCATATAGGATGTCAAAAAGGAAGCCGAAAAACAGAACTTCCGGATAGAGTGGTAAATAAATCGTCAAACTGACCAGAATCAGACAAGATATATACCACGGCAATAAAAGTAGAGACAAAAAAACAACAACGAAAAGTAATATTCTTACTAAAATACCGTTCATCCCGTTAGAGTTTATCATTATATATTCTAGTACATTAGAACTTGCTTAATTCCATTAGCATAATCACAACATCTCGGAGCCAAGTTAAACTCTAACGGGATTAATGGAATTACTATATCACAAAGACCATTTTATTTGGTTTTTTCTATAAAGACAGACTTCGCGGAGAAAACATTGCCCAAACTTCTTATATACACCGTTTTAAAAGAACTTTGAGAATTAGTGTCTATGTAATACACACTACCTATGATAGACGAGGCTATTCCCGGATACATAAAAACATCACCCCATAAAATATCAGTTTCCTTCGGAACTTCCAGTTTCATATTAGCCCCTCCCGCACCAGTAATAGTAAACGAAGCTCCGGTACGGGATAGGGTCATTTGTTCTGCCACACCGCTACTGGAAAAAAGACGAACCAGAGATGTGTGTGGGGTGATATTGGTAACAATACCTATAATAGTTACATCCGACAAATAAACTTTATTACCGAGGACAACACCGTCAGAGGAGCCCGCGTCCACAACAAATGTATCGTACGGAGATTGTGGCGGTTTGGATAATATTCGAGCCATGACCCGACTGGTTGAGATTTTTCTTCCCAATTCCTCTTTCAGTTCCAGATTTTCTTTTAACAAAGCATCATAATCTATTTCTTTCATCCGTAGGTTGGATAACTCCTCTTTTATAGCAAGATTATCCGTAATCAACCTGCTCTTGAAAACAAAAAAATCTTTTGCATATATGAACGGTTTGGCCGATGTATTACCTATAATCCAGATAGGCCTGGAAACGGTATAAAAAAAACTTCGGAGATAACCCATAAATAAAAAACCGGAAAAGCTTAGAAGCATGAACAAGACAATGGTGAAGATCATTTTCCTGTGACCGAAAGACTTTGGTTTACTTCTTAGGAGGTAATTCATCTTGGTTGGCGATTAAAACATCTTTGTATAATTCTATGTCGTCCAAGATAATACCCGTGCCACGACAAACAGCAGTCAGTGGATCGTCGGCTATGTGAACGGGGATTTTTGTATATTCATGAATAATCTCAGCAAGTCCTTTTATCAAGGCCCCTCCACCAAACAGATAAACTCCCCGATGCATCACATCAGATAGAATTTCCGGCGGAGTCGTTTCCAAAACCTCCTTAACCGATTCTATGAGTGTATCTATCGACTGCGAAATGGCTTCCCGAATATCGGAGTCGGTTATGACCACTTCGCGTGGAAGACCTGATATAAGATCACGACCTTTTATCGATGCCTCAAGCGGAACATCACTCGGTAATATCGCTCCTATGGATATTTTTATATTTTCTGCAGTTTTTTCACCGATTAAAATTTTGAACTCGCTTCGAACATAGGAAATGATGTCGTTGTTCAATTTATCTCCTGCGATACGGACATTTTTTGAACGAACCACTCCACCGAGAGAAATTACGGCGATATCGGAAGTTCCGCCACCTATATCTATGACCATATTACCAATAGGTTCGTGAATAGGAAGTCTTATGCCAATCGCGCCGGCCATTGGCTCTTCGACGATATATACCTCCGAAGCTCCGGCATTTTTACACGCATCACGAACCGCACGAGTTTCCACATTTGTAATTCCAGACGGAACACCGACAACAACGCGCGGACCTAAAAGTTTTTTATTATGCTTTTGGGCTTTGTTCAAGAGATAAGTAATCATTTCCTCGGTTACTTCGAAATCAGAAATAACACCGTCCACAAGAGGACGGATGGCAACGATATGCCCCGGAGTTCTGCCGAGCATCTGCTTGGCATCTTTACCAACAGCAACCACACGACCGGTCTTTTGGTTCACAGCAACAACAGACGGTTCGTTCAACACTATTCCCTTACCGCGCAAATAGACCAAAGTATTGGCGGTACCCAAATCGATACCGATATCGTTCGAGAGAAGTCTTTTAAATTGTTCGAAGTTTTTTATCATAAATTAAATCAGAACAAGAAAATCTCATCGAGCACTGTCTTGATGAGAGACTAGTGAGCGCGTCGGCGCGAACTCAAGGAAAATTTTAGCAAAAATTTATCCGTATCTCTCAGAGAGATAGTGTGAGAAAGAGATTTTCTCTATACAAGTCTTACAAAATTTTCAAAGCATCCTCAACCGACATCAATTCCGAATCTGCGGATGTCCTCATCTTCACTTCAACCTTATTCTCAGCAACGGTCTTATCGCTAACCACAAACCGAACCGGAATACCTATAAGGTCAGAATCTGCGAATTTCTCTCCCGGTCGTATATCCCGGTCATCATAGAGTACAGGAATTCCCCTCTTTCGCAAATCGGCATATAAGTTGTCTGTAAAAGAGACTACTGCCTCGTTTACACCGAGTCTCACTAGATGGACCACAAACGGAGCAACTTCTTTCGGCCAAACCATACCTTTGTCGTCGGAAAGAAGTTCAACAATTGTACCCATAAGTCGTCCGAGGCCAATACCATAAGCTCCAAGAACAACGGTACTTTCTTTACCATTTTCTTCTTTAAAATTAAGACCGAGCTCGGTAGTATAACGAGTACCATATTTGAATATATTTCCAACTTCGATTGATTTCGCCTCTACCAATGTTTCTTTTTTTAATCCTAATCCTTGTAAAATATCATTCTGCATAACCTCGTCATTTACAGCCAAACTTTTTTCTTTATCTATAAAAATATGATCCTCCCCAGCATCACAAATCGTCTGAAATTCGTGACTGAATTTACTAAACATTCCTCCTGAGGCAAAAGTTAAATAAGTTTTATCTCCAATCCCCACCCGGTTATATACATTTTTATATGCTCGAATAGCTTTTTCATAGAACGCATCTAACTCCTTCTGATTTCTATTGAAAGAGTACATGTCTTTCATTAGAAATTCTCTCCCACGCATTATTCCGGACTTTGACCTTAGTTCATTTCTAAATTTTGTCTGGAATTGATGTGTATACCTAGGCAAATCACGATATGAACTAATGTGATCCTTCATCATTCTTACCATTGGTTCTTCGTGAGTACAGCCAAGCCCAAGCTCCGTATCATTTTTTAATTTTGTCTTAAACCATACATCAACTTTTTCGTCGCTCCATCTATCGGTTGCTTTCCATATCTCTGGATCCTGAAGTGTTGAGAGAGATACTTCTTCACTACCAATCGCTTCCATTTCCTCTCTAATGATTTTTCTAAGGTTATTGATTACCCTTAAACCTAGAGGTAAGTAATCATAAACTCCAGCCATTTCTTTGTGTATAAATCCAGCTTTAATAAGAAGCTGGGCGTTCTTTGAAACCTCATCGGACGGAGCTTCTTTACGGGTTTTTGTAAAAAGTTGTGATTGTTTCATCCCGTTAGAGTTTATGTTTATATATTCTAGCAAATAAAATAAATTTATCTGAATACTGTGACAACGGTGTCTCCGAAACGAGTAAGACTCTAACGGGACAAGTCACTACATATTATAGCAAAAAAGAGAGAGGGTCAAAAAAACTCCTGGGCCGTAGGGCGCCAAGCTTTTGGCTTGGCTCCTACGGGGAGGAGTATCATCGCGCATGTCTTGTTTTGGTCGACACCTCAGCCTTCAGCCGAGGGACTGCGTCGAGGGGGATAAGAATGCCGATGGCTCTTGATCTAACCATGATGGGCGACCATTCCCTCGGGCCGTCCAGTTAGATCTTGGAAAAATCGCTTTCGCTACTATACATTATGTCAACTTTTTGTCAAATCAGACGTAATGGTTCAATAGCTTGGACGCAACTAGGTATAGAATGTCCAACATGTCATACACAAAGAATCCACACATGCCTAAGGTGCGTAGAGATGCAGCAAATATGGTGTACAGAGGTTACACTCCGAC
>Ga0209542_10006656_pt1 | contig 22389 bp, 19 predicted proteins | sample RifCSPhighO2_01_FD_184028 | JGI IMG/M metagenome (GOLD analysis project Ga0209542, IMG submission 184028) | Soil microbial communities from Rifle, Colorado - Rifle CSP2_plank highO2_0.1 (SPAdes) (version 2) | ecosystem: Environmental > Terrestrial > Deep subsurface > Rock core/Sediment ... | reverse complement strand
CCCCACTTCTCCCCACTTGCATCAGTTGCAGGTGGGGCTTTTTTCTTGCTAAGATTTGTATGGCTGTGAAGTCGGTTCCCGTTTTTAACAAAGATGGGAGATGGCGATTTGCCACAAGAAAGAAACTGCCTGTCTCATTTTACACACCTCCCGCTCTACCGCGGGCTTAACACAGGCAAACCCTTCTTTGCGGATTGGTTTGCCGGTGACTTGGACGAAATGAGGCGGTACGAGCTCGCTTGATTCTGACGGCTATGCGGTCTATGTGAACTGGAACGGCAAGGTCAACGTGAACCAGTATCATGTGCAGAATGCCAATCCGAACTACGGCGGCCGTGCAGAAGTTTTGCCTACGAAAAGGAGCCGTTCTGCTCCTTTTCCGGTTTTTGGGGGAGCGATTGTATCCAGCCTGTTGTCATTTTAGAAATTTCGACCAGTTGGCTTACATAATCGAGATACAGAGTGTCGGTTATTATGCTCAGTTCATACTCGGTGCGTAGCAGTTGTTTGGCGATTTCAGTTTTGACACGCAACTTTTCTAACATGGGTTTTTTGGCAACACCTCGCGTAAATGTTGATTCAATGGCGAGTATCATTAATGTGAGGCATATTGTTTCAAACAAAGAATGGATGCCAAGTTTATCCCGCTTCGGGATTTTTGTGCCGAGCCGGTATATATTTTTGTACAGATTTTGAATTTTATGAACAAGAGGAACCAGAAAATCGTTGGGGGGGGGTTATCGTCATAGGATTGCATTTTATAATGTTATTTCTCCTAAAAATTTACTCCAAGCTTGGAATGAGTTTAAGCGAGGCAAGAACAGAAAATCAGATGTGCAGAAATTCGCTTTTTGTATTGAAGATAATATATTTAACCTGCATAAAAAACTCCAAAACAAAACATGGGTTCCCGACCCGTACATTTCTTTCAGCGTCGCTGACCCAAAGCCCCGCATGATTCATAAGGCAAGTGTGCGAGACAGGGTTTTGCATCAAGCGGTCTATCGGCAATTATACCCTATTTTTGATGAAGGCTTCATTCATGATTCATACGCAAGCCGCCCTGGGAAAGGCACCCTCCGTGGGGTGCTTCGATTCGAGCAGTTTGCACGGCAAGTAAGTAATAATTATACGAGACAGATTTTTGTTCTCAAATGTGACATTCGCAAATTTTTTGATTGTATAGATCATAAAATTCTTTTAAGTTTGTTAAAGCAAAAAGTGTATGACGTTGACTTGCTTTGGCTTCTCACGAAACTCATTACGAGTTTTGAAAAAACAGAAGGCAAAGGATTACCTCTCGGAAACGTTACAAGTCAGCTTTTCTCCAATGTGTATTTGAACGATCTTGATCAGTATGTAAAACGAGGACTTAAAGTGCACCGCTACATACGTTATTGCGACGATTTTGTAATTGTTGGAGTACATTTTGGAAAACTTGACGATCTTATTCCACGTGTCGGTAAGTTTTTGAAAGAAAAGTTAGAGTTAGATCTCCACCCAGATAAGATTTCAATCCGCACATTGGAGCAATGCGTGGATTTTTTGGGATATGTGACACTTCCCCGCTACCGTGTGCTCCGAACGCGGACGAAACGTCGAATGTTCAAGCGATGCATTTTGTTGTTCCAGCGGCAGACTACTGAAGCAGAAAAAGAGTATGCAAAACGCGTGCTCTTGTCGTATAAAGGACTGCTGTCACATTCACGCGAATATTGTTCGTGGAAACGATTGGAGCGATTACATGAACAGTAAACTCAAAAGCTTGTCTTTTAGAGGGTTGTATGTTAGATTTGTGCTTACTCGCTTTTGAGTTTAAATTTTGACTTTTAATTTTTGAATTTTGTATTTTTTTATGGCTATTACTTCATCAGCAAAAAAGGCAATTCGCGTGTCCGCCCGCAAGCGGATTTTTAACCTGCGGACGCAAAAGAAAATCGACGCAGTGGTTAGGGATATAAAGAAATTGGCAACCTCAAAAAAATTGGTTGAAGCCAAAAAAATGATTCCGCTTCTCTACAAGGCGATTGATAAGGCGGTTAAGACAAAATTCTACAAAAAGAATACTGCCGCGCGGATGAAATCGCGGCTCGTGAAGTTTTTGAATAAACAAACAACTTAATCAAAGAAACCGCTTGAAGCGGTTTCTTTCATAAACTTTCCGTGTCCTCTCGGCCGGAATTGAACCGACATTTTTCCCTTCGCAGGGGAATGTCCTATCCATTGAACGACGAGAGGAATTGACCCATCTAACCGACATCTTTTTCGTTTCACCCACTTGTCCTCTCGGTTGGAATCGAACCAGCATTTCTCCCTTCGGAGGGGAGTGTCCTATCCATTGAACGACGAGAGGTTATACATTAAAAGACTGGCTTTCTTCCAGCAATTTATACCATATACTTCGCGCTTGTACTATTATATTTATATTAGAACCCGAGACGCTCCATGATTTTTTCCGCGATTGGTTCATTCTGTTCTTTTTCCTTGAGGAAATTGAGAAGGTGCGACCGGATTTCTTCTTGATTGATCGTCTCTCCAAGCGGAATGATGAGAAGGGGGCTCAACATTTTTTTTGATTGAATCAGTAATTTTTGTGGGCCGTTTTCGTGGTTGGTGAGCCAGAACGATTCTAAGGTCGAGTAAGGATAGAGAAGCCGATTTATTCGGAGGCCACGATCGTTTAGTTCGAATGAAACAAGAGAGGGTTTTCTCTTGGCGAAAAGCATGAGGGAAAAAGTGGCGACGAGAATGAGTATGCCAAAAAGATAATTTTTGAAAATGATACTTGTACCCGCGATTGAGACCGCAATGATACCAAGCGCGTAAAACCAATCCGGTGTTTTTTCCCGATAAGTGTATTCTTCCGCCTCCCATTTCAAGGGTGTGTTTTCCATATTTTTTAGAATTCTAAGAAAATGATGCAAAATCAGAAAGCGGAGCGTCTAAACTGAAACCGGAAAGATACCAGCCGGCGATAAAAATAACTGTACAGATAAAGGCTGAAATGAGACACCAGGTGCAGAGTTCTCTGATCACGAAAAGTTGAATGGCGGTCAGATACAAAGAAAATAGAAATGCGAGCGACGTGATAAGAAGAATAAGTGTCGAGAGAGCCGGAAAATAAATCTCCGGCTTCACAAGAAAAACAAGATAGGCGACACCAATTATAAGGTAGTATAGGATTCCTAGAAGTTCCACGGGAATGCCAAAAAATCGTGAATACTCGCTATGCACCACCTTATGGCAGTCAGAATTAAGCGGGCAGACCATCGGTTGCTCGTGGTGTTTCTTGTGGCGGATGTAATAGGCCAAAAGAAAACCCGCCACAGCGGCGAGAATAGTGACGACTTTTAAAAATACTTCCATGCACACTATTGTACCATGATGATTTTACGTAGCCAACTTAAAGGGGGGACTAGAGAGAAATGAGCGGATAGTGTAAAATGCCGAAAGTAAAAACGAGAGAACAGTAAAGGAATTGCTCTTTACAACTTCTCTTTAAATTAAAGATTAAGAAATAATTCAAATAATATGAAAAATGCCATAACTGCGCTTATCGTTATCATTGCAGTTGTCCTCGGAATCTGGTTTTTGGTTTCTCGGAGCAACCCCGTTTCCGCGCCCGCGCCGGAAGGAGAACCTCTATTTTCTCCAGTCGCGACCACTACCTCGGCAACATCAACGCCAAGTGAGGCAGCAGCTTCTACCACAGCTTCGATTCCGAATATAAAAGAAATAACCGTTACCGGCAAAAGTTTTGCCTTTTCACCGGCAATCATCACGGTCAAAAAAGGCGACACAGTGAAGGTTACTTTTAAAAACTCTGGTGGCACGCATGATTTTGTTATTGATGAGTTTGGCGTGCGGACCAAAAGGATTCAAGGTGGGGCGGAGGAAACGGTTGAATTTACTACCAACAAGACAGGGCAGTTCGAATATTACTGTTCCGTGGGAGAACACCGTGCGATGGGGATGAGAGGGACGCTTATTGTTGAATAAATCGGAAATCTATCTGTGTGTGACAAAAATCCCACCAGTTGTTATGGGTGGGATTTTTGTTTGATCGCAGTTTTAATTATGGAGTCATAAGAGATACCCCGTCTCGCATCTTTACAATATCAACATCGGCAGTTTTTATGTAATCAATTATTTGTTGCAACATTTCTGGCGTGGCGCCCAGATTCTCGAGTAGATTTGCGTCTATTTGATGGAACATGAGAATCAGCCATGATTTGTCTTGCGCCGCTTGGTTTGCCCAGGCTTGCACTTCAGAGAGTGTGGTCATTCGATTTACTTGTTGAACTTTTAGGGCGTATTTGTCAGTGGTCTTCACGTTGTATCCTCGGTCGACGCCTCTCGCGGCAACGTAGCCGGCATTTTGCGTCAGTGTTTGGATAGCCGCGTTATATCCGCCGAATGGATAGGCAAATGTATCAACCGGAGTTCCTCCCATTCCAATAATACTTGCGCGAGAACCGACAATCTGGTCTTGCTGTTCGGGAGCTCCGAGGGTGGTTAAGTCAGGATGTGTTTTTGAGTGCCCGCCGAGTTCATGTCCCGCAGATTGTATGGCAAGCATTTGGGCAGGGTCAACGTAGACTTGTACGCGTTTCAAAGAGTAGTTATCTACGACAAGTGATCCAACGTTGGCGATAACATGGAAGAGCGTCATTGAAGTCACGTTTACTGGAGTAGTAATCGTCCGTTCAAAATTTTGCCATGTTCCACCCGTTCCAGGAAGCGTACTCAAGAAGATATATTGTACTGTGCTATCTTGGAGCGTATAGCGGATTACTACTTCTGAATTAATATCTGAATTATAACTATCTTTAAGTGTGTAGTTGGTGTTTGGAATGACCGTTGCCTCGCCAAAATACCACTTCGCGTCACCATTTGTGTAATTTATGATTTCAACCTTGGCCGCTTTTGCGCCATCCACTCCGGTGATTGGGTAGGTGAAGGCACGATCATTCGTACCCCAACCACCACGGAACCAATTTTCTGGATCACCAGAGACTCCGGCGGTTTCGAGCGAGGGGTTTTGGATTCGTTCATCAGGCACTGCCCCTGCGGTTTCCTCGCTTACAATATAGAAGGTTCCTTTCACACCTTCCGCGGTAAGAATCGGAAGCGCGTCTGTGTAGTGAGAAATCCAACCGTCATCAAATGTCAAAGAGACCATGCCGCGGGTGAAGGTGTCCAGGTTTCCTGTTACCAGAGAAAATTTGTCCACTTCAAGCCAGCCTGCTGATATAAGCGAGTGGAATAGTGTTAGGGAAACTATCCCCGCCGGAATGGTGAGCGTTTCTGTTACGGCAATCCAGTCTGGCGCCGCCGCGAGATTTCTTAAGCTGACATATTGCACTGTGCCGTCTGTTTTGGTATACCGCACTGTCATGTTCGTCTGCGCATTTGACCGGTATTCATGAGTAAAGGTGTAGACACCTCCGGCGGTTACAGGTATATCAGTGAAATACCACTTCGCATCGCCGTTTGTGTAGTTCGTAATTTCAACTTTAGCAGCCTTCGCGCCGTCCACTCCTAGGGCAGGGTAAGTGAAGATGGGGTCGTTCGTGCCCCAGCCGCCGCGGAACCAGTTCTCTGGATTGCCAGAGATGCCAGCGGTTTCGAGAGAGGGGTTTTGAATGAGGTTGTTTGACGGTGGCGGCGGAGGCGCCGTGTTATTAACAGTAACAGTAATTGTGTTTGTTGAGTTATTGCCAGACGGGTCATGCGTCGTGGCTTTCAAGATATGAGGACCATTTGAAACAGTCGTACTGTCCCAATTGAATGAGTATGGAGGTGTGGTGATTTGGCCGGTCACTGGGATACCGTCAACCGCGTAGAAAATGTAGGTTACTGCCGTGTCGTCTGTTGAAGACGCCGTTATGTTTACTATGCCGGAAACAGTTTGTCCTTGTAGCGGATTAGTAAATTCCACAATCGGGACATTTGTTTCTGAAGGAGTACCAGCACCAGCCGCGTACAATTCAACATCATCTATTTCAACAAAACCAGCCGCGCTTATAAGATGGAAGAAGGTGACATGAGTTGCCCCGGCTGGCGGAGTGAACGTCGCGCTAATGGTTTGCCAACTTGTGTTTGGTTGTATTTCTTTTGCTAAACCAAAATAGTGGAAACTACCGTCGGACAGGGTGTATCGGCCGATAATATCGGAAATGGTGTTTGATCGGTAATGATCTTTGTAGGTGTAGGCGGTTCCGGGGGTGACCGCGATTGGATCGAAGAACCACTTCGCGTCACCCGTGCCGTTCGCAGGGTAGTTGGTAATTTCAACCCTAGCTGCTTTCAGAGCGTTGTATCCGGTGATGGGGTAGGTGAAAACTGTTACGTGGTCGCCCCAGGCACTTGGAGTCCAGGCCACGGGAATTACTGGATTGCCCGCGTTTTGTGTTTCAAGATCGGCGTTCTGGATCAAGTTTACCGCTCCGGCTGTGTTTGTAACCGTAACATTTACAGGTGTTGCCACTCCGACGTTGCCGGCGGCATCTCTCGCGCTCGCTCCAATAACGTGTGCCCCATCAGGGAGTACCGTGGTGTCCATGAGAAAATCGTATGGAGCCGAGACGTCTTCAGCGCCGAGAGTGTTGCCATCAACGGTGAGTGTTACTCCAGCTACCCCAACTGAATCAGAGGCATTAACTGAGACAGTGGTAGCGCCTGAAAGCGCGCTTGCTTCCGTGGGGGATGTAATTGAAACACTTGGGGAGATTGTGTCTCCGGCAGGTGTGGCAAGCGTGAGTGAATAATTGTCTACGGTTAGAGTGCCGACTTGGTTTAATTCGTGGAAGACCGTTAAGGTTTGTACGCCTGCTGGGATGACAATATGCTGTTCGGTTAAAGTCGCCGTGGTTTCCGGTGGCACCGTAGCAAGTTCTACGTATTGGTAGGTTCCGTTGGAGAATCCGAGTTGCGCGGTGATCGGTGTCGGCACGTTTGCGGTATAGTAGTGCGTAAGAACGTATTCATTTCCCGGCGAGACGAACACTGGATCAAAGTACCACTTAGCATTACCGTTGGTGTAACTGGTAATTTCAACTTTGGCGGCGCTTGCGCCATCGAATCCCGAAACGGGGTACGCAAAGAGAGGACTATTGACGCCAAAGCCGCCTTTCACCCAGCGGAAAGGTGTTCCGGGCACTACATCTGGAGTTTCAAGTGAAGGGTTTGTGATCAGGTTTCCTGATCCAGTGCCAGTGTTTGCATACAAATTTATACTTCTTGTATCGCTTAATCCACCGCTGTCAGTAACTGTTAAAATGACTTCCACGTAAATATCACTTGAGCCGTGATCAGGCGCTCCAAAGGACGGATTTGTTACGCCGTTGAATTCTTGGACAATGTGTATGTGAGTATTGTGATGAAGTATGATTTGCCAATGGAAAGCTGAAGCTCCGAGTATGCCATCTTCTCCGTCAGTTGCCGCTCCAGAGAGTTCAATTTGACTTCCCGGCGTGAACAGAGAACCGCTTCCCGGCGAGGTGATTTCGGGGGTTGGTTTTTGGTTTCCCACCGTCACTGTGCCACTTATGGTTGCAATTGATCCGTTACTGTCGGTGACAGTCAAGGTTGGAGCGTACGTTCCGTTGGCTACATATTCATGGTTCGGGTTTGCGCTGTTTGATATCGCTCCATCGCCAAAGTTCCAGCTAAATGTAATCGGATCGCCGTCTGGGTCATATGAGCCCGTGCTGGTAAAATTTACCGACAAAGGAGCCAGACCCGATGTTGGTGTTGCGGAAAGCAAAGGCACTGGCCGGCGATTTCCTGTTGTGTGAGTTAGTCTGTGAAGTTCGCCTGTATAGATTGAAAGATAGTATATGTTGCCATCTGGTCCTGTTGAAACATCAACTGGGCCGTCAGGGTTGTCCATAAAGTCATTTACTGACACGACATTATTATTTGTGTCAATAACCATTCGCTTGATCCAGTTTTGGGCGTAGTCGCCGAAGAAAAACGAATTATTGTATGCCGCCGGATACGCTCCGTTTGACGGAAATGAACCCGCTGTGACTGAACCCGCTCCGTTTAGATCGTGTCCATAAGTGTAGGTGGGGTTAGTCGCGCCGGAGGCAGTACAGTTGTGAGACGTGGCGCCGACTCCTTCATAACACGGCCAGCCGTAATTTCCGCCGGCAATCACGCGGTTTATTTCTTCCCAGTTGCTCCAGCCGACGTCTCCTAAGAAAAGTAATCCAGTTGTTGGTTGGAAGTTAAATCGAAAAGCATTGCGCATGCCGTAGGCGTACACTTTTGAACGATTGGCGTTTTGATCGCCGGTATAAAATGGGTTTGTGGACGGTGCGGCGCCGTCGGTGTTGATTCGAATTACTTTCCCAGCAAGATTATCAAGATCTTGCGCGCGAAGCGACCTTGGGTCGGCAATGTCGAAATTCGCGCCATCCCCAAAAGTCGCGTAGAGTTTTCCGTCGGGCCCAAAGCGTAGACCTCCGACACTGTGACTCATTGAGTCAGAAGGAATACAATCCGTCCCTTTCGGGTAATTGTCGCATGATGGAGTCGCGGCGTTTCCGCCGACAGTGCCGACAATCACAACTTTACTTGATTCACTGGCGGTGTCACCGCTTACCGTTACGCGCACTATGCGGCCGGTTTTTTGGCCACTGAAATTCGAGCCGGGAGTATTTTCATATGTATAGGATAGATATAAGTATTTGTTTGAGGAAAAATTTGGGTCTACCGCGATACCGATAAGTCCTCGGTCACCAAACGTATTTATGTCAGTAAGGGTAATAACAGGAGTTGGAAGAAGAGCGCCGTTTTTTATTACACGGACCGTACCGCCTTTTTCCGCGATGAAGATTCTGCCGTCAGGAGCAAACGCCATCGCTGTCGGGAGCGTGAAACCTCCCGCGACTGTTTCCGTTTCAAATCCGGGTTCAACAATCGCGGCTTCGACAAATGACAAAGGCCCCGCCACGATCGTGGCGGAGAGAAAAAGAAATACTACTCCTATAATTTTTTTCATATACGTCTTCATTTTATTTTTGTAAATAATCTCCCACGTTTTTCCAAGCTTCTGTTATTTGCTGCCTCTGCCATTCACGGGCGCCCTCTCGGATACTTGTTTGAAGCGCGATGCCGAAAGAGGTGAACATGAGGGCAGTCAATACTACCACAATCACAATTGATAAAGCAGAATTTACGACAGCTCGAATAACCCCTTCTTTTTTACCTACAATTCGTGATTTTGCAATCACTTTTCTTTTTTGAAGAGGACTCAATACTTTTCCAATGCCAATAACCGCGAGATGGACGATAAGCGAAAGCCCTGAAAATGGTGTCAGCATAAAATTATTGTTGCATGTCTACCCGCTCTGGCTTGAACCAGTGAAGGTTTTTTTTACGAAAGAAAAGTTCTTTAACCATTTGTTCAAGGAAGACATAGGAATTGATAAAAACCAAAAGAAGGTATGGGGCTGGGACGAGCATAAGGTCCCAGCGTTTTTCTTTCCATGTCGCGAAGCAAGCGAAAATGAATGCCACGACCATGTAAGAAATGACAAATGCCCCGAAAAAGCGAAGGCTCAAAAATGGAATGGCAAAAAGGAGCAGGGAAAAAATAACCCCCTCAAGATACATGAGTGACAGTTCAAACGCAATTTTGGGTTTCTTGATGGCGAGATCTTGATGTTTTAACAGACACTGCCAGCCGCCGCCGAACCACCGCCGCATTTGATTCACGTAGGCTCTAAGCGTGTTCGGATCTTGGGTGAAAACGACAATCCGGCGGTCATAAAAAACTTTAAGACCTTTTCGGTGGAGGCGGTAGGTAAAATCGAGGTCTTCCGTCACCGTGTCATGGTCAAAAGTAATATGCTTAAAAAAATCTTTGGTGCGAAACGCGCCAGCCGCGCCGGGGATCACGAACAAAAAATTTATATAATGTTGGGCAAGTTTGTGTAGATTTTGACCGACCGCGTATTCAAATGCTCGGCAGGCAGTCAGCCAGTTGTAGGGAAGGCTTCGTACATAACCAGCGACCGCTGTAACTCTTTCGTTTTGGAAATCTTCCTCAACATGTTTTACGAAATCTTTATCCAGAATAGTGTCGCCGTCTGTAGTGATAAAGACATCACCACTTATAAATTTGAGCCCATATTCTTGGGCGTGGCTTTTGTTTCCGGTAGCGACGGGAATGGTGACAACTCTAACTTGTCTTCCAAAAGTCGCGAGAATTTGGCTGGTGCGATCGGTACTACCATCATTAATAATCAGAATTTCATCTGGTTTTCGTGATTGGTTTAAACATGACGCGACTGTTGCCCGAACTGACCTCTCTTCGTTGTGGCAGGGGATGATGATAGATATTTTCATATTATAAGGCTGTATAAGGCCAATTTTTCACTAACCCTATACAAACCTCACGTATGTCTATCATACATTTAATTATAAGTCAATAGTCATCGGTACGGCACGAATTAATTTAAGATATGTCTACTGGCGTATTTGGTTTCTGCCAGTACAATGTGGGAACTATGAAAAATAGATTAATTTTTGGTGCAGGGTTTTTGATTGCCGCGGCCACCTTGTTCGGAATTTTAGGATCAACTTTTAACGCAAAAGCGCAAACAACTTTTACTCAAAACACGCCGGTCGTCAGATGTGTCAACGGCCTTCCGGAGGTGACGCTGTCTTGGACGGCAGAAGATGGCGCGCTCTATTATAGAGTGCAGAGGAAAAAGGCTTCGACTACTCTATGGAGCGGAATTTTGGACAGTCAAATTAAAACTACAAAATACGCTGATATTCTTTGGGCTAGCGATTACGGTACTGGCACTTATACGTATCGTTTGCAAGCTATGAAACTTAACAGCAGTACGTACTCAAGTGAAATGTCGGTTCTTGTGCCGGAATGCCGGAACAAACCGGTCGCACCTGCTCCAGCCCCTACGCCCTCACCAACTCCAACCCCCGCGCCAACTCCGGTTCTGGTGCCCACACCAACGGGTGGTACAAACACTTCAACTAATTCTTCCCCTACAAAATTTATAAAGGGTGACAGAGTTATGGTGAAAAAAGAATGGATAGCTTTAAACACGCGCGTCTCTCCTCTTATCTCAGCGAAGGTGCTTGGCACTCAACCTTCGGGTGCGTTTGGGGTGATAGTTGGAGGGCCCTCTTACGATGGTGTCGGCAAGTATTGGTTTTGGCAAGTTGATTATGATCAAGGGGTTGATGGTTGGAGCGTTGAATATTGGCTCGATAAAGTATCGCCTACTTCGGGAGGAGTTTCTGCAACCCCAACCCCCGCGCCAACAACTTCTCCGACTCCCGCCCCGACACAAATCACGCCAGTTCCCGTTCCCGGCAAAATACCGAATTGGATGAAGTGGGGCGTATACGCTGGCTGGAGCAATACCGCCATGACCGAGTTTGAGGCTTTGACGGGAAAGAAACCCCAGATGGAAATGGTTTTCGTGCATTGGGGCAACGAAACGCAGTTTCCTTTCTATTACGGGGCGCGCATCCGCGACAAAGGACGGACAATGGTTCTATTTTGGGAAGCCAGCGATTACAAACGAGATCCTTTCAACCAACCGGAGTACTCTATCGACGCGGTACTTGCCGGCAAACTCGATACTTACTTCACGAATTTCGCGGCCGGCGCAAAGGCCTATGCCGGACCAGTCATCATAATTCCGTATTCAGAAATGAACGGTAATTGGTATCCGTGGGGTGGGACGGTTGGAACCAATTCTCCCGAGAAGCTTATTGCCGCGTATCGCTATATACGCAAATTTTTTGTCGGGATTCCTAACGTGAAATTCGGCTTCGCGCCGAACAGTAATTCCGTGCCGAACACGGCGGCAAATCGCATGGAGCTTTACTACCCGGGCGATGACGTTGTTGATTATGTCGGCGTGGACGGATTCAATTTTGGCGGCACCGTGGAGCTTTCATTCAACGGAGTATTTGGCGACGTGCTCACTCGTCTCAAACAGTACAAAAAACCAATCTATATATTCTCGACAGCCTCGACCGCAGGGTTGGGCAAGGCCGCGTGGATTAGCGACGCTTTGACGGTCCAACTCCATAAATATCCGGAGGTTGCTGGCTGGCTCTGGTTTAATCAGAACAAAGAACGGGATTGGCGTGTTAATTCTGATCCAAACTCTCTTTCCGTTTTTATTGGCGCACTACCGTAGAAGCTTGCCTTTCTCATATCTTTTGGTTAGTCTTTCGAGAGGAGTAACATACAAGAAAGGAGGTATGTTTGAGCAAAGAACTTTTGTGCCAAGTTCCGCGTTTTTGTGTTTCTGGTGGAGCGGGAGTGGCAGTGTATTACATTGGTCTTTACACGTTGACCGAGTTTGCTCACGTTTGGTACGTGCTCTCGGCAATTATAGCGTTTGTCCTAAATTTTCTGGTGAACTTTACACTCATGAAATTATGGACGTTCCGGGGCAAGGGATCCAAAGAAATCAAAAGACAGCTTGTGACATACTTCATTATGGCCATTGGGTTTTTGGTTGCAAATACAACCCTCCTCTACGTCTTGGTGGAGTACGCACACATCCAGTATCTCGTTGCGCAAGGTGTCCTCACTGTTTTCCTTAGCATCGCGAGTTTTTTCATCACGCGAAAGATTTTCACGAACTAAACTTGGTCTGTTTTCTCAAAACAACACACCAAGTTTTTTGTTTTTTTATTCCCAAGCTTTTTAGGGAAGTGGACAGGTGTCTGCCACTCTAATCGTACCGGTGGTTGAACCGCTCATTCCAGCGTATAATCCGCCCGGCGCGCCGACAAAGTCAATGCGGTAGGTAATGTCAAAGAAGCTGTCCACGTTCCAGTTTCCATCTGGAAGCTGTGTCAGCGTAGTGTGGCCGGGGCTTGGCAAACCGAAGCCAGTGCCGGCCGTAATGCGAAGCAAATCAAAGTCAGGGTCTCCCGGAGGAAGCTGTCCTTGTAACCTGACCATATCGGCGTCAAAGGACTGTACAGGATTGCCAGTCGTCCGCGGGCCTACATGGGTTTCAAAGTTAGTCGGCAGATTCAAGACGCGACCGCTACCTTGGAGCGTCATCGAGAGCATTTCGGTGTCAAAGGTGTAGGTTTCGCCCAATTCGGGAGTACCGGTTCGTTGTATAACCGTATCAGGGCCGCTTTGAAGCATAGCGTCTGCCGTTTGTCCTATCGTTCCCAATACTGGTTGCACAATCGTCAGTTGCCCGCCAGTATTTTGAAATTTTGTGTTTTCATCAAATACCACTGCCGTTCCGTTATCGTCAGGGCGTATACACGCGGTTTGAAGATGCGTCTTAACGGTTGGAACGCAGATTTCTTCCGTTCGAACCGCATTTTGCAATTTAACGCCGAACTGATCATGGGTAATAACTTTGCGATTGAGCGTGTTGTGCGGGATGACCTCGTAACACATCAAGTGATTGTCTCGGTCAACAATTTCACTCACCTTTCCGTTGTGCGTTTTTTCCGTTGGATTACAAAGATAGAGCCCCCGAATCACCTCAAACTGTCTGTCTTGGAACTGGTCTCGTACCAACACGCCTTCAGCAATGGTATAGGGTTCAACGTCGTAGCAAAGATAGTGGTTGGCGTTTTGCGGAATGGATGGCACGATTGAAGCAATGAGTTTGTTTGCGACGGCCGGCGGTACTGCGGACAATATCCCCTCAATAGGAATGCCGATTTTTTTCTTGCCGGTCGGGGTCAGTAAGTAACGGGGTTTGGTAACTTTGATAATATTTTTTTCAAACTGATTCTCGATTAAAACCGAGCGCGGTAAGAAAGCAGCTGGGCTTTGAAGTCGATAGGCCAGATAATGGAGGTCTGGTCTCTTGGGATTAAACGCGAGGCCCTCGTGAAGTTTTCTGACCGGATTCAAAAGACGTTCAATCAAAACGAGCGTGAAGTCTGTAGGGTTTATAAATTGGTCGCGGAGGACGATAGTAATTGGATTGATAGATTTATCAAGAAGGTAACTTAAATAATGGTCGCAGTTAATACCTTCATCCACGACCCCGTCGCCATTGTCATCCTTACCGTTACAGATTTCAGACGGCGGTGTGCCTTGCGCAAAAACGGTGCCAGCATAGATCGATAGGAGCAAAGAAAAAGCTAATAATAAAGATACCGAGACCACTTTAATTCCAAACATATCGTTTATTTTACGCATAGTGTTTTTCGTTATAAAATTAAAATTTCTAGAAACCAGCATTTTTATTATGAACTCGCTGGGCGATCAAAACTCGCTATGAGTTCATGCTTAAAGGTATAGTCTAGAAGCACATACGTGTCAAGGTTTTTACTATCTCGCAAAAAATAAACTCATGAGATTTGCCAAAAGATTTTTGACTACTATAGGAAAGAAAAATAGGCCAGATGGTGAAGATGGAACGGGCAGAGGAGTTGGCTCGGAAGGAGGTGGGGTAAAACTTCCGGTCGAATCGCCGGATTGCGTCGGATAGTACGTTCCCGGCATAGAAGCCCCTTCCGGCGGCTGATAGTTTGAATTAGCGTCGTATAGACCGTCTCCTGGCGGCGGATATGAATTGGTCCCGCCTTCTGTTGGTTGCGCGTAATAGTTACTTGAGGGCATCATGTTGGCGCCATCCGGTCGGAAATATTGAGGCGGAACTTGCGGAGTTTCTGACGAGGGTGGCCTTTGAGGATAGCCTGCGGGAGGCATTTCATTGTATCGTCGGCCGCCTCCTTCATAGCCAGCCTCTCTTCTTTGTCCTGCTCCCATCTGTTTTGTGATGCATGCCTGTATCATTTCCCGAAAATTTTGCGGGGGGTAAGCCTGCCGTTCGACAATTTTCAAAACAACGTCGGCGCCCAATTTTTCCTCAAGACAAGGTCTGATTTCCGAAGGGATAAGCGCGCCACTAGCCCCGCCATTACCTCGTGGGTTAGCGGGAATGCCCTGGAATTGGGTCTCGCTTCTCTCGCCGTCCTCTCGCCTAAAATCTCCTCGTTCGTTCCCCGCCGCTTGGAAAAAATTCTCAAAACAAAGGTGCATTTTTTCTCCGAGGTCGCGGGTTGGCGGCTGGCTGCCGGAAATAATTTTTTGTATAACTTCTTCACCAACCGTGCTTTTGAGACATGTGGAGACTTCGGGCGGCGCGTTGTCGAGCGCCTCCTTAAATTTACTCATACCCTCGCGCATTCGTTCTTTATCTTCCTCTCGGATTAAATTGTGCTCCTCGGCGAATTTGAAGCACTCATCCTGATGTTCTTCGCAGTACGTTTCGCATTGCTCCTTGCCGCGGCAGTTGCCCGGCCCTTTGCCGCCCGTTTTTCTGATCATCTCCGCTTCCTCGGGTGGGATTAAATCATTTTCCAATCCGAATTTTACGCACTTCTCGAGAATTTCGTCAGTTTGGGGATTTTCGCATTGCTCGAATTCGCGCGGCGATTTGAATGGCGCTCGCCCCTCTTCAATAGCTTTAAACATTTTCTCCGCCTTCTCGCGAGTGACGCCTGGCGGCAAAAGACCGGCCTTGTCGGCAAACTCAAAACATGACCGGGCGACTGTAACATCTTTCGGCTTCTCGCAAATGTGGCGGCATGATTCCTCGCTGGTGCAACCGGCAGGCAGCGGCACTCCCGCCTCAAGAGCCTTAAGCACTTTTTCTGCTTCCTCAAGCTCGCGGCCTTCCATTATATTGTGCGCTTTGGCGTAGCGGATACACTCCTTGATGTTTTCCTGTTTGCCGCAATACTGCCGACACGATCCGTTCGGATTTTCCGAGTCGCGGGCGCAATTGCCCGGGCCGCCGTCTGTTTCAATGGTTTTTAATTTAGCGTCAACCTCGTCCCTGCTTCCTCCCAAACCGTGTTTTGCGGCGAAAGCATGACAGGCTTCTTCGTTTTCCGGATTGTCGCAATATGCTTTACATTCATTTTTGTTGGCGCAGTTATTAAGCTCCGGTATCGGGAATTCAATGTCAAAAGGAGAATTGGCATGGACGATAATGACCGCCGATATCATAAAAGAACCGGCCAAAACCAAAGAACTGATTATATTTTTACTCAAAAGGATTTTTGTACTCATTTTTAAACGGATTAGTTTTCTCGAGGGGATTCACCGCTGGTGCCGCTTTGTCGATTGGATTAACTGACGGAGTGATCGATGGGGTTTCTACGGACGCGGTTTCGAGAGTATTTGATGTATCTTGAACCGCTTGGTTTGTTTTACCAGACCAAGAGATATACGCAAAAACACCGATAACCACCAGAGTGACAATAACAGCGATAGTTATGAGTATGGGAGCGTTTTTGTCATTTTGCATAAAAGTATGGAGGCCAGTCAATTACTTTTCCATGATACCACCATAACGCAAGGCGTTGCCACAGGGTTGTTCACAAGTTGTTTGCTAAAACCGCGCGGCTTTTAGTTTCGCGGAGCAATCCTTTCAAACCTTGAAGTTTCAATCTGGCGGTGAAATAGTAGCCTTTGCGCGAACCTTTTTCGAGGCAAACTGACCCGCCCCGCCGCCCGCCTCCGCTATCGCTCCGGCGGCAACCTCGCAGAAAAATATCCTCCTCTTTCTTGATTTTGCGCGCGACCGATTTTTTCTTCTAAAAAGGAAGAGGATATTTTTCTGCTCGGTTCCGCCCTCCAAGTATTCGGGCGAAGCGGCGGGGCTTCTGCGCTCGGGCGCGGCGGAAGGGGGGTGTGGGGGGAATTCCGCCCGCCGAGCCCAGTCAGTTCCGTTCGGATATTTTCAAACAGACACCGCCAATTGGCGGTGAAATAGTAGCCTTTGCGCGAACTTTCTTTGAGCGAAAAGACCAATGATGCGCGCCTCGTCCGCTCCCTGCGGTCGCGGGAGCAAAAACCAAAAATTTTCCTTACCTTTCTTCTTTTCCTCGGCGGGGGGTGTGGGGGGAGCCGACAAAAAATGGAAAGGAAATTTTCGGTTTTGCTTCGCCGCTTCAGACTACGAAATGAACATTTCCATTATATCATTTGTGGTTCTTTGACGTTGTTCATTTCTCCGTCCTTGCGGCGAGACGAGGCGCTTCCTCTCGGCGTTTAATTATAGCTTTGGGCTTTGTGGCTTCGTTCACTGGGCGTGGTAACTCAAATAATATGGATTGTGCAAAGCACAAACAAATCAGTATGTGCTTGCCCCACCCTCCCGTTCGCGCACAAATCCCCGCTGTTTTTAGGAGATATTATAAAACGGCGGGGATTGCTCCCTTGAAAACTGACATAGAGAAAATTCCAGAGTTACCAAGAATCATAAATAAGTTTTAACTTTAACAATTAGTCTGCACAGCTCTGAGTGATAGTAACTGAATAATCATCCGCTGTCCAACTTACTTTATCAGCCCCAGCAGTAAATACATATGATGGACCGGGATTGCTGTTGCAGTCGTTATCATCGTAACCATAGTAATTTCCCCATGGATCTTTGTCGATACGTCCACCAAAGTAGCCATTATTCACTAAATCATCTATAACAGCAGTCCATGTTGAATTGGGCGGATTGCTACATGCCGAACAACTGTCACCAGGCGGGGGAAGTTCTCCCTTATCTATTTTGTATGTCAGCATTGCTGTTTTCAACTGATTAATATCTATTTTAGCCCGTGCATACTTGGCTTTATCTCGAGCTGAATTGAGGCTAGCTAAAACCACACTAGAAAGCAAACCAATAATAGCGATAACCACTAAAAGTTCTATTAAAGTAAAACCCGATTTGGTATTCATTTTCATTGGAATTTTGAGGGGATAGTCTCCCATACTCCAGGAGGAAGTTTCTTTCTCACTTCTGAAGGAATGTCTTCTCGATACCGAACTGCTTTTGGAGTTTTTGTATGAAAACCGAACAGTAAAAACAGCGAAACCATAATCGCTACCACTACAAACCCAACCAAAAAATAATTCGCTTGCTTTTCATCTTTAATGTATCCTCCCGAATACTTCATCACCAATTGGATGATTCTGGGAGTGTCGGAGTAATACGGACGGGCATATTGCTGCTCACCTTCAAATTTTACGCGACTGCTTGAATCGTCAAGTGCGTGGCTTAAATCTATTCCTTTGCTGTCTTCATTATTTTGGTCCATAACTTTATAAAAGTGTTGTTGCAGATTTAGTTTTCCACAACTATTTCAATTATATCACTTACGCCCCCCCGCAAGAAAAAAGTGGACTACTTCAACAACTTATCCACCGAAACTCCAAGCGCTTGGGCTAATCTTTCTAATTGAGAAATGGTGATATTTTTCTTACCATTTTCTATCGCGCTCATGTACCCTCTATCCATTTCAAGCACTCGGCAAATGTCGCCTTGCGACATTCCCTTACGGGTGCGTATTTTCTTGATGTTATCCCCAAGTCTTTTACTTATCAACATAATTATAGCATACGAGATATTGCATTTTCAAACAATCTTGTACTATAATTCAAGTGTGGTAGCGGCGAAGCAAAAACCAAAAATTTCCTTTCCATTTTTTGTCGGCCCCCCCACACCCCCCGCCGAGGAAAAGAAGAAAGGTAAGGAAAATTTTTGGTTTTTGCTTCGCCGCTTCACTCCTTCAAAAAGGCTAATAAGTGTAGTTTAGCATTTTTGCCCGTTTTACGCCCGCCTTTTCTCCGTCGTTTGCGTCGGCCCGAGGCGCTCCCGTCTTCGCGTTCTGTGGTAGTTCGTTAGTCCGCTCACACTTCGCAAGCACCTCGCATTGGCCGCTCACATTCGTTCGCGATGCCTACTCGGTGTTGCTTCGTGTTCGCTCTGTGACTTCGGCGGTGTCCATGGTGGCTCTTTGTGCTTGCCCCACCCTCCCAGTGTGCGCACAAGCCCGTCCGCTAGCGGACGGCTCTCTAGTAAAAACTACAATTTTTTCGGCTCAATAATCTGTTTCGTTTTAACGTCGTTCAAGAATATTTTAGAACTGTGAATGTTCCCACTATAGTAATACGAGAGTGAATTTTCCTCAAAATTGTAGACCATATTCTTTTTCAAAAACTGATCCAAAATCTCACGCCCTTGCTTTTCAAGCAATTCCTTCTTGCCTTCTGGCAATGTCTCTACATCATAAAATTCTTGTTTAAAGCCTTGATACAACTTAGGGAATGCCTCGGCCAATTTAGAAAAGATAGGTATGTGTAAATCTTTTGCCTGTGCCTCATTTTGTTTTTCAGAGAAGGCGTAAAAACCGAACATGAAAAAATAGACCAAAATCATCGCGGGGAAATAACCTTTGTAGTTAGGCATAATTCCGTTTATCCCTTCTCCTCCACCAAGAATTTTCTCTTTTAGCTTTTCAACAAAAGTAGTATAGGCGATGTTTGTTTCAAAGCCATTCTTCTGTATTTCCAGAAAGTAGTCATACAGCTGATGCACTTTCAATCTAAATATCTCTTCGTTTTCGATTTTATATTTACTTATGGAATTATAGAAAAGGTGATATAAAAACTCTCCAGTATTTTTTCTTACGCCTTCGCTTTTATCCCTCGTTCTTACACCCCATGTGTAGTACCACCCAAATCCTTCAACCCTATCTAAAAGTGTCTCCAGTTGCTTCTGGTCGTAGCATGATTCGAAGAAGTCGCCGATTTCCTTAAAGAAAATGCCGATCAATTCGTCATTGAGTTCGTAATTCTTTTGATAACCATCTTTCAAGCTAACATGATTATTTTCCTGACACACCAACCTAAAGTATCTTGTAACCAGGGAAATATAATTTAGCTGACCAGTACTGCTTAATCCATTAAATCTGTATTCCCCAAACAAAACTCGCAACAATGAACTGCTTTTATCTTTTATCATTACGTCATCAAGACAAAACAAGCCATTCGGATAGATCTTTTCACCTATGAACATATTTAAAAAAGATTCGCTATTTTCTAGTGACTTAACCATAAGTCGCTTTAGAAAAAACTCTATGTGAGACAAATCGTTACCGCTTTGCTTTTTCTTTGCTCTATAAAAATCTATTGTTTGCGCAAAAACGAAATAGGATTCAGAGAAGTATTTGAGAAAAACATCACTAGCAAAATCATTCCGAAAGATTTTTTGCACATCTTTATTGCTTAAAGAGAGTTCGAGGAGATTATCAAACAATTCTATGCAACCCCGTATAGTTTGAGCTTTATCTAAGTGAGAATTAGACAAAGTCCCAGACAAAATATCTTGCAAGATAGAAATTTGTTTTTTGTTAAGTCGTTTGAGTGGACTTAGTATCACATACAAATAGATCGCAATAGCGGCAGCCATGAGCACCGCTCCACTAATCTCAAAAACAAATGGATAACCAAGAAATAAACCGTCTAATTCTCCAAAAAATACTAAAACAATGCTAGAAACAGCGAGCCATAGAGCTACTTTCCTTTTTCGATAATTTAGATTAAATCTCAACTCCCGTCTGTTTGAGATAAATTCAATAAATGCGACAACAATAGCAATAGCCGTGATAGCAACGCCTAAATTGTATGAAGAATGAGTTTTCCAAATCGGATCGCCTAAAATAATATTGGCAGTATTACTAAGCCAACTTTCCATATTTATCAAAAATTGAGAGAAAATATTGCACATTTGTTTTTCCGTCTTAGTACGGTTGTCTTTCTACCGATTACCTTTTGCCCGATTGTGAGTCTTACACAACATCTCACAATTCTTCGCTGATGTAGCACCACCCTTGCTCCACGCTGATACATGATCCGCTTCCATTTCGCCAAAACTCCAAATTTTGCTCTTGTTGGCGTCATGTCCAACTGCACAGAGTGAACAATTTGATTTCTTTTTAGTTTCAGCTTCGCGAGTCTGCTTTTCATAAACAGCTCTTTTGGTTGGTTCGTCAAAAATACGAATATTAAGCAATTTTGTATCGTTTTTACCACCTAAAATGTACTCAAAAATTCCCTTTTTATCTTTAATAAAAAAGTCACCATAGAGCTTACGCACTTCGGATGATACTTTGGCTGGATTAAGTGACTTTTTATAATACTCCTCGTAAAGTCGTCCCCATTCAAGCCCGCGCATTTCGCTTTCTACGTCGGTAAATACGCTAGATATCCAGTCAATCACGCTGTTGAAATACTTTTTCAACTCCGCGATATTTTTTTCATTGCGATGACTGCTCATGTAGTCGCCAATATTGCCTTTACTTACCCAGTCCAGTGCACATTCCAAAAAGTCTTGTCGATTGGCGCTACCAGAAACATACGCGCTCCATTTTTGAATGTTGGCGTTTTGGCTATTACTAAACTCGGCTTTGCCGAGCGTAACAAACGGCCCGGAATACACGGCATTGAGTAATTCCTGATTATTGAGCGGAACACCAGCAATATTTATGGTCTTGAACCATTCTTTTATCTGGCTTTCTGTCCCTGTGCACTCATAAATGAGCAGTTTAGTTTCCAAAATCTTGTTTTGCTTGTCTTTTGCCATACCGCCAAAATATTGCTCCATGCCATTTTCGTCTTTGATGGCAAATTTGTCAGTCACAAAACGTCCAACACTGGTGATTCGCTGTTGTCCGTCCAAAACTTCCAGATTATTTTCAGAAACCTTATTAAAATAAATCAAGCCTATTGGGTAATCTTTGAGTAGTGATTCAATAACGGCCATTTCTCTTTTTCCGCCGTCAGACGCATAAATATAATTGCGTTGGTATTCTGGTTGAATAGTCAGTTTGCCAGACAAGCCAAACAACCCCTTTCCTTCAAGTTCATTGTAGACAAAGCCTTCGCAGATGTCTTTGACGGCTATTTCAGTTTTTAGGGTTGTTTTCATATTATTTTTTCTTATGTCTTATAAGTATTCGGGTATAAAGTCTATTGTTGTTTACATAACCTCTATCTAATTTACCTTTCCATTTTGGATTAACCAATTTTGGAAGTAGTCCCTCTTTAACATTATAATCACTTCCTAATATTTCAAATTGTTCAGGAGAATATTTATCAAAAATACTCATTGGCACCCCCATTATGCCGTCATAATCACTCGGAATATTTTTTACTAGCGACACTTCTATCGCGTTGTAATTATTATATTTTTCAAATGGTTTTTTTGTTACAAACTTTATCACTTCGGCCTTAGTCATAAGGGGTAGTGGTTGGTGGCGTCGTCCGTGGTCAAGATTGGTGAACCAACGAACACCTTGCACGCGTGTAATATAAACTTTCTTGCCGCTTTCATTTGTTTTTATTTCACGAACTTGCTCCAAATTGGCAATCTTTTCAGGTATCTCAAAAAACATCGCGCCACCATTAACTTTGTAATTATTACCTAACCAAACTTTATTCTCTTTAATTAATGGAAACACTTCTTTGTAAGTAATTGCGTTCAAGTTGCCAATGATCAAAAACTTTTTATCATAATCAACAAGTTGTTTTATGTACTCGCGAAATAGACTGAACGGCGG
>Ga0209542_10006655_pt1 | contig 22399 bp, 26 predicted proteins | sample RifCSPhighO2_01_FD_184028 | JGI IMG/M metagenome (GOLD analysis project Ga0209542, IMG submission 184028) | Soil microbial communities from Rifle, Colorado - Rifle CSP2_plank highO2_0.1 (SPAdes) (version 2) | ecosystem: Environmental > Terrestrial > Deep subsurface > Rock core/Sediment ... | reverse complement strand
AAAAGACAAAAAAAGGGTGCATATTGGGCATTTTGTCTTGGTTTTCAAATTCAACAAAACAGAAAATTTAATAGAATTTGATGATTTTGAACATCATGATATCATTTACAAAAAATAGGATAGAGGGTACTATAGAAAAATTTAAATCAATCTAAGATGGACTGGACAAAGACAAACATAGTAAAGGTAATAATAGCTTTCCTATCATTGATTATAGTCTATTTAATAGTAATTCGCATTCTAAAGCCTCTATTCCCAAATATCTCAACTTTGGTTTATATTGCTATTGGAGTTGTATTAGCATTAATCTTTTTCCTGTTAATGCCTTTTTGGATGTTCCAGTTCAGGGGAAGAGAATAAGAGAACGTTTTACTTCAATAAATTAGGAGGTTCTATATTTAATAATTCTTTTTTTGGAAAGTCTTTAAAAAACTTTATTTTTATTTCCTTTTCATTAAACTCATTTCCTTCTCTAACAACACACTTGACCCCAGTCTTAACATCAAAGAATATTAGCTTGTCTTGTTTCTCCATAACGAAATTATCATCTTTAATGCATTCTTTAGGATTTTTGTCTCTTAAGCATTGGAAATTACTTGCTATCTTAGAATTTATTTCTTTATAAATATTTAAATCTAATTTTAGTTTAGTAGAAAATGACGGATCTATATAATATTTTACATCTCCATAGGTTTTTTCAACTTTATTTTCTGTTTTTCCCAGGAAATTTCCATTGCCAAAACTATAGGCATAATTAGGTTTAAAATCTATATGCTTTTCAAGTTCACGGCTAAAATATTCACCATAATCTTCTTCTAAACTTGCCAGAGGATTGCAATTAGTATCCCATTTTACATAGCCTTTTTCTTTCCCGCATTTATTATCTAAATAGCCTCCATTCTTTCCTTGATCATAAAGAGCTTGGCAAGAAGCTAATTCAACGCTTTTATCCAAATAGCTCTTGAAGTCATTAACAGTATCATAAGAATTAATTAAATCTAAGGCGCTTTCCCCAATAATTCCATCAGCTACAGGTTCAGAGCCTAGCTTCAGATAGATAGGAGCAATATAAAACACAAAAGCTATAACAAATAGAAATACGAAAAATATATTGCTGAATCCTTTTTTATCCATAATTTACTCCATAATACATATAGTAATGAAATGAGGTTGGAAATGCAGATATTAATTTAACTTCAATGAATTCATCCTTTAAACTAGGCAACCTAAAACTTGATTCTATCTTGCCAGGATAAAAATCCGGGCTAAGATCCTCTCCATAAACTAATGGCTTGTCCTTATAATTAATTACAAAAGAATATAATTTTTCATCTTTATTATCTTTATATCGTGCTAATACTTTCTCTATCTTAGAGTCTATGCTTGTTTTTCTATCCAAAACCTCACCCTGAATGATTATATCAGCAAGATTATCACTTCCAAACAAAATAGCATATAACTCATTATCCAAAGTTTTAATCTCAGCACTACTATAAGCTTTTAGCTTTAAATCACCTTCAACTGCTCCAAGAACTCCGTAAACCAAAGCAAATACGCCAGTTATAATAAATAATCCGAGAGTAACAACTATCAAAAGCATTACATTAGCCTCTATCCCTTTTTTATTAAACAACTTTAGTCACCATATCAATTTTTAAAACATAATCCTTAAGCCCTTCATTCCAGACAACATATCTCCCAGAAAAGTCTCTGCATTTATAATTGCCTTTTTTAACTGCACATAAAGGAAATCTTCTTGACAATTCATTTTCAGAATTAAACTCATCCCTTAACTCGCCTTTTGAATCCTTTACTTGTACGACCTTCCCTTGTAAATCACTTACTTTAATGCTTACTCCGCTATCAACGCAATTTTTCAAAGTATCGCTGTTAAATTTATTAAAATCTAAAACTAATTTATTATTTAATTTTAAACAATTCTCAACTCTGAACTTATCAACAGCTAGCATTGCTGGATAATCTTGCCTGTCAATCTGCGATATAGAGCTAACAAAAGTCGCTACAAAAAAAGCAATGAAAGTTATAACAACTACAGATATCGCTATAAGCATCATGTCAGAACCTGTGGCCTCAGTCATATTACTTTAACCTCCAGTTTATTTCCTCTCTTAGCAATCAGTAGTTGTTTATTAGCACTTACTGTTTGTTTGCTAAAATCCACTTCTAAATCAGAGACAGTATTAATTTTAACACTGCCAACTTGGATAAAACCATTTTTTATCTCCAGTTCAACTTCTCTAAGAATTGTATATTTAAGCTCCATATCTTCTGGTATAGAGCTTATCGCTTTGATGCTTAAAGCTATATCTTTCGCTATGATCTCATCCTTAAAACCTTCTCCACTAGCTCTAGGAACAACAAAGTTGAGAAAGATTAAAAAGATAATTACAATTAAAACTCCTGCACCAATCTCCAAAGCGCTGTCTGAAAGCACTCCGCCTCTTTTATTCATAAGGATTAAAGATTGTTTTTAATTTATAATGTTTATGCTTGTCTTAGAAAGATATGCTAAGCTTTTTAGTCTCCTTATCCTTTGAAATAACAACCTCTCCTTTTTTAGGCCCAACCCACTTAAAGCCTTCGCCTTCGTAATATAGAACAGAATTATAAGGAATTCTCTTGCCTAAAAGTTTACTTCTGCTACAAGAATCATATTCAATCTTACTAACAGAACAAATAACTAAACATCCATACATATTTATTCCTTCGCATTCAGGAGGTCTAATAACACTTACACCATCAATATCAATATTATCCTGTTTCACATCAAACCAGACAATAGCTAATCCTTCCTTAATAGAACCTATGGGAAATTTTTCCTCATTTCCTGTTGCCTTACTTTCATATCTTTCATTAGACATAATATCAATTTTATCGCTCATCCAGTTAAAAGTTCTTTTAGTTCCAGAATCTAACTCACTAAATGAAACAAAATCGCAGGCAACAGCAACTATCCATATAACAATAAGTAATAATACCACAGCAATAATTGTCTTAACTAAACCATAAGCAGACAAAACCGGTACGCTTTCCTGGCCTCTTTTATTCATAAAGAAAAAAAGAGAAAGCTATTATATAAAGATTTTGTAAAATAACAACTAAGTGGTTTTAGGTTGGGTGTCAGCTTCGCAAACAGGCTTTCCAGTTTCAACGTCCTTACAAGCTACAAGTTCTTTACAAGGAACATCTTTTTCGCCATCCCTGATCTCACCATCGCCATTCTTATCTACATCAAATTTCTTGTTGCAGAATATAGTCTTTAAAGCAGATGTAGTCTTAGCTTGATTGCATAAATTTTCACAAGTTGCTACAGCTAAACCGGCTTCTGTGCCTGTCAAAGCAGTTCCAGTAGTAGCTCCAGCTTTTCCGCCGATATTACTAAAGGCTCCTAAAAAGAATGCAACAATAACAACTAAAGCAACGACAACAATGATAGCGATGACAATTACATTTAAAGGCAATCCCTGACCTTTTTTATTCATATTTAGCACCTCTTTACCTTAATATTTATATTACATTCGTATTTAAATGTTTTTATCAAATGGTTTCCTATAAAATCCCTGAAGATGGCAAATAACTAAGACTAAATTAAGGCAATTCACAATCAGGGTACATAGCCCACCACTTTTTATTAACTTTGCAACCACCTGGTCCACAAATGCCGCAAGGATCTTGCTTACATTGATCAAACCACACCATGCTTTCTTCATCATAAGCATCAGGGTCTTTTATAAGGGCACAAGAATCACAATCATTTCCCCCGTTATAATCATAATAACAGACTGCTTTTGGATATTTTCTTGCTTCTTCAGAGCTTATTTTCTGTTCAGCAGGGTCTACATTAATCGCCCTACAAGTAGTTTCTGATTCAGACCTACTAGGGCATTCAACTTTCGCAGTCATCAAATAAACTTCATGAACCTTATCCATTACAGGTTGTGAAAACTGTTTTGAATCTTTATGATATTTATTATAGAATCCCATCAAAGCCAAAAGTACGATTTTATCCCTCTGTCCAGTATTGTAGCGAGAAATAGCCGCATAGTAATCAACAGCCTCTAAAACAGATTCTTCATTGTAAGTCGTTTGAACTCTTAAATTAATATCATTGTTAAAAGCAATATAAGCACCGCCTAATTTTGGATCTTTCCCAACAGAATACATTTTAATTAAGTTAAGATAAATATTAGCCCTCAATTTCTGGTAACCAATCTCTTCCTTAACAGCAGCATTAGCAGTAGCCAATTTATCAACATCTGCAAGCAAGGAGTTAAATCCTCCAGTAACAATTTTGTAAATAAGTTGGTCGACTAAGCTTTCTTTCCCTATAGCCCCTTTTATAGCTATACTCTCTTGAGTTAAAAGTTTGTTAAATCTTGTTTTGTAAGTTTCGAATCCTAAAATTTTACTCTCAGATTCCGAAACCTTAGTCTTTTGTTCTTCTAAGATGCTATCTCTTTCAGCTAAGATCTTCTTTCCAGCTTCAGCCTCAGCAAGAATTTTATCTGCCTTTTCATTTAAGTTATTTAAGTCCTCAGCTGATAGCTTTGAAGCAGCGTCTTGTGTTAACTTTTTAGCCTCGTTGGCTAGGCTTTTCGCCCCATCATAATCTTTAGATACTATTGCAGCTTGGGCTGTATTTAATTGAATCTCTGCTGCTATCTTAGGGTCTTTTTTTTCTATATTTTTTTGCTCTTTACTGGTCAAAGCATCCCAATCAACGCCTAACAAACCTGCCCTAGCCTCTGCTTGAGCCTTACCAATCCCTTCTTCACCAGTTAATTTAGCAAATCCGCCAAGAGTATAAACAATAACCAGGGTTAAGCCAATAAGAAGGAGTATTGCAACAGTTACTATAACTAAAAGATATTCTGCCCCTTTTTTTCCCTTCATATTTAACCTAGAAATTTGCTGGATATATAAATTTTATCATTAAGGGTTAGTTCCTAAAAATAAGTCTTTTAGAAAATTAGCCTTGCCAAATAAGATTACAGCTAAAACTAAAAATATCAAAAGGAAAATTATAATTACAACTATCTTTAAATTAGATTCTTGTCCTTTCTTATCCATCATTACTCCTGCTAAAATAACTTAACGACTCTTCCGAAGAAGTTAGAAAATCAGATTCATAAAAAGTATTTCCTAGCCCTTTTAATCCTTCTGAAAATTTATCAGCTAATCCTTCTTGTTTCTGTTTTGATTCGATTATAAAAGAAACTCCCCATATGATTAGCAATAGGGCTATAACCAGGATTATGACTAACTGCAGATTAGATTCAAAGCCTCTTTTCATATAAAAGAAAAAAGAAATAGATTATATAAACCTTACTTAAGATAATCGCAACCCAATGCTTTAACACCATCATCCGTATATTCTATTGGAACTACTGCATAAGCATAGCCCTTCCCTTCTACATAATCACCTATAGCATAGCCAGCAATACCAGCTCCAGTAGCAGCAGGAATTAATACAGCTGTTGAAGCCAAGACTGCGACACCAGATAAACCTGCAGTAAATGGGATTAAGATAACTCCAACACCTATTCCAATAGCAGTTCCAATTAATGCCCAATTAGATTTAACATCTTGAATATAGAATAAACCAAACTTACTAGAACTTCCATCATCATTAAAAGTCTTAAAGTAGTCTATTGATTTTTCCTCCAAAAGTTTTAATCCAGCCTCTCCACTAATAACGCCATCCTGTCTATTTATTACATTCCCACCTTCATCTTTACTATCTGTAGGAACTAAACCCCCCTGCACATTACTCAAATAACCCGCATAAGATGTTAGGCTATTAGCTTCTTCAGATTTTTTCTCAAATTCCATTGGTGTTTCATAAAGATATTTTAAAAAGTTCCTAACTTCAATTTTTTTCTCTTTTATATCTTTATCAAAACTTATAGTCGCCCAAGGCATGCAAAACCTCCCAGCACTATCTTCAAAGAATTGTTTCTGTCCTCTAGAAACTGTAGCAAATAATCCTCCAACATCTCTTCTTTTTAGATTTCCTTTATTATCCTGTGTAGTAACAACTATGCCTTCAGTCATAATCTCTGCTATTATTCTCTTTATAGCATCCTGATCATTCTCTCCAGTGCTATCACTAACTAAACCAATATCTTTCTGTGTAATTACAACATCATAAGTTTCACACCTTGGTTGTTGGCCAAACTCCATTAAAGTTGTTTTAAAAGGCCCTTTAATTCTGGCAGCTGTTAAGTCTAAACTAGCTCTACAAGCTGAATCAACAACAGCTCCTTTTGTAGAAACGCTAACCTTCTGAAAAAAAGTATAATAAACAGTAGTCACTACCAACAACAATATCAAACCAATAATAATATTTACAAGAAGGCTAGCAGCTTTTTTATTCATTTTAATATCGTACCCAACCCATTTTTTGTTGAATAAACCCAGATAGCAATTAAGATAGCAATCAAGATTAAAGTCATAATTATAACCAGTACCTGATTACTTGCCCCTTTTTTATTTTTATCTTGAGACTCCTCGCTTACAGATTTTGTAGGCCTTAAATTATCTGGCAAGCCTTTAGGATAATCCTGAGAATATAAATTAGAATATAAAACACCAACCAATCCAAAACTTGTTAAAGATTCTCTAATAAAACCCATAAACTATTTAAATAGTATTAGCTATATAAAACTTACCACATCTTATTGCTAAAATGGTGTCTATTAGAGAATTACTAGGAACTATAGGATTAGCAGGATTACTCTACTTGCCATTAAATTCTCAAGAAACTCCTAAAAACTTCAAGCCAGTAGGAATAGTAGAGTCAAAAGAAGAAGACAAAAACAATAACGGAGTCCAGGACAGTAAAGAAAAAGTAATAGACTATAATAACTCAACATATAAGTATTTTAGAGTTTATCACAATGAAACAAAGAAGCAAACATATTTCATCGCAGATAAAGACTATAAGCTAATAAAAGATCGTGAATTATATTACCATCTATTCTCTGTTATAACTATAAACGAATCTGCGAAAAATGCTAAAAAACAAAACTTTGAAAAGCATTTAAGTGAGTGGGCTAGTGATTATGAAAAGATAAGACTAGGCATTTTAACAACAGACATTGCTAAAAAATCTATAGAAGAGTTATCAAAATTAGAAGGTCTGCTAATAAATGAACATTTTTTCGGCGGTAAAAAGATTCCAGAAGCGCTAGACTCTATATTAATAGAAGGTTCAGATCTAATAGCTAAAAAAAGAGCTAATGATGGGTTCAATGAAATTATTAAGGAATTAGCTGAAGGCTTGTCTGTAGAAAATCCGAAAGACATTGCCGATTATGTATTAAATAATATGCAGAAAATAACAGTAGAAAAAATAACAGCGGCTAGAAAGAGGTTATTAATTGCTAAAAAAAGATTAGATATTTATGATCCAAATAAAGACTTTTGGTCGCTTACTCAAGCAGAAGAGTTTGTTAACGATTTGGTAGGCGGATTAGAAGGGATAACATATGCAAAAGCTTACCTTGCATCTCTAGGCAAAGGTGGTTCATTAGAAATCGGAGCTAAATTAATAGCAGAAAACTTTGCTGAAGGTTTAACAGGTGCAAGCATAGATAAAATAGTATTTAACCTAACTAAAAACGAGCACTTACAAAAAATAAAAGGTACAATTGAAGAATCCAGAACAAGATTAGCAAAATCTTTAGGTAACTTCTATACTGCTTTAGATCCTAAACAAGATCCTACTTTAGAAGTTCTATTATTAGATGAAAAGATTATAAATAAAAATAATATAACAGGACCTAGAGAATTAAGAAACTACGATACTATAGGAAAATTTGTTTACTGGAATATAATTGGAGCAGAAAAAGAACCTGAGGAAAAACATATCGAATATATAAACGCCTTTGTAAGTAGTAAGCAAAAAGATATTACTGCTATACTTAAAATTGACGAACTTAGCTTAAAACGAAAAACTTCTTATATAACGAGCCTACTTCTTGCTGGGGAAAGAGAAGATTACTATATAAATTTTGGCAGCATAATTCATAACACGGATGTATATGAGGGATTGATAATTTTTTCTTTAAAAGAGAATGACTATGACATTAGAAAAGAGATAAAGAAAATTTCTTCGATTGATTTCAAAAGTATCGATGGGGACCTCACCAAGAGTCAAGTAACACTGTACTTTAAAAATGAAGAGTCTTTAAGATTAAAAGGGAATTCTGATGGGGAGATAGTCTTTAGTGTGACGCGATTTAATAAATGGGAGACCCCCGATACCTATAGGGGAGGGCAGTTAAAAAGCTTAATTCTAACCCCAAGGTAATCCTAACCAACCAAAGTAGTAGCTAATATTCCAGCTGCTAAAGTATTAAATATCAAGATAACAGTTATTGAAACAATGAAATAAAATATGCTGGCAATAAACAAGTTCTTTCCCAAGCTATTCTCGCCCATTACCTTATCAAATCCATTTTCTATCCCATTAGACAAGATAGTTAAGATTATAGTTATCTGAACAACATACAAGCCAACAACTAATTGAAAATAAAATGGAGGCATAACATCTTGTATGTTAAAAACCTGCAATAAAGCAGGGCTTATAGTCGGTCCCAATTCCCCAGTTTCAACAGCAGCTCCGCTTAACTGCTCACCCAACAAACCAATAATGTTCGTTATCATGCTTCCTATGCCAACAACAATGCCGGCTATAACAGGAGTCAAAAATCCAACTTGTCCTTTCATGCTGCTAACAACATCAGCTAACAAGTCCCTTAATCTCTCATTAATATCCCTGACCTTGTTGATATAATTTGAAATGCTGATCAAGCTCCTAGAGACAATCTGGGGTCCTTTTTTCGCTCCCTCAAGTAAAATCTTCATGCTTCCTTCAATTATATTGGAGGGGAAAAACCAGACAGCGCCTCTTTCAGAATCAAACAAAGCGTCTCTTAATCCCATGCCTAATCTCGTTAAATTAGCTGTAACAGCGCTAAAGAAATTTCCAGTAGTAGTTCCCTGCATGTTTTCTGCTACTTTGCCAAAAGCAACCTCTACAGGCAGGCCGTCTCCAATCCTATTTCCTAATTGAAATAAACTTCCGCTAAATTCTTTTTCTAATCTGACAGTAGCGCTTCTTATCTTAATCAATTCTTTGCTTTTTATCCTGTAATAAATTCCCAAAGCAATTGCTATGCCTAGAGGAATAAACAAACTAAGAATCAAAGCGCCTAAACCATAAGGACCAGCGCAGCTATCACCAATGCATTTATAATCTAAAAATCTCATATTTCCAATTTCAAAATCAAATCCAGGATTTGTAATATACATCAGCAAAGGCAAGAACCCCAATAATAAAAACACAAATAATATCGGTATTAAAAAATAAACTGGACTGATTAAAACATCTCTATCTCCAAACCTCATATGATAAAATCTATAGGGTTTAAACTGGGTGCTGTTAATATCTATTTCTGCTTCCCCATATCCTGTTGGCCTCTTTGCTAAGATATTTACACCAATAAAGAATACGATTAAAGGCAATATAATATTATACAGCATAGCTAAATGATACCACTTTACTACCCCCCCAGCAAATGCACTAAGCAACGGGAATATTACCAAACCTAAAATAGGTAAAACAACACCAAGCATGTGCAGGATAGTTATTGGTGATTTTAGATCATGGGCATAATGCAGCATTCTTTCATAAGTGCCTTCCAGCATAACACTTAATGCCTTATCTAGCAATTCAACTCTTCTTTCATCTGTGCTTTCATACAAACTAGCCTCAATCAAATGAAAACTCTCAATGAAATCATCATTATATCCTCTCCATGTTCCCAAATAAGAATCTAAACTTTCTTTTATTGTGTGATATCTTCCAGTTTCAATATCCCAGAATATTTTTCTTAAATCCAGAGACAATGGCGCCCCAATATGCTGGGCAGCAAACCTAATAGCATGCTCTAGATTTGAAGTATGCCTCATGTACATAACAATATACAAAATGCACAAAACCATCTGATTAGAAGCCTTTAATCTCCACCTATTAGCCAAAAATACTGGCAGCTTACTTAAAGGTATTATGGCAATTACTCCAAATAAAATAAAAAACAATGGGAAAAATATTTTGATTGTGCCTAAAAAAGCAAAGCTTAACACTCCTATTATTAATCCTATAGAAACAAATAATATCCCAGCAAAAACAGCAAAAGACATAGCTCCAGTAGGTGTAACATCTAAATGGGCAGTCTCGATAGCAACCTCTATTTTTGGTCTATCTTTTTTCCCTGGCTCAACCTTAAGCAGGCTTTCTGCTTTTCTGCAGTAATTTTCATATCTTGTAAAACCCTTTGCTAATAACTCCTTCTTAAAAATGCTATATTCCCTAGAAAAAGTTTTTTGTTCTTGTTCATCTAAAGTGCCTATTTTATCAGCTAGCTTAGACTCGTATTTCTTTATGATATTCTTGATATCTTTATCTTTAGGATTAAGCACCTTTCTTTTCTCTCACATAGTTTTTGAACCAAGCTTCCCATTCTTTGTAAATTCTTTCATTGTCTAAACTTCCAACCTCTTCCCTTACAGACTCTGATATTATGTGAAACATATCATTGCTAGCAACAACACTTTCCGCTTCTAACAAACCTAAATCTTTAGATTTATTTGCGTAATCAACAGTCGCTTCTTTTATCTTAGCTCTTAATAGGATATTATCCCAGACAGCATCCCAGTTTCCAACCCATTCTTTAACATTTTCAGCAACAGCTTTTAAAGTATCACTGTCTCCGTTTAATAAATCTTCAGTAGGAACTAAAAAATCCTGTTTGCTGTCATACTTCATCAAATCAACAAAGCCTTTTTCTCTTAATGGATCTTCCTCCCAATGTTTTCTTACTTCTGTAATCTGGGTTACCCTTCTCCATCTATGCAAACCATCAGAACTTTTTATAGGATTCGCTACAATAATCACATCTGTCGCTTTAAAACTTGTTCTTGGAACACCAAGATCATTAACAACTCTGTCAAAAACACCGTAAGGGCTGTCTCCATGTATTGTTCCTGCTACAACATTTGCCAACGCGCCAACCCTCATAGCTTCGTAAAGAGCTTTTGCCTCAGTGCTCCTTACCTCTCCGACAATTAAACTGCTATCGCCCATTCTTAAGCTAGTTCTAATTCCTTCATCAGCTCCTGTCCCACCCCTTCCAGCAATAGACAAAGCTGCTCTTACTCTCATTGGTTGTATATTATATCCTAACTCTCTCAAAGCTTCAGTAGGTAATTCTAAAGTGTCTTCTACTGAGATTATCCTATATTTTCTCATTATCTCAACTAAAGTACTTCCCAGCAAACTGGTTTTTCCAGATGACCTGGTTCCAGCAATCAACATTGTTCTAGCGCCATCAACTAAAAAACTAATCAAGCCTGCTCCAAGTGGGGAGATCATATTATTATGAACAAACAGAGGCAAAGTCCAAGGTTTATCCCTATGCCTTCTAAAAGCATAACCAAGGCCCCAAGGATTCAAAGGATTTCCAATAACTGCCACTCTTGCTTTTGCATCAGGAAGAATTAATTCAGTGTCCAATACAGGATTAGCCTCATCTAATGGTCTTCCACTCAATAATCTGAATTTAGTTGCCCAACCATCTCCATCTTCTCTAGCTGGATAAAGATTAGTCAGGCAATCATCATAATCTTGATGGACAACAAAAATAGGCGTCTGTCCAATAGGGCCATTAATAGTAATATCCTGGATTTTTTTATCTTTTAGTAAAGTTTCAATTAAACCAAAACCCACAGTATATCTAACTAAAATATTAGCCAGCTCTTTTATCTCTCTTAAGCTAACACCCAAATTCTTATGCTCGCTTAATTCATGGATTAAATCCGCCCCAATATTATAAAAAGTTTGCCTCATCCTGTCAGGATCTATAAACTCCTCTTCCTTTGGCTTATGTTCTGCTAAAACGTTCTTTGCTAAATCAAGAAGTTCATATTTATCCTCGCTAAGTTTAAACTCTGGAGGGATGATGTGATATAGGTATTTTAGCTTGCCTGGAATCTTAAATATTGTAACCTCTGTATTATGATCAAGCTTGTAATAATCTACCTCCTCTGCATGTATAGGTACTTTGCTCAGCAATTTAGTAAACATAAAATCTGGAGAAATCATAGGTCTAAAGAATCTTTGATACAAGGTTCTATCTCCAATCACATAGCCATCCAAATAAGGTTTTGCCAATTTAATCAAAGTTAACTTCTCCAAATAATTATGAAATCTTTGTAAAAAATCTATTTTTGCTTCTATTTCTTGCTTTACTATAGCCTTTCTTTCACCCCTAAATTTTATTTTCTCTTCTCTTAAAAGCCTCTTTAGTTCAACAAATGCCCCTAAAGGATCTGATTTTAATAAGTTCAGAACCAAATATCTTATATTAGAAAAAAAAGCTTCTTCTCGTCCAGAGAAAATTATGCTTTTCTGCTTCACCAAATAATTGTATAAGTTACTTACCTCAACCAGCATCTGCGTTTGCGCATAATCATAAGTATAATTTCTTCTTTGATGAAAGATAATCCTAGAAGTAGAAGGCACCTCTAGCAATTTATCTATTGTAAATGCCATGCAGCCAGGATCATTTTCTATCGAGGGTATTTTTATATTCCCCTCATAGTTTATCCGCATAACATCAAGGTTTCCCTCTTTTTCTATGGCGTATCCTCCAGGAGGAACTTTTTTTGTGAATAACATGCTACTACTCAACTATACTAACATAACCTTTAATATAAATATGCTACTTATAATTAACAGTTAGTTATTAAATATTTTTCGTTTAAAATGGTTGCACAAGAAATGATAGCAAGTTTGGGGGATACGTCCTCTATATTAAATAATCTAAATGGAAGAATGCGATTGATAGAAGAAAGATTTATGCAACTAAGAGAAAATTTGGAGTTATTAAATGAAAATTTAATGGAAGAGCGAAGGGATGTGTTAAAAAGGGTCAAAAACCTCGATAATGAAATAAAAAACCTAAAAAAAGAGAATCTAGAACTAACAAATACAATCAATCACATAATCAAAGAAGTTGGCTTATTCGCCAGAAAAGATAGCGTAAGAGTTTTAGAAAAATACATAAGCATGTGGGATCCCCTAAAATTTACAACAGAAGAGGATGTTAAAAAGATAATCGAAGGGCAAATTAAAAAAACTGTAGAGAAAAGTGAAGAAGAGGGTGTAGAAAGTGCCAAATAAAATACCGCTAAATGAAGTCTTAAGTATGCAAAAGGCGAATATGTCCCATGATCAAATAGTTGATGAGTTGCATCAAAAAGGGTATACCTTCCAACAAATAATGGATGCTATAAATCAAGCAGAATTAAAGACAAATCCGTCAGAAACAGGATACCAAGATGCCTCTTTACAATTGATGGATACAAACCAGGGTTTACCGAACCAAGAATTTCCAGATATTGTTACACCAACACCAGGTATGTCTTATGAGCAAACTCAATTTCAACCACAATTTCAACCTCAACTCCAACAACCGCAAAGGAATATAGAGGAGCAAATAGAAGAGATTGCAGAGGCTATAGTAGATGAAAAGTGGGAAGACCTAACAAAAGACGTTGGCAACATAAATGTATGGAAAGAAGGTCTACAAACAGAAGTTGAGTCTGTTAAACAAGAAGTTCTAAGATTAGAAGGAAGGCTAGAAAAACTACAGCAGGCTATTCTAAGAAAGGTTGATGACTATAACAGAACACTAAGCGAGGTTAACACTGAAATGCAGGCGCTAGGCAAAGTATTCGAAAAGATAATACAACCTCTAACAACTAATATTAAAGATTTATCAAGAATAACAGCAGAGTTGAAAAAGAAAAAATAGATTTATTCTGCACTAGATGATAAAAACCTTATTGCAAATGCAGCTATTATAAGCAAAAATACAGCTCCTAAGATTTTAGGGCTAAATAAAGCCTTTCTTACTTCTTCTCCAACAGCCCCGCTGTCAGTTTCTCCATTTTCTACTGAAGATTCGCCACTTGCTACAGGACTTACAGGAGCAAAAACCTTAATTAAAGAAGCAAATAGTATTATGAGAATAATTATAATCAATGTCCATCTTATAACAGGTTCGCCCATAGACTCCTGAAAAGAATGCTCAGTCCAGCCTGTAGCTAAGAACAACACCAAAATTAATATTATCACAACAAAGAGCACAACCATCCATGGTGTAATAGTCTGAATAAAAGTAACCGCTTTAGGTGTAAAAGAAAACAATAGTCCAATTACAAATCCTATAAAAGCGTGAAATTGCGTACTTCCTTTTAACAATTTAGACTTCTCTAGAATTGCAAATACTATGCCCCAAATTAGCAAAAATGTGATAAGCGGGCTTAAAAAACTTAACAAACTTATATCCAAAGCCATTTTTATGGTTTCTTGTTACTGATCCTAAAGAAAGGACCAGATTCTTCTCCCCCCCCTTTGCCACCACCAACTATAATAAAAATAACTACAATAAATATCAAGATTGCTAATAAGCTCCCTTGAGTTGCACCAGTTAATAGGAAAAAACCAGGCAATATCCAAGTTCCTGCAAACAAATCATAGAATAAAGCCCAGAAAATACCAACTAAAGCCACACCAATTACTAACCAATTAAGCTTGGCTCCAACCTCTTCTCCAGCTAACAAACCGATGATTATAAGGAATATTATAATCAAAACAATCACTAAAGCTATATTAGATAAAAAATTATTTATTAAGTAGATTACAAAAGAATTCTGAACAGCTAATAATCCTATAGCTATAGAGACTATTGCGTGAACTCCTTTATTTCCCCCCAACACCTTAATCTTTTGTAAAATAGCAAAGACTACAGCAAATATCAGCAAGAATGGCAAAAAAAACTCAAATAACCCGAATCCCTGAAATGATAAAAAAAGATCTGCAAAATTAACTGCCATTTATTTCTTTCCTCCTTTTTCTTCCTCTTTACCGCGAACAACTAACCAGATAGCTGCTATTATCACAACTAACATAATTAATCCGCCAATAACAGCGCCGCCAAAATTAGTTACAACATAACCAAAAATTATCTCAAGCACACTACCTCCATCAGTTTTTATTGCTTGTAAAAATATTCCTATAATTGCGATAAAAAAGATAATCATAAAAAAAGCATACCATCCTTTATGTTCTTTTCTAAAATCTAACTCTCCAGATGCCCAAAAAGTCCCAATTAGTATTAAAAAAGATACCGAGATTACTAATAATAAAACAACCTTTGGCAAGGTATCATTAATAATCTCAACAATGTTTGCAGTAGCCACAACTAATAAACCAATTACAAATGCTATTATAGCATTCAAATTCTTTTTAGACTTACCATCCTCTTGCCCTAAGACCTTTGTTTTCTCTAGAATTGCGAAGATTAGGGTGAAGATAAGCAAAAAGGGTAAGATAATACTAAAGAAACCAAATGCTCTCAAAAATTCTATTGCTGGGTCCAATACAGTAACCATAAAATAACTAGGCTATTAAAGAATATATAAGTTTTACTGTTCTTTACTGTTCTTTTTCTCCCTCATAAGATGGTATGGCTGCTTTACTAATAATCATCACATCGCCAACAGCCTTAACTAAGCTATGAGGAACTATTACCCCTTTAGCACCGCCGATTAACTTATCTAAGGATGAATTCCTTGTAGCCCTAATTCTCCATCCAAAGACCTTATTTAAAGTGAGTATAACCTCTTCAATATCGCCGAAATATTCTCCAACATCTGTAAAAACACGCATATTATAAGTTTCGCTTATCTTTTTAGTATTCATTATTAATACCTCCACTGCTTTAAGTTGTAAAACGAAAAACAATTTAAGTATATATATCTTTCTTTTTTGTAGTGATTAAGTACAAAAACCTAACAATGATTGGGACTTCCCATATAGCTATACAAAGTATAGATGAAGTAGAATCATTTATATTAAAAGAAAAACCGGGCTTTGTCGCATTAGAGTTAGACAAGAAAAGATTCTTCTCTTTGTTATATAAAGAAAGGAAATTAAGATTAAGCGATATTAAAGAATTGGGTTTAAGAGTCTTCTTATTAAATTTTTTTGGCTCTTGGATAGAAAAAAAATTAGGTGAGAGGGTTGGGATAAAACCTGGTTCTGAGATGAGAAAGGCCATAGAATGTTCCAAGAAAGTGGGTTCAAGAATATACTTAATAGACCAGGATATAAAGATTACGCTAAAAAATCTGTTAAAAACGCCTTTTACAGAGTTTTTAAAATTAATCCTTGATAGCATACTCGGAGTAATATTCAGAAGAGAAACAATAAAAATTGATTTGAGAAAGGTGCCTAAAAAATCAATAATTAATAAGGTGCTTAGTACAGTAAAGCACAGGTACCCCAATATTTACAAAAGCTTGATAGATGACAGGAACAAAATAATGGCAAAAAGCTTAATTAGGCTAATGAGTCTAAATAAACAAGCGAGTATACTAGCAATTGTAGGTGCTGGTCATGAGGATGGAATAATAAAAATAATAAAAAATGAGGTTTAGTTTCAGCAAAAAAGAGATAGTGCATTTAGCACTATCAATTGCATTACTAACAGTTATGCTTTCTTTTAATTCCGCATTTTCTGCTGCAGCCTTGGTAAGACTTCTATTAATTATAACTATTTCTTTATTAACAGCAGCATTTTTTCAAAAATTAATTGGATTAAAATATAATCATGAGGTCGAATATAGGATTTGGGCATTAAAAGAATATACAAGGTCTCATAAGACAGTAAAAAACCAGATAAAGAATATCTTTTATAATTACACTGGCTTGATCATACCTCCCCTGCTATTCATCCTGACTAACGGGCTATGGGCTTTTTTAGCAATAGCATCTTTTACAATAGTATCTCCTTTAAAGACTAAAATAGGCAGAATTTCAACTTTCTTAGAAGAAAAGGAGGTTGCTGCAATATCTTTCTTCGGGATACTTACTTATGTGTTCATAGCACTTATTTTAGATATAATCACAGGCTATACTAACCTAATAGAAACAAAAATTCCTCTCTTGTTGGCCCTTTACGCTTTAATCCCAATACCAAACTTGCCTGGAGCGAGATTATTCTTTGGAAGAAGAATAACTTATTTCTTCTTATTAAGCTTAACCATTTCCTTATTCATACTGCTTCCAATTATAGCTATGCCGGATTCATTAATAATTTCCATCATTTTTTCTTTAATTATCATAGGATTATATTTCTATGCGATTGAATCAGGAATAAAACAGCCATTTTCAGTAGAAGAAACATCAGTTAATATAGGATGGAAGCTACTCTTCATCATAGTAACCATAGCAATAATATTCTTACTACTAACCTTTTCACAAATAAAGATGATTACAATCTTAGCACTATCAATAATAATTGCAACGCTTATCATACTGCTACATTATTATTTAATCCAAACTAAAAAGTAAACTAAAGATTCCCTTCTGAGCTAACCATATTATAAAAAACCAACTAAAAAAACTAAAACTAATTCCTAGAATAAATAGAGCTATATAAAACCCGCTAAATAAATCTAAAAAGCTTGAAAAATCTGGTAAGAAAAATAAACCTTTAATTAACAAATAAAAAGCAAAGGTAATAGCAAAAACTTCTCCTATCCCAGATATCAAAAACAATAAAGAGGTTGCTGCTACCAAATCCAGTAATCCAAATAGTTTTAATACCATTAATCAATAAAAAATAATTAAATTTATAAGCCTTCCTAAAAATTTAAAATTGGGGATTTAACAGTGCTATAAAAAGAAAGATATTTAAAGATTAAGTGTTTATTTATTAATATGGATATTTCTGAAAATAAAAAATGCCCTAAATGTAGCTCTAGTGATACTTCTATAATTAATTTTGGAGAAATGCTCTTAATAAGGTGTAACGACTGTGATTCAAACTTTAGTATGTAATTCTACATTTCTTTTGGAGAATCAATAAATAACAATCTTAGGCCATCTTTAATAATATAAGAAGTTGCTACAACCAAACTCAATCTTGTATCTTTTAATTTATCTTCAGATTTTATTATAGAATATTTTTTATAATTATCATTAAATTTTTTAACCAAATTTAATAAATAATTTGAAATTATAGAGGGTCTGTGATTCTCTGCAGCCTCACTTACTATATGCGGATAATCGCTCAACAGTTTCACCAACTCAAGTTCATCTTCATTTAATAGCCGCCCATAAAATTTATAACTCCTTTTCTTTATCTTTTGTAGGATAGAATTTATTCTTGCATAAGCATATTGAACATAGGGTCCTGTATCTCCCTCAAAAGACAAACTCTCATATGGATTAAAATTTATATCTTTGTTTGGATCAAATTTTAATATAAAAAAGATTAGTGCTCCAAAACCAATTTGTTTTGCTCTATTTTCTTTTTCTTTCTCACTTAAATAAGGGTATCTTTTAATTAATTCTTGTTTAGATAAAGTAAGCATCTTGCCTAAAATATTATCTGCATCAACAATTTTGCCTTCTCTAGACTTCATCCTTCCTTCGGGCAAATAAACCATTCCATAACTCAAGTGGTAGTTTTTTTTAGTATTATTTGCTTTAAGGAGGGCTAATAATCTAAATAATACCTTAAAATGATAATCTTGTTCAGACCCGACAACATAAACTGACTTGTCTAATTTATAATCCTTAAACTTCTGCTCAGCCAAATACAAATCTTGCGTGATATATAAAGAAGTTCCATCCTTCCTTAAAAGAACTTTCCTACCCAACTCAGGCCCTAAATCAACAGATATGCTCCCGTCATCCCCTTTTTCAAACAAACCTTTTTTATAACCATCTAAAATTATCTTTTTTCCTTTCCAATAAAAATCATGTTCATTATAAGTTTTATCAAAGCTTATGCCTAATTGATTATATGTTTGATTAAAACCATCTAAAGCCCACCTCGTCATCTTAGACCAAAGTGCTTTAGTTTCCTTATGGCCATGTTCCCACGCCTTCAGTAATTGTTTGGCCTCCTCTTCTAAAGAAGGTTCTTTTTTAATTTTCTGATTATATAAAACATAGAAATCTCCAACAAAATGATCTGGTTTTTTATCTGGTTTTTTGCCACAGCCATATTTTTTGTAGGCGACCATAGCTTGACATATGTGTATACCCCTATCATTATTTAGATTAGCGCGAATTACTTTATTTCCTCTTTTTTCTAAAATTCTGGAAAGACTTTCTCCAAGAAACATATTCCTTAGATGGCCCAAATGCAGTGGTTTATTTGTATTTGGAGATGGAAATTCTACCATTATCCTTTTTTTCTCTTTACCAGAACCAAACTTCTCCTTCTCTTTTAAGATTTTAGTTAATGTGAGATCTACCAGTAAAGATTTATTGATAAAAAAATTTAGATATGGTCCTACAGCTTCTACCTTACTAAAAGATTTATTTAATTTAATTTTGTTCTTTAACTCCTCTGCTATCTTGTGTGGTTCTTGCTTATACTTTTTCGCTAAGAAAAAACAAGGTAGAGAAAAATCGCCATAAGTTTTTTCTGTAGGGACTTCCAATAAATTAGAAATATCTTCTTTAATCCCTTTTTTAATTAAATTAACCAACTCTTTTTTAAAGTCCATAGCAAATTATATAGAAAAATTTGTTTTTTAATGTTTCTATTACTTCTTTAGCTCTTTCGACTTAAAAGTTAATTTCTTAAGGATATGCTCCTTACTTTTCCAATACAAGGCTTCTTTCCATACCTCTTCAATCCTATCAACAGGAATTATTTCTATTTTATTTTTATCTCCTTCCTTTAAGATTACATCTTTTTTATTGGACTTTGGGATTATAACTCTTTTTATACCAGCTTCTATAGCCGCTTCTATCTTAGAGCTTACTCCGCCTATTGCCAATACCTCTCCTCTTATACTTAAGCTACCAGTTATCGCTGTATCTTGCCTTATAGGAACTTTCTGTAAAGCAGACATAACAGCTGTTGCAACAGCTATTGAAGCTGAATCTCCTTCAACACCTTCATGAGTTTGTAAGAATTGAACATAAATATCATATTTCTCCTTAATATCCTCTCCAAAATAAGTCATAATAATGGCGGATACATTCTTTACAGCTTCTTTAGCAATCTCTCCCAATCTTCCAGTAGCAATAATTTCTGCTTTATCTCCACCAGGAGTAACAGCAGCTTCTATTGGTAAAACAATTCCAGAATAGGATGCCGCATCTCCTATAACAGCTAAGCCATTAACTCTCCCTACCTGCTTACCTTCACTTAATATAACTGCATATTCTTTTTTACTCTCTATATATTTATCAGCGATTTGTTGTTCTAAGGTTCTTGCAAAGAATCTTGCTCTAATAACATGCGCTCTATTAACTAACTTCGAACCATCTTCTAGAGCTAAATCACCTGCAGCTCTTATTAACCCACCAAGTCCTCTTAATCTAACCGTTAGCTTACCACTTCTACCAGCCCTTCTCCTAGCTTCTTCAATTATTTCATCAACAGCTTCTTTACTAAAATGAGGAATTTTCCCATCTTTAACTACTTCTTGGGCAACAAATTTAAAAAGATTATTTCTATTTTCTAAATTATCATCCATAACATCATTCATATATACCTCATAGCCATAACCTCTTATCCTAGACCTTAAGGCCGGATGCATTTGTCTTAAGGTATCCATATTTCCTGCTGCAACTAAGATAAAATCTGTGGGTGCTGGCTCTGTTCTAACCATAGACCCTGAACTTCTTTCACTTTGCCCAGTTATAGGATACTTCCTTTCTTGTAAGGCTGCCAACAATTCCTGTTGGCTCCTTGGAGATAAGGTTGCTATTTCGTCTACAAACAAAACACCTCCATTGGCCCTATGAATCATCCCAGGAATTATCCTTTGATAAGCAGGTGTACCTAATCCTCCTGACTGTAAAGGATCATGAAGTACATCGCCAAGCAAGGCGCCCGCATTAGCTCCAGTGGCATCTATAAAGGGTGTTTTTTTAGTCTCAGAATTGTCAACCAATAGCTTTGGAATCTGTTGTTCAAGGGGTTTAAATCTTTTATTTAAATTTACAAAAATTACAAATGCTGCTAAAAAAACCATGCTTCCTATTAAAGACGCTGCCGCTAATATTGCACCAGTAGTTGGATCATAAACCTCAGAATAATATCTTAAGACTAACCAAGGAGAAACTACAGCAAGAAGTAAAAGTGCAAAAAACAAAAGGCTTTGGGTTTTAGGTGATCCCATATACTGCAATTTTAATTTCTGGATAAAATTCTTTCCTTCACCCCTCGGCAAAGTTTTTATTAAAGGAAGATTATCATCTTGCGGGTTTAATATTGAGAGAATATCTACCAACTTCTCATGGGGTAACAGCGCAGATAAGGCTTGTCCAATTAGGCTTTTACCTGTACCAGGTTCACCTATAAGAAGTATGTGTCTTCTTTGTTTAGCTACCTTTTTAATAAGATTTACAGATTCCTCTTGACCAAGTACCTGATCAACTAACCTTTTAGGAATTTTTATCTCCGCTGTAGACTTAAAATTAAGAGGTTTAACCATCTTATAAGAATAAATAAATCATAAAGAATATATAAAGGTTTTCTATCCCATATCTTCTTCAGCAATAACAACAAAATCCCCCACAGCAACTACAGCGCTAAAAGGAATCAAATGTTTACCCTCCTCATCTTTTGCTAAGTCCAACCCTTCAATATAACCCGTTGGCTTAGAAACAACAAGGTGTAGCAGTTCTCCTGACCTAGTTTCAAAGAGTATATTTCCAACCTCTCCAAACCTCTTTCCAGTTTTACTTACAACCGTCTTTCCTATAAGCGTTTTTGAATATTTCTTCTCTGCATCTTCTACCATACCACATTCTCCCCCTTTGAGTGAATATAAATCTACAAGCACTACTTATTTATATATCTTTCCTTAAATCAATAATTATAAAAATTTCCATTGGAACTCCCCCCAGGGCTTCCTCTGGAAGAATTAAATATAAAAAAACTTCGTATCGAATAAAATCCTTAAGTAGGAGATAAAGCGACTGTTAACCCTCCCCAACGATTTCTATTTAATTTAACTCTTTTTAATAAGAAATTTAAAATGATATTATAAGGCTTATAAATTCAATCTTTAACTATTATATAATAATAAATATATTTATATATAAATTTATATGTTATACAAAATATAAATCAAAAAAACCAAAAATTCTCCAAAGGAAGCAAAGGCACTCTTAAGCAGTAATAATAAAACTTTCGAATAAAAAATACAAAAATTAGTTCCATTAGAAATGTAGGTGGGTGTGTATATAGGTTCTAATCAAAAAGTA
>Ga0209542_10006653_pt1 | contig 22405 bp, 11 predicted proteins | sample RifCSPhighO2_01_FD_184028 | JGI IMG/M metagenome (GOLD analysis project Ga0209542, IMG submission 184028) | Soil microbial communities from Rifle, Colorado - Rifle CSP2_plank highO2_0.1 (SPAdes) (version 2) | ecosystem: Environmental > Terrestrial > Deep subsurface > Rock core/Sediment ... | reverse complement strand
TTTATTATCGGTCTATACGGGCGGGTCACAGACCCGCCCCTACCTACCGCACCGCTTCTTTAAAGCTATCGAGGTTCTCAATCGCCATTCCAACACCCCGAATCACGCAAAATAAGGGTTCTTCGGCGAGAAACGTTGCCACACCAATCTTGTTGGTAAAGTATTTATCAATATTATGAAGCAGTGCCGTGCCTCCGGAAAGCACAATACCTCGATCAACGATATCGGATGCAAGTTCTGGAGGCGTTTGGGAAAGGACTTCGCGAATCCCATCAAATATATTCTTGAGCGGTTTTTGTATTGCTTCGGCGACATCACTTTCCAACACTTCTACGATTTTTGGTAAGCCTGATTGAAAGTCTCGCCCACGAACTTCATACGTGCGATCCGTTTGACCTTCCTCAAAAAATGCATTCCCTATCTTCATCTTTACATCTTCTGCTGTTCGTTCTCCAACAATTAGATTATATTTCTTTCGAAGGTGGGCGACGATCGCCTCATCAATCTTTGTGCCTGCGCCTCGCACACTTTTGTAGACGACGAGTTGTCCAAGTGAGATTATGGCAATCTCCCCCGTTCCCCCACCTAAATTAATGATCATGTTTCCTGAAGCTTGGGAAATGGGAACTTTTGCGCCAATTGCTGCGGCAAGCGGTTCTTCCATCAGATAGACCTCGGAAGCGCCCGCATTTCGGCAGGCCGAGACAACGGCTCGTTTTTCAACTTGCGTAGAGCCACCAGGAATTGAGATCATAAGATCAATGCCACCCCAACTTGTTTTACCAAGCGCTTTTCGCAAGAAGTAGGTGATCATCGCCTCGGTGACGGTATAATCGGCAATAACTCCTTCTCGAAGGGGTCGGGCGGCGATGATGGTGCCAGGAGTACGGCCAAGCATTTCTCGAGCGTCTTCACCAACGGCTAGAATTCGTTTGTTTTCAAGCGAGTATGCCACGACAGTCGGTTCATTAAGAACAATTCCACGCCCCATGACATAGACAAGCGTATTTGCGGTTCCCAAATCAATCCCAATTTTTTTTCGAAAGTTCATAGTATTAATTAAGACAATGTCGCTTGATACCCATTTCTCAAACAAGTGGGGACCCCCGCTTTAAACTGGCACCCCAGTTGTTTTCGAAACGGGTATCTACGCTCCTGTTTTGTTCTATAAAGATCCACTTAATATGTAAATAGATCCACTTAAAAACCCACTATTTACCCCATTATACAGTAGTTACATGGTATAATAGTGCTAGAAATATGAGAATCTCGAGTAAAATAGTAATCAGGCTTTTGATTTTAGCCATTTTCGTAACCGCATTCATCGGCATTATCGGTGTTGCTCGCGGGTATCGGCTTAATATCGCAAAAAAGGCCGTCACCGGAACTGGAATACTCGTTGCAACTTCGGCTCCAGACGCCGCAAAAATATATCTAAACGGTACTTTCTACGGAGTAACTAATTCAAATATTAGTTTGTCCCCTGGCACATACACCGTTGAGATTAAAAAAGAAGGCTATTCCACATGGAAAAAAACACTCGAGATAACTCGAGAACTCGTCGTGCGCGCAGACGCGCTCCTCTTTCCCCAAAATCCCTCACTGTCCCCCCTTACCTCGCTTGGAATTGTAAAGGCTGTTTATTTCGAAAAAGCTGGAAAAGTTATACTGCTTTCAGATTCAGGGGAAAATTCTGCGACGCCTGCAGAACTTCGAAAAGACGGCATTTATTTTATGGATAATGCGCGCCGCCAGCTTTCCATCTTCAACCCGCTCAAGCTTCTGGTCGCACGAGCACTTCTGCCCACCACCGCCACATTTCAAGATAGCTCGATAGTCATTTCGTCAGACCAAAAAGAGATGCTTTTTAAAATTGGAGACCGAAGCTTTCTACTCTCAACTGAAGAGGAAACGACCGATCCGTTTGATGTAACAGCAAATGAGAAGACAGTGCTTGATGTGTGGAAAACAAAGGGAGATAAAGATCTGAAAAAGCTTCTTGAGACGTTCAAAAAACCCTTCCCAGCCATTGCGGCCGATGCTTTTTCAATAATCAGCTTTTCTCCTGACGATTTCAAGATTCTCTATCAAGCTAAAAAGGATGTGACGATTCCGATTATTGTGAAGGATCCCCTTATTTCAGTAAATCAAACCCCCCAAACACGGCACATTAAAGCCGGTCACATTTATGTATATGACAAAAAGGAAGATCGAAATTATGAGATAAGCATTCCGGAATCTATTGTAACAATCCCATCCTCTCCCATACCTCCTCTCTCCCCCTCTGCCCCTCCCTATCTCCCTATCTCCTCCTCCCCCATACTCACTTCAAGTCTCATCTGGTTCCCCGATAGCGCACATATCATTATGAATGAGGGAGATAAGATCTCGATTGTCGACTATGATAATGCCAATAAGCAAGTTGTCTATTCTGGTCCGTATGAAGGAGGATTTGTGAGTGTGACAAATGACGGCAAACTTCTCATCCTTGCCAATTTAAATCCACAAACCAATAAGCTTCCGGACGTGTATGCAGTTGGAATAAGATAATTGAGCGTAGATGCCCGTTTCGAGAACAACTGGGGTGCCAGTTTAAAGCGGGGGTCCCCACTTGTTCGAGAAATGGGCATTAAGCGAAGTACTCTAGACTTTATTCCGCCACTCGCTTTGCAAAAATCAGGAGACGTTTGAGGGTTGTTCCGGGCGGCCAACAGGTTTGAAGTGTCACCAGTTCGTCTGGGCTTTTACGCGTCAAATACTCTACTTCAGACGGATCAACGATTTTTGACCCCGTAACTTTATACGTATACCGGCGATCTTTGTAAAAAAGATTAACTTCATCATTTTGCTTCACTTTGTAAAGAAGATAAAATACCGCATTATAATTGCCTACGTTCCAAAAATAGTCGGTTGAATGGGCAAACAGGAAGATATGCCCGTTTTCACCAGGGTAAGCGCTTCCAGCGGCATGTGCGACGCCTTTTTTAAGTGCCGCCAAATAGTCAGTAGAGTCTGCACTGTTAACATTCGCAACAATTTTTGCGTTTGCTCCAATTGCCGGAATGACGATGCTAAATCCCGGATCTTTTGGAGTAATAATCTGAACTTTATTATTTCGAATGAGCTCGGCAAGTTGTCCTTTTTGCGCAAGTTGTTCTTCCTCTTTTGAGCTAGAAAGAATATATTGAGTACCATTTATTTTGTCTACAAAATAGCGGATTTCCCCCGCAACCGGTTCGTAAAATGTTTTGATAATTGAAAAAAGGGAGATAAGGATGAGGAAATTACCGATCGTTCGAAGCGTGAGAAGTCGAAAAAAGTCAGGGTGCCGAACGTGGGTTTTCATATTAATAGTATACCACCGAGATCCTTCACTCTGTTCAGGATGACAATGATGTCATTCTGATCCCGAGTGGAGTCGAGGGAGAAGAATCTAGGTGTGAATTCTATAAACCATCGAGTTTCTTCCCCACTTTTTCAATCCTCTCTATCGCAAACTGTAGGTCTTCTTTTGAATGCGCGGCAGATGGGATGAGGCGGATGCGGGCGGCGCCTTTGGCAACCATTGGAAATTTAATAGGTGTTGCAAAAACTCCTTCTTGAAAAAGTTCGGACGAGAATTTTGTAGCAAGATCTTCATCACCAAGCATAAGTGGCGTTATCGGAGATTGGGATTTTCCAATATCAAATCCAAGTTTGGTAAGCGATGATTTTAAGTATTCAGTATTTTCCCAGAGTTTTTTGACTAACAAGTCCGACTCGGTTACGATTCGAACTCCTTCGATAAGAGCGGCTGTATCTGCGATAGTAAGTGCGCTCGAGAATAGATACTGACGTGCCTTTTGCCGCAAGAAATCTACCAATTCTTTTTTTCCTGTTATGAAGCCACCCATCACAGAAAATGCTTTTGAAAGTGTTCCAACTTCGATATCAATTCTTGAATGTAAGCCAAAGTGATCAACGATTCCTCGTCCTCCCTTACCAAGGACTCCTTCCCCATGTGCATCATCAACCATCGTACTAGCACCATATTTTTCTGCAAGTTCAACAATTTGAGGTAAGGCGGCAAGGTCGCCATCCATTGAAAAGACACCGTCGGTGACAATGAGGATTTTGGGAGATGCTGTACTGTTGTCATTCCCGCTCAGCCCATTGTCATTCCCGCGAAGGCGGGAATCTATTTCTATGGATCCCCGACTACTCGGGGATGACACATTTATAAGAATCCCTTCTAAATCTTCCATGTTTGAATGCTTATAAATATACTTATTCTTCACGCCCGAGAGTCTGACCGCATCAATAATTGACGCATGATTCAATTCGTCGGAGATGATGACATCGTCTTTAGCCATTATTGTCTGAATCGCCGCACAATTTGCCATATATCCAGCGTTAATGACGATCGCCGCCTCGGCATTCTTAAAGTCTGCAAGTGCTTTTTCAAGCCGGAGGTGCAGTTCATGTGTTCCCGCAAGCGTTCGGTACCCCGTACCCATTCCATATTTTTCAACAGCTTCAATAACGGCTTTTTTTATACGAGGATCCTCAGCCAGGCCCAGATAATGACTCGAGCACAAATTGAGATACTTTTTTCCATCAATGGTAAGATACGCACCTTGCCCAGATTGAATCACCCGCGCCTTTGGGGCGGCCGCATTATAATTTTCTTTTATAAAGTTTTTTAGTTGTTTATTCATATACTAATTGAGCGATGATACCCGTTTTGAGAACAACTGGGGTGCCAGTTTAAAGCGGGGGTCCCCACTTGTTCGAGAAATGGGTATCGAGCTCAATTCCATTATAACTTAAGCCACCTCGAGCAACACTTTCCCGCACTCCCCACTCATCATCACCTTCATCGCCTCCTCAAACTGATCAAGTTTAAACCTATGCGTAATAATTTTCGTTAGGTCAATTTTTCCGGACGTTAATAAATCAGATGTTTGATACCACGTTTCCCAGATCCGTCTGCCAAAGACAGAATCGATTGAGAGTTCTTTGTTAATCAGATACTTTCCCCAATTAAGTGTTATTTCTGATTTTGGAATTCCAAACGCGATCACTTTTCCAGCGATTCGCACGGCATCAAACGCAATTTGAATTCCAGCCTGACTTCCACTCATTTCAACGACTACATCAAACAAGTTATATTCACGTTCGGATAATTTTTCGATTACTCGATCGAGACCTACCTTTTTTCCCAGTTTTCGGCGATACTCACTTCGATTGAGTCCTACAACCTCACGTGCTCCATATGCTTTCGCCACCATTCCAGCACAAAGTCCGGTCGGCCCCAGGCCTACAACGAGCACTTTTTTTCCCGCAACATTTGCTTTGGTGATTACATGAACGGCATTTCCGAGCGGTTCTGCCACAGACATCGCTTCAAGCGGGATTGAGAGATTATTCTTCCATGTAGTTCGGATTGGAATTGTTGTATATTCTGCAAATCCTCCATTTCGACCGATTCCAAATAATTCCATATTTTCACAGACGTGAAGATTCCCGATTCTACATTGATAACAATTCCCACAATATATATGTGTTTCAGATGAAACGATATCTCCTATCTTCATTCCCCCTATCCCCCCCTCTCCACTTCTTCCTCTCCCGCTCCCCCCATCTCCCAATCCCCTCCTCATCTCCTCCCCGAGCTCCACCACCTCCCCCACCACCTCATGCCCAATCACAATGGGTGGCTTTATGTGCCCAGCCGCCCACGGAGTCCAATTGTAAATTCCAATATCGGTGCCACAAATTGATGCGTAAAGCACTTTTACGAGAATTTCGTCATTTATTGGAGTTGGAATAGGTATTTGTTTGAGAGTTACTCCAGCTTGAGCCTTTTCCTTCATCACTGCAAGCATTGTTTTTTGCATAGTGCGATTGTAGCTCGAGTAGGCATGCGAAGTCAAGGAGTTTATATGTAGTATAATTACAAGTGTATGTCCCGGTAGTTCAATGGATAGAACGGGCCCGTCCTAAGGGTTAGATGGGGGTTCGATTCCCTCTCGGGACACATTTTTTGCAGAACTCGTGCCTATTCACCTTAAAGGTGAAATAGCTTCAATCGAGAAATATTTTTTTTATTCTAGCTAATTTTCTCTGATAATTTTTCTGATTTTCTATAAATTTCCTATAACCATTAGATTTCTTAAATGAAGATAAAACAGAACTCGTATCGACGAAATCATCATATTCTATTCCCAAATAATGCGGGAGCGAAGAATAAGGGTAATTTATTAGATCGTCGAAAGAATCAACAACACCATTAGTAAATGGATTGAGATGTTGATATCGAGATAAATGTAAAAGTTGTTCTTCTGTATCAATTAGAACAGACTTAAATGTTCCTTGAAAAAGAGGTCCTGGTCTTTTTTTCTTTGTGTTTACGTATCGAGTAAAACTGTTAGTAAAATTCGACATAAATTTCGAAATCCCTCCTTCAACAAGCTGGGTGAGTGTAAAATGAAAATGATTTGGCATTAGTACAAAACTAATAATACGTACTAAAGGTTGATTATTTTTTTTCATAGAAGAAATTATGCTGTTTTGGTCAAACCTCGGAAGACTTACTAGGATGGAATATTTGAGAGGAGGATTTTCAAAACGATAATATTTAACTAACTCAATCGCTCTTTCATATTCTGAGCCATCCGTAAATGTAGGCATTTTAGCTACCCCACGGTTGAAAATGTGATATGTACTACCGGTTACAAGAGGAGTTTTTCGTCCTGGCATATTAAATGGTAAATTTTGCAAAAGTCGTGCCTATTCACCTTAAAGGTGGAGTATATCACAACTTGTAGATTTTTACTATAGAATATTTATTGTTGATTCTTGGTTGGGGGCCGAAAGTCCTTGAGTGTAAACAAAGGGCGATTCCCTCTCGGGACACAAGTTACTCAATAGGACCTTCTGATGCAGGAACCAGTTCTTCAGTACCAGATTGGATTGGGGCCGCTGTTGGAGTCTGGGTGTTCACAAAATCATCCCCAATAATTATGAGAATGTCTACATCTTGGCTTGGGCGCTTTTCACCTTCAGGAAGCCGTGCATTTTCACCATCAAGCGCCGCGGAAATCTTTAATACTTGTTCATCCAAATTTCCCTTCAAATCGATAACTTTTGTTAATACGTAATTTGATTTATTTGCATTATTTCGCGTAACAACATTGAATTGGTACAGTGGCACTTTTGCCTTTAGTGAAGCCTCAAATGGGGTAGTAAGTGCGGGTGTAGTGGTGCCATTGTATAGAGCTATGCGTAAATCTTTTTTAGCAGAGTTTGCGCCCAGCACTCCAGTATTTCCATCAGTTCCCGCTCCCGGTTGCGAACCGTTTGCCGCCGTCTGTGCGCCCGGAGTCGTCGTGTTCACATTAATTGGAGAAACATTAATAATTTTGTTTGAAGAAGGTCGGTATAAAATCCCCTTTTTTGCCGCCACATACACCAACACTTTATCTCCCACTGCGGCTTTGCTGAAAAAAGGCTGGCTTAAAAGTTGGGCCGGATCAGTTACGGTAGCGACTGTTGGTTTTTCACCACCTGGAAGTTCCATAATTTTCGAGACTTTTTCAACAAGTGCTGCAACTTCAGCGTCGGTCGCATTTTGTCCAGAAGTAAGTTTGCTTTCCAGTGAACGATATTGGTAAAAAAAGAAGCCAGAAACTATAAGTGCAACGAGTACCACTAAACCGATACTCACCGGAACGACGTACTTTTGTTCAAAGTACTTTTGTTCAAACTTAAATTCAGAAAGTTTTTTCATATGGTAAATATATGAAAAAAGAGTGTGAAAGTCAAGGATAGAAACTCGTGCCTATACACCTCCGAGGTGATTACGCACAGTTTTTTCATGGAGAAGCTTCCTTATTTTGCCAAGGTTACGCTGATAATCTTTATTATTTAAAACAAATATCTTGTAATCTTCTTTACTCTTAAAATATGAGAGTACTAACTCTATCTCGACAAAATCATAAAGACCGCCACCAAGGTAATTGGGCATTGATGAGTAAGAATAGTTGAGAATTTGGTCGATTGTTGTTACAACCCCATCAGTATATATGTTGAGGTGGTGATAACGAGAAAGATGCGTCAATTGCGAATCCGATTTAATATGCACAGCCTTAAATTTTCCTTGAAATAGCGGTCCAACTCGATCCTGCACTGTATTAACATATTTTGTATAGCTATTGCTAAAATTTGAGATGAATCTTGATATTCCACCTTCAATAACCGGTTCGAGGGTAAAATGAAAATGATTAGGCATTAAAATAAAACTGTGAATTTTTACTAGAAGATCGTTTTGCTTCTTCAAATTATCAAGAATTTCTTGCTGTTGAGATAAGGGCAGATCATTAAAATTGGAATATTTTAATGATACATTAGCGAATCGATAATAATTGATAAGCGCCATTGCGCGGTTATATTCGCTTTCGTTTGTAAATGTTGGTAATCGAGCCACTCCTCGATTAAATACGTGATACAGTTGACCAGTAACAAGGGGTATCTTTCTTCCTGGCATATCTTTAAAAAAGTATAGTATAAAATAAGTTCCGTGAAATAGTCAAGTCCTTTTTGTAAAACTCGTGCCTATACACCTCCGAGGTGGAGAAAAGAGCCAGCTCGCTCAGGGCGCTCCCGTTGACGGCCCGTATCGCACCGCGCCTTCATTCATAACTTTTTTAACTTGTGTGGCTGAAAGGGCATAATTAAAAATCTGCACGTCGTCGAGTTGACCCTTGAAATAAACGTTGCCATTAATATCTCTACCGATATTCAAACTACTGGTTGTTCCACCATCAGGATCGTTAGTATAAGTATATGTTCCTCCAGTTTGAACCCCGTTGACATATAATTTAACAGTGTTTGCTGATGTGTCTCGAACAGCTTCAATGTGATACCAAGTATTGAGAGACAAATTAGTGTCAAATAAATTTGATTGATTAGTTCCAGTAGAGTACTCATGTATGTATTGGATATCATTTCCAGAAGTAGCGTCTAACCAAAGAAGATAAGTAACATTATTTGCTTGAGTTTCACTACTGAGTGCCCCGGTCGTAATTATACCTCTTTGGGTAGCCGCCGAACTAAAATAAATCCAACCCCCGAAAGAAACATCTCCTGTAATCTGGAGTGCTGATACCGCACCTAAATCAACATAATCATCCGTTCCGTCGAAATTCAAGCTACTATTAAACTTCCCCGTCGTGCCGCCATTCCATGCTTCGGTGGAAGTTCCCGAGCCACAGGTGCCAACAGACGTTTGCGTGCCGGAGGCGCCGATGGTGATGGTTCCATTATTCCCTGCCCCGCCTACGGCGCGGTCTGCGGAGTCGTTGGCCACGACTCCTTGACATTCATCAAGCCTCCAGTGGGCAATCGGCCGGCCACGATTGTAGTCATAGGCGACTTGGGCTTGTGTCCGGGCGTACCCATAAACTTTAATATCATCAATATTTCCATCAATATCGTAAGTAGTTCCACCACTGGTTGCGGCGGTCCCCAGTCTTACTACATTTGCTGTATCGGAAATGGTGCCAGCACTGCAATTCTGTGAGGCTACTTGTACCCCGTTTACGTATACCTTCTTCGTAGAGCCATTGTATACTCCGGCAAAATGATACCAAGTATCATTATTTAGTGAAGAATAGGAGTCTATGGTAGTACAATTAGCAGATCCACCATAGATATAGAATGCAAATGCATTACTTGTTCCCGGAAGATATAACACATACTGACTACTTTTTGTTAATAGCGCGTTATAATCATCGCCTGTTCTATTGTTAAATTTTGCCCAGCCTGAAATGGTAATTGCAGTACCGGTGTTAAATAAACTATTGTCAGGAATTTCTACATAATCGAGGGTTCCATCAAGCTTTACTCCCGAGCCATTCTTTCCTGCAGACCAAGATGCATTTCCATTTTTAGCCCCATCAAGTCCATTTCCACTCACATCACATACATCATTGGCTCCTCCTGTACAAGTATTGTCTACACCCTCATTCATCAGCCACTCTCCTACTGGCGGATTGCCGGCTCCATCGGAAAGGGTTGATGCTTCAGTAGCGCCAAGGACGCTGACGGCCACAGAAGATTTATTATTCATCACCATCTTGACGTCATCACTATTAAGTGCAAAACGATAAATATTCACTTCATCAATATCACCGGCAAACTCGTCACTGTTATCAGTGCCGTCGCGATCGCCGACATAAAGCAAGAGAGAGTTTGCAAGCGTGGCTGTGGTTGAGTCGGAGTCGCTGTCTTTCAAAACCGCATCAACATAAATATATGTTTTATCTGCAACCGTATCGCGCACCGCGGAGAAATGATGCCATGAAGCATCATACACATCTGTAGTTGAACACGAAGCAATATCTGGTCCCCAGGTGGTATCATCATCGATACCAAAACAAAGGAAGCCGGAGGTGTTAAAGTACACCGCGTATCCGGCGATAACTGATGAGGCTTTGTTGACGACGTACTCGGTGGCTCCCGGATTACTCGCACTGTCTGACTTCACCCAGCCGGTGATGGCATAGTCTTCGGTTGCCGAGACATCAAAGTCGGAATCATCAGCTCGAGAGAGCCAGACGGCATTGGTCCCATTCCAAGCCCCATTGACTTTACCCGATTGTGTCCAGGAACGGGAGGAAAGAGTGAGGTCATTGCCATTAATACTTGAGTCTTCCGCCACGGTCCCCTCCATATCGTCCATATGAAAGGTAGCGACAGATGAGCCTACTGGAGATCCCCCTGTTGGGTGTCCGGCGTTTAAGTCTTCGATGATTTGTTTTGAAGTTCTGGCGTAGTTGTAGATACGGACGTCATCAACTTTTCCAATTAAATCTGTTGATGACCCTCCAATACTAAATGTGGCAAAATTTAATGTAGAAAACCCATTATTTGATCCATTTTGCAAACTTTTCTTAACATTATTAACATACACATCGATCGCACTGCTATTTTGTACCAATACAACATGCTGCCATGCATTTGCAACAAAACCGGTATTCCAATAATTATTACCACACCCTGATCCAAACAGGTAATTCTTTGTGCTCCCAGCCCACTCATGAAGACTGAATATGCATGAGCCAATTGTGAAAATAGTCCGTTGAGTGCCACCACTCGCCTCAATTTGAGATGGGTTGAACCAAAACTCTAAAGTTGAAGTAGATAAAGAGCCTAAACCACTAAATGAAACAGAATCATCACTACCATCAAATTTGACAGCAGAACCGAATTTCCCATTCGTCCATGTTGGACCACTTGTAAGAGTTCCTGTATATCCATTTCCACTTGTATCATTTGCACTAGTTCCCGTTCCCTCATCCATCTTCCAATACCCCACCGGCCCGGGGGCGAAGTTGTAGAGTTGTGAAACTTCTGCGGGAGAAAGAGCTCGGTTGTAAATGCGGGCTTCATCCAACTTTCCATTAAAGAAGTGATTTGCTGTATTATCTGCCGCACCAAGCTTAACAGGATCTGTTGTCGAAGCTGCTTTAATGGCGTAGGTGCATGTGGCGCTGAGTGCGCCATCGATATAAATACTCTTTCTGCCTGACTCGTTGCCTGTAGCTTCCAGTGTTCCCACTATGTGATGCCAGACATCCCTGGAAGGTTCGGAAAGGATTTGCCAAGAACATGAATCGGCTGCACTCCCTGTGCCCCAAACTATGCTGTTACTTTCTGTGTAAATAACATAGTCGGTGACACTACTCCCGGTTGCACTTCTCTTAGCAACTAGCATTTGTGCTGAGGTGCCTGCGCCAGTGGCTCTATACCATGTGGCTACAGTCCAGCGCTTGGTAGCGCCTTGACCCAGATCGAGGCTATCGGCGTCGGGAACATTAACATAATCCCCCGTGCCGTCATACGTGGTTCCATTACCAAATTTGCCAGTGGTCGCGGCGACATTGCCATTCCACGACCCAGAATTCGAATTTCCCGAGGAATCCAGAGACGGTGTGGTGCTCTCATCCATCTTCCAATACCCAACGAGTCCTTGGGAAAGAGCAGATGTATCCGCGGCGCCGAGGACGCCACCGCCTTTGGAAGCGGAGCCTTTGGCGTAGTCGGCTTTGACCTGTGCGGCAGTGCGTGCATAAGGATAGATTTTAGGCTCATCCATAAATCCTCTCAGATCCCAGTTTGATCCTAAATCCCAGCTTCCTAATCTAAAATCTTTTGCTCCTGATGACAGTGCTGCTCCCGCACCACCAGATCCGGCTAGATTGCCATCAAAATAGAAAAGTGTACTACTAGCAGTTGAGACGAAAGCTACATGATGCCATTTGTTATCATCAAAGTTTTGGGACACAGATATTTGTGTTGACATTACATATACTATAGTGTCATTTGCTATTTGCCAGTACACGTCAGTTCCTGTGCTTGTTCCAAATAAGACAACCCCATTTGAATCATATGAATTGATTTTCACCCATGTTTCAAATGTTGTTACATTGCCAGTAATATTTGAAAAGGCTGAGGGAACGCTTACATAATCCGTCCCATCAAACTGCAAACATTTTCCAGAGACACAGCGGGATTCTTCTGTCCAAGTGGCGCCACTGATTGTGCCGTCGTTGTTGTTCACGGTTGTGTCTTGGGCCGTTGTCCCCTGCCCATCATCAAACTTCCAATATGCCGCCGGGCCAGGAGTGGTTTCTTCACTCGCAAGCGTTGGACCGGAAGTGGGAGTGAAAGTGGCGATTCCTGGATTGGAGCCATCAGTCAGTCCTTGCATGGCGGTGGTGATCGCGGCAACTTGTGGAGCGGTGAGGGTAGTATTGTAGATGGCAAGAGCCTGAATATCGCCTGGCCAGAACTGGGCGGCAGTTCCATTTGAATTAATTGATCCTATATATAAAGCCTTGGGTGTCACACCGGACCAGTTGGCAGTAAGAGTACCGTCGGCTAGACCGTTCCGATAAGTGCTGGCTGCCGTAAGGCCAAATACACCCGAAGTCAGACCTGGAGATACCGACACCGAGGGTATTCCATGAGCGGCCGTTAAGTTACCTCCTGTATGGTTGGGAATCATTTCAAACCCACCTACCACATTATCAGTTGAACCAAGAATTTCTTTGTAAGCAGCAACAGCATTCCCGCCGGAAAAACGCACAATCGCAGAGTAAGTAGCACCTGGCAATACCCCTGTCGTCAAATATTGCGTTGTACCATTAAATGTCCACCCCGTCGCGCTTGCTTGTGTTGGCGCAGTTCCTGGAGCTGCATCATATGTCCCTGGATTAATAAGGTTTGAGTACGATGAGGCGAGGGAAGCTGCACCCACGGGTTGATAGGCGGCCACCGGCATGGGCGCTGAACTTGAGGTGGCCCATGTCGGGCCGATCAAGTTCTGGTTAGCACTATTAATGGCTGCTGGATTTCCATAATACATGTAAATAATATTGTTTCCGGTGGTAATGGAGGGAAGTTCTACATAGTAATCTGTTGATGAGGTATCACATGCCCCAGCACCGGTATCGATAAAGAAGCGGAGAATTTTTCCATTAATATCAGTAAAGCGGGTGTCGTCGCAATCGGCCTGCATTTTGTCGGTGGTAAGTGCGGCGGTATCTACTTCGACAAGGACTTTTCGGGCACTGGAGACTGCGGCACCGGAGTTGCCAATGGTAATTTTCTTACGATAACTGTAGGAATCGTCGAACCAGGTGGCAAGCGACTTGCCGGAGAGGTGGAGAAAGACTGCGCCCAGGGCGAGGATGACGGAAAGGATAATGAGTCCTTTGCGAACTCTTGTCGTTCTGGAACCCTTGTCATCCCCGCGAACCCCATTGTCATTCCCGCGAACCCCATTGTCATTCCCGCGGAGGCGGGAATCTATTGAAATGGATCCCCGATCAGAGTCGGGGATGACAATTTTTTTAGCCAGGATGACAATTTGTTTTATTTTTATTTTCATATTTTTTATGGCTTTCCTTCGACTTCGCCCCGTCTGACGGGGCTTCGCTCAGGACGCACCTTTCACCACGTTCAAGGTGCGCCCGTATTTGGCCCAAAGCGCACGGCACTTCCATCATTCATCACCGTCTTCACTTGCGCCGCCGACAGGGCATAGTTATAGATGCGGACGTCGTCGATTTGACCGGTAAACCATCCGTTGGATGAATAAGAAGCTCCAATAAATAAATTAATTCCTGAAATTCCTACATGAGTCAGAGTTTGAGAAGTAGAATCTCTAAAAACACCATTGGAATAAACCTTCATCGTTGTTCCATCCCAAGTAGCGGTAATATATGTCCATATTCCATCTGTAAATATATCATTAGTATCGGTTGTAAATGTTTGCAAACTCGAAACAGTACCAAGTTGAAAATATACATTGCCATTAGTTGCTCGTCTTAATGTGTAATCAAAATTACCAGTTGCATCACCATTTCTTTTCGAAACAATACCAGCGCCATCTAAGATAGAACTCGACTTAATCCAAACACTAATTGAACCCTGATTACCAATACGTAACAGCGAATTATCAGCAACGCTCACATAATCATCCGTTCCGTCGAAGTTCAGAGAAGAATTAAACTTCCCCGTTGCGCCGTTGTACCAGGCCGAAGTCGACGACCCGTCGACGCAGGTCCCGAGCGAACTTTGTGAGCCGAGGGACCCGATGGTAATCGTCCCATTCAATGAGTTCCCACTCGCATCATAGGCTGTGGGCCCCTGGCATTCATCGAACTTATATCGAGCAACAGGCGCCCCACGATTATAATCCCAAGCCACCTGCGCGGCCGTGCGAGCGTAGTCATACAGACGTACGTTATCTATGATACCCGGGAAATACCTGCTCCCAATACTAGCTCCAAACGCATATCCCATAAACAAGCTATTGGTGGTGGATCGATAATTTATCGCTGCCTGACAGTCGGCTGAAGTGCTGGAGGTAACCAAGACACCATTTACATAGTAGTAGACACCGGTGGAACCTTTCGATATTGCTATGTGATACCACGTATTTGCGGTAAAAGTGGTTGTGTATGTGGGGAAGCAATCCCATACCGCATCTGAATCTGTGTTTAAATATGCCGTAAGCGCTCCATTGTAATAAATGATATTGAACCCTGCCCCAGAAGAACTCATATCATTAGAGTCCTTTCTTATCATGGGGCCGTAACTTCCCGTAGTAAGCGTAGTGGAAGGCTTAATCCACATTTGAGCAGTAAGACTGGTTGGAGCAACAGAAGAACTGTGTGCAACGCTCACACTATCCTCGCTCCCATCAAAACTTAATGCTTTTCCAATCTTACCCGTACTCCAGGTTGGTGCGGAACTGCCGGCGCCGAGAGTTCCTGTATTAGCATTACCACTGGTATCATTTGCAGAAGTCCCCGTCCCTTCATCCAACTTCCACTCCCCCACTGGAGCCGCACAAGAAGTGGTGTCACCTGGCAAACAGTATTCTTGATTAGCCGAAGCCTTTTCATAAGAAGAATTGTCTGAAAGGGCGCCGAGAACAATGGAAGCGCCACGGTTGTAGTCAATCTTGACTTCCGCGGCCGTGAGAGCGCCGTTATACACTTTGACTTCATCGATGAAGCCAGTACTATAGTTACCCCCGTTATATCTACCTATTTCAAAAGGACCCGATGAGTTGTATAGGCTTGCTGGAACAGTCCCTGTTGTAGTACCAGCTAAGAGAATCCCGTTTAAATAAACTACAAGGGTTGAACCGTTATATACTCCAACTAAGTGATTCCAATCTGTACTTGTAAATGTATTGGTCGATGTAAAATAGGCTGTATCACCACTACCAGTATCACTTACGGTGAAATAAATCTTATTATCTGTAAAAACCTGAAGAAGACTATTTTTTAGGCTTCCCGTCTGTATATACTTTCCCACATTAATGTGTGTACCTAATGTAGGTCGTTTAAACCAATAAGATATTGTGCCTGCTGTAGAGAAACTTAAGACCTTTCCGCTATCAGCAACCGTTACATAATCACTTATCCCATCAAAAACCAGGGCCTTTCCAAATTTCCCACTATTTGTCCAACCACTTGTGGTAGTTGCGGGAGAAGCCATGGTGGTAAGAGTTCCATTGAGTGATGTTCCAAACCCACTATTATTTGCAGTTATCCCTTGCCCTTCGTCAAACTTCCAATACCCGATAGCCGAGCCTACTGGAGAACCCCCTGCCGGATGCCCGGCGTTCATATCCTCTACTATTTGTTTTGAATTGCGGGCATAGTTGTAGATTTTGACGTCATCGAGTTTGCCATTCCAAAAACTATTTAAACTCCCTGTATTACGGGCTCCTATGTTGGCAGAGTTAAAACCAGTAATACTGGGGGATCCATTATCGCTCCCTTGTCCTATCGTGACAGTCTTAGATTGGCCATCTAAATACAATTTATATGCTGAACCATTGGCTGTTACTGATATATAATGCCAGTTCCCATCAAAAAGCTCGTTCCTATTAGAGGAAGTATACCCAGCTCTTACCCCCGTATCATTATTAACCACTCCAAATAACTCGTCAGTCAATAGAGCTGTAAAAGGGCCAACAGCAAACATAATGTATTTAGTTGCATCTGCGGTATTTGAAATTGAAAAAACAGAAGCATTTGCATCGGTTGATGATTTTACCCAAGCAGAATAAGTGAGTTGAGACGGATTTAAAGACGAATTACTACCTACACTCACATAATCATTACTCCCATCAAAATTCAAACCGCTTCCATATTTTCCATTCGTCCAAGTCGGCGCAGAAGTACCAGCTCCGAGGGTTCCCGTATTTCCATACGTGCTTGAGTCATTCGCACTCGTCCCCGTCTTCTCATCCATCTTCCAATGCCCCACCGGCCCGGGGGCGAAGTTGTAGAGTTGGGAACGCTCAGCTCCTGAAAGTACTCGTTTATATATGCGTACTTCATCTGTCTTTCCATCCATATACCGATTTGAACAGGCACCCGGAGCTCCTCCAACAGAAAACGCCGTGCTTCCATCTCGAGCTCCACCAGTTATTGAAGTACTATCTACCGCTCCTCCATTTACTTGAATATTCAGCGTTTGTTTTACCGAGTCATACCAGGCTGCAACGAAATACCATGTATTAGCAGAAGCCGCTCCAAATGCATTTGCGGTGACGCCTTGATCACTTGAATTATCACTACTACGGACATTAAAGTTAAACCCACTCAAATATTGAAGAGCATATTCTCTATTCGTTGCTGTACAGACATCAAATTTGCCTGCAAGGAAGGTATTTTGCACCGTGCTCATATTAAACCAGCCCGCAATGGTAAAATCTGTACTTGTTGAAACACTTAGAGCTGTGTTGTCTGTCACGCTCAAACTCTGACTGCTTGCTGAAGCAAATGTACTAGCATTTCCAAATTTACCCGCGGTATATGTTGTCGTATTGTTGTTGGTAAGGGTACTTGCATTTCCACTGGAATCAGCAGCATTTCCCGAGGATTCATCTGCTTTCCAATACCCCACCAATCCGTTGGAAAGAACAGAAGTGTCCGCCGCACCGAGGACGCCGCCGCCTTTGGCACCGGAGCCTTTGGCAAAGTCGGCCTTGACTTGTGCGGCAGTCCGAGCGTACGGATAGATTTTGGGTTCATCTATGAAGCCTTTGAAGAAAATTCTCGAACTCGAATATTCTCTTGCACCGATTTGGATAGTGGAAGAACCTGCTTGAATTGGACCAACACCATTAGTAACTTGAGGTGCGTCCTTTACCCCATTAATATAAACATCTACTGTTGAGGTTCCATCAGTAATGTAATGATAAACACTATCAACATGATACCACTGATTTAAGGCAAGTATAGAATTACCTGTAATGAGAGCATAAGATGTGTTAGTTTTAAAAAATATAGATGAAACCTTTTTGGTAGTGGTAATGGCTATACCCCAAGACCGACTGTTTGTATCGGAATCTTTATACAAAACACTAAAGCCATCCCCCGTTGGAGTAGCGCTGAGTTTTATCCAAGCTGATAAAGTAAGGTCTATAGTTGGACTTAGACTACTACTATTTGCAACTGATACATAATCATTACTCCCATCAAACTGCAGACATTTTCCCGAAACACAGCGGGATTCTTCTGTCCATGTTGGTGCGGATGAGCCGGTGCCGAGGGTGCCATCGTTATTATTCACGGTCGTATCTTGTGCCGTACTTCCCTGCCCATCATCAAATTTCCAATAAGCAGCTGGTCCCGGAGTAGTTTCCTCACTCGCCAGTGTGGGACCGGAGGTGGGGGAAAACGTAACCACACCAAATGATAGTCCGTTGCCGGCATTATAAAGAGCCGTCCGTTCATCGGCGGTGAGCGTCCGTTTCCAAAACATGGCGTTATCAATGAGTCCGTCAAAATATTTTGTCTCTAACAAATCGGGATTGTTGCCACCAATTTGGAAGTCGGCCGCACCATCGCGTCCAGCCGTACCTGAAAAACCTCCACCCAACTTTTGAACATTGTCAATGTAACCAGTAACACTGATCGAGGGTAAAGCTGCATCGTAATCTACAGTGGCTACGACAAAATACCAATTCCCGGCAGCGATGGTGCCACCTGATGTAACACCACTCAGCACTTCCATTTTTATGGAAGGCGACGCACCGCTTTTAACTCTTAAATTCCATTCCTGATCAGCAGCGTCTGAACCCCACTTGCGAGCAATAATAAGATCTTGGTTAGTCGTTGCCGAAATACTTTCCGGCTTAATCCACATTGCCACGGTATAGTCACTGGTTCCGGTTGAAAGGTCGGCGTTGTCGGCTCGGTTTAGATATTCCGAAGTATCTTGCTCAAAGTCTGCTGCGTTTGATATTTTACCGGTAGCTGAGGTGACGGTAGCATTATCAGTCAGTTCATTGCCTCTGCCCGAATCATAACGGGTGCCGCTGGTTTCATCAAGCGTCCAATAGCTTTTTAATTTATTGCCCAGTGAGGAATAGGCATCAGGCGCAAAGAATTCGGCAGAGCGGCCGGAGATGGCCGAAGGATTACCATAATACATATAGATAATATTGTCTCCTGTTGTCACGGACGTGAGCTCGACAAAGAAATCAGTGCTCGATGTGTCACAAGCACCGCTGTCGGTATCGATGAAATGACGCAAGACTTTTCCATTGATATCAGTAAACCGGGTATCATCACAGTCTGCCTGCATTTTGTCGGTGGTAAGCGCGGCGGTGTCGACTTCCACAAGAACTTTTCGGGCTGACGAGACGGCACTGCCAGTGTTGCCGATGGTGATTTTTTTCCTGTAGGCAAAGTTGTCATCGTACCAGGTGGCCAGAGATTTGTTGGAGAGGTGGAGAAAGACTGCGCCCAGGGCGAGAATGACGGAAAGGATGATAAGTCCTTTGCGAGGATTTGGTTTATTAATTCGTTTTTTCATACTAGGTATTTTTACTTAATTTCCAAAAATTGTGTGCTATACTTTCCCCGTGGCCGGAGGGTGAATCCGGATGGTTCCGGAGTGTATCTGATAAATATTTCGGCCCGTGAGGGCTGGGGTTCAATTCCTCCATCCTCCGCCACATTTTTTTTGCTATTGACAAAATTGGTTTGTTTTAGTATCATATTATTGTTTATCAGGTACGAGGATTTTGAATCCCGCATTCTGAAAAGGCTCCCTCCGGGGAGCTTTTTCGTTTTATGGCGGCCCCGTATTCGGTCCATACCGCACCGCGCCTTCATTCATAACTTTTTTAACTTGTGTGGCAGAAAGGGCATAATTAAAAATCTGCACGTCATCAATTTGACCAGCAGTAAAGGCTCCATTTGCTTTGCCAATGGTGAAGGCCGTATCAGTAATACTGGTGGCGGTAGTGACTACTATATGATTCCATGCGTTTGCAGTGAGTACTGGAGAAGTTGTAGCTATCCCATTTACATAATATGTTGGAGTGGTGAATCCAGTGGCAGAAATAGTTCCTGAAGAAGCGGTGATATATGCTCCAGCGGTGAGATTGATCATCGAAGCCGTGGTACTGGTTGGTTTTACCCAGAAAGAAACGGTATTCACCGGAGAACTGCCCCCCACACCAACATAATCATCCGTGCCGTCGAAGTTAAGACTACTGTTAAACTTCCCCGTCGTGCCGCCATTCCATGCCTCGGTTGAAGTACCACTACCGCAGGTGCCGGCTGACGTTTGCGTTCCGGAAGCACCAATGGTTATCGTTCCATTTAGCGTGCTGTCATAATTGGCGCCAATTGGACTGCCATACGCCGTGTTTCCCTGACATTCATCAAGCCGCCAGTGCGCCACCGGCCGACCACGATTGTAATCATAGGCGACTTGAGCTGCCGTACGGGCGTAGTTGAAAAGTTTCACTTGATCGATAAAACCTGATACATAAACATGATTTGAGGGTGCTTGTCGATACGCGCCGATATTAACCCCCTCAGCTGGTGCACCACTGGTAAACGCTCCTTTGGCTGTTGAGTTTGTTCCTTCAGCAATCCCATTAACATATAAAATTAAATTATCGGTCGCAGAATCCACTGTTAATTCAAGATGATACCATCGATTAAGCGTAAGTGTTGTAGTTGAATTAGCACTAAAGGATGAACCTGTATTTGTATCTCTCATCAAACCTGTAACTGTACCGTTTGCCTGATGAAAAATTCCAAATCGGGTAAATCCTGATGTTGTTGTTGATTCAAAGTACATACCCGCTGCGCTTGCCGGATTAGCAGTAGGCTTAAACCAAAGATCAACTGAGGCAGCAGTAAAACTTGCCACACTTGCACTATCAGGTATATCAACATAATCATCAACCCCATCAAACCGCAGTCCTGAGCCATTTTTCCCCGCAGTCCAGACGGGTCCACCGGTACTCGCCCCATCATTTCCATTGCCACTGACGTCACAAACATCATTGGCTCCTCCTGTACAAGTATTGTCAACGCCTTCATTCATCAGCCACTCGGCAACCGGTGCATTACCTGCCCCATCTGATAGGTTTGAGGCTTCAGTGGCGCCAAGGACGCTGACAGCAACGGCGGAATTATTGTTCATCACAATCTTCACGTCAGTGGCGTTGAGAGCGGAACGGTAGATATTCACTTCATCAATATCTCCGGCAAATTCGTCTCCATTGTCAGTTCCATCTCGATCTCCCACATACAGAAGCAGTGAGTTGGCAAGGGTGGCACTGGTTGAGTCAGTGTCAGAGTCGCGAGAGAGGCCATCGACATAGATGTATGTTTTGTCGGCGACGGTATCCCTGACGGCGGAGAAATGATGCCAAGAAGCGTCATACACGTCCGTAGTGCTACAACTCGCAATATCTGGTCCCCAGGTGGTATCGTCATCAATTCCAAAACAGAGATTGCCGGAGGTGTTGAAGTAAACAGCATATCCGGCGATAACTGATGAAGCTTTGTTAACGACATATTCAGTCGCTCCGGGATTAGTTGCCGAGTCCGACTTCACCCAGCCGGTGATGGCATAGTCTTCGGTTGCCGAGACATCAAAGTCGGAATCATCAGCTCGAGAGAGCCAGACGGCATTGGTCCCATTCCAAGCGCCGTTGACCTTGCCCGATTGTGTCCACGAACGTGAAGAAAGCGTGAGATCATTACCATTGATACTCGAGTCCTCCGCCACCGTTCCCTCCATATCATCCATGTGCCAGGTGGCGACGGATGAGCCAACTGGAGACCCCCCCGCCGGATGCCCCGCGTTCATATCTTCAACGATTTGTTTTGAGGTTCGGGCATAGTTGTAGACACGCACGTCGTCAATCTTTCCATCCCAGGCCAGGCAGTTTGCGTTTCCCTTTCCAATAAGAAACGTTTCTGTTCCCTGATAACTAACTGACCCTGTATATGAAGTTGGTGTTCCAGGATTACCATTAACATATGTCGTTAGTGTTGATCCATTGAAAACACCAGATACATGCGCCCATGTATTAGAAGAACCAAGTGAACGAAGTGCGCTAATGAAATTTGAACCCGTACCAAGTAATGTTTGCATACTACCGCCGTTATATCGAATATAATATCCGTTAAAAGGAGAGTTTTCAGGATCGCCGACATTTAACACACAATCTCCAGTTACTGGTGAATTACTATTAATCCAAGCTGATAGTGTAAATGCGCCAGTTGGCCTAAATAAAGAGTTCGATGCGACACTGATTTGGTCATTATTATTATCAAAGTCCAGAGCAGTTCCATACTTTCCCGGTACCCAGTCAGTATTTGTCATTGACCCATTCATTGTTCCGCTTAACCCATTTCCCGAAGAGTCAACGATGCTTGCCGTCCCTGTCCCCTCATCCATCTTCCACCACCCCACCGGACCGGGGGCGAAGTTGTAGAGTTGGGAAACTTCAGCGGGAGAAAGGGCGCGATTGTAGATGCGAACCTCATCCATTTTCCCATCAATTGAAAAAGTA
>Ga0209542_10006651_pt1 | contig 22410 bp, 15 predicted proteins | sample RifCSPhighO2_01_FD_184028 | JGI IMG/M metagenome (GOLD analysis project Ga0209542, IMG submission 184028) | Soil microbial communities from Rifle, Colorado - Rifle CSP2_plank highO2_0.1 (SPAdes) (version 2) | ecosystem: Environmental > Terrestrial > Deep subsurface > Rock core/Sediment ... | reverse complement strand
TGCTTCGCAGGGGCTACCCTCATGCTACCCTCACAGTGTACTTAGTTTTAATTTTTATCATGTCAGATTCCACAAATAATTTATCGGATTTAATTAAAAAGCATTCAAAACATGTCAAAATGTTTGAATCTGGGGCTGTAGTTGACGGTGTTATTGTTTCAATAGATAGGAAATATGTTTTAGTTGATGTTGGTGCAAAATCAGAAGGAATGATTCCAACTGAGGAACTCAAACTTTTACCAGATAGAGATGTTAAAGTTGGAGACAAGATAACGTCTATTGTTATTCAGCCAGAAAATAGACAAGGCAATTTAATTCTTTCACTTAAAAAAGCTAAATCTCAACATAATTGGACATCTTTAGATGAGGTTTTCGAATCTGGAGAACCAATTGAAGTTATGGTCATAGATTATTTAAAAGGTGGCTTAATTGTTGATACAAACGGTCAAAGAGGTTTTGTCCCAATTAGTCATTTGAATCGTGTTCATTTTGAACAATTTAATATTGCAATGGCAGAAGGTACAAACTCGGATTCCGCACAAAATCTTGGTGGTCTAAAGGGTTCCACAATGCAGGTAAAGATAATAGAAATTAATGCAGAAAAAAATAGACTCGTAATGTCAGAAAAAGAAGTAATGTCAAAAGAAGAGGCAGCCTCAAAAGATAGAAGATTAGCTGAAGTAAAAGAGGGCGATGTTATCGAGGGAACTGTATCAACAGTACTTCCATATGGTGTGTTAGTAGATCTTGGCGGAATAGATGGTTTAGTTCATATTTCAGAGATTGCATGGGAAAAGGTTTCAGCTCCAAAAGATTACTATAAGCCAGGAGATTCTATTAAAGTTAAGATTATTGGAAAAGAAGAAGACAAAATAGCTTTATCAGTAAAAGAACTTAAAGATAATCCATGGAATAAAGTAGAAGAAAGGTATCCTTTAGGTAAACGTGTCAAAGCAAACGTTTCTAAGGTCGTACCATTTGGAGCCTTCATTGAACTTGAACCAGGACTTGATGGACTTATTCACATTTCAGAGACTGTTGGTCCATTAAATGTTGGTGATGAAGTAGAGGCAATCGTAGTTAATGTTGATTCCAAAGATCGTAAACTTGCTTTAAGCATAAGGCAAATCGAGGATTCAAAAATCTACAGGTAACTTTTAATTTAAATGCAGAAAATCGATATACTTGACCGATTGTCAGACAAAAGTATTCAATTACTTAGGGGGTTAAATCCTGATTTATCTGAAATTAAGCACGTTAAAGCCGGTGATGTCATCTCTCTTATTTCAAAGGAAAGCGAAGAAATTGCACAGGTCCTTCGTGAGTTAAAGGTTTCATTTAAATCAAAAAAGAAAATAGACATTGCGGATTGGATAATAAATGCATACAGCGAGGCGTATGTTACGGATTCAAGAATCGTTGAAGTGCAACATTTATTATTATCTCTACTTCTTGGAATTGATGTTCAAAAATATTACCATGCAAAACGCAAGATCAATCTTAACATTCAAACATCAAGGCAAGGTTATTTGGCTAAATATGTAGAAGATTTTACTGAAATAGCGAAAAAATCAAAGACATCAATTTTGCATGGAAGATCGAAAGAATTAATACATCTTATGGTTAACCTTTCAACCAAGGGAGGTAAACCGACCTTATTAATTGGCGGTTCTGGATCCGGGAAAACAACATTGATGAAAGAACTAGCTCGTAAAATCATTGAAAATGATGTCCCAGAGGAACTTATTGGGTCAAGAATTCTTGGTATAAAACTTTCAGGCCTTGTTAATTCTCTTCCGATAGAAAACAATACTTTGCAAAGTGGTATGTTGTCTAGTCTTTTCTCAAGTATTGCTGAAATGAATAAAGATCAATACACAAAAACGATTTTGTTTTTTGACGACCTAAATTATGGCGTTAATTTTTTTGTTGGCATTGAGTCGGCATATCTTTCAAATGATATTTTGTTTGTAGGTGCAGCAAGGGATGACAATAGTGAAAAGTTTTGGGAAAGTCCAATATCAAAAATGTGGAACGTCGTCTTCTTGGATGATCAAAGCGACAAGGAAATTAAAGAAATTCTTATAAATTATGGGAAAAAGGTTAGAAAGAAAGATAGCATTGAATTTTCAGTTGATTCTATAGGCAAAATCGTTGAAATAAATAAAGCTGATTTAGCAAATGGCGATGTTATGCCTGGTGCTGGAATAAAAATGATGGACCTTTTAGCTACATACAAAAGGCATATAATGAGCAACTCATTAGGCGTTGATTTTGAATCGGATGTTATTACCGCTTTAGATGTTGACACATTTTTCAATGGTCAGAATTTTGATTCAAAAGATAAATCATCAACAAGCAAGATATTGAATGATAGGCTTGAAACCCTTGAGGATTCGATTAGTAAGGAAATTATCGGTCAAGATACTGCGATTTCTTTATTGGTAAGTTCGCTTCGGGTTTCAAGCTTGAAGTTATATAGTGAGCCTCGTCCCGTTGGAACGTTTTTATTTCTAGGCCCAACTGGTGTAGGGAAAACACAAATTTCAAAGGTTTTAGCAAGACAGCTTTTTGGGTACAAAGAAGGAACAAAAAAACACCCAGATAAATTCTTAAGAATTGATATGACAGAGTATTCGGAAAAACATTCAGTTTCTAAATTATTTGGTGCGCCACCTGGGTATATCGGTTATGATGATGGCGCCTCTTTATGTGATTTCGTTTCTGAAAATCCAAATTCAGTTGTTTTATTTGATGAAATTGATAAAGCTCACCCTGATGTGTTGAACTCTTTATTACACATTATGGATGAAGCTGAAATAAGGAGTAACACAGGAGATATGGTTTCGTTTGAAGAGGTTATTATTTTGATGACAAGTAATCATGGTGCAAATTTAATAAATTCAAATGAGATTGGCTTTTCGAATGGTAAAAATACCCACTGGAAAAGCGATCTTAAAACTTACTTAAAAAAGCATTTAAAACCGGAATTTTTAAATAGGTTTGATGAAATAATAATATTCGAACCTTTAAACGAAGATTCATTGTTAAAAATCACAGATTCTATTGTTAATCCAATAATAAAAAGCTTGTCAGTGAGGAACATAATGTTGAAGGTATCACTTCCAGTAAAAAGATACTTGGTTAAAAAATCAGGTACAGAGTATGGTGCAAGAGAACTTAGACGCGCAATTAACCGTGATTTAATCGATCCAATATCAAAAATTCTTTTAAAATCTAAAGATGTTTTGGAAATCAGGGTATCATATAAGAATGGAAATTTACTTTTTGATAGTTAAATTAATTTCATAAAAAGAAAATGGCAAGTAAAGTTAAGGAAATTTTTGTTTGTCGAGAATGTGGATATGAAGCACTAAGGTGGGAAGGTCAGTGTAGATCTTGTAGTGCTTGGAATTCGTATGAGATGTCAACCCATATTTCTTTTGGGAAAGCTTCTAAAGGTTTGAATAGTTCTAAAAAGTCTCCTAAAAAGCTTAATGATATAAGTATTTTAGAACAAAGCCGTGTTTCAACAGGAATAAAAGAGCTTGATCGTACTTTAGGTGGAGGTTTGGTTTCTGGACAAGTTATCCTTTTAGGCGGAACTCCAGGTGTTGGGAAATCAACTCTTTTGCTACAACTTGCTGGACTTTTTAAAGATAAGGTTTTATATGTTTCTGGAGAAGAATCTGAATCCCAGATAGCACTTAGGTCAAATCGACTTGGAGTTTCAAGTGATTTAGTAAACATAATTTCAACTAATTCGATAGAGGATGCACTTGTAGATATAGGACAAAAGCTGTTAATAATAGACTCAATTCAGGTTATGGAAAGTGTGGATATTCCTTCGAGGGCTGGTTCTGTAACTCAAGTTCGTGAATGTGCCGCGAAAATTGTTAGTTCATCAAAAAGCAATGGTTATGCAACTATAATTGTTGGCCATATAACAAAAGAAGGTTCAATTGCTGGTCCAAAAATTTTAGAACATATGGTTGACACTGTTTTGTATTTGGAAGGTGATAAATCTCACTTGTTTAGAATGTTAAGAGTTCATAAAAATCGTTTCGGCGATGATTCAGAAGTAGGAATATTTCAAATGCAATCAAATGGATTATGTGGTGTTGAAAATCCTGGTAAGTTGCTTCTCGGTTCCGAAGTTTCACCAAAAAGTGGTTCTGCGACGGCAATAGTTTTGGAAGGTAGTCGACCGCTTTGTATAGAAATTCAGGCTTTAACAACTAAAACTTCATTTGGATATCCAAAACGTGCAGTAAGCGGGTTTAGTTTAAATAGACTTCAACTTTTATGCGCCGTTATACAAAAGTGTCTGAATATAAACCTGATTGACCAAGATGTTTATGTTAATGTTGCATCCGGGCTTAATGTTAAGGAGCCCGCGGTAGACCTAGCTGTTTGTGCTGCAATTATTTCATCGTATAAAGAGAAAGCCATTTCAAAAGAGGTAGCGTATTTTGGTGAAGTTGGGTTGACAGGCGAAATTAGAAAAGTTGTTGCTTCTGATAGAAGAATAAAGGAAGCCACGGCCCTGGGTTTTACAAAAATTTTAAATCCAGATAATGTCAAAAACATTGCGTCCGTGCTATAATTTTTCCATTACAGTTCTGCAAACTATATTCAATGGATGATATCAAGATTAAGGTCATAAATTTTATTTCCAATATTTTTTCTAAAGTATCAGTTTTTTCAACAATAATATGGTCATTTGTTGTAGGTTTTGTTGGTTTATATCTTTCTGAATCGATTTATTTTAAAGAGACTTATTTATTTAGCATTCCATTTCTTGGTGAAGTTGTTATTGCTTGTGCATTATTTCTACTTACATATTTCTTTGGGAAAGTGCTGATTACTTCAATCGGATCTGCTTTTGAGAATTTTGTAGTTAAGACTTTTAGAAAAGTTTTGAATGAGCTTTGGAAAGTTCAGTACTCAAGAATACTTGAAGTTATATCAAAGGAAAATAAGGCTGTTCCAGCGGTCGAAATTGAAAAAAAGCTTGTGTATATCCCGTCGTCGATTGTCTTAGACACTTCTACTATTATAGATGGCCGTATACTCGGTGTTATCCAAACAGGTTTTCTTGATGGAGCAATTATTGTTCCCCAAAACGTCATTGACGAACTTCAGCATATGGCAGATAAAAGCGACGCACTAAAAAGACACAAAGGACGGCGCGGGCTTGACACCCTAAAAGAAATAAGAAAGTCAATGCCAAAAGGTGTCTTTAGTGTGGTGGATTTAAAAAGTAAACCCGAAGATGTTGATAAGTCGCTTGTGTCATACTGCAAAAAACACAATGCTAAAATAGCTACGGTTGACTACAATTTGAATAAGGCAGCTCAAGTTAGTGGAGTTAAAGTTCTTAATATAAACAGACTTGCAAATGAAATAAAAACAAATCTATTACCTGGAGAGGTGATGATTGTAAAATTGGTACAAAAAGGTAAGGAGGGTGATCAAGCTGTTGCATATTTAGAAGACGGAACCATGCTGGTTGTGAAAAATGCTGCCGAGCATGTTGGGTTTCATAAAGAAGTTCGTGTTGAAAAGGTTTTACAAACAAGTGCAGGTCGTATGATATTTGCGGAATTAAACTCTTAGAAATAGAATTAGAAAAGAAATTGAAAAGCCCCCGTATTATCGGGGGCCTATATAACATCTACTTCCTAGGACAGGGAAAGAAAGCAGATATCACTTCAATAAATGAAATCTATCACAAGCTCACTTAGTGTCAAGTACGAGTTTTTGTATGCACGCCAATTTTGAGTAAATTCGATGCTTTTTATTGCTACTGTAGCGATATTCAGCGACCGATTTGTACTCGGCTAAAAGGGTAGCCCCATAAAAATAAGGGCTACCCCTAATTATATTTTGCATGTTGCAATTTGATTATGTTGATGTTAGCCTTTCTCTGTTGAATCTCCCGAAATTATATTTTTATTTTAAATTTAAAAAAATATGGCCAAAGATAGTGAAGTAACTATTCCTTCAGAAGTTGTTGATTATAACGACCTTGTTGGAAAACCAAAACCTCAAGCAAAAAGATCAGAAGACGATACATATCCAGTAGATGGAATATTAGAAGTTAAACAAGATTACGGAGTTTTAAGACAAGATGCAGAGCCTAAAGATCCGAATACGCCTAAGGATGTTTATGTTGCCCAAACGCAGATTAATAAATTTGGGCTTAGAAAAGGGGATCGAGTTGAAGGTGTGGCAAGGAAACCAAAAGAAGGTGAAAGGTACCTTTCACTATTAAGGGTAGACAAGGTAGAAGGCATAGATTCTGAACAGGCAAGAAATAGACCAAGATTTGAGAATTTAACCCCAATTCATCCTAATGTAAGATTAAGGTTGGAAACTAAAAATGGCGAACTTACGACAAGGTTTATAGACCTTTTGGCACCAATTGGAAAAGGTCAAAGAGGCATGTTGGTTGCTCCACCAAAAGCAGGTAAAACTTGGTTGTTGCAACACATAGCTACCGGTGTTTCTGAAAATTATCCAGAAATTACATTGATGGTTGTTTTAATTGGAGAAAGGCCAGAAGAGGTTACTGAAATGAAACGGACTGTAAAAGGTGAAGTTTGGTCGAGCAACTTCGATGAATCTGCGCAAGAACAAGTGGCAGTGGCAGAAACTGCTTTAGAAAGAGCAAAACGATTATCAGAAAAAGGTCAAGATGTTGTGATTTTAATGGATTCTATTACAAGACTTGCTCGTGCATATAATATGGTAGAGGCTCCAAGCGGAAGAACATTAACTGGTGGATTTGATCCAGCTGCACTTTACCCACCAAAAAAATTCTTTGGGGCGGCTAGAAATTTTGAGGAGGGCGGATCTTTGACAATAATCGCTACTGCTTTAATAAATACAGGTAGTCGTATGGATGATGTAATTTTTGAAGAGTTTAAAGGTACCGGAAATATGGAGCTTTTCCTAGATAGAACTTTGGCTGAAAGAAGAATTTTCCCAGCTTTTGATATTAAGCTGTCTATGACAAGACACGAAGAGCTTTTATATACTAAAAAAGAAGCTGAAAAGGTTTTGACTCTACGAAGAATGATAGATCTTCTAGATGATAAAGAGGCAACACAGGTCGTAATCGAAAGAATGAGAAAAACAAAAACAAATGAAGAATTTTTAGACTCTCTTTCTAGCGGCAAGATTTGATAAACTACCTTCAATATGAGAATCCCTTTTGTTATGAGAGTTCTTGAATTTATCGGTTTATTGGGCTCTTTTGGAGTTTCAGTTTTAGAATATCTTTCACACAGGGTTGATCAAGGCTTTCATTCTTTACATTTATTGACATTAAGAAATTTTGAACTTTTTGTAAAAGTAAAATTCCAAACGGCTGCTAGTTTTATATGGTCAGGTGGAAAACTTGAAAGACGTATGAGGGGAGTGTTTGTTTTGATTTTAGGTTGGTTTGTTTTATTCGCTGGTGGAATATTTCAAAGTAATTTAGTGGAAAGATCTGATTCGTCGCAATTTCAATTCTTGACATCAACTGGGTCTATATTATTGGCTGAAGCAACTGCATCAACTCTTCCTTCCGAAAAGGGCTTATCTGATAAACCGATTGATCATATTGTTAAAGAAGGTGAAACAATAGAATCAATTGGAAAGGCGTATGGCATTTCTGTTGAGTCATTAAAATTTGCAAACAATCTATCAGTTAATAAATTAAAAGTTGGTGATACACTTGTCATCCCTCCTGTTGAAGGTACTTTACATACGGTTAAGCGTGGAGACACAATAAAATCACTTTCAAAGAAATATAATGTTGCAAGTCAAACTATAGTCGATTTTAACTATTTAGATGCACCATATGAATTAGTTGTGGGTCAAGTTATAACAATTCCAGATGCAAAGCTTCCAACAACACAAAGGTATTACACACAATCAGATCTTTACGATACCTCTTCATATGGCCTTATTCCGTATGCTGGTATTGGTATAAGAGGTACCGGCGAATTTTTATGGCCGTTTTCTGGTGTTATCTCACAAGGGTTTCATAAATATCATCCAGCAATTGATATAGCTGCAAATACTGGGAATGTTGTTGCTGCTGATAAAGGGACTGTGATAAGAGCTGGCTGGTGGCAGGGTGGATATGGAAATGCTGTCCAGATTGATCATGGAAATGGCTATGTAACTACATATGCTCATATGAGCGTTATCGCCGTTTCAAATGGACAAGATGTTTCGAAGGGTGAAAAAATAGGTGTTGTAGGTTCAACAGGAAGATCCACTGGCCCGCACGTTCATTTTACTATTCAACTTGATGGTAAATATGTAAATCCTTTGTCCGTACTGTAGATTCGCAGTATCCACGTGTCACCCTTTGTCGTATTGCTATACCGCCTTGTATAGTGCAAAATGACAACATGGACCTCAATAATTCAAATAACTCAACTGTGAATACTAGTTCAATTTTACAAACGGAAAAATTTGTAGATATACATGGAATTATAGAAAATCTTTTGTCTGGGTTGATATTTTTACTTCCACTATTTTTCTTGTCATTTACAGCGGATGCATTTAGCTTAAATAAATCGTATTTGGTTATGTTAACTGCTGTTTTATCTTTGTTACTTTTCATGCTTGATGCTTTAAGAAAAAGAAAGTTACATGTCAGATCTCTATCATCATACTTGCCATTTTTTATTATTTTGCTTGGGGCGCTAATTTCTACGTATTTTTCGACTAATCGGCGAATCTCAATGTTTGGCTATTTCGGAAATTATGAATCTTCGTTTATATTTATTTTTTCTTTAGTTTTAATTGGATTTGTTTCGTCGAATGTGAAGGTTAATTTTTCTAAAATCATAAAATTCTTTTTTAGTGGGGTATCCTCATCAGTTTTAATTTCTTTAGTAGCTTTTTATTTGAAATTTATTCCAGGCCTTGGGCAGACAGGGAATTCTTTCTCGCTTGTTGGAAATAATAATTTGCTGGTTGGATTAGAAGTTGTTGTTATCCTTGGGTCTTTTTATAAACTTGGGAATCTAGCTATTAAAGATATTAGGTCTACTTTGCTGTTTGGGTTTTTTATATCAATTTCTACTATTCACTTACTTGTTGTTGGAAACTTTTTGGCATTAGCTTTTATTTTTGTAACAATATTTTATTTGTTTATTACGTCAAAAGTAGATTTCGCAAAAACAAGAAAGGTCTTTATGCCAATTGCTGTTATGGTTATTTTTGTAACTTTTATTAATTATTTTAGTGTTACAAGAGAGGTATTTGGTATTCAGTCATTTCAAGAAGCGCATAGGTTGCCATTGACCGAGTCATGGTTGGTGTCAGTCCAATCGGTACGTGATTTTCCGTTTGTTGGAACTGGACTTGGTACATTTGTAACTGATTTTACGAGATATCGCCCCGCTTCCTTAAATGTTGGTGATGCATGGGAAGCAAGATTCTCATTCCCATATAACGATATATTTTTATGGTTAGCTACTGCAGGATTAATTGGTCTTACTTTGTATATTTTATTTTGGGTTCTTGTAATAAAAGATAGTTTCAAAATTCCTAGAGAAGGGAAAGATGCATATTTTATTTCTTACATGGTCTTAATTACCTTTATATCATTGATGTTCTTTGGTAACAGTGTTTCATTATATGCATTGCTATTTGTAATGATTGGGATTGTTATAAATCATAAAGAATCATCTTTCATTACGATGCATTCAATAGGCCAAATTGGCGTCGCTTCTTTTATAGCTTTTATTTTAACCTGTGCATTTGGTTATCAAGCGTATGGGGTTTACACTGGGCAGATTAAATTTTTACAGAGTCTTGTAAGTAATAATGCAAGCGAGAGATATCAGCTACAGGCTGATGCTATATTGGCAGATAAAACTGAAAGTGTTTATATAAGATCTTTTATCGACACGAGTTTGTTTATTGCTAGGTCTGTTTCTCAAAAGGAAAAGCCTACAGAAGCCGATAAGTCAGATATTCAAAACTTGGTTTCAAATTCTGTTGAGAATGCAAGATTATTAACAGAGGTTATAAATCCGCTTGATGTTTCTAATTGGGAAATAAGAGGACAGGTTTATGATGCATTGTCGGGTATTGCTGAAAATTCTGATCAATTTGCATCAAGTGCATATACGAATGCTATTAACCTAGAATCAACAAATCCAAGATTATGGTTAAGATTGGGAAGTGTTTATTACAGACAAAAAGATTATGCAAGTGCTGTCCAGTCATTTGCGAGGTCTGTTCAGCTTAAAAGTGATTATGCAAACGCTCAATATAATCTTGCTTTTGCTTTAAGAGATGCTGGTGATCTGCCTAATGCCTTGATAAGATTAGAAATTGTTCAAAGGTTAATTCCAGCTGGTAGTGAGGATGCGAAAAGACTTGAACAAGATATCGTTGATATGAAAAATTTGATAGATCAGGCAAAGGCAAACTCAAAGGTTTCCGCACAGGAACAAGTTAGCAGTGTCCCGATAGAAACTCCAGCAGAGGAAGTGCAAGTTTCCGAGCCCTTGACAAATCCAAGTGAGCAAGAGGCAAATCAAATTGAACCAATTGTTGAAGCGCCATTAGCGAATCCTGCGGAATAATAAGATAATAATAAGAAACGAATTACTCGGCGGATTGTTTTTCAAGAAAAACAATCCGCTTATTTTTTAAATCTTTTATATTTAAGATCATGTCTTTCTTTTGCACAAATTCGACTTCATTATTTTTGTTTTTTTCTACTTCTAAAGCTATAGCATATATGAGTTTATCAAGTTGATATCCTGTTGCTGCTGAAATGAAAAGAATGTTTTTAACTCCTTTTGATGTAAAGGTTTTCCTTATTTCTTTTTCTTTTTGAAGAACTTCGGGTATATCACATTTGTTTATAACCACTATTTCAGATTTCTTAAGAAGTTTTGTATTCCATTTACCAAGTTCATTTCTAATTGTTTTATAATTTTCATAGATAGAATCGATTGGATTATTCAAAACGACAGATCCATCAAGTATGTGAATTAAAAGTTTAGTTCTTTCAACGTGTCTTAAAAAATCGTGTCCAAGACCTTTTCCTGAAGATGCCCCTTCGATTAGTCCTGGGATATCAGCAAGAACAATATCTTGGCTTTCTAGAACTCCAAGGTTTGGTTCAAGCGTTGTAAATTCATAATCTGCCGTTTTAGCTTTTGAGTTTGTGAGAATATTTAAAAGAGTAGATTTTCCGCTATTTGGCATTCCAATAAATCCTGCATCTGCCAATAATTTAAGTTCTAGGTTTAGTTTTATTATTGGAGTTTTTACGCCTGGAGTCGCTTTTTTAGGTGTTTGGTTAACAGAGGATTTAAAGTGCCAGTTACCAAGGCCACCTCTGCCACCTTTAGAAATCACAAATTCTTCATGGTCGTTTGTTAGATCTTTTAAAACTTCATTGTTTTGGTTTTTGATGAGTGTCCCTTTTGGGACACGAATTATTAAATCTTCACCGTTTTTGCCGGTTCTTAGATTTTTCATGCCATCTTGCCCGTCTTGTGCTTTAAATAATCTTTGTCTTCTAAATGCTGACAATGTATTAATATGATCGTCAACCAAAAAAATTAAATCTCCACCATGGCCACCGTCTCCACCCCAAGGGCCTCCTTTTGGAATATATTTTTCACGTCGAAAAGAAACTATTCCATCTCCGCCGTCTCCAGATTTTATTGTAATTTCAGCCGTATCAATCATGCGACAAGTATACAGGATATGTATGAATCTTTTTGATACAATATCAACATGCCGAAAAACTTTGATAGCAAATTAATAGAAAGCAAATGGAGGAAAACTTGGAAAGATAAAAAAACTTATGAGATTGATATCCAAAATGCAAAAAATCCATTTTATAACTTATGGATGTTTCCATATCCTTCAGGTGCACGTATGCACGTAGGCCATGCTTATGCATCAACTGGATCTGATATTGTTGGCCGTTTTCAAAGAATGCATGGTAAAGATGTTTTGCAACCAATGGGTTTTGATGCATTCGGAATTCATGGCGAAAATTACGCGATAAAAGTAGGGGAGCATCCATGGACTTTAATGGAGGATCTCTGTAACAGGTTTAGAGACGAACAATTCGATGCAATAGGGCATGGGTATGATTGGAGCAAAGAAGTCCGTACGTACTGGCCAGACTACTACAAATGGACACAATGGATTTTCGTTCAACTTTTTAAACATGGTTTAGCAGAACGCAAAAAAGCAAACGTAAACTGGTGCCCTGGATGTAAAACTGTATTGGCTGATGAGCAGGTAATCGCAGGCAAATGTGAGCGTTGTCATTCAGATGTACAGCAAAGAGACTTAGAGCAATGGTTTTTTAAGATCACAAAATTTGCAGATAAGCTTTTGGAAAATCTTGATCATATCGATTGGAGCAAAAAAGTAGTTGAGGCTCAAAGAAATTGGATAGGAAAAAGTGAAGGTGCTGAAGTTACATTTAAAATTGATCAAAGCGACAAAGAGGTCAAAGTTTTCACCACACGGATAGATACGATTTTTAGTGCTGCGTTTTTAGTTTTGGCACCAGAGCATCCTTTGGTTGAAGAATTAACATCAGTTGAAAATAAGAAAGCGGTTGAGGAATATGTTGATGAGTCAAAAAAGAAACCAGATATAGAACGAACTTCAGGTGAAAAGGACAAAACAGGAGTTTTTACAGGTAGCTATGCTATTAATCCTGCTAATAATGAAAAAATCCCTATTTGGATTGCAGACTTTGTTTTGAGTTCTTATGGAACAGGGGCGGTTTTTGGAGATGCTCACGACGAGAGAGATTTCATTTTTGCAAAAAAATATAAAATCCTCTTAAAAATAGGAATCATTCCAGATATAAAGGATGTCTTTGAGATAGATTTAATTAAAAATCAAGAAAAGTGTTTTTCAGGATATGGAGTTCTTATAAACTCTTATCAGTTTAATGGACAAAGGTCGGAAGAGGCAAAGTCAAACATCACAAAATGGTTGATGAAGTCTGGAAGTGCTAATTTTGTAGTCAAGTTTAAACTCCGCGACTGGCTTATTTCTAGGCAACGCTATTGGAGTGCTCCGATTCCTATGATTCATTGTGAGGCGTGTGGGTGGGTCGCAGTTCCCGAAGATCAGCTTCCAGTTGAGCTTCCTTATGTTGAAGATTGGAAGCCAATTGGTGATGGTCGTGGGCCTTTGGCTAATATTCCAGAATTTGTAAATACAAAATGTCCGACTTGCGGTGGTGATGCTGAAAGGGAAACCGATACTATTGATAATTTTTTAGATAGCGCATGGTATTTTTTTAGATATCCTTTTGTAAATAGAAAAGACGTTGCCTTTCCAGGAACTGGAATTACAGGAGCAGATGATTCTTTGCCAAATTCTGAAGCCTTCAAAAAATGGTTGCCTGTAAATTTATATATTGGCGGGCCAGAGCATTCGGTTTTACATTTGATGTACACCAGATTTTTGACAATGGCTTTTAAGGAAATGGGATTTATTGATTTTGATGAGCCTTTTGTGAAGTTTTTTGCACATGGACATATTACAAAAGATGGCAAAAAGATGAGCAAATCGTTAGGAAATATTGTAAACCCTGATGAATATATTGACTCTATGGGAGCCGACGCATTTAGAATGTATTTGATGTTTATAGGGCCATTTGATCATGGTGGCGATTTTTCGGACAATGGAGTTTTGGGGATAGAAAGATTTTTGCAAAGATCAGTTGATTTTTTTGTGAACGCCGAAAAATCGCAGGCAGATAAACCCACTAAAAATGCATTAAAAGCTCTTCATAAAACAATAAAAGGCGTTACGGAAGATTTAAATGATTTCAAATTTAATACATCACTAGCTAAAATGATGGAGCTTATAAACGTCTTGGTAAAGCAAGAAGAGAAACTTTCAAAAGTGGATTCATTGAAGTTTTTGAAATTACTAGCTCCATTTGGACCTTTCATTTCGGAAGAAATTTACCAAACCATCTTTTTAGGTAATGGGAAATTTAATGAAAATTCATCAATTGTTTCGGATAATTTCACTACGATTCATATACAATCCTGGCCAGAGCATGATGAAAATTTAATTAAAGAGGACTTAATAGATGTTGCAGTACAGGTTAACGGAAAAGTAAAAGGAATCTTGTCAGCAATTTCTGTTGATATGCCTGAATCAGAAATAATCGAAATGTCTAAAAATTTGGTGGCAAAAGTTATATCTGATAAAGAGGTTAAAAAAGCTATATATATAAAAGGAAGACTTGTAAGTATAGCTATATAATCGTTTTCATAATGCTTCACATTAAATATGCGAAGCGAAATTGTAGCACCTATAGTTTTTCTAATGATATTGACGCTTTCGACTGTTTTACGGTTATATTTTTATTACCAAAATAGTAAGCAATATTTCCAATATGAGCATATAGAAGGCTATATACTTTCTCATCCATTTAATAAAGATGGATTTCAAAATTTCCAAGTCAAAAGTATAAATATAAAGACTGGGGTTTTTCCAAAATATAGGCTAGGTGATTATGTAGTAATCATCGCTAAAAATAACGGTTCAACAAATTCAGTTTATTATCCAAAAATTGAAGTTCAAGAAAATCGTAATCTTTTAATATTAAATAAAATTTCCATTTATAGAGAAAATCTTATTTTTAAGGCAAAAAGGAATTTGCCAGAGCCATATGCTGGATTAATATTAGGTATGACAATGGGTTATAGAGATGATTTTCCGCATGATTTTTTGGATTTGCTAAAGCGTACTGGTACGATACATATAATCGTTGTTTCAGGTTATAACGTTGCAATTGTAATATTGTTTATTTCATTTGTTTTTACATTTTTTGGAAGAAAGATTAATTTACTTTTTGTTATTATTTCGGTATTGGCTTTTGCCTGTTTGGCTGGCTTAGATCCACCTGTAGTTCGGGCTTCGATAATGGGTTTAATAGCTGTAATTGGGACCTTCTCGGGCAACAGCCGTATGTCTTTATATGTTTTGTATATTACGCTTTTGATTATGCTCCTCATAAATCCGTCTTATTTATTCGATATTGGCTTTCAGCTATCAGGAGTTGCTACTGGAACTGTTATTTTGGCATCAATGATAACAACAGAAGTGACATTTAGTTCTGTCGTATTCGTAAATTCGTTTGTTAATTTAGCACTAATCCCGCCAATTTCGTACTATTTCGGAACAATAAGTCTTATAAGTTTAGTTTCAAATTTGATGATTCTTTGGATTGTTCCTTTTGTTACCTTTGGGGGTTTTGTGTTTTTCGTTTTTCCCATTTTCGTAATAAAAGTTTTTTTAGTTTTTTTGATTGATTTTTATATTGTTATTACAAAGGCGCTTGGATCTTTAGAATTTGCCTCTATTGATTATAGATTTTCTGTAGCATATATATTTACATATTATTTGGTTTTGTTTTTCATATATTTGTTTATATTTAAATGGAAGAGGTATTTAAATGAGTCCAACTAAGATTACAAAAGCAATATTAGTTGTAATCATGGTTTTTTTAGCTGGAGTTTTTAATGAGTACCCAAGGTATAAGGATTATTACGATAATATGGTTCATGTTTATTTTTTTGATGTCGGGCAAGGAGATTCAATATTATTAAAAACCCCAGATCGCAAATTGATTTTGATTGATGGGGGAGGTGATGATAGCGTTATCTACCGTATTTCAGAAGTTTTGCCTTTTTGGATAAAGAAGATTGATTATGTTGTTGTGACTCATCCACACGCTGATCATATATTTGGCTTGATTTCAGTTATAAATCAATACAAGGTCGGATGTATTCAGTATGATGATTTTCTGCCACCTATATCTACAATAGAAGATGAATTTAGAGATGTTTCAAAAAAACTTAATCTAATATCAAAGTCTTGCATTAATGATGTCTTGGAGCATTATGAAGTGAATAGTGCTGAAATTACTGACAAAGGTAACCCAAATATGAGGTCGATTATTTCTATGTATACTTATAAGGACTTTGATGTTTTATTTACTGGTGATGCTGAAATTCTTGTCCAAGCTCAAATTCTGCCTTTTTTGTCAAAGGATATCGAAGTAATAAAAGTTCCACACCATGGATCAATGGATTCTTTTTATGAACCGCTTCTTACAACATTAAAACCAGAGGTTGCGGTAATTTCAGTTGGAAAGAATAATAGATATCGTTTACCGTCACAAGACACAATAGATGGATATGAAAATTCGGGTATCAAAGTATTTAGGACAGATTTAGATAGTACAGTAGAGGTTATTTCTGATGGTGATTTATGGTCTGTAGTTGAATGAAGTTATTTATTGTAAAATTACTTGTATATGAATAATGTTTTCCCTGAAATTGAGCAACTTATTGCCAAGGCTTTGGCTGATTTGAATATTGAATCTTCCGATGGTTATATTATTGAACGCCCGGCAGATTCTTCTAATGGGGATTTTGCAACAAACGTTGCTATGAAACTTTTTTTACATGCGAAGTCTTTTGCAAAAAGTCCAAAAGACTTCGCTTCCAAAATCGTTGCTTTGATTTCTGAAAATCTAAATTCAAAAAATATTGATAAAGTGCAAGTTGCGGGGCCTGGGTTTATAAATTTTTATTTATCAAAAGCCTATTTTGTGCAAAATATGTATGATGTTAGAAGCTTGAATGGTATGGCTCTTGGAAATAAGAAAATCTCTTTAGAGCATACGCAAATTAATCCAAATAAAGAGCCTCATATTGGACACCTTCGAAATGCTTGTATTGGTGATTCACTATCTAAGATTTTAAAATTCGTTGGTAATGAAGTTACGGTCCAGTATTATCAAAATGATGTTGGTCAGCAGATCGCTTCTATTGTTTTAGCTTATAAAAAACAGTACGTGCCATTTGGGAAAATTTCACTTGAAGAGTGTGAGGCAGTTTTGTCTTGGGCTTCTAAGGCTTATGTCGATATAGAAAAGCGAATTGAGACGGATTCGGAACTAAAAGCAGAAAAAGAACGAATACAGCAAAATATCGCAGATCAGAATTCAGAAGATTCCTTGATAGCAATTTCTATTACCGATGCAATCTTGAAGGCCACATTAATGCTTTTTGGTACCCTGTCAATTGAGTATGATTTGGTTGTCAAAGAAAGCGATATATTAAAAAACCAATTATGGCAGATAACCTTTGACTTATTAAAACAGAAACCGGAGTTTTATATGCCAGAAGGCGGAGAGAGGGCTGGTTGTTGGCTCGTAAAGATGCCAAAGGGTGAAGATAAAGTTATTGTCAGGTCTAGCGGGGTACCTACATATACAGGAAATGACATAGCATATCATCTATGGAAGTTTGGCGTCATAAAAGATTTTGAATATGAAGTCTTGGATTGGAAAACTCAAAAACGTCAGCTATTTTCAACAAACACTACACATGGTGAAGGATATCCGAATAAATTTAATAATGCCGATTCTATCGTTAATATTATTGATAACACACAAACCTATCCTCAAGAGAGTGTTAAGGAGGCATTGAAAGTCCTCGGTTATTCTCTGCTTGCAGAGAACTATAATCATGTTAATTATGGATTTGTGTTTCTAAAAGACGTTTTAGATGGCCATGCAGTTGTCAAAATGAGTGGCAGAAAGGGAACAGTTGTGACCATTTCCTCGTTTATTACAATGCTTAAAGAATCTATCCAAAATCAATTCGGTGATTTTAGTGCTATAGATGAAGTTGTCTTTGGGGCGGTTAAGTTTGAACTTTTAAAGTATGACACCTATCAAGATATTACTTTTGATGTATCGAGTGCATTAGACCAGAAAGGTTTTAGTGGACCATACATACAATACACCTATGCTAGAGCAAAAAGCGTTTTGTCTAAATCTGTCAAAGCACGACACCTTGCATCGGCGAAATATTTAGTCGACCTGTCTACTATTACTATTACAAATTATGAACTCGATCTTTTGAAATTAATTTCAAGAATTGAGGATGTTATTTCTAGGTCGGCAAGTGAACTAGCTCCGCACTATATTTGTAAATATTTGTTTGATTTAAGTAAATCATTTAACACATTTTACAATTCATCTAAGATTATTGGTTCTGACAGCGAAGAATTTCGCTTAGAATTAACTGTTTCGACGATGTCCGCATTAAAGACGTGCTTCGATTTGTTAGGTATAAAGGCTCCATCGTCTCTAAAATAGTAAGAATTCCTTATATTGCAATGATATCCCGCGGGTATCAGATGCTTAACCCGAGTGATAGGTGTAGGTGTCGCCCAAAAACGTTATGCTTGCAGCTTATTTGATAGTCACGTTTTGCTGTGAATTTCTATGATAATATGGGGTTATGTATAAACCGAATGCAAAAAGTTGTATCGTTTCTGGATGTTCGATCTCCTGTTTAAGCTTGCTATTGGTTATTCTTTTGATTCTGTTCTTATTATCTAAATTTGATGTTTTTGATAATGGATTTTTGTATAAAAGTACTCAAAAGTCCCATTTAATCTTAAAAGATAAGCCGATTGTTGCTACTGTAGGCTTAATTTCAGATTCGGAAAGTGATTGGGATTATCTCGAAATTGCTTTAACTGAATTGAAAAATAGAGGTGTTACTGACGTTTTCCATTTAGGCGATATTTCACATTTAGGTGTGTCTGAAGATTTACTAGCTGCTAAGGGCTATTTTGAAAAGTCGGGTTTAAAAGTGCACCCAATTCCAGGGGACCGTGATTTGTGGAAATCTAAAGGAATCGAAGCTTTTTCTGATGTTTTTGGGGTGCCATACGGTGTCGTAGATGTGTCAGGAATTAAGTTTTTGTTAATTAATAATTCAGATGAATATGAAGGAATTGATAATGAGCAGTGGAAGTATATATCAGAAAACATGTCGTCATCAAAATTTGTACTTCTTCATAATCCAATTTACTTCGGTGATAGGTCGTTGTGGAGAAAAGGCATGGGCGAATATTCAACGTTTGTTGATAATCAACGAAAGAAATTGCTTGATTTAGTAAGATCCTCAAACAGCGTATCAGCCGTATTTGGCGGTGACCAACATTTATTCAGTGAGAATAGAGACGGGGCCCGTGACATACTCTTTCACTATATAGTTGGGGCAACAAATTCCGACAGAAACCTTGAACGTCCTAATATGGCAATATTGACAGTATACGAGGATGGAGATTATTATGTACAAAAGGTTTCTTTTTAGTATTTATTTTGATTCTATAAATATATGAATCCAGATTTGGAGAAAATTAAAAAAGATCTTTCATTCGAAAGAACTGTAGTTTTGGTAAAGCCTGATGGGTTGCAGCGCGGATTAATAGGCGAGGTGATTTCTCGATTCGAAAGAAAGGGTCTTAAGCTTGTTGCATTAAAAATGATGCAAGTTGATGATATGTTGCTTGAAGCTCACTATTATCACCATAAAGATAAGCCATTTTTCAAGTCACTGTCTGATTATATGAAAAGTTCACCATTAGTAGCCATTGTACTAGAGGGTTTAGAAGCAGTTGAAGCGGTTAGACTACTATGTGGAACTACAAAGGCTAGGACAGCAGAAGCTGGTAGCATAAGAGGTGATTTGGGTATGGGATATACATCAAATATTGTGCATTCTTCGAATTCCGTTGAGTCCGCAAATGAAGAAATCGTAAGATTTTTTCAACCAGAAGATCTTTTCGAATATGATAAAACAGAATATCTTAATATATACCTGCCAGAACTTTAATTGGTGCACACTTCATGTACCCCAAATTCTAAATTTTCGCGTTGCTCAAATAGAACTTGGTGCTCCCGGTAGGACTTGAACCTACGACACCGGGTTTAGGAAACCCGTGCTCTATCCCCTGAGCTACGAGAGCACGCCTGATTTAATTGATTTTACTAGTAGCAGATACAAAAGGCAATGTTGTGAATATTGTACTTATGACATACTTTATATTTTTTGTGCTGTGTCCTGTTATCCCATAGCATATCTTTTTATATTATATATCTATAAAGAGGTGTCTTTCTATATTCTAATCTGTTTTAGGAATATTAAGTTAGAATTTGTTGTGTGTTAATTGTTTTTACAATGCGCTGGGGAATCCTATAGGAAGAGCTGCGGTGTGTGTAGTGAGTAATTAATGTATTCGGCGTATCGTCTTTCTTATATTGCAATTTAGCAATTCCTTCCATAACCTATTAGATAATTTATTTATCCGCAAGTGGCGTCAATAGTATCTGTGGATTACGACATTAACCGTGCGGATCATGTTCTTTCTTGTACTTAAGAAATTTGAGAGACTATGAATGTTTATTTGCTTGGGGATATAAAAGTTGCTATATTCAAAGAAGCTTTCACTTAGATTTATAAGCCGATAGGATACATAGACTGTAACATACTATTTCATTAAATTTTGAGCCCAAACTATCACTCGCCTTGCCAAGGTGCCAACTGTCTGATTCCCTAATACAATGTTACTGAAGCCTTATATAGTATAATAATCGTAATATGTTTAAGCGTATATTCCTCAAGGTTATTGGTAATTTATTGTTTATTTTAGGCTTAGGCATAGCTTTATTTACTTATTCGCCAATTATTTATTCCGAAGTTGGGTATCGTTTTAAGACTTCTAAGGAGCCTATTTTGCAAGATTCTAGTTCTATTTCTCAAAAGCAGAAAGAAGAGGGTTTTGATTATGAAAATATTTTGCCTACCGTTCCTGTAAGTGAGGACTTCGGAGTAGTTATTGATAAAATTTCAGTTAATGCTCCTGTTGTTGCAAATGTTGAGATTACAAATGAAAGGTTGTACATGGATTCACTAAGATATGGCGTTGCACACGCCAGTGGGACTGTCCTTCCTGGTCAAAAAGGTAATATGTTCATGTTTGCACATTCTTCTCTTAATTTCTGGCAATTAGGCCCGTATGCAACCGTTTTTAATTTACTTTCAAAGCTTGAGATTGGTGATACTGTTGTTATTTACTATGAAGGGAAAGGATATGTGTATAGTGTTTTTGAGACAAGCATTGTGCATGGATGGAATACAAAACCATTTGATCAGGAATATGCGGAACCTGTAGTAACTCTTGTAACTTGTGATCCTCCTGGAACAACTCAAAATCGTAGAGTTGTGAAGGCTCGAATTGTAATGTAGAGAAGGCTTTATCTTATTGCGATTGCGTACAAGTTCGTTTTGGAATTTTCTTTTAAAGATGTGAGTACAACGATCTTGTCGCCTGAAGCTGTCGCATAGGCCTGATTTGAAGCTAGTTCGCCTGTATATATTGGTGTTTTATTTGTTCCATCTATTCTTACTAAACTTATTGTATATACATTGTTTTTATCAGCTGATTCTGCTTTTTCAAGCAATATGAGGTGGTATGAATCTGAATACCATTGGACCTTCGTATTGGCTATATCTGCTATCTCTATTGAATCGTACAATCGTTTTTCGCCTATTGGCAAAGGTGATTCAGAATTATAGATTACGATGTTTGCCTTTTTATCTGTGGTGTTTTTGTTTATAAAGTAAAACTTTTTATCATCTGGTGACCATGTGGATTTTTCTGATTCAAGTCGATCTATAATCCAGGCAGGTATTATTTGATCTTTTGAGCTTTTGATGTCTTCTATTTTGTGAGTTAAGAAATTTGATTTCCAAGCTTCGTCCCACTTTTTGAAAACTGTGTTTACATCTGTTATTGATATTGGGTTCGCTTTTGTTGATTGTAGATTTGATAGTTGATAAAGTAAGTATCCATTGGTATTCATTTGAACTAAGACTTCTTTGTCATCATAAGACCACCATATCTTTTCGCCTGAAGAGGGCGAAAAGACATCGTTGTCTGAAATTAACAGTTTTGTTGAATTTTTAAATAGATTTAATGGTGATCCAGTAAGGGGTAGTAGCCATATCCCTGGCTCGGTATGGTTTTTCGTGAGAAAAGCTATATTATTTTGATTTGATGATAGCGAAAATGCTTTTACATCTGCATTCGTTAGCGGCTCAAGTTTTGGGCTTTGCAAAACGAGGACTGCAGTTATGTCCGTTACAAGTTCTGGATATACAGTTAATGTCTTTTCCCATGATTCAAATCCTTCGTGTTCTACCTTGATTTTATAATCCCCTGGCACAAGGGAGGCTATGGTGTCGTCTGTTGCCGTAGTTAATACATCATTTACGTAGACTTTTGCACCATTTGGAATTGACCTGACGGCTATCATTCCAGTTTTATGGATTAAATTGTTATTTTTGCTTGTTGAGCCAACTCTCCAGCCTTCGCTATACAAGACTGTTGCTGAAGTAATTAATACAAGAGAGCAAATAGTGATCAAAAGAGAAGCTAGGTTTTTCATGTATAGAAATAATATCAAAGTTTTCTTGATTCGGCTATTATTTTATTGGTGGTGTAAAATAA
>Ga0209542_10006650_pt1 | contig 22410 bp, 24 predicted proteins | sample RifCSPhighO2_01_FD_184028 | JGI IMG/M metagenome (GOLD analysis project Ga0209542, IMG submission 184028) | Soil microbial communities from Rifle, Colorado - Rifle CSP2_plank highO2_0.1 (SPAdes) (version 2) | ecosystem: Environmental > Terrestrial > Deep subsurface > Rock core/Sediment ... | reverse complement strand
TCTTGGACGAACTGGGCCCGCTGGCGCGCACCCATTTCGTCCTGAGCCGCCGCGGGGGCGGTCCAAATGACCAGGGCAACCGCTCCTGCAAGCATTGCGATGACGGTTGTTGGGAAGAAAAGCAAGGGAAACGCAAAGTACCGGAAGAGAAGCATGGGGAACCCTCCTTCGTTATGTCCTGCTACGCGGGACTGGTTGATTAAGAACTGGTGGTTACTTCACTTCAGAAAAATCATTGCTGATGCTTCCGAAGGTATAGCTGGGTACACATTTCTGTACTCACCTATATCTCCACAAACCCTTACAGCGCGTACACTCCCACAAACTCCGCGGTCACAATGTAGCGGTCGCTCTTGGCCCCAAAGGAGTCGCAGGTGACCATCACAAGGTACTTACCATTGCCCGAGTCAGGCAGTTTTACCACATCCTGAGGGGTGCTTGCAAGTGCCTTGCCGAGCCGCACTCCAACGACGCGATAATGATACTCCGCCTCGGCACTATAAACACTCACGTCGTCGCCCTCTTTAAGCTCTTTAATATGATTAAATGCCTTAAAGTTTTGGTTGTGGACGACGGGGAGATAGCTGCTGTGTCCCACAATCAACACTCCTCCCTCCTGGCCGAGGAGAGCCGAGGCAGGGTAACGCACAGTGCCCGAGAGCAGCGCTTGGTCGAGCGCCTCAACGCTCGTGCTCGACGGGTTGCTCACCGGCATATCAAGCCCAATGGTGGGCGCAATTATCCGCACCGGCAGCCCCGGCAACACTTGAGGAGAAGCAGAGAGACCAGCAACGACGGGAGGCCTCGCCTCCCGGGAGGCGGTCGCACCTGAGGCATGGGTTTTTTTGGGCTCCGGCAGAGCATCTACCACTGCGAGAAACGCACAAGAGAGTGCAAAAAGCACCATAAAAGTGAGTGAGAATGCTATCGGACGCTCCAACATAACAAAACTAGTATATACTAAATATAATTTTTGTCAATATGGCACACTTGACAAATATATTGTAGGATGCTATTCTCGAAGCCACACATATGGAATACAATTTCCGCGAAAATTTTATCCGCATCGCTGCACTGCTCGGCCTTCTGGCTGTGCTCCTGCTCGGCGCGTGGGGCATCATACAGCTCGCCTTTTTTATTCCTTCTCTGTTTAACACCGCAGGCAGCACTCTTAGCAGCGCGCTTACCAGCACCTCCGCGGAGGAGCTTTCAGTGCGCGTGCCCCCAGGTACGATGACGGCAGAGCATATCTTCCCCGTTTCGTGGGCGCATACGGGCGGCAAGGGAGCATATTCATACTCCGTTTCCTACTCTTGTATCGACGGGCTTTCACTTGTTGCTCCGCTCCCTAATGGGAGCTACCAGCCGGTCGCATGCAACACGCCTTTTAATTACATCCAAGCAACAAGCTCAATGCCCCTTGTCGCGCTCGTACAGAGTGCGCAGCCGCTCACTACCACTATTTCTATAAGCGCCACCGAGCTTTCAAGCGGCGCTATAAGCAAAACCGCGAACACGCAGCTCTCGGTAGCGTCAACACAAAAACCCGCCGCCACCATCGTCGCTCCTGCAGTTCAAAAGCTCGCCGCCGCAAAGTCCGCCCCTACCCTCTACGGACAAGCCGACCTTACTGTCCGGATTGTGTACGCGGTCCCCAACTACAACACCAACCGCACAACGGTGGAGTTTGTGGTTGAGAACATCGGCACCAACGTGGCACCCTACGGCTGGAGCGTTGAGACCTCAATTCCCTTTAACGGCAGCTATCCATACAACTCGGGGCCGCAGAAAAAACTCAATCCGGGCGACAATATACGCTACACGCTCTCCTACCAAAACTCGGATGACAAAAATTACGCGTATACAAACCCCGTTTACCCCGGCGCATGCCTCAGCTACATCACCTCCGGCTGCATCGGCAGTGGCACGGGCTACGGTTACACTAACTACTCCGGCTACTCCTATACCGGCAGTGTCCACGAGCGTAAAACGCTCGTGATAACGGTTGATCCTCAAAACCAAATCTACGAAAACAACAAGAGCAACAACACCGCTTCCGCTTCGTACTAAATATCCAAGTGTGCGAGCTTGGCATTGGACTGGATAAAGCTCTTGCGGCTTGAGACGTCCTCGCCCATCAAAATATCAAAGATCCGGTCGGCATCTTGAGCGTCTTCGATGGTCACTAACTTGAGCACACGGTTGTTCGGGTTCATTGTCGTCTCCCACAACTCGTCCGGGTTCATCTCGCCGAGACCTTTGTAGCGCTGGATGCTTACTTTTTGCGTTTTACTTTTTGTGTCCGCCGCTATTTCATCCTCTGCCGAATCGTCGGAGTGTGCTGTAGCTGCCTCCGGATCAAACGCTGTGTCCTCTTCTATCTGCGCATCTTTACCGATGAAAGCGTTTTTCTCCTCGTCGGAGTATGCATAGAGGACCTCTTTCCCTTTTTTGATTTTATACAGCGGCGGTTGGGCGATAAACAAATACCCGCCCTCAACAATGGGTTTAAAGTGTCGGAAGAAGAGTGTGAGAAGGAGTGTCCGGATATGCGCACCGTCTACATCGGCATCGGTGGCGAGGATTATTTTATGATAGCGAAGTTTTGAAATATCGAAGATGTCGCCTATGGCGGTGCCAAGCCCCAAAATAAGGTCCTTGACCGACTGGCTGGCGAGCATTTTGTCGAGTCGCGCGCGCTCGACATTGAGTATCTTCCCGCGCAGGGGTAGTATTGCCTGGATGCGCCTGTCGCGCCCCTGCTTTGCCGAGCCGCCGGCGGAGTCGCCTTCCACTATAAACAACTCCGACTCCGAGGGCTCCTTGCTCTGGCAGTCGGCAAGCTTGCCGGGCAGGCCAAACCCTTCCATTGCACCCTTGCGTAGAACCGAGTCCTTGGCCGCTTTTGCGGCCTTGCGCGCTTTAAGGGCGAGCGCTACCTTACCCATAATTGCGCGGGCATCCTCCGGATGTTCCTCCAAAAAGACGCCGAGATTCTCGCTTAAGACAGTGTCCACCGCACCACGCGCCTCCACGCTCCCTAGTTTACCTTTGGTCTGCCCCTCGAACTGTATTTCGCGGAGTTTCACCGACACCACCGCCGCCAAGCCCTCGAGCACGTCCTCACCGGTAAAGTTTTCCTCGTTTTCTTTGAGTGCCCCCGATTTGCGCGCATAGGCGTTGAGCGTGCGCGTGAGCGCCCCCTTAAAACCGGTGACGTGCGTGCCGCCCTCGGTAGTGTAAATGTTGTTTGCAAACGGCAGCACCCGCGCGGCAATATCGTCGACATACTGGAGCGCTATCTCCACCCCGACGCCCTCAACTTCTTTTTCTACATAAAAAATATTTTTATGTATGGGTTTTTGATTCCGATTGGTAAAAGAGATAAGCGAGCGCAGACCTCCCTCAAAGTAGAAGCTCTGCGAAGGGCAGTCGCGGAGTTGGTCCCGGATATACAGTACCTCGCCGGGCCTCGGCATCTTCGCTTCGCTACGACGGGCATCAATGATGCTGATGCGCATCCCCTTCACCAAATAGGCCTGCTCGCGCAGGTGCGCGACTATTTTGTCGAAGTCAAAGTTGATACCGCCCGTAAAAATCTGCGGATCCGGAGAAAAGGAGATAACCGTGCCGTGGAGTTTTGAGCCACTCAGCTTTTTGACCGCCGCCTTCTTTTTTCCGAGAGCGTACTCTTGAGAAAAGGCGCCGCCGTCGCGGTGCACCTCGGCAAAAAGCCACGTAGAGAGGGCGTTGACGACGGCGGCACCAACACCGTGCAGACCGCCGGAGACTTTGTAGCCCTCGCCGCCGAACTTACCTCCCGCGTGGAGAGTCGTCATCACCGTCTCGAGCGCGGATACTTTTGTTTGCTTATGAATATCGACGGGGATGCCGCGGCCGTTGTCGGCAACACGCACAATAGCGTGGGGGAGGAGCACCACTTCGACATCATCGGCAAATCCGCCCATCGCCTCGTCGCGACTGTTGTCAAAAATTTCCCACACCAGATGGTGGAGCCCGTCGGGGCCGGTGGTACCGATGTACATTCCTGGACGGCGGCGCACCGCCTCGAGCCCTTCGAGTACGGTAATATCCGCGGCCCCATACGACGATTTTCCTTCCTTTTTTACTTTTTCTTTAGCCACAAATACAAAGAAAGGCCACAATGCCTTACCCCTCTATTCTACCAAACAATCGTGTATTTTGGAAGGGTACAAGTGGACAAAATCCCTTGCAAAACAAGGATATCATGGTATCTTCCTGTAATACGCGCTATGGAATACACTATCCCGACCGACGAGGAAAAAAAGATTATAAGCGGCCTACAGGAGCACGCCGACACCGACGCGCTCCGGATAAGGCGCTACCTCGCCATGCCCGACCTTTCGCGCACTGCCGGCAGCCCGTTGCGCGCTCTGGTGGAGCGCGCCCGCTCTGTGCCCGCGCTTAAAAACTTCGATAATATCATCATCCCCGAGATAGTGCCGGCGGACGTCTCCTTCGATCTTTTTAATTTTGCCGCCGACCATCCGGCCCGCAGCAAGTCGGACACCTACTGGGCCGACGATAAAAATATTTTGCGCACGCACGACACGGTCATGTGGTACTACTACCTTACTTTGCCCGAAGTACAGCAAAAAATTAAAGAGGGAAAGCCGCTCGGAGTCGTATGCTACGGAAAGGTCTACCGCAAAGACGAAATAGACAACCGTCATATGAACGTCTTTCATCAGTTCGGAGGGCTCTACCTGGCACCCGACAACGCCGAGCAGTTTGTACTCGACGACCTTAAAGAGGTTTTGACTGAGGTGGTGCACAGTATCTTCGGCCCGGAGGTTAAACACCGCTTTAATCCCGATACTTTCCCCTATACCGACCCCTCCTTGGAGGTGGAGGTGGAGGTGGGCGGTAGATGGATAGAGATACTCGGTAGCGGAATGCCGAAGAAAACAGTTCTAAAAAACTTCGGAGTAGAGGGCTACAACGGATGGGCGTTTGGCTTCGGACTTGAGCGGCTCGCCATTATAAGCATGGAGCTTCCCGACATACGCCTACTGTGGTCGAACGATCCACGCGTCACCAGCCAGCTCACTCTCGGCCGAACATACAAAGAGGTGAGCAAGTTCCCTCCGGTGGTGCGCGACATTTCTTTTGTAGTGGAAAAGAGCTTTGCTCCGAACAATTACTTTGACCTTATCCGGGAAACGGTGGGTGAGGACGTAGTCGAGGAAGTAAAACTGCTTGATACATACTCCGACGCGGCGAAGTTTGGCGAAGAAAAGGTGAGTTACACTTACCGTATCGTATACCGCTCGCTGGAGCGTACTCTAACAAACGACGAAGTCGATGCTCTGCACAAAAAACTGGAGCAGGAAACCGCCACGCAGTACGGAGCCACCATTCGCTGAAACGTGGTCTAAAAGGACTCAAAATGCTACAGTGAGCACATATGGATATTGGGGCATTGGGCCTGTATATGTGCCTGTTTATCGCGCTCTACTTTGAGGTGTTTTTGCTCATCTCGTTTATCGAGCATGCCCCCTCAAAAAAAGAGGATGCACTCCCCCGCCACTACCCGAGCGTGTCGATACTGGTGCCCTGCTTCAACGAGGAAAAAACTCTCGCGCACACTGTTGAGTCGCTGTTGGCGCTCCAGTATCCACAGGACAAGCTCCAGATAGTGGTGATAGACGACGGATCAAGAGACGCCACCCAAGCAATAGGGCGCGATTATGCGCACCGCTATCCGGAGAGTATACTCTTTCTTCAAAAAAAGAACGGTGGCAAGTACACCGCTCTCAATCTTGGTATAGAACACTCACACGGAGAGATTGTCGGTTGTCTTGATGCGGACTCCTTCGCCGCGAAGGATGCACTTATAGAGGCAGTAAAGCGGTTTGAGAGCGACGAGAATATTATGGCCATCACCCCCGTAATGCAAGTGTACAAGCCACGCACGGCGCTCGAACGCATGCAGAGTGTCGAGTATACCTTCGGGATCTTTTACAAAAAAATGTTCGACAATCTCTCTGCAATAAATGTGCTCCCCGGACCCTTCTCTCTGTACAAGCGCGAGGTCTTTAAACAAATAGGCCCCTTTCGCCACGCGCACAATGCCGAAGATATGGAGATCGCTTTTCGCATGCACTCTCACGGTCTGCGTATAGTCAACGCGCATACCTCCTTTGTGTATACTACCGTGCCGAACACACTCCGCACGCTCTTGCGGCAACGCATACGGTGGTCGCAGGGCTTTTTGCGCAATGCGCGCGACTACAAGCACATGTTCTTTAATCCGCGGTTCGGAAACTTTGGAATGCTGATACTCCCTTTTGCTCTCACGGGATTTTTTGCCGGAACGTATACTGCCCTCTATGCCGCGTATCATCTGCTCTCTTTGGTGTCCTCCCGCGTCACCGACACGACAGCGACCGGTATCCCTCCGCATCTGCCGGACCCGGCGGCGCTCAACTGGTTTTATATCAACACCGATATGATGCTGTTTATTGTCCTGGTAGTGTTGTGCCTCACTGTGGTTTCTATCATACTGGGAAGCCGTATTGCCCAGACGCGCCTGCCCCTGAAGTCCTTTGTGGCTTATTTTGCGCTTTTTGGGTTTATTGCTCCGTTGTGGTTGCTGCGCTCTCTCTGGGGAGCGCTGCTTGCGCGCGAGAGCGCTTGGAGGTAAGGTGCACGCATTATGCAAGGTCAAAAATATCTTCTGGCGTTTGTTATAACGGCGGCAATATTTGCAACCGCTTTTTATATTGCCGGCAGATTGGACGCGCGCCGTATAGCCGACATCCGAGTGGCGCAAGAGCAGGTCTCTGTAGACATATTGTCACTCGAGACCCAGTTTGACCTTCTGGGGTCGCTCGACTGTTTGACCTTGTCGGACAATCCGGTACTCTCCGAGGAGCTTAACTCGCTCGCCAACCGACTTTCCATCGCCGAGCAGAACCTCGGCAACGACAACGCAGAGGTCGTCCTGCTCAAAAAAAAATATTCGCTTCTTGAAATTAAAGATTATCTTTTAATGAGGGAGATTTCTCAAAAATGTACGAAGTTTAAGCCGATTTACATACTCTATTTCTACTCGAACAACGGCGACTGCCCGGACTGCAGACGTATGGGCGACGTGCTGACCTACCTACGCCAAACATATCCCGGATTGCGCGTATATTCGTTCGACTACCGCCTTGACCTCTCGGCACTGAACACGCTTATTACTCTGCGAAAAATCGATAACGAAAAAGGTCTCCCCGCCTTCGCAGTCAACAACGGCCGGCCTATATACGGTTTTAAAAATCTGCAGGAAATGGAGACGCTTATTCCTGAACTAAAAACCCTCGCCACCTCTACTACTGAGACACTATAATTCTGGAGCCGGGGGTCGGGCTTGAACCGACGACCTGCTGTTTACAAAACAGCTGCTCTACCGACTGAGCTACCCCGGCTTACTCCTCGTAAATGGCGTTTTTCTTTTTATCCGAACTCTTGAGCAAGGACTTTTTATGCTCGGCCACCTCGCGCAAAAATGCGGAGGCCTCGCCCTCACCGCGCGCTGCGGTTGTGTGTCGCAGAGCGCGTAAGGTACGTTCGAGCAGTCGCTCGGCGTGGAACACTGTCCACGCAACGCCTATGTGCATCCCCGTGCGCGCCGCCATAAAAAGCCGCACCGCGCCCGCGCGCAAAAACGCCGGTATCCGATGCTCCACAATGTGGAGCACTGTCCCCAACATCCGCCCCACTGCCGGGCGCGCTCCAAAAAGGACCGCTCGCCCGTTTACCGTCTCCCAGCGCTTGGCCACTATGAGCCCGGAGAGCCCGAGGATCGATATGAACAGCATCACACTGAAGAAGAGTGCCATAAATAGTAGTATACCTCCCTATGTGACCGAAAACGCCGCAAAGTCCGTGAGTTGTGTCCGCTCGCCGAACTTCTGTGTCGCGCCCGAAATGAGATCGGCAACCGTTTTTGACGGATCTTTGATAAATGACTGACTGAGAAGCTCTGCCGTATCCGCCGGACGCATCGCGCTGACATGCATCGCAATATCGCGCGCAAGAGCGACAAACTCCTCGTTTTTCGATACGAAATCGGTTTCGCACGAGAGATGCACCAATGCCCCTACGCTCCCTTGGTGGTGAATATAAGAGGCAACGGTGCCAGCGCCGAGAGTACGATCGGCCTTCTTTTCTGCGGCAACAGCGGCGTGGCCGGTCACTATCTGAAGCGCCTTTTGCATGTCCCCCGCCGCTTCGACAAGGGCCTTTTTACACTCCGAGACCCCGATGCCGGTCTTTTCGCGGAGCTCTTTTACCATTTCGCTCGTGATGTCCATAGTGATGATGCGACTAAACAGCGGCACTAACAGGAGCCGCAACGGGCGGGAGAGCACCTTCGTACGTTTTGGCGAGCTCTTCAAGCACGAGAGTGAGCGTCCCGCGCGAGGCGTCGTTTCCCGGTATCGGGTAGGCAATCTGCTTGCGATCGCAGTCAGAATTGAGAAGCGCTATCACCGGAATTTTTAGTTGCTGCGCCTCAGCGACAGCGGTCATCTCGCGCTTTGGGTCAGCAACAAAAAGAGCGTCGGGGAGTTTAGTCATACCACGCAGACCCCCGAACATAAGGTTAAGATCCCTTATTTCTCTGTCGATGAGAAGGCGTTCAAGCTTGGTAAATTGGGAGAGTTCACCCTTTTCGCGCATCGAGGAGAGCTCCTCAAGACGGCCGAGGCGCTTTTTAATTTCGCTCCAGTTGGTGAGCGACCCGCCTATCCAACGGCCGGCACAATAGGGCTGTCCGAGGCGCTCCGCACTGCGGACTATCTGTTCGCGGGCCTCGGCCTTGCCTCCGACAAAGAGTATCGTTTTGCGCTCCGCGGCAAGCGACTTAACAAAGTCACGCGCCTGCTCGAGCAGTCCGGCGGTCTGCTCAAGATCAAAGAGCTCTATTCCACCCTTGACCCCGAAGATGTAGGGGGAGGTCGATGGATGACGGCGCGACGGAGCATACCCGAAGTGGGCTCCGGCTGCAAAAAGCTTGTCGATTATAGGATTAGTGTCAGCCATACCAAAAAAGGCCGAAGCCCTTTTATAGTGAGGAGCGTATCATGGTAGCACGCTCGAAGCAAGCCCTACTCTGTCTAGTATCAAGGTCTTGTCTACCCCTTGTGCCAGGGTCGAATACTGGTCCTGTATTATCAGCGGGGTTAGCGTAAAGCGCGTCTCCTCCTCATAAAAATCGGCCCGAAGCGCAATACTATGGGTCGTCTCCCAGGAAAAGTTTTGATCAAACATAAAGTTCCCTAAAGAGTAAAATATGGCACGCCCACGGTAAACTTCGGCCTCCTGCACGACGTGTGGATGGGCACCGACTACTAAGTCGGCACCGGCATCTACAAAGGCATGCGCCTCCTCCCGCTGCTTTAGGGTAGAATGCAGAGAATACTCCTCCCCCCAGTGAGCAAACACCACGATTTTGAAGCAACGGGGGCGCAACTCGGCTAACCGGGTGGTAATGGGCGCCGTGTCCGGAGAAAATAGCGCATGGTAGCCGATAAAACAGAGCGCGCGCCCCTTCCGCTCTACTACAGCCGACACGTAGTCCGCATTATTGTGAGGATGACCAAACGACTGCACGCCCCACGCCTCAAGATAAGCGCCCGTCTGTGCGTATCCCGCTGCACCGAAGTCGAGCGCATGGTTGTTGGCGAGTGAAAGCACATCAAACCCCAGCGCCAAAAGTGCTTGTTGCGCCACTGCGGGGTCGAAAGTAAAGCGAAATATGGTATGGTCGCGCCGCGCTATTGACTGGTTGGTGGTGACAGCGCCTTCCAAGTTTCCCACCCGCACGTCCGCCTCGGCAAAAAGCTCGCGGATACTGGTAGAAAAGAGCGCCGATACCCCGCGCTCCTCGGCAGAAAGTGCCACGGTGCGGTCGAGCATTATGTCGCCGACAAAAAGCACGCGCAGGGGCTCCTCCCCTTGTACTATCTCGGCAAAGGGCGCCAAAACAGAAGAAGGTGTTGCATACGCGGCGGCAAACGCGAGCGCCGTGAGTGTGGTGGCGACAAAAAAGCGCCTCATAGTTCTTCTTGATGTACAAGTAATGCTTCGATAATCGGCTCGATACTGCCGGCAAAAATTTTCGGCAAATTGTGCCAGTCCTCTTTAAGGCGGTGGTCGGTCACGCGGTCCTGCAATATATTGTACGTGCGGATTTTTTCCGAACGGTCGGCAGTGCCTATCTGGTCTTTGCGCGTTGCGGCGTGCTTTTTGTTCTCCTCCTCTTCTTGCTGCTTTTCGAGCTTGGCAAGCAATACCGCCATGGCCTTTTCGCGGTTGGCGTTTTGGGAACGCTCGGCCTGGCTGCGCGCGTCAAGGCCCGTGGGTGTGTGTATCACGCGGGCGGCGGTCTCTACCTTGTTGACGTTTTGCCCGCCCGCCCCGCCGGCGCGCGAAAACTCCCACTCGATGTCGGCGGGATTTATCTCAAATTTATGCTTCTTTCGGATAGGAAGTATCGCAACCGATGCGGTCGAGGTGTGCACGCGGCCCTGCTTTTCTGTCGCGGGGATGCGCTGGATGCGATGCACACCGGTCTCAAAACGAAGCCGCTCATACACCCCCAAACCCCGGAGTTCAAAAACTGCTTCTTTGTAACCACCGAGGTCGGTCTTGCTCTCGGAGAGAGTGCGCACGCTCCAGCCCATCTGTGCGGCGTAGGCGCGGTACATAGTGGCAAGCTCCTCGGCAAAAAGTGCCGCCTCCTCTCCCCCCACGCCGGCGCGGACCTCCACTACCGCCTCATTGGGGAACTCCTCGCTCCCTTCCTCGAGAGCTATAATTTTATCCATCTCGAGAATGAGCATCCTTTGCTGCTCCGCGTCGTCCTCCATCATCTCGACCGCCTTGGCGAGATAGGCGGTTTTGGGATTTTCTTTGTACTTGGAGAGATCCATCTACTTCGACTTTTTAGTCGCAGCAGCACGTCGTGCTTTAAACTTTTCTACGCGGCCGGCCGCGTCGAGTATCTTGTCGTTGCCGCTGTAGAACGGATGGCAGACGGAGCAGATTTCCACCTCCAGTTTTGCTTTGGTGGAGCCCACGGTAAACGTCCGCCCGCACGCGCAAACGACCTTCGCGTCGGAGACGTAGGCAGGGTGGATATCCGTTTTCATACGCACTAAGATAGCACGCAAAAAACTCTTCTGCAACCCCACCCGCCGGTACTAGAGAGTGTTAAGAAAATCGATGTCTTCCTGGTACTTTTCGGCAAATGCGAGTACACTGGCGGCATATCCAAGGCCGTTTTTTTGCCAATTGCCCCCGGCATAGTAGCGTGCCGCCGCCTCCCGCTCGGCGCTATAGGTTCCTTTGTCCGCGCCCAAGTCAGACAAAAAGAGCGCCGTGGCCATGATGGCATGCTTGGCCACCCATGGGTCGGGAGTTGTCACTCCTAGCACCGCGGCAAGCCGTTTTTCGTATAGTATCCACGTCGAGGCAATAAACTGCGAAGGCCCCATTGCTCCTCCATACCCGATCGACTGCGGACAAGAAACGGGCGTATTGTACGGATTGCGCCCGAGGCGGCCGGTAATATCGAGAAAGGGCTCCACGTCGCGGTCAGGTTTCATCACTTTGCTTATAGGCGTTCCGGTGTTTTTGCCCTTGCCTGCTCCCGTACCGGGGGTGGTGAGCAGACACTGCCCGACGTTGACCCCAAGGTTGGACTCCTGCCGCAGAATGGCGAGGATAAATGCAGCCCGCACACCGGTTGGTTTTGACGCCTCCTGCGCGTAAGCGAGCGCCGAGGCGAAGGGTATCCCTTCAGCATCACGCAGTTCAAAGAGGGCAGAGCGTATAGTGTCGGCGCGGCGCTGCCTGTCGGCAAGCACTTTCTGGTAGGACGACTCCTCCTGCTTGGTAATAGAAAGCAGCTTGGTCTTTTCCTGCTTGCTGGTGTCTATCTGCTTTTTTTTGACCTCAACTTCATATTTGGCATCACGCTGCTGGTTTTGCTGCACAGTGAGCGCCTGCTTCTCTTTTTCGGTCGCCTGCTTTACTCCCCGCAACTCGTCAAAGCGCGTTTGCAAGTCGCGATTGATAGCGTCTATCGCGTCGACGTTTGCAAACATTTCGGAGAGATTTTGCGACGAGAGTACAAGTGCGGTAACCGATATCTCTTCGGTCTGATATTTTTCCCGCATAAGTTTTGCCAGAGAGTCGAGCCCGCTCTGGAGCCGCTCCTCTAGTGTTGCGATGTTTTTTTGCTTTTCGTTTATCTCACCGGCGAGCCGGCCTATAGTGAGATTGCGCTGGCTTATCTCGGCCTGCGCCTTTTTAATCTGCGCGTCGAGCGCGGTAACGTCGCCTTGGAGGGTGTTCTTTTTGGCCCGCGTTTCGTCGAGCACCTTTTGCCACTCGGCTATCTCTTTTTGGAGCTGGTCGTACTCGGCTTGGAGCCGTGCCCTCTGTTCGGCCGAAAGCGCCTGCGCCTGCGCTATGGGCGTAGGAGTCAAAAAAACATGAAATCCCCCGGCTCCCAAGGCCAATCCGAATACAAGTACCCCTGTGTAGAGTCCGAATTTCATCGTTCCTATAATTGTACCAGACGAGAGAGCTCCGTCTGGCTTACGATAAAACGTACAGTTTGGCCAAGTAGCGCATCCCGCAATGCAGGAAGTGCCCGCTCTTGGTGACCCCCATACTCTACAGTCTGTCTGAAAACCAAAGTTTTCAGACTTTCCTTACTGGAACCCCGCGGCAGAGCCGCAGGGAATAGTCGAGTTCAAAAACCTGTTTCCAGTAAGTCAGACTTACTGGTCAATAGATCTAATTTATACAAGAGGGACTCTTTAGCGAACTTCTTAAATTCGATAGGGCTTTCAAAAAGTTCACCAAATATATCTGGATCACCGATCGGAGAGAGTTTCCCCGCCAAGAAATCGCCGGAACTACAAAAAGGATGTCGAAGTGTCCACTCATACGCCTGATCGAAAGAATGAATGGCTTTGGTTAACCCGCCAGGGTAAAGTTCAAAGGGGTTTTTTAACATAACGTATACCGCAAGCAGTCTAAGATATGAATCGCCGTGGAGGTCGACTGTACGCCCTTTATAAGCACCTTGAAATAAACTTCCTTTCTCCTTGTACTTTCTATTGAAATGCGTGGTCATACTGCCACAAAGTTTTTGCATAAATTTTGCGATTCCATTTTCTGTTGTTTCTTTCAAGACTAGATGAAAATGATTAGGCATGAGAGTCCACGCTAGTATCTTTACCAAAGGATCTTGCTCTGGCCACTTATCTGGCCTAAAAAACTTGTCAAAATTTTTAGTCGATTGTTCCCAAAACTCATCGTGATAGGTGTCGTTTGCATAATAAAGCAGCCGGACAAAACGTTGTTTATCGGCCGTATCACGAACTATAGGCAAACCGCGGGCGCCACGTTTTACAACATGTACGATTGATCCTACAGTATGTGGTTCAACTCTCACAGCATTATTCTACCACCAGTAAGTCTGACTTACTGGACAAAAAAACTCGGAGGAAATCCTCGGGTTTTTACTCTTTCTTTTCTTTGGCGGGAGCCGGCTCCTTGCCGCCCGCGTCGGCGCTTGCGACTTCGTCTTCATCCTTCTTGCCGCGCTCGACAGAGGTCTCAATCTGCGAGATATCCATGGGGGCTACCTCTGCAACCTCCTCTTTGGCGACCGATATCATCGCCACCACCTCATCTCTGTCTATATCAATCGTCGCCGACGGCGGGAGTGTAAGATCGGCAATTTTAATCTGGTCGTCGAGCGTCACCAATTTTGAAATGTCTATAGGAATGGAGTGCGGAAGTTCCGTCGGGTCCACCTCCATCTCCAGTTCGTGCATCACTTTAGTCAAAATACCTCCTAGCTCCTTTACGGCCGGAGATACGCCCTCAAACTCAAACGGCACGGAGACGGTAACCTTTTGCCCTTTTTCGATGGCATAAAAATCGGCATGGAGCAGCGCACCTGAAACCGGATGTAGGGAGACATCCTGAATGAGTGCCTGTTTTTTGCCGTCTAGGCCGGTCAGCGTGATGACTGTGGACTCACCCGCCTCCTTAAAGACCTTTTCAAACTGTTTATGGTCGATGGTGATGGGAGTTGCCTCCTCGGAGCGGCCGTAGACGACCGCGGGCAATATACCCTCCCCGCGGAGTGTTTTTGCCTTTTTACCCATATCCCGCTTAGTAACGGCTAATTCCATTGCCCGCACACTATACAAAAAAAGTTACTTATTTGCAAACAATGAGAGCTTCTCGGCAACATACTCCTTCATCCGCTTAACCGCAGGGGTGAGGAATTTATAAGGGGCGGTCTCGCCCGGGTTCGAGCGCAAAGAGTCGAAGAGTCCGTCGCGGTAGGCAAGCCGCAGTTCAGTATTAATATGTACAATCGCCACTCCGGCTGCGACGCAGGCCCTGATGTCCCCCGCTGTGTTGCCGGAAGCGCCGTGCAAAACGAGGGGAAGCCCTACTGCCTCCGCTATCTCTTTGACCCGCTCCGGGTGCAGCCGCGGCTCCGCCGCATTTTTGAGCATACCGTGCACATTGCCGACCGCGGGCGCAAAGCAGTCGATGCCGGTCGAGGAACAAAACTCTTTTGCGTCGGCAACAGTGGTCAAGTTTTTGAGCGTCACCCCCTCCGGTAGCGCATCGAGCTCTTTACTCGACGACCCTATATAGCCGAGTTCTCCCTCCACCAGAACATCGCGCTTTTGACTGCGGGCATAGGCGACCACCTGTTTTACCAGAAAAATATTTTCTTCCATTGGGAGCGCGGCTCCATCTACAACAATCGAGTCCACACCGTCGTCTATGGCGGCTCTGGCTTTCTCCAACCCGTAGGTGTGGTCGGCATTGAGATAGAGAGGAACCCCGCTTGCCTGATAGAGCGTCACCAACGCGCGTGCGTGACACAGGGGAAAGTACTCCCTCTCCCCTTCGGAGAGCCCAATGATTGTCGGAAGGTCCGTCTCTTTTGCCGCAAGAGCGATTGCACGCAGCTGGTTGGAGTCGGAAATATTAAAATGCCCGAGTGCCTTGCCCGCCGACCTATATTCCTCCACCACACTGCGCAGCGACTTCATAACTCCAGTATATAATGAAAAGATGGACTTCTTTGCAGTGGGCGACATAGTCGTCGACGCTTTTATCCGGCTCAAAGACGCGCGGGTGCACTGCACCTTAAGCGACGAAGAGTGCGAGATATGCATGCGCTGGGGCGACAAAATCCCTTACGAATTCCACCAAATAATCCCCGCAGTGGGCAACGCAAGCAATGCCGCTGTTGCTGCGGCTCGGCTCGGGCTCTCCTCGGCATTGCGCGGCTATGTCGGCAAGGATGCTTGGGGGGCGCAGTGTCTCGACGTACTACAAAAAGAAGGCGTCGATACCGAGTACATGGAGACGCAGGAAAACAAGCACACCAACTATCACTACGTGCTGTGGTACGAGCATCAGCGCACTATTTTGGTCAAGCATGAGGTCTTTGAGTATGCCGTCCCCCTGCTTGCAACCCCGCCTAAGTGGCTATACCTCTCCTCGCTGGGAGAAAACTCGCTCCCCTACCACCACGCGCTACTGCAATGGCTGCAAAAGTATCCCGACACCAAACTCGCCTTCCAGCCCGGCACTTATCAAATAAAATTCGGACACCATGATGCATGGGCGGACAGTCATAAAGAAGAATTTGCCACTATATACGCTCGCACCGAGATATTTTTTTGCAACAAGGAAGAGGCCGGACGGATCCTGGGGACAGAGTCCGGGCAGGACATAAAAGAGCTCCTCAAACAAATCCACGCGCTCGGACCAAAAACAGTAGTCATCACCGATGACACGCGCGGCTGCTATGCACTCGATGCTTCGGGGGCCCTGCTGCACTGCCCCCGCTACCCCGACCCGCGGGCACCCTTCGAGATAACCGGAGCAGGCGACGCACTTGCCTCAACCACCGTGGCTGCGCTCGCGCTCGGCAAGGACTTGGGCGAAGCGCTGCGCTGGGGCTCGGTCAACGCTTCGGCGGTATTGCAGGAGGTTGGTGCGCAAAAGGGCTTGCTTACTCGCGAGCAACTCGAAAAGAACCTGCAAAACCCGCCGGCGCCTTTTGTCGTCGAACCGCTGGCTTAAACTATCATCCCGATTTTTTGCGCCCTGCGGCCTTCTTGGCCGCCTCCTCTATGTGGGCCGCATCCATACCGTAATACGCTATGAGCTCTTTTGGCTCTCCCGATTGCCCGAAGCGATCTTTGATCCCCACAAACTCGATAGGAACCGGATACTCCTCGGAGAGACACTCGGCAACGGCGCCGCCAAGCCCTCCCGCCACCTGATGTTCCTCAACCACCACCACGGCGCCGGCAGCGCGCGCATGTTCGACAATGTGCTCTCGGTCGAGGGGTTTTATCGTGTGGATGTTTATCACCACCGCAGGGAGCGCATGCTCCATTTTTTTTGCGGCCTCGAGCGCTTCAGCAAGCAAAGGTCCGGTCGCAAAAATTGCCACCTCGGGAGAGTGCTCCGATTCCCATGCGACCCACGCCTTTCCTATTTCAAACGGAGTATCCGGCGTTGTTATGACCGGCGTCTTTTCGCGCGCAAAGCGCAAGTATACCGGCCCCGGATGCGCAGCTGCAGCCAAAGTCGCCTTATATGCCTCCTCACTATCGCACGGCGAGAGCACTACCATATTGGGTTGGACGCGCATAAGAGCTATATCTTCGAGGGCCTGGTGCGTTGCGCCGTCGGGGCCCACCGACACTCCGGCGTGCATGCCGGCGATTTTTACCGGTACATTATTAAGCGAGATGGTCGTGCGTATCTGCTCGTTGTTTCGCCCGGGGTTAAAAGCGGCGTAAGAACAAATAAAGGGGATTTTGCCGTAGTTGGCGAGCCCGGAGCCGATGGTAGCCAGATTTTGCTCAGCAACGCCGAGCTCTATATAGCGCCCAGGATACTTTTCTTTAAACGCCAGTACGCGCGTGCTCTCTGCGAGGTCCGCACAGCATACCACCACCCGCTTATCGCGCTCCCCGAGCTCGAGCAGCGCTCTGCCAAAGCCGTCGCGCGTCGCCTCCATTTTTATGTCGCTCATATCTTTTTATTTTTCCGTGGCTAGCAACTTGCACCAACGGTAATAATGCCGTTAGCGTTGTCTCCATAATGGTAGAAGTTGCTGCCGCAATAATATACGCCGTCCTGCAACTCGAGTGGGTTCGGAGAGTTTTCGAGCTGGAACACCATAAAATATCCCTTGCCATTGTCGCTAAAGTAGTAATACGCGCCGCCGCCGAGCGGATCCCACGTCAACGGCCTGCTCTCCAGAGGGTCGCGAGGCATACCTCCTTGTATATATTTAGAGAGGACATTAACGCCATTGTCGTATATCCAGTAGCCGTTCGCCGGATTATGCCAACTGTTGCAATAATTACCACCCGGCCATGAGTAGGGAATAAAGCTGCCGCACCCAGTCGATATAGGATAGTGGCCGGTTGCAGAGTTGTAGAGCTCGAGCGCTCCCATTATCACCTGTATGTCCTCTACGCGCCGCACATCGCGCGCCTTGCTGAGCGAGGATCGGGCGGACATGGTGACAACGCTCGCAAGGATGGCGATAATCCCGATAACCACCAAAAGCTCAATAAGAGTAAAACCTTTTTTCATATTATTGGTGTTCGCTTCGAATTTTACCCTTTAATGTGCGAAGTTCTGCAAGAAAACGCACCGCCTCCTCTTTGTTCGGCGGTTTGCCGTGCCAGTGGTAATCGAACTCAATTTCTTTTACTCCTTTGCCGGGGATAGTGTGCGCCAAAATGAGTGTCGGCTTTTCATATATTGCTTTTGCCTGCTCTATGACCGATATAAAAGCGGAAACATTGTGGCCGTCTACCTCCAGCACATGCCAGCCAAAGGCCTCATACTTTGCCCGCAGGTTCTCAAGCGGCATCACCTCCTCGGTCATCCCGTTAATCTGTATGTTGTTGCGGTCGATGACGGCAGTGAGGTTGGAGAGCTTGTTGGCGCCGCACCACATCGCCGCCTCCCACGTATTGCCTGCGTCTTGTTCGCCGTCGCTCATTAGGCAATAAACGCGAAATGCGCCCCTTGGTGGGTGGTCCATCCGTGCACCGTAGGCATAACCAGCCGCCTGTCCGAGTCCGCTCCCCAGCGGACCGGAGGTTGTCTCGACACCGGGGAGCTTTTCGCGCTCGGGATGGCCCTGGAGTCGCGAGCCAAATTTACGCAAAGTGAGGCACTCGGCAACGGGAAAGTAGCCCGCATGCGCCATCGCGGCGTAGCGCACCGGCGTTATGTGTCCGTTGGAGAGCATAAGCCGGTCGCGCTCCTCCCACGCCGGGTTATGCGGATCGTGTTTGAGGATATAAAAGTAGAACGCCGCAAAAATATCGGCCATACCCAAAGGCCCGGCGGTGTGGCCGCTGCCTGCCGCAACTAGCATTTCTACAATCGTCTCGCGAATTGCCGCGGCTTTTAGTTCAATATTTTTTATCGTCGCGTCAGTGAGCATTAGCTCTAGTATATACCTCCTCGTATGCGCGTTTCGGGTCATCTGCACCGAGTATCGCTGAGCCCACAATAAGGCGGTTCGCCCCCGCCTCGGCGAGCACCTGCTCGTGCCCCGCCGTATGGCCGTCTACTTGTATAAATAGTTGCGGATAGGCCGCGCGCAGTGCGCGGGTAAGCGAGACGGCGTGCTCGTCGAAGGGCTCCCCTTGCCTCCCCTCATTGACAATGCCCATCACCTGCACAAAGTCGTACAGACCGGCAAAGGGCTCAAGCGTGTCAAGCGTGTCGAAGACGGCGAGTCCGAGGCCTGTTGCCACCGCATACTCGCCGTCGCGCCTCGGCTGGAGCGCCTCAAGCGCCTCCCGAGCTCCGCTGTGGCCCGCGTGCACGACGATGCGCGAGCCGCCGAGCGCTACGCACTGCTCGACTATCCTTTCTGGATGATCTAAAAAAATATCAAACTCAAAGTCAAACTCCTCCCACATCGGTAGGGCCTCCTCGCTACCCAAAATATCCGCGACGATGTCTATTTGCACTAAAGCAGAAACTCCTTTGAGAACGGAGAGTCCTTCTCTCAACTCTACAATACTCCTTGGCAATACCGCAGGAATAATTTCTATCATTGGTCGAGTTTTGCTATGCGGCGCACGTGCCTCTCTTCGCCGCTAAAAGGTGTTGCAATAAAAAGCGCGGCCGCCTCTTTTGCCTGTGTCTCATCTACAAACCGCGCGCCGAGCGAGAGGATATTGGCATTGTTGTGCTCGCGCGAGATCTTGACCACCTCGAGCGCACCTCCATAATACTCCGCCGCGCGCGCGCCTTGGATTCGGTTGGCTGCCATCGCCTCACCCTCACCCGAGCCGCCTATCGCTATACCAAAGCTCCCCCCCTCTCCCACCACCCTCTGTGCCAGAGGCATCATATAGTCCGGATAATCGTCGCCGGAATTAAGCACCTCTGGTCCAAGGTCAACAACTTCGTTCCCCTGCGCGCGCAAAAACTCCGCCAAAACGCGCTTCAATTCAAACCCCGCATGATCAGACGCCATGTAAATCCTCACTTTCCTATTATATCGCACCCTTTCTGGGTCTTTTACTTTTTAAATATACTTCCCTGATGCTTTTACATGCCGCAGCAAGGTATGCGCGTACCCCATTTCGTTGTCGTACCACGCCATAACTTTGACCAGTTTTCCTCCGACAACGCGCGTGAGCGCCAAGTCGGCTATAGAGCCGTACGGCTCTCCCACAATATCCGAAGACACCAGCGGGTCGCGTGAGGTTGTAAAAATGCCCTGCCAGCGCTCACTTCGAGCCGCCGCTTCGAGCAGCTGATTAACCTCCTCAACAGTGGTCGGCCGCGCTGCAATAAAGGTGACATCCGCGAGCGATCCAGCAACCACCGGCACGCGTACCGCTATGCCGTCGAACTTATTTTTGAGTTCGGGTATCGCCTTTGCAACCGCTGTTGCGGCGCCCGTCGAGGATGGGATCATATTCTGCGCCCCCGCGCGCCCCTCGCGAAAGTCCTTCGTGTTGGGGCTGTCAACAATGCGCTGCGAGGCGGTATAGGCGTGCGTCGTATTGAGCAGCGCCAGCTCGACACCGAGTGCCTCGTGCAAAATCTGTATAACCGGCGAAGCGGCGTTGGTCGTACAGGAAGCGTTGGAACTTATAGTGCATGTGGCGAGCCGCTCCTCGTTGATCCCCACAAGCACCGTGGCTCCGAGAGGATGCTCGCCCGTGTCGTGCTCGCCGTGCGCCGGAGCGGAGATTACTACCCGGCGAGCGCCCGCGTCGAGATGCACCTTTGCCTTTTCAAAATCGGTAAAGAGTCCTGTCGACTCAACAACTATGTCCACCCCGAGGCCCTTCCAGGGGAGTTTTGCCGGGTCCTTCTCGCTCAAAAACTTTATATGCTTGGCCCCCACCACCAGCTCGCCCTGCTCGGCAGACACCTGTCCGGAAAACCGCCCGTACACGGTGTCGTACTGCAGAAGATAGGCGAGATTCTTTACATCGCCGAGGTCGTTTATAGCAACAATCTCTATTTCCGGATCATGCCAGGCGGAGCGCAAAAAACAGCGTCCTATCCTGCCAAACCCGTTTATAGCTACCCGTACCATTCTCTATATTCTAACCCATAATTTTTTTTTCATCCCCAAAGTCAGACATCGGATGTCTGACTTTGGGGTTATACTTAATCAATGGAATTTTTTCATGTGCTCAATCGCGGTGTAGATAAGCGGAATATTATTATGGATGATTTTGACCGCGCGCGTTTTGTACACGATCTGTTTATTTTTAATGACAAACGAGCTGCTATACATCCAAAATTGCCAGACCGAAAGGATGGAACAGGTAAGCGCGTTATTTTAGTACGCATCTATGCTTTTTGCCTGATGAAAAACCATTATCATCTTCTCCTATCAGAGACACAACCAGGCGGTATTTCTCTTTTTATGAAGAAGCTCAACATGGGATACGCAAAATATTTCAACGAAAAATACTCTCGCACGGGAGCCCTTTGGCAGGGCAAGTTCAAAAAGAAACTTGTTGAACGTAACGCGCATTTTATGTACTTGCCATATTATGTGCATTTAAACCCTCTCGACTACTATATGCCGGAATGGCGCAGAGGCGGAGTCAAAGACACAGCGAAAGCGCTTGCATATCTGCGTACATATCGTTGGAGCAGCCACCTAGATTATCTTGGAGAAAAAAATCTTCCTTCTATAACGGAGCGGGAGTTTTTGGCAAACATTATAGGCACTCGAAAACGCTACGAAAGTGAAATAGGTTCAATTATAACCTCACCCACTATTGCACCAGTGAGCGAATCTCTGGAGTAAAGTCAGACATCCGATGTCTGACTTTGGGTTATGGTTGGGTTGAGGTTGCGATTGGCTCCTCGGCGACCGGCTCCTGTGTGGCTGGCTCCTCCGCGACCGGAGGGGTTGAGGTCGCGGCTGGCTCTTCCTCCGGTGCGCCGTCGCCCACGATGATAGTGCGGGTGGCGGTGCCAATGTTCCCCGCCTGATCTACTGCCGTAAAGACAAGGTAGTGTGTTGCCGCGACACTTGTATCGAGCGAGAGTTGAGAGAGGTCAGTTGATGAGCCGTCGTCGAGCGCCACCGTGTAGCCGAGATTTTGGTCGATGTTATCGGCCACGCTCGCGCCCAAGTCGATATAACTCACCCCCACATCAACTGCGGCGGGGTTATTGCCGTTTAGGGTAATCACCGGCGCCTCAATGTCTTCCGCGCCAGTGGTTGTTGAGGTACTGCTCGAGCCGGCGCTTGACGCCGACGCGGTCGCCTGGCCGTTCAAAAGCTCTTGCAGTTGCGTTTTAGTGATGCAGAGGTCGTCGAGGCAGAGCGTTTGCGCTGTCACTTTGTTTGCCACTACGTTCTCCGCGTGCACCGTGGTGGCAAAGAGGTCGGCGATGCCGTTGCCGGCACTTCCAAGCCAGCCGGCAATGCGGGAAAAGAGCCCGGACATAAAGGAGGTGGCAGTAGCACTAAGCGACTGGGCACTTGAGGATGCTATCTCCCCAACGACGGCGATACCAGCTTTGTCGGTGTCGATGAGCGTAAACTCCGGCTGTACAAAGACATTTATTATTGCGCTTGAGGAGGTCGTAAAGTCGGCCACATCGAGCGCCACACCCACCGTCTGCGCCGAGGTGGTGGCGCGGGCGCCCACACCCGAAACGGTCGAGAGCATTATATAGTCGCCAATGTGGATAGAGCCGCCTTCGTTGTTGACAAAAAGTGGTACGCGGCCGCTAAGCGCCACCGGCTTGCCGTCCTGCACCTCTTTACCAAGGAGAAGGCCT
>Ga0209542_10006647_pt1 | contig 22422 bp, 20 predicted proteins | sample RifCSPhighO2_01_FD_184028 | JGI IMG/M metagenome (GOLD analysis project Ga0209542, IMG submission 184028) | Soil microbial communities from Rifle, Colorado - Rifle CSP2_plank highO2_0.1 (SPAdes) (version 2) | ecosystem: Environmental > Terrestrial > Deep subsurface > Rock core/Sediment ... | reverse complement strand
CCGCAGCACGAGCTGGCCAAGAAGCAGCAATCGGGTTTCGGTGGCATCGTGTCTTTCGAGCTGGACGGCGGCAAGGACGCGGCCTGGAAACTGATCGACAGCACGCGCGTCATTTCCATCACCGCGAATCTGGGCGACACCAAGTCCACCATCACCCATCCGGCCACGACCACGCACGGGCGCATCACGCCCGAGCAGCGTCAGGACGCCGGCATCAGCGACGGCCTGGTGCGGATCTCGGTGGGGCTGGAAGATGTGGGGGACTTGAAGCATGACCTGACACGCGGGCTTTCATGATGTGAAGCGGTAGGCGCTGAACAAAACGGCGGCACACATGTAGAATGCCGCATCATGCGCGTTGGCCTGTTCGTCACCTGTCTCGTGGACTTGATGCGGCCGAGCATCGGCTTTGCGGCCTTGCGCCTGCTGAAAAACGTGGGATGCGAGGTGGTGGTGCCGGAAAGCCAGACCTGCTGCGGACAGCCGGGTTACAACTCCGGCGATCGGAAATCCGCCAAGTCGCTGGCGCTGAAACTCCTCAGGGAATTCAAGGACTGCGATTATGTCGTCCTGCCCTCCGGCTCCTGCGCCGGCATGATAAAAGTACATTACCCAACGCTGTTCGCGAACGAACCGATTGTGCTCGAATCAATCAAGCGGCTGTCCGGGTGCACTTATGAATTGACCGATTTTCTGGTCAATGTCCTCAAGATTGAAAAAATTCCCGGCCATTATTCCGGCACGCTGACCTATCACGATTCCTGCTCGGGGCTGCGCGAACTCGGTGTGCAGGCGCAGCCGCGCGCGTTGCTGGCGAAGATGCCGGGCGTGACTCTTACCGAGATGCAAAACGCCACTACCTGCTGCGGCTTCGGCGGAACCTTCTCCGTGAAGTTTGGCGATATTTCCACGCGCATGGCGGACAAGAAATGCGCCAACATCACCCAGACCGGCGCGGGCGCCGTGGTGGCCGGCGATCTGGGCTGCCTGCTGAACATCGAGGGCCGGTTGCGCCGCAATGGTGACTTGCGAACCAAGGTGCTGCATGTGGCCGAAGTGTTGGCAGGAATGGAGGACACATGGAAGTAACCGCGATGCATTTCAAGCGCAAGGCAGCGGAGAACCTTGGCGATGAAAAACTCCAGCAGGCGCTGGAAAAGCTCCAGACGAAGTTCGTCGACGGCCGCGCGGCGGCGATCGCGGAGCTGCCGAACTTCGGGGAAGTTCGCGACGCGGCTGCGGAAATCCGCGACAAGGTCGTCCGCCATCTCGACCGTTACCTGCTGCACTTCGAGCAGGAAGCGGCCGCGCGCGGAACGGTGGTGCACTGGGCCGAGACCGGCGACGAGGTGAACCGCATCGTGGCGGACATCGCACGCCAGCACGGCCTGCATAAGGTGGTGAAATCGAAGTCCATGGTCTCGGAGGAGTGCGGCCTTAACGAGGCGCTCGAAAGCCAGGGCCTGAACGTGCTCGAGACCGATCTGGGCGAGTACATTCTGCAACTGGCGCACGAACCGCCGTCGCACATCGTGGCCCCGGTGGTGCACAAGAGCAAGGAAGATATCTCGGACCTGTTTTCGCGACATCACGCCAGCCCGCGCAAGACCGGCATTGCCGAGCTCTGTCGTGAGGCGCGCGAGGTGCTGCGTCCGGGATTCCTGTCAGCCGATCTCGGGATTTCCGGCGCGAATTTTATTATCGCCGAGACCGGTTCGGTCCTGATCGTCACCAATGAGGGCAACGGCCGGCTTGCCACCACGCTCCCGCGCGTGCACGTGGCCATCACCGGCATCGAGAAGGTGGTGCCGACGCTGGAGGATGCGACCACGCTGCTGCGGCTGCTGCCGCGTTCCGCCACCGGCCAGTCCATCACCAATTACGTTTCGGTACTTACCGGCACCAAAGAAAAGGGCGAATCGGACGGCCCGGAACACTTTCACATTATTCTGCTCGACAACGGGCGCAGCCAATTGCTCGGCACGGAATTGCAACCGATGCTGCGCTGCATCCGTTGCGGCGCCTGCATGAACCACTGCCCGGTGTATCAGAACATCGGCGGTCACGCCTACGGCTGGGTCTATCCGGGCCCGATGGGTTCGGTGCTGACGCCGGTTTTCGTCGGATTGGAGAACGCGCTCGATCTGCCCAATGCCTCAACCTTCTGCGGCGAATGCGCCGTGGTCTGCCCGGTGAAGATTCCGTTGCCGGACCTGATGCGTCACCTGCGCCACCAGCAGGTGCAACGTCATTTGCGGCCCTGGACGGAGCGCGTTGCGCTCAGATTATGGTCGTGGGTGGCACGGCATCCGGCGGTGTACGCGCTGTTCACGCGCGCGGCGGTGCGACTGCTCGGCTGGCTCGGTGGGGAGAAAAAAATGTTGCACCATCTGCCGGGCGCCTCCGGCTGGACCAAAGGGCGCGACATGCCCGCGCCGTCCGGCCGGACTTTCCGCGAGTTGTATCAGGCGAGGCGTTCCCCATGAACGCGCGCGAGAATATCCTGGCGCGGATCGGCAAGGCGCGCGGTTCCAGCATCGCCGCCGATGTCGATGGCGAAATCAGGCGGCATCAGCGTGGACCGATCCCGCCGCTGGAGGACGATCTGGTGAAGCGCTTTGGCGAGCGGGCCGTGAGTCTTGCGAGCGACGTGGCGCGGGCGCGCACGATCACCGAAGTGCCGGGTCTGGTGGCGCATTATCTTATTGAACGCCAGTTGCCGATGCAGGGTGTATGCTGGCCAGCGCTGGCGCCCTATGGCTGGAATTCCGTGGGCATCGAGTTGCAGACACGCGCCGCGCGCGGCGATGATCTGGTGGGCGTCACCGGCGCCTTCGCCGGCATTGCCGAAACCGGGACATTGATGTTGCTCTCCGGTCCCGAGACACCGGCCACGGTTAGCCTGCTGCCGGAGACGCATATCGCCATTCTGGATGCTGAACGCATCGTGGCGACCATGGAACAGGCCTGGGACCGGCTGCGCGTCGAGCGCGGCGCGCTGCCGCGCGCGGTGAATTTCGTTTCCGGCCCGTCGCGCACGGCGGATATCGAGCAGACCGTCACGCTCGGTGCGCACGGCCCCTATCGCGTATTAATTATCATCGTCGGCTGACAATCTTCAGAGAGGTGCCGCCATGACACAACCGGTTTTATCACTTTGGATCAACGGCAAGCCGCAGGCGAGCATGAGCGCGCGCACGGCGGATATTTTCAATCCGGCGAGCGGCGAGGTCATCCGGCGCGCGCCGCTGGCCAGCAGGCAGGATGTGGAAAAGGCAGTGGCGGCGGCGCGCGCGGCGTTTCCCGGCTGGCGCGAGACCACGCCGCTGCGGCGCGCCCGCATTCTCATGCGCTTTCGTGAGCTGATGCAGGCGCATCGCGAAGACCTGATTCACCTGACCACGGAAGAACACGGCAAGACGCACGAGGACGCCGCCGGTTCCCTGCAACGCGGCATTGAGGTGATCGAATTCGCCATGGGCGTGCCGCACCTGTTGAAGGGCGAGCAGGCCGAGGACGTGGGTCGCGGCGTGGACTGTCACTCATTGTTGCAGCCGGTGGGTGTGTGCGCCGGCATCACGCCGTTCAATTTTCCCGTGATGGTGCCGCTGTGGATGTTCCCGGTGGCCATCGCCTGCGGCAATACTTTTATTCTCAAGCCTTCGGAGAAGGTGCCCTCCGCCAGCCTGCGCATGGCCGAACTGCTGCGCGAGGCCGGCCTGCCGGATGGGGTGTTCAACGTGATCCCCGGCGACAAGGAGGCGGTGGATGCCTTGCTGACGCATCCGGACGTGCGCGCGATTTCCTTCGTCGGCTCGACGCCCGTGGCCAAATATATTTACGAAAGCGGGGCGCGCCACGGCAAGCGCGTCCAGGCCCTGGGTGGGGCCAAGAACCACGCGGTCGTCATGCCGGATGCCGACCTCGATTTTGCCGCGGACGCGCTCATGGGCGCGGCCTACGGTTCAGCCGGCGAGCGCTGCATGGCGATCTCGACCGTCGTGGCCGTGGGTGCGGCCGGCGATGCGCTGGTGGAGAAGCTGCGCGACAAGGCGTCGCGGCTGAAAATCGGAGCGGGGGATCAGCAAGGCATCGACATGGGACCGGTGATTACTGCCGCCCATCGCGAACGCATACGGAAGTTGATTGACAGCGGGGTCGCGGAGGGCGCGAGGCTGGTATTGGACGGACGCGGGCTCAAGGTTTCGGGCCAGGAAAAGGGTTTTTATCTCGGGCCGACCCTGTTCGACAAGGTCACAACCACCATGGAAATTTACCAAGAAGAAATTTTTGGCCCGGTACTCATCGTCCTGCGGGCCGACAATATCGATGATGCCATCGGTCTCGTGAACGGCAATCCCTACGGCAACGGCACCGCCATCTTCACGCGCTCCGGCGCGCACGCGCGCCGCTTCGCGCGCGACATCGAGGTCGGCATGGTCGGCATCAATGTGCCGATCCCGGTGCCGATGGCATTTTTCTCCTTCGGCGGCTGGAAGGCCTCGCTGTTCGGCGACCTGCACGTGCACGGCATGGAAGGCGTGTATTTCTACACCCGCAGCAAGGTGGTCACGAGCCGCTGGCCGGTGGACGAGGAGCAGGGACCATCCAATTTGTCCATGCCGACACTCGGCTAGGGAACTTTTGAATAAATCCCTAAAATGCGGGTCTCACGCGAAGACGCGAAGTTCACGACGTTTTTTCTGTTTGATTAACCAGGCGTTTTCTTCGCGTCCTTCGCGGCTTCGCGTGCAAGAAATCCATAAATCAGGACTTTCCTAGCGTCTCAAACTGCCGGACAGCGCATGCCAACGAATCATCGGGAAAATCTTCTGAAGATATTTCAATCCGCGCTCGCCGCGGTCAACGGCCGCGTTTGTGTGCGTGAACGGCTGAAGGAAAGGCCGCTTCCCGGAATGGTATATATGGTGGCGGTGGGCAAGGCCGCCTGCGCGATGGCGCAGGGCGCGCAGGATGTGATGGGCGATCATATCGTCGATGCGCTGATCATCACCAAAAAAGGTTATGCCGAATCGCTTCCCTGGCCGGTGCTGGAGGCGGGACATCCGCTGGTGGACGAGACCAGCCTGGAGGCCGGCCGACAGTTGCTGGCGTTTGTGGACCGGATTCCGCAGGATGCATCGGTGCTCGTATTGATCTCCGGCGGCGCCTCGGCGCTGGTGGAGGCATTGCCACCGCAGATCAGCCTTGACCAGTTTCAGGAAATCAACCGCTGGATACTCGGTTCGGGGCTGGACATCAACGATTACAATCGCATTCGCCGGCGCCTGTCACGCCTCAAGGGCGGCCGGCTCGCCAAACTGCTTTATCCGCGGCGTGTCCTGTGTCTCGTGGTTTCGGACGTGCCGGGCAACGATCTGCGTGCCATCGGTTCCGGTCCGCTGGTGGCCGACGAAGATATGCGCCGGCCTCTGGCTGTACGGGGTCTCCCGGATTTTATTACCGAAGTCCTGAAGCACATGCCGCCGGCGCCGGCACCCGACGACGCCTGTTTCCAGAATGTAAAACGTGAAATCGTCGCTACGCTTGATAACGCCAAGAGCGCCGCGGTGGAAGCGGCCAAGGGGTTGGGTTATCAGGCCATGCTCGAGACCGGTTTTATATCCGGCGATGCCCTGGAGGCGGGAGCCAGGCTGGCAAAAAAATTGTTACGATCGGAACCCGGCACGGTTCACGTCTGGGGCGGCGAGACCACCGTCCGGCTTCCGGGATCGCCGGGTCGCGGTGGACGCAACCAGAGTCTCGCCTTGGCCGCGGCGATGATGCTGCAAGGGCATGACGATGCGTGGTTCCTCGCCGCCGGCACCGATGGCACGGACGGTCCCACGGACGATGCCGGGGCACTGGTGGATGGCGGCACGATTACGCGCGGCGAACAGGCCGGACAAAACGCGAAACAGGCGCTCGCGCGGGCCGATGCCGGGAATTTTCTGGAAGCGAGCGGCGATCTGATCCAAACCGGACCGACCGGCACCAATGTCATGGACATCATGCTGGGATTATTGAGGCGGCATGAATCAACTTGAAACATTTTCGGTGGCCTATTTCTATCTAAGCTCTCGATCGAGGTCGTCTTGCCGCCTCAATAATCGAAAATCATTAATAATTTCGTTATTGACCCGGCATATCCCTGTCGCGATCAAGGCCGGGAAATACTTGTCGCCGGCTTCCTTCGTTCAAGAACAATCATGCCGGATCAATAACAGTGAATCGTGAGACGTGAATCGTGAGACGTAAAACGAAGTGGGCAGGACGTGCCTTGTCCATCCTGCTTTTCTTGGCGGCACTGGTTTCCTGTTCGGAACCGACGACACCGGCGGCCGTGTTGTATTTCGTCGAGCACGAGCCGGGCGCCGAACCCTACCGCACGCGCATGATCGTTACCGCGGGTTTTCTGCGCATGGACGGAGGAGCCGACGACGTGGATTTCCTGCTGTTCGACCGGGCCGACGGGACCCTTTACAACGTCACCGGCGCGGACAGGCAGATTCTGGTCATCCCACCGCGACCGATGGATGCCAAACCCCCGCCCAACCTGACACACAAGGTGGAGCGTGACAGCGCTGCGTTTCCCGCTGTCGGAGGGCACGAAGTCAGCCACTATGAGTTGCTGACGAACGGAAAGCGCTGTTATGACCTTTATGCGGCGGCGGAGCTGATGCCGGATGCGGTGGCGGCGTTGCGCCAGTACCGCGAGGTGCTGGCCGGGCAGCAGGCAAAAACCCTGCCGATGACGCCCCCGGAAATGCAGTCCGCCTGTGACCTCGCGAATAACGTGTTTCTGCCCACGCGCCATCTGGAGCATGGCTTTCCGGTCCGGCTCGTGGACATGACCGGCAAGACGATTGAACTGGTGGATTACAATACGGAATTCCGCGCCACGGCCGCGATGCTGCGCCTGCCGGCGGATTACAAGCGGTTGACGATCGAGGAATTGAGAAAGCAGTGAATAATTAACAGTGAAAAATGAAAAGTTAACAGATTCATCTTTTCACTTTTAACTTTTCACTTTTCATTGATGTTTTAAGCGGCAGACCCTCCAACGCCCAGCCGCGCGCGTCCACGCTGAGTACACTGCCTTGTTCGTACCAGTCGCCGAGCACCATGCGCCACGCGGGTCGGCCGTCGAGATCGAAAACGTGCTCCTTCGGCCGGTGCGTGTGCCCGTGGATCAGGCGCTGCACACGGTGCTCGCGCATCACGGTTTCCACCGCCTTTGGGTTTGCATCCATGATTTCCGGTTTCTTGGCGGCGGTGGAATTTTTGCTGATTTCCCGGAAGTCGCGCACGATCCGGTCGCGCTCGGCGACGGATTTGCCGAGGAATTCCTTCTGCCAGGCCGGGTTCCGCACCTGGGCGCGGAAATTCATGTACTCGATGTCATCGACGCACAGGGTGTCGCCGTGCATGAGCAGGGTGGGCATGCCGTAAAGGTCGATGCGAGAGGGGTCGGACAGGAGTCGGCAGCCGGTGGCTTTTTCAAAACCGTCCGCCATCAGGAAATCGCGATTGCCGTGCATGACGAAAACCGGCGTTCCGCTCGTCGTCAGTTCGCGCAGGCCATGGACAATAGTGCGGAATTCCTCCTGCTCGACAGCCTCGTCGCCGATCCAGTATTCGAACAGGTCGCCGAGGATGTAGAGTGCGTCAGCGGTGCGCGCGCGGCGCTGGAGAAAGTCGAGGAACAGTCCGGTGATGGCGGGGCGGGCGCCGCAGAGATGCAGGTCGGAGATGAATAGCGTAGTGGCCGGCATCTCTCTTCCTGGGTCTACTGGTTTTCGTCGATGACCTGTATTTTCTCGATGAGCACGTCGGACAGCGGTACGTCCTTGTGACCGAGCTTGGAGCCGACGGCAACGCCCTTGATCTGGTCGATGATATGCATGCCGTCAATGACCTTGCCGAACACGCAATAACCCCAGCCCGCCGGCGTGGGCGCGGTATAATTCAGGAAATCGTTGTCCCCGATGTTGATGAAAAACTGGCTGGTGGCGGAATGCGGATCGGTGGCGCGCGCCATGGCGAGCGTGCCACGGGCGTTGCGCAAACCGTTGTTCGCTTCATTCTCGATGGGAGGCCGCGTCATTTTCTGGATCATGCCAGGGCCGAAGCCACCGCCCTGGATGACGAACTTGTCGATGACCCGGTGAAACAGCGTGCCGTCGTAAAAGCCGTCCTTCGCGTAGGCGAGAAAGCTCTCCACGGTCTTCGGCGCCTTGTCCGGATTGAGCTCCAGGACGATGGTGCCGTAATTGGTTTTCATGTGAATCATCAGTGGGCGCTCTTTTGTGCTAATGGCTGAATGAGCCCGCCGCCGGCGGGCTTCTGTACTGAAGTTTACACTGAATTATTGAGGCGGCATGCATTAGCATAAAAAATTTCCGGCCGGTATTCCATGTCATGGCTTTGATCGAGCCCTGCTTGCCGCCTCAATAATTCGAATATCCATATGATTTTTCCTATCGATCCGGCACATCCGCGGCTTCAGAAAGCATGCGGGCGACGGCCGCGGATAGGTGTGTTCGGATGATCGTGCCGGACCGATAGTGGGCCTGTCGTAATGCCGGGACTTCGCCGGGAGGGCGGTTTCCGTTAACATGGCGTCCTTCACGATGACCGCGCGACCCTTCAAGACCCGTTTCGCCCCCAGCCCCACGGGCCTGCTGCATCTCGGCAATATCCGCACGGCGCTTTTCAATTTTCTGCTGGCCCGGCAGGCACAGGGAACCTTCCTGCTGCGTCTGGAAGATACCGACGCCTTGCGTGGACATGAAAAATACGCCCGCGCGCTGGAACAGGATTTGCGCTGGCTGGGCCTCGCCTGGAATGAAGGACCGGAAGCCGGCGGCCAGCACGGGCCTTATGCACAGTCCGAGCGCGGATCGATCTACAAGGAATATTTCGCCGCTCTCGAATCCAGGGGTCTGGCTTACCCTTGTTTCTGCAGCGAGCATGAACTGGCCATCGCGCGCAAAACCGCCCTGGCCGCCCATCGCCCGCCACGTTACTCCGGCAAATGCCGCGCCTTGTTGCCGCAGGAGGTGCAGGCGCGGTTCGCCCGGGCCGAGCCCGCCACCCTGCGGTTCCGGGTGGAAGAGGGGAAAACCGTTGAATTCGAGGACAAGGTGCGCGGATGGCAGGTGTTCAGCACGGATGACATCGGCGACTACGTCATCCGCCGCTCCGACGGCACGCCGGCGTTTTTCTTTTGTAACGCCATTGACGATGCCCTCATGGAAGTGACTCTGGTCGTGCGTGGCGAGGATCACTTGACCAACACCCCGCGCCAGATCCTGCTGCTCCAGGCGCTCGGCCTGCCGCTGCCGGATTATGCCCACATCGCGCTCGTGGTGGGGGCCGACGGCGCGCCGCTGTCCAAGCGCAGCGGCAGCAAAAGCGTGCAGGAATTGCGCGCCAGCGGTTTTTTGCCACTGGCGATAAACAATTATCTCGCTCGTCTTGGTCATACCTATGATGCCAATGCTTTGATGAGCCTGAATGCTCTCGCGGAAAATTTTGGGCTGTCCCGACTGGGTCGTGCGCCCGCACGTTATGACGAAACCCAGCTTATGCATTGGCAGCACGAGGCGGTATTGCATTTACCGTCCGAGTCGCTGTGGACGTGGATGGGCGAAGCGGTACACACACTGGTGCCGATGGAAAAACGGGAGGAATTTACCGCCGCTGTGCGTGCCAATATATCCTTTCCGGCGGATGCGCTACGCTGGGCGCAGATCGTGTTTACGGATCAGCTCGTCGTCAGCCATGCGGCACGGGAAGCCATGACGACGGCCGGTCAGGAATTTTTCGCGACCGCGCGCCAGGCGCTGGAAAAGCATGGCGCCGATTTCAAGGCCGTCAGCGAAACCTTGCGGCAGACGCGGGCCGTGAGCGGGAAGGCGCTGTTTCAGCCCTTGCGCGCGGCGCTCATGGGTGAGCTGGACGGGCCGGAGATGGCCAAGCTCCTGCCGCTCATCGGCGTGGAGCGTGCCCGGAAACGGCTATCAATATAAACAAACAACATTAACAGCAGGACCATGCTCCAGATTTATAACAGTCTCACCAGGAAAAAAGAGCCCTTCGCCCCCATCACGCCCGGACAGGTCCGTATGTACGTCTGCGGCATGACGGTGTACGACTACTGTCATCTTGGGCACGCGCGCGTGATGGTGGTGTTCGACATGGTGGCGCGCTATCTGCGCGCGCGCGGCTATGCCGTGACCTATATCCGCAACATCACCGACATCGACGACAAGATCATCCATCGGGCCAAAGAGAACGGCGAGGATATCGGCGCGCTCACGGAACGTTTCATCCAGACCATGAACGAAGACGCTTTAGCGCTGGGCTTAATTCCGCCGGACCAGGAGCCGCGCGCGACAGCGCACATGCCCCAGATTCGCGACATGATCGCCCGGCTGGTCGAGCGTGGTTTTGCCTATAGCGCGAAAAACAAGGACGTCTATTATCGTGTGCGCAAGTTCGAGCCCTATGGCGCGCTTTCCGGCAAGACCCTGGATGAGTTGAAAGTCGGGGCGCGCGTGGAGGTCGGCGAGGACAAGGACGACCCGCTCGATTTTGTCCTGTGGAAGGCCGCCAAGCCCGGTGAACCGCAGTGGGATTCATCCTGGGGACCGGGCCGTCCCGGCTGGCATATTGAATGCTCGGCCATGTCCACCGCCTGCCTCGGCAGTCATTTCGACATCCACGGCGGCGGCATGGACCTCAAGTTTCCGCATCATGAAAATGAAATCGCCCAGAGCGAGGCGGCCAGCGGCGGGAAATTCGTGAATACCTGGATGCACGTCGGTTTCGTGCGCCTCAACGAGGAGAAAATGTCGAAATCCCTCGGCAACTTCTTCACGGTGCGCGAGGTGCTGAAGAAATTCGATCCGGAAGTGGTGCGCTATTTTATCCTGGGCAGCCACTACCGCAGTCCGCTCGACTATTCCGACGAAAACCTGCAAGGCGCCAAAACGGCGCTGACCCGCCTGTATCTCGCGCTCAAGGATTTGCCGGCGATGTCCAGGGATGTACCAGTGTCGCGCGAGGCAGGAAGCCGTGAGCGACCGGCCGGCGAGGGGGGTGCGGCGGCCGCGTACGAGGAGAAGTTTCACGCCGCCATGAACGATGACTTCAACACGCCCGGTGCCCTGGCGGTGCTGTTTGAGCTGGCGCGCGATATCAATAAACTGCGCGAGGATGATACGGCCGCGGCCGCTCCGCTGGGCGCGGCCCTGCGCCGCCTGGGCGGGGTGCTTGGTCTGCTACAGCACGATCCCCAGGCCTTCCTGCGCGGCGGTGCTGCCGATGGCCTGAGCGACGCACAAATCGAGGCCCTGATCGTCCGGCGTTCTGAGGCGCGCCAGAACAAGAATTGGGCCGAATCGGACCGCTTGCGCGACGAACTCAAGGCTCAGGGAGTCATTCTGGAGGATACTGCCGGCCGGACCACCTGGCGGAGACAATAAAAAGCCTGGATTGCTGTATTTCCTATTGACCCTGCGGATACTTATAAGTAATTTCTTATTTTTAAACCGGCAACCGCCAAGGCCCGCGCGCCCGGTATGGGGCGTACGCGGGTTTTTATTTCCCTTGAGGTTTTTGTGGAATTAACTGGCGCAGATATTTTTGTCCGCTGCCTGGCTGACGAAGGCGTGGAATTCGTCTTCGGCTACCCCGGCGGCGCGGCGCTGCACATCTACGACGCGCTCTACCGGCAGGACAAGGTGAAGCACATCCTGGTGCGGCACGAGCAGGGCGCGGCACACGCGGCCGACGGCTACGCGCGCGCCACCGGGCGTCCCGGCGTGGTGCTCGTGACCTCCGGCCCGGGCGTGACCAACACCGTGACCGGCATCGCCACGGCGTACATGGATTCGATCCCGCTCGTGATATTCAGCGGTCAGGTGGCCACCAGTCTGATCGGCGACGACGCGTTCCAGGAAGTGGACGCCGTCGGCATCACGCGCCCGTGCGTGAAGCACAATTTTCTGGTGAAGGACGTTCGGGATCTCGCCAGCACGATCAAAAAGGCCTTCTACATCGCCAGCACCGGCCGCCCCGGTCCGGTGCTGGTGGATATTCCGAAGGATGTCACCGCGCACAAGTGCGAGTACGCGTATCCCAAGAGCGTTTCCATGCGTTCCTACATTCCGGTGAGCGAAGGCGATCCGGGACAGATCAGGAAGGCGGTGGACCTGATGCTGTCGGCCAAGCGCCCGATGATCTACACCGGCGGCGGGATTGTGCTCGGCGAGGCATCGGCGGCGCTCACGGAGCTGGTGCGCCTGCTCAATTACCCCTGCACCAACACGCTCATGGGGCTGGGCGCCTATCCTGCGACCGACCCGCTCTTCGTCGGCATGCTCGGCATGCACGGCACCTATGAAGCCAACATGGCCATGCACGAATGCGACGTGTTGATCGGTATCGGCGCGCGCTTCGACGACCGCGTGACCGGCGACCTCAACAAATTCTGCCCGCACGCGCGCATCATTCACGTGGACGTGGACCCGGCCTCGATCTCGAAGAACGTCCCGGTGGAAGTCCCGGTGGTGGGCGCGGCCGGACCGGTGATGCGCGAGATGATCAAGCTCATCAAGGCTTCAAAGCAGCAGCCCGATCAGGCTGCTCTGTCGGCCTGGTGGAAGCAGATCGACCAGTGGCGGGCGTTGAACTGTCTCGACTACGATCATGACAGCAAGCTCATCAAGCCGCAGTACGTGCTGGAGAAGCTCTACGAAATCACCCAAGGCGACGCCTATATCACCTCTGACGTGGGTCAGCACCAGATGTGGGCGGCGCAGTACTACAAGTTCGACAAGCCGCGGCGCTGGATCAACTCCGGCGGTCTCGGCACCATGGGCTTCGGCCTGCCGGCGGCCATGGGCGTGAAGATGGCATTTCCCCAGGCGACGGTGTGCTGCGTGACCGGTGAGGCCTCGATCCAGATGTGCATCCAGGAACTCTCCACCTGCAAGCAGTACGATCTGCCGATCAAGATCGTGAACCTCAACAACCGCTACATGGGCATGGTGCGCCAGTGGCAGGAGTTCTTCTACGACCGGCGCTATTCGCACTCGTACATGGACGCGCTGCCGGATTTCGTGAAACTGACCGAGGCCTACGGACACGTGGGCCTGAAGATCGAGCAGCCCGGTGACGTGGAGGGCGCGATCAAGGAGGCGCTCAAGCTGAAGGACCGCCTCGTGTTCATGGACTTCATCACCGACCAGACCGAGAACGTCTACCCCATGATCGCCGCCGGTAAAGGTCATAATGAAATGCACCTCAAGCCCTGCAAGGCGGTGGTGCCCACCGACCGGGAGCTGGCCTAGATTATGACCGGACGAACGAAGCGAAGCGTAGTAGGTAGACATTAATTTATGACCGAACGAACGAAGCGTAGCGTAGTAGGTAGACATTAATGCGGCATACGATCTCCATGCTGCTGGAGAACGAGGCGGGCGCGCTGTCGCGCGTGGCGGGCCTGTTTTCCGCGCGCGGGTACAATATCGAATCGCTCACCGTGGCCCCCACGGAGGACGCAACCCTGTCGCGCCTGACGCTCGTGACCAGCGGGTCGGAGGACGTCATCGAGCAGATCACCAAGCAGCTCAACAAGCTGGTGGACGTGGTCAAGCTGGTCGATCTCACGGAAGGGCAGCATATCGAGCGCGAAATGCTGCTGATCAAGATCAAGGCCAGCGGCGCGGCGCGCAACGAGGTCAACAGGCTGGTGCAGGAATATCAGGGCCGGATCATCGACGAAACCGACGCGACCTGCACCATCGAACTGACCGATACCAGCAGCAGGCTGGATGCCTTCGTGAAGGCCGTGAACCACGCGGACATCATCGAGGTGGTGCGCTCCGGCGTTTCCGGCATCGCCCGCGGCGAGAAAAGCCTGCGGGTTTAATATTAATTTTGAAACCGCAGATAAACGCAGATGAACGCGGATAAAAACATCTGAATTCTGGTTTTTATTTTTTAATCTGCGTTCATCTGCGTTCATCGGCGGTTACATAAATATTAGAGGTTATTAATTATGAAAGTTTTTTACGACAAAGACGCTGATCTTTCGCTCATCTGCGGCAAGAAAGTCGCCATCGTGGGCTACGGCTCCCAGGGCCATGCGCACGCGCTGAATTTCAAGGACAGCGGCGTGCGTGTGACGGTGGCGCTGCGCGAGGGTTCGAACTCGGTGCCGAAGGCGAAGAACGCCGGTCTTACCGTCAAGAACATTCCGGATGCGGTCAAGGATGCGGATCTGGTGATGATTCTCGCCCCGGACGAACAGCACAAGAAGCTCTATAAGGAGCAGATCGAGCCGAATCTCAAGAAGGGCGCGACCCTTGCCGTGGCGCACGGCTTCAGCATTCATTTCGGCTTCATCCAGCCGCGTGCTGATCTTGACGTCATCATGATCGCGCCCAAGGGCCCGGGCCATCTGGTGCGCTCGACCTTCACCCAGGGCGGCGGCGTGCCGTGCCTGATCGCCGTCAAGCAGAATGCCTCGGGCAAGGCGCGCGACGTGGCGCTGTCCTATGCCTCGGCCATCGGTGGCGGGCGCGCCGGCATTATCGAGACCACTTTCAAGGACGAGTGCGAGACCGATCTTTTCGGCGAGCAGGCGGTGCTGTGCGGGGGCGCCACGCATCTGGTGCAGGCCGGCTTCGAGACACTGGTGGAGGCGGGCTATCCGCCCGAGATGGCGTACTTCGAATGCCTGCATGAGCTGAAGCTCATCGTGGATCTCATGTACGAGGGCGGCATCGCCAACATGCGCTACTCGATTTCCAACACGGCCGAGTACGGCGACTACACTCGCGGCCCGCGCATCGTCAACGAGCAGACCAAGGCCGAGATGAAGAAGATTCTCAAGGAAATCCAGTCCGGCCAGTTCGCCAGGGAATGGATGGCCGAGAACGAAACCGGCGGCAAGCGTTTTCCGGAAATGCGCGCCCAGGCCGCCAAGCACCCGATCGAAGAGGTCGGCGGCAAACTGCGCGATATGATGCCCTGGATCAAGGCCCACCGCATCGTCGACAAGGCCAAGAACTAATAATTTTGGAACCGCTGATGAACGCAGATAAACGCGGATAAAAGCTAAAGATTCGAAAATAATAATCTGCGTTCATCTGCGTTAATCTGCGGTTTCACAAATCTTATAAATTCATGGACGACGGCAAATACCCCATCCTGGCCCGCGAGGGCCGGTGGCACATGCTGCTTGCCGCGGGCGTGGCGGCGGCCGTGCATTATCTTGCCGGCGTCGCCTGGGCCGCGCCTTTTTGGATTTTGCTTGTCTTCATCCTCCAGTTCTTCCGCGATCCTCCCAGAAGCATTCCTGACACGCCTGACGCGGTGATTTGTCCCGCGGACGGCAAGGTGATCGCGCTCGGCGAGGTCGAGGACCCCTATCTCACGCGCCCGGCCCGGCGCGTGAGTATTTTCATGAACGTTTTCAACGTCCATTCCAACCGCAGCCCGGTAGCGGGAAAAATTATGGAACGCTGGTACAGTGCGGGCAAATTCGTCAACGCGGTGCTCGACAAGGCCTCGCTCGACAATGAGCGCAATGCCTTGTGGATAAGGACCGATGACGGCCAGGACATCGTGGTGGTGCAGGTTGCCGGTCTGCTGGCACGGCGTATACTCTGTTATGTGCACCCGGGCGCACGGATCGCGCGCGGCGAACGTTATGGATTCATCCGGTTCGGGTCGCGCGTGGATGTCTACCTTCCACGAAACGCGCAATTCGAGGTCTCGCTGGGTGACAAGGTGAAGGGCGCTGCCGACGTAATCGCCCGCTTCGCGCCGCCGGCGCAGGAGAAATAATGGATCATTTTGACGAAACACCCGCCCCCGGGGAAAAGCAACGGCGCCGGGGTATTTACATCCTTCCCAGCCTGTTCACCACGGCCAGCCTTTTCGCCGGTTTCTACGCCATCGTGCAGGCGATGAACGGCAATTTCGAATATGCACCGCTCGCCATTTTCATTGCCGCCATTCTGGATGCGCTCGACGGGCGCATCGCGCGCCTGACCCACACGGAAAGCGATTTCGGCGCCGAATACGACAGCCTGGTGGACATGGTGTCCTTCGGGCTGGCGCCTGCGCTCATCATGTATGAATGGGCGCTCTCCGGCATGGGCAAGCTGGGGTGGCTGGCGGCTTTTATCTACACCGCCGGCGCCGGCCTGCGCCTGGCGCGTTTCAACACCCAGGTGGGTGTAGCGGACAAGCGCTTCTTCCGGGGCCTGCCGAGTCCGTCCGCCGCCGCGCTGGTGGTCGGCCTGGTCTGGGTGCTGCACGCCAATGGCGTGCCGGGCCGGGAGATCAGCATTGCGGCGCTGATCATGACCGTCATGGCCGGCATGTTGATGGTGAGCAATATCCGCTACCGCAGCTTCAAGGACGTGAACCTGCGCGGGCGGGTGTCCTTCATGACCATCCTGTCGCTCCCGCTGGTGCTGGTGTTGCTGTTCCAGGACCCCCCGCAGGTGCTGTTCCTGACCTTTCTCGTGTATGCGCTGTCAGGTCCCTTGGGGTTCCTGTTCCGGCGGGCACACCGCGAGGCCAAGGACCATCCCGAAAAGCACCCCCACGGCCGGGTTTAAATTTGTCCCGGATTGATTTAAGCTTTGGTTATGCAGGGCTCATCCTCCATCTCCCTCAGCACCCGACAGCACCGCCGCGTGGTGGCGCCGATTTGTGCGCTTTTCTCTCTGTCAGCCCGACTGCTGCTGCGCCGCTAGGCGCAAACCAACCCCCTTCCTGGCGAGGAATATAATACGCAACCCAGAACCTGTTTTTAGCCCGCATGATTTGAAAGAATCATGCCCGCGTTATGAATGACAGGACGAGCGAAGCAGGGCTACATTTTCGCAGAGAGAAGACCATGAACGACCAATTGATCGTATTCGATACGACGTTACGCGACGGTGAGCAGAGCCCCGGCGCCTCCATGACGCGCGAGGAAAAGGTGCGCATCGCCAAGGTGCTGGAGCGCATGCGCGTGGACATCATCGAGGCCGGATTTCCCGTGGCCAGCCCGGGCGATTTCGAGGCGGTCAGGGCCGTGGCCGAGGCGGTCACGGACAGCACCGTCTGCGGGCTGGCGCGCGCCGTGGAGAAGGATATCGACCGCGCCGCCGAGGCCATCAAGCCGGCGAAACGCGGCCGCATCCACACCTTCATCGCCACCAGCCCGATCCACATGCAGAACAAGCTGCGCATGACGGAGGAGCAGGTACTGGAGCGCGCGGTGTGGGCGGTCAAGCGCGCGCGTCAATACACGGACGATGTCGAGTTCTCGCCGGAAGACGCCGGACGTTCGGAGATCGATTTCCTTTGCCGGGTGCTCGAGGCCGTGATCAAGGCCGGGGCCGGCACGGTGAACATCCCCGACACGGTGGGCTACAACCTTCCGCACCAGTTCGGCGCGCTCATCAAGACCCTGCGCGAGAAAGTGCCTAACTCCGACAAGGCGATTTTCTCCGTACATTGTCACAATGACCTCGGACTTGCCGTGGCCAACTCGCTCTCGGCGGTTTTGAACGGCGCGCGCCAGGTGGAATGCACCATCAACGGGCTTGGCGAGCGCGCGGGCAATGCCTCGCTCGAGGAGATCGTCATGGCGGTGCGTACGCGCCGGGATATTTTCTCCTGCGACACACGGCTCGACACGACCCAGATCGTGCCGGCCTCGCGGCTGGTATCGAACATCACCGGTTTTCCGGTGCAGCCGAACAAGGCCATCGTCGGGGCGAACGCGTTCGCGCATGAATCGGGCATCCATCAGGACGGCGTCATCAAGAAGCGCGAGACTTACGAAATCATGCGTGCCGAGGACGTCGGCTGGGCGGCGAACCGCATGGTGCTCGGCAAACACTCCGGACGCAATGCCTTCAAGAGCCGTCTCAAGGAACTGCGCATTGAATTCAAGACCGAACAAGAGCTGAACTCGGCATTTGAGCGGTTCAAGGATCTGGCCGACAAGAAGCATGAAATCTTCGATGAGGACTTGCAGGCCTTGGTGACCGAGGCGGATCTGGAGCAGGAGAACGAGCACTTCCGCCTGGTGTCGCTCAAGGTCTGTTCCCAGACCGGCGAGACGCCCTTTGCCAATGTTACTTTGGCCGTTAATGGGTCGGAAAAGAAGGCCGCTGCGCCGGGCAGCGGCCCGGTGGACGCCGCATTCAAGGCCATCGACAGCGTGGTGGGCAGCCAGGCCCAGCTGCTGCTGTATTCGGTCAACAACATCACCAGCGGCACCGACTCGCAGGGCGAAGTGACGGTGCGTCTCGAGAGGGGCGGGCGCATCGTCAACGGCCATGGGGCCGATACCGACATCGTCATTGCCTCGGCCAAGGCCTATCTCAATGCCCTGAACAAGCTGATCGTGCCGGCGGCGCGCACACACCCGCAGGTGGACCAGCCGATATGACGAAGAAACAGGGCACTAAGGAAGGTCTGATTAATTATAATTATTTGACGCCAAGGCGCGAAGGCGCAAAGAAAAAGCTCGGAAAAATAACTGAAAAAATCTTTGCGTCTCTGCGTTGAAAACTAATAAATCAGAGTTTCCCTAAATGACTGTCCTGTTTTTCTCGGGGGGATTTTTGAGACTGATAAAATTCGACCACTTTTTCCGTGATCTGATTTGCGGTTTCACGCTGGTTGCGTTGATGAATACGGCGGCGTTTGCAGAGGATGGCCCCGGTCCTTCCGAAAAAGTGATTGCTGAAGCAGGGTGGAAATTCCGTGTAGCGGCGCAAAATCTTCCCCAGATAGACAATCTGGCCATGGCCGACGACGGCTCGCTTTACGCCACGCAGGAACTCCCGTTCGGGGCCGGTAAGGTGATACGGCTGGATCGTGGCAAGATCACCACGGTGGTGTCCGGACTCAGTCGGCCAGATGGTTTGTTGCTGCACGGGAAATGGCTGTTTATCGCGGAAGAAATATTCAACGGACGGTTGCTGGAATACGACCTTTCGTCCAAGAAACTGCGCACCCTCGCGGTTCTGAATCACCCTGAGGGCATTGATATGTTTCCGGACGGGGATCTCGTGGTGTCCGAGGACGTCATGGAGGGGCGCCTGCTGCGCGTACGCCGCGATGGTCAAAATCTGACAGAAGTGATTCTCGACGATTTGAAGCGCCCGGAAGGCCTGATCGTTATGCCGGATGGCGCGATCGTATTTGCCGAAACCGCGACCGGTCGCGTGTTGTCCTACCGGAACGGCGAAGTCAACGTAGTGGTGGATGATCTGGCGGACCCGGACCAGGTGGAATGGGCGCCGGACGGCGCGCTGTGGATCACCGAGGATGTCGATTCCGGTCGCCTGCTGCGATTCAAGAATGGCACGATCGAAACGGTGCTTTCCGGTCTGCGCTCGCCACAGGGAATGGCCTTCGGCACCAAGGGTGCTGTGTGGCTGGCCGAGCGCGGGCGTCAGCGAATCCTGGTTATCCATTCTCAGGACAGGCCCTAGCTTGCTCGTCTTGTATTTCACCGCCCCTGCCTTATGCTTTAGGCCATGAACACAGTGGAATTACGCCGTCGGCAATATCTCGATGCGCTGGGCATTACCCGCTGGGAGCCGCGTCATGCCCCGGTTTCGGCCACGCCGGAAATTCTGAACGCGGCGACAGAAAGCCACGGCGCTCTGTCGAAAATTCACACTGAACCGATTCTCTCCGGGAGGCCAGATGATGCAGCGGATAACTCCCGTGACTGGACGGAGCTGGAAGCGGAGGTACGCGCGTGCACAAAGTGTTCCCTGCACGCCACGCGCACCCAGACGGTTTTCGGCGTCGGTCATCGCCATGCCAAGTGGGTGTTCATCGGCGAGGCCCCGGGGGCGGACGAGGATCGCCAGGGCGAGCCGTTTGTGGGCAAGGCCGGCCAGTTGCTCAATGCGATTCTGTTTGCGCTGGGCCTCAAGCGCGAAGAGGTGTACATATGCAACGTCTTAAAATGCAGGCCTCCCGGAAACCGCGACCCCCGGCCGGAAGAAGTCGCGCAATGCGAACCGTATCTGCTGCGCCAGATCGGGTTGATCAAGCCGCGCCTGATCGTGGCGCTCGGACGGCACGCCGCGCACAGCCTGCTCAAGACCGAAGTTCCGTTGGGAAAATTGCGCGGGCAACGCTTGTCCTACCACGGCACGCCGCTGTTCGTGACGTATCATCCGGCCTACCTGCTGCGCAACCCGGCCGACAAGCGCAAGGTGTGGGATGATCTGTGCCGCGCCAGGGCCGCGATGGAGAAGATGGAAAAATCATGAGCGCCCTCGTCATCTCGAACCAGCCGCTACTGCGTCCCATGACCGGGCATGACCTGGCGGCGGTGATGGAGGTGGAAAACGCCGCCTACGAATTTCCCTGGACCCTGCCCATTTTCCGCGACTGTTTGCGCGTGGGCTGCCACTGTTACGTCTACGAATCCCCGCAGCAAGGCATCATTGGACACGGCATCATGTCGGTGGTCGTGGGTGAGTGCCATATCCTGAATATCTGTATTCATCCGGATTATCAGCGACTGGGGCTGGGCGAGGACATGGCGCTGTTCCTGCTCGATTTTGCCCGCCAGAAAAAGGCGCGCGTGGCGCTGCTGGAGGTGCGTCTGTCCAACACGGCCGCCTACCGGCTTTACACCAAGCTCGGCTTCGATGAGGTCGGTCTGCGCAAAAGCTATTACCCCGCGCGCCACGGCCGCGAGGATGCCATCATCCTGGCGCGAGACCTGACCGTCGACAAACCATTCCGGGAAATCTACTAGGGAGGTTCAGATTTATAGATTTTTTGCACGCGAAGCCGCGAAAGACGCGAAGAAAAACCCTGATGAATCGAACAGAAAAAACTTCGCGAACTTCGCGTTTTCGCGTGAGATACGCATTTCAGGTACTTTTTCAGAGGTTCCCTAGATCCCCAGGACCTCAATGGTCCAGCCCGTGCCGCCCGCCGTGGCTTCCGGGTGACGCCGGTATATCAGCTCCTCGATTTCCGCCACCCGCTGTTTGGGTATATCCACCATGAGCAGCACCTCGTGGTGCGACAGCACTCCGCGAAACTCATCGAGATGCGTATCCGGGACGCGCGTCGCGAACAGGAAACCCGCCGTCAGCGTGAGCACCATCACGGCGGATGACAGGATGGTTCCGGTCAAGGAGCCTTGAGCGACGGAAACGATCAGGCCGATCCCGCCCAGGGCAAACACCACCAGATTGCCCAGCCACAGGGCCTGTTGCAGGCGCCACACGGTATCCCGCCGTTGTCGCTCGTTGGCGGGGGGCAATTTTTCGAGCGTCGTGCCTTTGCCGGCGATCGCGTGGATGTGCCGCCGGTCCACGCCGGCCGTCTCCAGATCGGTGACAATTTTCACTGCCTGGGGTTCGTCGGGAACGATAAAATACAGTCGGCGATGAAACATGGCGCCTCCTTGTACCGGCTGTGATCGTCGTGATGCGACGTCCGCGCGCCGATTTCCACCACGGCCGCCGGTACTTGTTGCCAGAATCAGTTTTTTATAATGAGGCAGAAAAGAGGAATTTCAACAAGGCAAAAAACGTGAGAATTCAGACCGGCGCAGTAATGACGGTAATTCGTGGTTATGGCGTGTTGCCCGGTTTGCGGTATTCCATCTCCGCCCGCGGGATAAGTCCTTCGATCTGCCGGATGCGCTGGTCGTCGAGCGGGTGCGTGCTCAGGAATTCCACCTGCTTCCCGCCGCCGTGTTTGCTCTTGTATTCGGCAAAACGCTTCCAGAACACCAGTGCCTCACGTGGCTCGAATCCGGCGCGCGCCATGTACAGCACGCCAAGACGATCAGCCTCCAGCTCTTGTCCACGTGAATGCGGTAACGCCACACCGATAGTGGTGCCGATGCCATAGGCCTGCTGCATCAGCACACGACTGGCCTCGGAGCGGCCGAGTGTCGCCTGTTCCAGCAGCTGGCCACCGAGCTGAATCAGCATGGCTTCGGACATGCGCTCCGCACCGTGGCGCGCGACGGCGTGTGCTACTTCATGGCCGATCACGGTCGCGAGTCCGGCGTCGTCCTTGGTGATGGGCAGGATGCCGCTGAAGACGCCGACCTTGCCCCCGGGCAGACAAAACGCGTTGGGGGTGTCGGGCTTGTCGAACAGGACGAACTCCCAGCGCGCATTGGGCAGCGGCGCCACGGCGGCGATGCGCTGACCGACGCGCTGAAGCTGGGCATTTGCCGCCTGATCCTTGGAAATGGGCACCGATTTTTTGAGTTTTTCGAATTCCTGAAAACCGAGCTGGGCCTCCTGGGCCGGGCTGACGAGGAGCAATTGTGAACGTCCGGTCTCGGGGGCCGTGGCGCAGGCGCCAAGGAATGCACCGGCTGTCAGCGCGGCGAAG
>Ga0209542_10006646_pt1 | contig 22423 bp, 19 predicted proteins | sample RifCSPhighO2_01_FD_184028 | JGI IMG/M metagenome (GOLD analysis project Ga0209542, IMG submission 184028) | Soil microbial communities from Rifle, Colorado - Rifle CSP2_plank highO2_0.1 (SPAdes) (version 2) | ecosystem: Environmental > Terrestrial > Deep subsurface > Rock core/Sediment ... | reverse complement strand
GAAATTTGCGAATTTGCTAAATAATATTATTGAAAATCAAAATTAGCTTTCTGTTTAGATGCATTTTCCTAGGGCTACGCCAAAATGAAGTTTTAGATGAACGAAAACAGTACACGCTGTGTACTGAATTCAAAAAGGTCACGCAGTGCGTGACCAATTTAGAATCTTTCCAATAAAACTCTTAATTTTTATTTCATTTGTTCTTGACTTATTGTAAACTTTCTAATATTGGAATCTTTCTAATTACTAATTCATCGACCACTACCCACTCCCCCACTGGACAACCACTCGCGTAAGATTTATAAAGAAGTTTTTGTCAGATAACACTATGAAAACCGAAACTAAAACAATGGATGTGACAGATGTTTACAAAAATATTAAAGAAATAATAGAGACAGCAAGAATTCACACATATAGATTTGTGAACTTTACTATGGTGAAAGCTTATTGGGAAATAGGTAGAGCTATTGTTGAAGATGAGCAAAAGGGAGAAAAAAGGGCTGAATATGGTGATGCGATTCTTAAAAGTCTGTCTACTAAGCTTACTGCCGAATATGGAGCAGGTTTCACTTTAACAAATTTGAAGTATATGAGACAATTTTACTTGACCTTTCAAAAAGGTCACACACTGTGTGACCAATTGACATGGAGTCATTATCGTCTATTAATTAAGGTTGAAAATCCAGATATCTTGAACTTCTATATGTATGAAACAGCAAATAGCTATTGGAGTGTTAGGGAACTCGAACGACAAATAAACTCTCATCTATATGAAAGACTCCTAATCACTCAAACTCATACTCTAAATTATCAAATTCTACAGAATCAACAACAATCTCTTCACTTTCTCTATAACTTATAGAAACATAATCTCCTTCATAAGTTATTAAACTTTCAGGGCCAGAAATCTTAAATATATGTTTATTAAAAATTGCTCCATTCGAACGAATCACAACATAATCTCCTCTTATTCTTTCAACAGTTCCCTTAATAGCATTTAATTTTTCAATATCTAATCCTGAAACAACAATTTGATATTCGCTTTCCAACCATTTTTTATAATCTAATAAAACATCATCTAATTTTTCTTGAACAAATACTTGTCCTGTTTCAGCATGTACAAATGCAATTCTTTGTAATTTATTATTTTCTGAAGATAGTATAGGTACGACCCACGTCAACTCTCCAAAAATATTATAAAAAACTGGCTGAGCTCCATAATATCCTGCAAAGTTAGACACTGCAGAGTCTGCAGCACTAACAGCAGCTTCTTCATTATAATATCCAGACACATTTGCATAATAGATCATTTCTCCAGTTCTTGTATTAATTGTAGAATAGCCATTCAAACTTTTGTCTAACAAAGACGGAGAACTATGTCCTGTAAACCATACTAGTCCTTTATCTGTTCTAACTGCAAACACATCAATAACCCCTTTTGTCTTCGTTGGCAAATGCATATCTTTCTGCGATAATAATGTATTAAAATATCCGTGAACATAAGCACCATACCAATAATTATAATCTTCTGCAACGAATTCAGGAATTGCTCTATCAACCCATAAAGGTAATTTATCTAAAGTATAAAATTCCATATCTCCATTTTCTGGATCCACAATTACAACGCCTTCAACTTTTTCTCCAGTAAACCATATTGTAGGTTTCACAAGGGAAACAACCCATTTAGGATTATTATTTTCGTCTATCTCAAATGTAAAATCTTCTAGTCTATGATGAGAATATTTTTGATAAACATGTCTGTATAAATTTGATTGAAACAATGCACTTTGTATATATTTCATATTTTTGTTATCTATTCTTTCTGCTTTAGCATTTTCGTCTTCAGCATCAACTATTATATAACCTGGCGAAGTTTTGAATTGAAACCATTTTATGAAATTTCCAAATTCTAAAGGCGCAACCCAGTAAAGATGGTCATTTATTATTTGAATTGTCAATCTTCCTACAACTGCTTTATACCCAATTTCTCCAATTACTTTGTCCGCACTCCAATCTGCGTATTCTAATGGAACAACTCTTATGTGTGAAGGATCTATTGCACTCAATTGTTCATTACTGATTTCTGCGTTTGGTAAATTATGTAATTCTATAGTTTGAGTTAAAGGAATTAAAGGACTCAATAACCAAAATAATAAAACAAGAACAATTACAAAAATAGGAAACTTAAATGCCTTCAAACTATTTTTGTTCATTACTAAATTTGTTCTATTTTCGTATATTGTTATGAATGCATTTATTAAAAGCAAAATTGCAATAGGAACTAAAATGTCTGGGAAAATTATTGCGGGCATAGCTACATAAGCCATAACTGCAGAATAAATAACTCCGATTTTTAATCTAAATATTTGTCCCTTCCAATACCTTTTTGAATCTCCTTTAAAGAGCGAATAAAAATCTAGATTAATCGAACCTAACAAAATGATAATAAAAGCTAGGATTATGCCGTTCATTTGTGAGAATAAAAGATGGTGCTTTTTATAGGTTGTGTTTCAGTGTATCTATTTCTCAGTAGAATGTAGAATTTGATTGAATTAAAAATTTAAATTCATTCATACTTCATTTTTTGATGCTATCTTTAATGTAATCCTTAATGTAATTATTACTTGCCTTTAGGAATGATGTAATTTTAGTATTAATGAATGAGTGTTGAAATTAAGCTGATTTTAGCATTCAATTTATCAGATAGATTTTTATATTATTAAAAAATAATAATCTTTATGAACGAATTAATATCTATTTTTGAATCCGTCAGAGATATTCCTTATAAGATTCCATTAAAATGGGGAGAAAGAGATGATTGCTGCAGTGGAAAGGCAGACAGATTATTTAAAACACTAAAAGCAAAAGGTTTTGATGTTAGATATCGTGTTTGTGTTTTTTATTGGAATTCGCTTAAGTTGCCTAAAAAAATTGAACAAATTTCTCACGACAACGATTGCACTCACACATATTTAGAACTTAAATTAAATGGAATGTGGAAAATATTAGATGCGACATGGGATAGGAATCTGGCTAAAAGGTTTTATGTTAATAATTGGGATGGTAAATCAGATACTCGAATTGCAGTAAAACCAATAAAAATATTTACGCCAAACAAAAGTTTAAGAATTGTTAAGAATCAAGATAAAAAATTGATAGAGGGCGACTTGAAGATTAATGGCAATTTCTATGACGCTTTTAACGATTACCTTGCAGAAATCAGGAAAACATATAAATAGAAATAATATTTTAATTAGTATGAAACCCCTTTCCTTAATAATCATTTTCATCCTTTTACTACTCTTTATAACATCTTGTTCACCTAAAGATTCTAATTACGACATTAATGGGAATTTGATTGACACGAATACAAATATAGCGCCGGAGGACACAATGACAAATACGATAATAGTTATGGAAACAAATATGGGGACAATGAAAATCAAACTTTATGATGACAAAGCTCCTATTACAACAGGAAATTTTAAGAAATTAGTTAAAGACGGATTTTATGATAGTTTAATTTTCCACAGAATTATTTCTGATTTTATGATTCAAGGGGGAGATCCTGATGGTAAAGGAACTGGTGGTCCTGGTTATGAAATTAAAGATGAGTTTCACAAAGATTTGAGACACTCTAAAAAAGGAATTTTGTCTATGGCAAATTCTGGTCCAAATACAGGAGGAAGTCAATTCTTTATTACATTAGTCGCAACGCCTTGGTTAGACAATCATCATTCAGTCTTTGGAGAAGTTGTTGAAGGTTTAGATGTCTTAGATAAAATAGGTAAAGTCAAAACTGGTGCGAATGACAAACCTGTAAAAGACGTTGTTATGGAAAAGGTTTATATTCAATAAAATGAAAATAGAAAAGAAATGTTGGCCAAAATTTTTTCAAAAGATCTTAGATGGAGATAAAACTTTCGAGTTAAGATTGGCAGATTTTGATTGTAATGTTGGGGATACATTAGTTCTAAAAGAATGGAATCCTGAAAAAGAAGAATATACAGGAAGAGTTATAGAAAAGAAGATTACATATGTGTTAAAAACAAAAGATGTGAAATTCTTCACAAAAGAAGAAATCGATAAATATGGATTTCAGGTGTTGGGGTTTAGATGAGTTTAATAATGGATTCTAGAACTATTACTCTTTTTAACAAATTTCACAGTTAACTTTTTATATCCATTCTCCCTATCTAAAGGGATGAGAACAAAAATTGCTTTAACAGTCTTTTTTATATTGATTTTAGTGTTAGTTCCAAGCTGTTTATTTCCTCCATCTAATTATGAAGAAGATATAAAAAATATAGAAAACCAAAATGAAAATCCAACAACTGTAGAACCAACTAATCCAGAGCCAGAACCTACTCCTGAGCCAACCCCAACACCTACTCCAACTCCTACTCCAACCCCTGTTCCTACTCCAGTGCCTACTCCAACACCTACGCCAGTTGTAGATAAACCTAAATTTAATATGACTGAGAAGAATTTCGCTTACTTTTTGAACCAAGAGGAAGATTTATTATACATTTATAATTTGAACACATCAAAAATTGTTGATGAGATTGAATTAGATTCAGAACCAACACAAATTATTACTGACAATAATGGGAAATTTGCATATATTGCAATATCTGGCGATGACAAAGTAGAAATATTTGATTTGTCTGATAAAGATTTGATTGAAACTATCTCAACAGGAGACATTCCTCATTCTATTGCTTTAGACAGAAGGGAAAGAAGATTAATTGTTGCGACAAATAATGAAGTACAATTTTATGACATTAGGGATTTTGATGAAATAGAAAAAGTTAGAGAAGTAGATGTTGACTCTAAACCTAGCATGTTAGCGACGGACGATTCTGGAGATTGGGTGTATGCATCCCATCCTGACGAAAATTTTATATCTATAATTGATATGGACGATGATTCTAATATAACAGAGCCAGATAGCACTATTGAAACAGATGTTGGCGTTGAAGGTTTAGTAGTATCTTCATCTGGCAAATATTTGTATGCGATTAGTCAGGAAGAAAATTTTATCATATTTTATGAAAGAGATGATGATTGGGATAATAGTGGAGATATGGAATTAGAAAATAGAGCTCAATCAAAAAGAGGAGCTTTAGCTCCAAACGGGTTATTGTTTGTTACTAACTATGCTTTGGATTCAGTTTCAATTATAGATACTAGTAAGGATGAAATAATAGAAACAATAAAAGTTGGAGATAAACCAATAGGAATAACCTTCAATGGGAATAAAGCATGGATATCTAACTTTGGTTCCAAATTCGTAACTATAATAGATTCAGAAAACTTCTTAACTCAAAATGTGACATTGCCAGACACGGGAGTTAGTAGTATTGCGTTTGGATAGAAAATTAAGTTTTTGACAATATATAATTAAAAACTCGATATAATTCTTAACTTTATTATTCGATGCTATCTTTTATGCATTCATGTCTATTATTTGAAAATGCTTTAAATTATGTATCGAAGTTACAAAAACCTTTTGAGTTTTTGGAACTTCCAATAAGCTTGCTTATTGTAAGAATGCATTTAAGATGGAATTGAATTTTGACATTTATGTAATCCATTCTTCAAAACAAATAAACTTATTTAGAAGCATAAATTTATAAATCTAGAATAACCTATTTAAAGTATGAAAAAGAAGGCTGTTAATGATAATTATGACGCTCTAATAATTGGTGCAGGTATATCTGGCTTATATGCAGCAATAAAACTTCATGATAATTTAACAACAAAAAGAAACAAAGCAAATATAGCAATAATAACTAAAGTCCATCCTTTAAGATCTAATTCAATAATAGATTCAAATGGAATAAATGCAGTCCTAAACCCTAAAGATAATCTAAAATTCTTCCAATACGACACAATAAAAGCAGGCGACTTTTTATCCGACCAAGACAAAGTTGATGAATTAACAAAAGCATCAAAAAACATAGTTGAAGATTTAGAAAAAATGGGTTTAATATTTTATAAAAATAAAGAAAACAAAATCGATCAAAGGCCGTATGGAGGTAAAGCATTTCTGACTCAAAAAGATTATAGTGGTGCAACATTTCCAAGAATTTGTTATACAAGCGATCATACAGGAAAAGACATTCTTTATTTCTTGTACGGAGCAGCATTGAGAAGAAATATAGAAATTAAAGAATTGTTTGTTGCAGATTTAATAACAAATGAAAGTCAATGTGTTGGAGTAACAACCTATGACATAAAAACAGGAGATATAAAATCATTACATTCGTATGCAACAATTTTAGCAACAGGTGGAATTGGTGCGATGTATAAAAATACAACCAATTCTCAAATTAATACTGCTGATGGAATTATGATGGCTCATAGAGCTGGAGCAGATTTAATGGACGTAGAATTTGTTTCGTTCCATCCAACAACATTAATTAATTCTAATCTTGAAATTGATGCTGGCTTTAGGGGAGAAGGAGCTGTTTTATTGAATAGAAGAAATGAAAGATTTATGTCAAAATATTCTAAAAAAAGGATGGATGAAGCAAGCGATATAATTATAGCAAGAGCGATTCAGAATGAAATTGATCATAAACGAGGTATTGATGAAGAAAATTATGTTTACTTAGATCTTTCAACAATGCAAACAAAATTAGTAAATAATTTGGTTAAGAAAATTGTTCCAGAAAACCAAAAGTTGAAAGTACATCCATCACAAGACTTATTTTTAGGCGGTATTAAAACAGATATTAATGGAAGGACTTCATTAAAAGGCCTTTATGCAGTTGGAGAATGTGCTTGTTCTGGAGTCCATGGCGCATATTATTTAGAAGGAAATGGAATTTTAGAAGCGTTATTCGCATCACAAAAAGCTTCAGAAAATATATTAGATTTCATAAGAGATACTGATAATATAAAAGCAATGCCTGACGAAAATGATGAAAACAAATTTAGAAATTATTTTAATTCATTTATGGAAAACAATCAAGGAACTTCGTGGGGAAAAATCAAAAATCAACTAAAAAATATTATGACAGGAAATGTTGGAATTTTTAAAGACAAAAAAGACTTAGAAAAAGCTCTCAAAGAAATAAGATCATTAAAATCTAATTTCAACAAAATCGGCATAAAAGATAAATCGAAAGTATTTAACACAGAATTAATTGAAGTTTTGCAACTAAAAAATATGTTAGATCTAGCAGATTTAATGATTGTTTCATCAATTGTTAGAGATGAATCAAGAGGTTCGCATTTCAGAAAAGAACATTCTGAGAGAAGGGATATTAAATTCCTTAAACATTTGGTTATTCATCCAGACAAAAAATTAGAATTAAAAGATATAAGTTTAGGCAATATACGTCCTGAAAAAATGAGATACTAAAATGGCAATAATAAAAATTTCAAGATATAATCCAGAATCAAAAAAAGTAAGTGTTGATTCTTATGAGATTGATGTAACTGAAGATATTACAATTTTAGATGTCCTCTTAAAAATCAAGGAAGAATTAGATGGCTCTTTAACATTCGAATATGGCTGTAAATCTGGTTTAGACGGAAGTGATGGAATTAATGTTAATAAGAGACCTGTTCTTGCGTCTCAAACAAATGTAATGAAAGTAATGAATGACTATAAGTCTGATGAAATTCTAATAGGGCCTTTATCAAATTTTCCTGTTGTTAAAGATTTGATTGTGGACAAATCGAGTTTGTGGAATTCATATGCTAGCATAAAACCTTACTTAATTGAAAAAAAGCTAAAAAAGAATGAAAAACAAAATGAAATAACTAAAGATATTATTCATAAAATTTCTAAAATAAATGATTGTAATATGTGTGGTTTGTGTAATTCTTCTTGTGATGTATTAAAAGTCGATAATGAATTTATAGGACCTGCAATATTGGCTATGTCTTACAAACAGATTCTTGATCCAAGAGATGGTGAGCTAAAAACCAGAATTAAATCTTCTGTAAATAATGGATTGTGGAAATGTTCTCAATTTATGTCATGCAATGATGTATGTCCAAGAGATATTGATCCGTCATTTGCAATTTCTGATATGAGAATTATCGATGTTAAAAATAAATTTTCTTCGCATGGGCCAAAATATATAAATTCGGCAGCCAAAGAATTCAGAAATAAAGGAAGAATAAGTAATTTTGCAAACAACAAATCATCAATTAAAAATAGTCAACAAATTCCTATTATTTATGATAGTGTTGAAGAAGGCGAAAATTTGAAGAAGAAAAAACTTCCTTGTTATTATAAAGACCACGAAGATTATGCAGAGGGATACTTTAAATGAAAAAGAAACATAAATTTGCGGAAAAGAGAAAATTTGTGAAACCAAGCAAATCTAAAGAAAGTTCTAAAGTAGAATTAAATGAAGATAATGTAGGATTTGGATATGAAGATATTGTTGATAAAGAAGAAAAGAATGTTGATCACGGACTGATTTTTGAAAGGCTTATATCTAAACACGATGAAGCGAAAAAACCACAAACGCTTAAAGATGAAATTTCAGACCTTAATCAAGTTAAACTTTCAAAAGAAAATGAAAAACAACAAGGAGATGGTGAAATTTCTTTTGACAACCTTTTGAAAGATGAAGATGATCTTAAACTGAGTATAACTGATGAAGAAATAAATGAAATTACTAAAAACGATCCAAAAAGCAAATCTAAATATAGTTCGGAAATAGAATCTTCAGATTCATCTAATAATCCGGATAAAAAAACATTTAGGATTCAATTTGTAAAAGATGAGAAAAAGCCATTCATACAAAAGGTTGAAAAAGCTGAAAAAAAGGAATTTATTCAAGAATTTGCATTATTCTCTGCTTGTTCAGATTCGAAAGTTAAGGATGTTTCAATATCGGTTTGCGATAAGTTAGGAATTAGTCTTAAAGAATTTGATGATTTCTCATCGTGTTGTTCAAATTTGTTTGACAATTTAAATCCAAACTTATCTTTAGTTATTAATGCAAGAAATATGGCAATAGCTAAAGTAAATGATTTGAATATTGTTACTATAGATAACAATTGCAGACAATCTTTGTCTAAAGTAAGATATGATTTGGAAAATGAGGATCTTAGAAACAATATTAATCAAACTTTGAACAAAATCAATCTCAAATTCGATCCTAATATAAAAATAAAATCTTTTGTTGAGATTATTATGGAATATACAGATCCTTCCAAGTTTAAGTCTTTAATAAATCAAAATCTTTCTACGCTTAAAATTGCTCCTTTTTATGGTGCGAATTTCTTTGTTCCTCAAAAATATTTTAAAGGATTTCCTTATTATAAGCCAGATTTGATGGAAAAGATGATTTTATTTATTGGGGGGCAAGTTTTCGATTTTCCGGAAAAAACAAATAATTTGTTTGCTAATAATCAAAAACTGGCTTACAAAAATCAAATAAAATTAGTTGGTGAAGTTTGTAAAAATTTGGATGGGGCATCTTTAATAGTTACTCCTTGTGTTTCACAACAAAATTTGCTAGACACACTTCAGAAAAAGGCTAAAAAATATTCTAAAGTGAAACCTATTCCCGTATTACACGTTTCTCAATTAGTTGGTTTGGGTATGAGAATGGGTTATAAAGAATTGGGACTGAATAAATTAAAAATTAGTCCTAAAAAGCTATTAAAGAAGAATGGGATGTATTTTTGATTAGACAGAAAACAAAAATATATAAACCATCAAATTATTGCATCAACCATGTCATCAAGAAAACGCCTTAAATCTAGTGATTTAGATGCACCGCATTATGAAAGGAACGCTACAATTACAGAACGTGCCTTTGTTGGAATGATTGTTTCTGGTATAGAAGTTTTCAAAAAGGAATCTTATGGTGCACTAATAGGAGAAATTCACAGAAAGCACTTTCTTGTTACAGATTCTTATACATATCAAACTGCTAAAAGAGATTATGAGTCAGTTTCAGTCTTAAGGACAAGGCAACTTAGAGTTAGTCGATCTTTAGGATTATTCACTAATTCTTGTGTTATAGGCGATTTTCATTCACATCCGGCAGGACCTCATTTTTTAAGCAAATGGGACAAAAAGGATTTGTTAAAATTATGTCAAGGTCTTACAGTTCTTGTAAGTATATTTGAGTCAACCAAAGAACGAAAATGGATATTTAATGCAGATTTAAGTATTTCTGGAAGTATAAGCAGAAAATATTTTATAAAAATAAGTGCATATGAAGTTGATAGAGAAAAGAAAAAAATACATCCTATAAAAATAGTTTGTCCTTATTTGAAAAAGTTTAACGAGAACAGACTTTACAAGCATAGTGTTTGCAAGGCTTAATTATCTTGTCTAAATAGATTTGATTTTTTCAGATTAAAAATTAGCTTATTACTTAACTTTTCTTATTCATATATCAATACAATTCATTTTCAACTTTCTGATAAAATAGTTATAAAATGAAGTTTATATGTATCAAAAAATGAAGTTAGTCAAAAAGTTAATTTTTCAATCACATCTACAATTAACCTATTTTTAATCATATTAATCATCGCAAACACTTATAAATCTCTAACTTTTCTAGACACATAAATGAAACTAAAAGAATATCAAGGTAAGAGACTGTTTGAAGCATATGGAATTAGCATACCTATGGGGTTTGTTATATCTAAAAAAGCTTTGGATACAATCAATATGTCGCAAATTCACGACAGATTAGATTTTCTTAAGAATGATGTTATTCTAAAAGCACAAATTTTGGAAGATGATAGGCAAAAAGGAAATCTGATAGTAAAGTCGGATGACAAAGAATTTGCAAAGAACGCTTTAGATATATTCAAAAAAATAGGAAATAATGAAATACTTGTCGAAGAAAATATAAAAGTTAAAAACGAATTATTTTGTTCTCTTTCTATTAGTGGGGTTGACAAAGCTCCAATTCTTACAATATCTGAAAAAAATAAATCTTCGAAAAAGTTAGTATTTAATGATTTAAATAATGAAAAACTTAGAAACTTTGTGAAAGAATTTCCTGTTCCGAATGTTCTTATGTTATTTGCGTTTAGTATGTATAAATTAATGATTGAAAAAGATTGCATTTTAGTTGAAATTAATCCTCTTGCTGTTGTAAATCTTGGTGGTGTAGACAGACTTATCGCATTAAATTCAAATATTGTTGTTGATGACAATGCATTATATAGACAGGACCAATTTAGAGAACTAAAAAAATTACAAGATGAGGAAAACGAAAAATGAGCATTCTTATTGATGAAAAAACTCCTGTAATAGTTCAAGGAATTATTGGTAAAGCTGGAAAACAATATACTGAAGTAATGAAAAAGTTTGGAACAAATATTGTTGCTGGTGTATCGCCATCAGCAGACGAACAAGGAAAAAATGAAATTTTAGGAGTTGCCGTTTTTAAAACAGTTAAAGAAGCTTTAGATAGTTATAAAGATAAATCAAAAAAGAAAGTAGAGTGGAGTATTATGTTTGTGCTTGCAGAATCCGCACTAAAAGCAGCGACTGCAGCATTAAACAATAATTTAAATTTAGTTATTGCTACAAAAGGAGTTCCAGTTCATGATATAATTAAAATAATAAATTTAGCAAACGAAAAAAAGAAAATTGTTATTGGTCCAAATTGTCAAGGAATTATATGTCCAGGAAAATCTATGTTAGGAACAATTCCAAATAATATTTGTATTAGAGGAAATATAGGTGTAATTTCTAGAAATGAAAAATTGACATGCGAAATTTTGACAGAGCTCAAGAATTCAAATATTGGTGTATCGACAGCAGTAGAAATAGGTTCGGATTTAGTAATTGGCTCTGATTTTTTAGATATTCTTAATTTGTTTGAAAAAGACAATTTGTCAAAAGCAATTGTCTTGATTGGAAATGTTGATGGGGAATTTGAAGAGAGTGCTGCAGAGTATATTAAAGGGAATATTAAAAAACCAGTTATTGCTTATTTTGAAGGTTTTGATGAAAATGAAGGTCAACATAAAAACAAGGGTGTCAAATCTAAAATTGAAGCCTTCAAAAATGCGGGTGTTACAGTTGCTAAAAAACCTTCTTCTATTGTGAAGTTTTTAAAGGAGTTAAAATAATTAATTAGAATTATTTTTAATTTCGTTCTAATTCAACTCATACGATTTTGGATTCCTAAGTTCCATTCCAACTTGTCTCGAATATCCTTTACCAAGCATTTGCTCAACTTCTCCAACACCATTATCGCTTGCAATTCTATCATAAATTTTTTGTTCCTTCAATCTAGTACTATGTTCGCTTTTGTCTCCCAATCTATGAATCGCTTCGTGAACGAAAACTCTATTATATAATTCTTGATTTTTTAATATATCTTCTTGATATCTTCTATTAACAGCCAATATTTCTTTGCCTTCGTATGATATAACGGCAGCTAATACATTTTCTCCAAGATCAATTGATGCATATCCTTCATATTCAGGAATTTTTTTTAATCCAGATTTAACTGCAGCTTTCGCAAATTCCGATTCTTTGAATTTTTTGTAAACTTCAATTACTTCATCGGAATCCTTTATTTGTTGTCCATACCTTTCGCCATTTTCAAATATCATTGAGCCTTCTCCAACTTCAGTCTCAACAATGTCTTCAAGAGAACCTAAACTATTATTAAATCCGTTATTAGAATCATTTGCAAACAAATCTTTTATACGATTTTTTGGAACTTTATCATACTTATTCTGTCTATTTCCTAATTCTTCTTTAAGATATTCTTTTATGCCGTCATAAACAGATTGATATTCGTTTGTGCGATTTTTATGGGTGAAATCAAATAAATTTGGAGTTCGATTTTTGTTTGCTTTTCTTTGGCTGTAAATACTAATTCTTGTTGTTGTAAATAGTTCATATTTCTTGAACTCTTCAGGAAGTTCAGGGAGATTTAGTCTTAAATCTCTTTGTCCAGATATATCTTCATCTCTTTTGTCGTAAATTCCATCATTACTAGTTTGTGAAAAAGCATATTGTGTAATTTTTCCATATTGATTATCAGTTACTACAATTCCGTATTTAGAGTGCACTTCATTTTTAGAAGGAATTTCATTATTTTCTTCTTTATTTCCAACTTCGCCTTCTAGAACTCCGCCATATTCTATCCCTTGAACTTTTTCTTCTATGCTAGAATTTCTATCTGTAGAACTATTTTTAGATAGATTTATTATATTTTTTGGAAGCAAGCTAATTACCATTTTCTGTCTTTTTTATCCCTTGCACTTTTTGTGTGCTTTATTTTATTTTAAATAGAGATATGTTAAAGAAATATATAAAGAGTTAACAAATAAAGAAGATATAAGTGGGACAAAAAAATCTATTTTCTAGAACCAAAAAGTTTCTTTAATCCACCATAAAATTTTTGTGTTAATGTTTGAGGGTTCTTAATTTTTTCAAGTCTTTGTCTGGCTCTATCTAAATTGGGATTGCTTTTTGGGATTACTTTTTCTGTTTCATTAATTCCAGCTTTTTTTCTTAATTGATTAATTGTTTCTTCAACAAACTTATCTAATACTTTTTTAACAATAGTTTTCTTCCCTAATTCATTTAATATTTCAAATTGTTCGCCAATCATTATTCTATTTTTTAGTGCAATTTTGTCTTCATTAGTTAATTCATAAGTGTGTGTTCTTCCTTGATATTGTATTTGAATCTTTGTATCTATTGTTCCATATACAACTCCATTTTTATCTTTAATTTCTATGTTTTTTGTAGGATTACTTTTTTCTTTAATTTCTTCAATTATTTTAGCCTTATTTTCTCTAACTTTATCTTCAAGAACTCTTTTAATTTGTCTTTGATATATCCCTTCTAAATTTAGAACTTTTCCATCTATTACTGAAGCAATATTTCTTGCTTTATCGTAAGCTTTCTTTATATCTGAATTTGTAGCAACAAGTTTGTATGTTTTTTCTTTGTATTTAACTTCAACAAACGGTCTTTCATAATCAATAGAATCTGAATTAACTTTGAAATTTTCTGGAAGCTTTTGTTTAGATATTGCATAATTTCTACCTTGAGAATCGGTCAATCCTTCTAGCAATTCATATTGAATTCCGGCAGTTTTTAATTGACTTGGCTTTGCAACATATCCTTTAGTCAAAATATGTGTCCTTTCTTCCAATGACATATCTGTTGCAGTTGATTTCATTTTCCTATCTCCTCATCACTCTCAGAACAAAGTATATTTTAATACAGATATATTTAAAGCTGATGGATTATGCTGCGTGTTTTTGTCGTTCTTCAAGAATTTTAGAAAGTATTTCATCCCTAGCTATAATACTTTCCATACTATCAACAACTTCATCAATTTCAGGTCTTTGATCTTTATCTCTTTCAAGCATACTTCCAACTAATTCAACAAGTTCTTCCAAAGCCTGTGGATTTGAAAAATCAAACGCTAGTTTATCTACCATTTCCTCAGTAAAAGATGAATCTAGAACTCCGTAATTAATTAAATCTAATTCGCCAGAAATATATTTATGTAACGCAGTTTCTTCTTTTGTTCTACCCATAATTGGAACTATTCGTTTTGTGCTTTCACGTTTTGTAGCAATATCATCTACACTTCTTTGATTATCGTTCATAAGAATATCACAAATAACTGCTCCAAGTGAGTATATATCAGAATATTTGCCGTAATCTCGAACTAACAAAGCTTCAGGTGAAAGATATAGAGGAGCTGAAAACCTTGTTTTATTTGTCTCTAATTCAGATACTCTCATAGCACCTTCAAAATCAATCATCTTGACAAATTTTCCATTTACAAGAATGTTTCCGGGTTTTATATCTAAATTAAGTATATCTTGCGAATGCATATGCCGCAAAGATTGAGATATTAAAAATAAACAAACTAATTTCTCAAGACTTGTCATCTCTTTTTCTCTTATGTCTTTTGAGTCTTTAAGATATTCGAGGATAGTATATCTTCCGTTAATTTGGGTTCTCTGAATTTTGGTTTTATAAATATCGACTGCGCCATAACATTTTATTATGTTTGGATGGTCTCCAATTTGTGAAATCCTAGTCATCTCCAAGTCAGGATTAATAGTGTTACCGTCTGAATCGGTTCTTTGTTTTTTAAGAAAATATCTTCTTCCAGTAATCATTGCGTTCAAAAAATCAGTATGCCTTTCTCTAACTTTGCAATCTCTAGTATGTATTCTTGCATAACTTAGAGTATTCCAGTCAATCCTACTTAAATCAATCTCTACTTCTGGTTGGGTTACCATATCTGTTAGGAAAGAAAGACTATTCATTTAAAAAACTTTTCCCAATTTCAGCACAAATTTCAGATACATTTTAAAACCCTTAAATCTTGCAATATATAAAAGAGGTTCAATTTAAAAAATGGAATTCATAATCATATTTGGTCTTATATTGGGAGTAATCTTAAGTCTTGTACATTATTATTCTGACAAGATAAAAATATTTTTCGGAATACATAAAATAAAGCTTGTTTCATTTTCAGCCGGAGTTTCTATAGCTTACTTCTTCCTTATGCTTATGCCCGAAATTTATGGGGGATTCGCATATATTAACAAACTAATTTTTGTTTTCATATTGATAGGTTTTGTTTTATTTCATTTGACTGAAAAATTCATATATCAGCATGAAAAAAAAGATCAATTAATGTATGATTTGAAAGAAGCACATTCCTTGGTTTTCTTTTTTTATCATTTCATTGTTGCATTAGTTTTAATTAGAATTCTCTCGAATGGTTTTGTTGAAGGATTATTATTTTTCATCCCTATTTTATTTCATATGACTATTACTAATGTATCTTTGCACGAAATTCACAGAGATTTGATAGAATCGAAATTCATCCGATTTTTGTTGTGTCTTTCGTCACTTATAGGAATCGTTTTTGCACTATTTGCAAATATTTCAAATGTTTTATATTATACATTATTCTCTTTCATAGGAGGAGCAATATTATATATTGTAGTTCGTGAGGAGATACCTAAAGATAAGAACGGATATCCGTCATATTTCATTTTAGGAGCATTTATATATTCTCTATTGATTGTTTTGTTTTGGTTGTTGTGAAGCGAGCAGGAAATCTATAACATGGTAGAAACAAAATCTTTCGAAAATAAAGTGTATGAGGTAGCATCTAAAATTCCTAAAGGTAAAGTTGCGACGTACAAAACTATTGCTAAGCTGATAAAAAAGCCAAAATCATATAGGGCAGTTGGAAATGCACTTCACAATAATCCATTTGCTCCAAAAGTACCTTGTCACAGAGTTGTGAATTAGTAAATATTCAGTATGTTGAAGTTAAATTTTTAAACTTTAAAATTAAATTCAATTCTAACTTCATTTCTCGATGCAATTTTAGAAGCATTTTCTAATAATTAATAACTGCATCTTTGCGTCAGCCTTTAATAACTGCATCTGAGAATGAAGCTAATTTCTAACATTCTTTGAAGTATTCGCTTCAGATTAGTGAACTATTACGTGAATTCGAATGGGGAAACTGCTGAGAATTTTGGCTCTGGCCAAGACAAACAAATATTTCTTTTATAGCAAACGCAATAAATAATGGTAATAAATTCATTGCGTTTGCTATTAGCTAAGGCAATCTGATATACCAATAATTATTGCCTTAGCTATAAGAATGGAAGGTGTGGAAGTTATTGAAGAAAAGGTTGATTTAGAAAAGTTTGGGTGGGAAGAAAAATAATCGTTAGTAAAAATCCTCATCAATTTTATTATCATATTTGTAGTCAATTTCTGGTTCTTCATCTTTAATTGGCTTTTTTTCTTGTTTATTAGGTTCCTGTTTGTTTTGAACTTTATTTGTTTCTTTAGGAACTACTTTGTTTTCAACTTTAACTTCTTTCTTAGGTTCTTCTTTCTTTTTTTCACTTTTAATAATTTCAGCTTTCTTAGGCTCTACCTTTTTTTCAATTTTTATGTCTTTTTTAATTGGGATATTTTTCTTGACAGCTTTATTAACAACATTTTTTTTAACTTCTTTTTTAGATTCCTTCTTAACTTCATTTCTTTCAGGTATGACTTTTTTGTTTTTATTTTCAGGAATCGCAACATAATCCTCTTCCAAATCTTTTTGTCTTCTTCTCCAAAAAATTAAACCAGCGATTAATAAAATTAAAATAGTCCAAAACAATTTACTTTTGAATGTAGAATTACTATTACCTAATGAAGCTTGCCCGTCAGTAATAATTTTCACTCCTCTTGGTTCGCTTCCAACTTTGTATTTTTCAGAAGTTTCTTTTCCTATAACATAACTTTCAATTTCATCATCCTCAGTTGAAACTATAAATTTGTTTCCTACAAAATCTATTCCATATATTTCTTTATCAAAATCTAATGAACTTATCACATTATTATCGTTCAAATCAACAATAATAACTTTTCCATTTCCATTTTCGTTGCTAGAAACTAATGCATATTTATTTCCTACAATTAAATCGTTATTTAAATTTACATTAGGCAAATCTACATAACTTGTTCTAACATTGTATTTATTTGCATCAATCTTTGCTAATAAATTATTTTTAGTATTCAACACATAAATGAAATCGTTGTTTGGAGTTATGCGAATTGCTGAAGGACTCTGTATAAGTCTTGCATCTTTGATTGTGTCTATAACTGAATTGTCTTGTGTATTAATTACTGATATTGAGCTACTTCCTAAATTTGTAACATAAAGCAATGTTCCATCGCTTCTCAAAACTGCATCTATTGGTGTGTCTTCTATATTTATTGTGGAAGTTACAACAAACGAACTTAAATCAATTACACTAACAGAATTGCTTCCAGAATTAACAACGTATGCAAATCTATCTCCGACTTCAATTCCTATAGGGCCTTTTCCAACTTTTATTGTTTTAACAATTTGTTTGTCCCTCAAATTTATAACTGATATTGTATTATCACGAGTATTAGAAACGTATGCTAAACCTTCTTTTATGTCTATTTTATTAGGGCCATCTCCGACTCCTATATCGTATCTTTGATTGTTTTCATAAATTGTAACAGAATCGTCAGCGAAATTTGCGCCCATAAAATCGACTGCAGAGACGAAACTACATAATACAAACAAAATAACTACTAAAATTGTTCCTAATTTACGCATATGCAGAGAAGAAAAAAAAGTATATATAAATCTTGCCCTATTTGAGTTTAAACAGACTAAATATGTCCTCAGAATGTGATTAATTAGGCTTCTTCCTTGTCTTAATCCTTGAAACAACTCTGTCCTTAGCTTTTGTAAGTTTAGTCATAATATTTTCCAAAGGAAAAAACTTAGCGTCTCTAAATAAGCCTCCAAATTTTTCGTAATAGACTATATGTCTAAGATCAATTTTGCTTGGTTCGGGAGGTTTTTCGTCAGGATATCCTAATGTAACAATTGCTTGAACTCTAACACTATCCGGGGCATCAAGTGCAATATGCATCATTTTCTCATCAAAAGCTCCAACCCAGCAACTCCCAAGTCCTATATTTTCTGCCATTAGTATCAAATTTTGAATAGCTGCAGCACATTCTTGAATTGCATATAACCTTTCCCCTCTTATTCCATATAATCTACTTGTTTTTCTAATGTCGGCAATAACTGCAATAATGACAGGCGCCGTTTCTATCCAAGCTTGGTCAAAACAAGCATTAGCTATTTCTTTAATTCTTTTTTTGTCTTCTATAACTATAAACTGCCAAGATTGCTGATTTCCAGACGACGGTGCATAATGAGCTGCATTAAGAACTTGTAATATGTCATCCCATTTAACAGGGGCGTGTAAATATTTTCTAATACTCCTTCTGATTTTCATTAAATCTATTAAATCATCCATACATTTGTTTATTATGTTCTTGTTTATAAGTTTTATTCTCAATAGGCATTCAAATTAATTCTAATTGTAAAAAATCCCCCACCCTCCCACCCATAGAATCAATCACGAATAATAGAGGACTTTGAATAACCCTTATTTTCAAACGAATTCAAAGTACTCTTCTGAGGGTTTTATCTAATGACATAATTTATTTTAGACTAGATGTCATTAGATATAAGTTGAGGACATGTAATAAAGGTTAATGGTGTCCTCAACTTTTTGACTTTTTTTATTGGGATATTCAAAACCCTCAATAAATCTAGGAACAATATAGCTAAGGCAATAATTTATTATATATCAGATTGCCTTAGCTAATAGCAAACGCAATGAATTTATTGAGATTATTTATTGCGTTTGCTATATATCTATGAATTCATCTTGGCGGAGCTATTAATTAATAAATTATGAAAGAAGCTATTTTTTAGTTTTCAAGTAAAAATCCCTATCGCAGCAGAGCTGCAGGGCATTTAATAGAACTATAATTTTTACTTTTGAAAACGTATCGTAGCAGAGCTACGGAGTATATATCCCGTTTTCATAAAATTAATAATTTATGGTAAAATGGATAATTATAGCAAAAGACATAATAATTTGAACAAAACAGATGTCTTTTGCTATTAGCTGAGGACATGTATTGTTCAATTAGCTATGTCCTCAGCTATAAGTCTGAAAATCTTTGTAATCGAGTGAAAATTAATGTTTTTCAGAGAAAGCCTTATATACTAGTTTGTTCTTATAAAAATTAATTTTATTGAGGGGTGAAATTAAAAATGGCAAGTGGAAAAAAAGTTTCTAAAGTTGGAGTTACAAGAGAATCTGGATATCTATATTTTGTAGATAAAGCTGGAGATGTTTCAAGAGCACCAATGAAGAAAAGTGGTAAAAAAGGTGGAGTACAAAAAGTTGAAAAAGCAGGTGTACGGAAAAGATCTGGATTCATGTATTATGTTGACAGAGACGGAGATGTTTGCGAAGTTGCTATGAGTAGATCAGGTGCAAAAAAGAAAGCTAAATCTCAGTTGGCTAAACCTACTGTTAAATACTTGGTTTATGAACAAGCAAGAAAAGCAGGCGTTGCATACAGATCTAAGAAAGTTCTTATGGCAGCAAATTGCAGAGATTGTAAAATAGGAAGTCCTACAACTAAGTCTGGAGAATATGGCGTTGAATTAAAGTATGACGCAAAAGTTGGAAGCAAATACCAACCAACATCTAAATTTGTTGGAGTTGCAAAACCAGCAAGAAACTTCAGATTAGTAAATGATGTACCTAAGAAGTATGCATAAATAAGTTTTTTCTTTTTATTTTTTTCTTTAGATTTTAATTCCGTTGTTGTTTGAGATTTTTTATTAAATCAACAAAAGTAGAAAATGGGTGAAAGCGGAGCCATCAAAATAACAAGTTAGAATGAACATTAATTTTGAATTTATAATTCAGAAATTTATCTAAATTCTTGACACTTTCTTCTAATTTCGGCTTGAACATCTCTTAAATTTCTCAAATTCTTTTCTGCTTCTTCAAGAACTTTTTCAACATCCCTTAAATCATCTTCTTGTCCATCAAGTTTTGTTACTGCTCTTTCCCTAGAATCTTCTGCTTCTTGTATTATAGTTTGATTTGCGTGTGATTGAGTCAAATTTTGAACTCTATCTTCTGCAGCATCCAATTCTTGCTCAGCAGTTCTTACGTCTTCTTCCTCTTCTCTTACATCTTCTTGTGCATTATCTTCAGCATCAGCAGCATCTTCAATTAATCTTTGAATATCGTCTATTGCAATTTGGCATGTAAATGAGTTATAGTTTGCAATCTGAATATCGCTCAACAATTTTTCTCTCTTTAATGCAACACACGTATCCCTAGTTTCATCAAGTTGTTGTTTTAGGTCTGCCAATGTGTCTTCAGCAATATCTTCATCATTCTCTTCTTCATCTAATCTATCTTTAAGATCTTCAATTTCTTTTCTAATCGCATCAATTACAGATTGTGTTGAGTTTGTTCTAACTGCATCATCTAATTCAATTTCAACATCATTAATATCTGATCTAACTCTATCAACATCCCTTTCTTCTTTTGCTTCCTCCCTTTCAGCATCATCAACATCATTTTCAAGTTGTTCTGTTACTGATGGACAACTTTGGACAGTAAGTACTTCTAAACCAGTTTCAGGAACATTTTCATTTCCAGATGTATCTTCATCAACAGTAGATTCATCAGGAACGCTAGAATCATCAACTAAATCTCTTAATTTTTTTCTTTCTTCATTTAATAAATCCAATAAGTTCTCATTTTGCCTTTGTAGTTCTTCAAATCTGGGATCAACAATTTCTTCTTCTTGATTCATAGATAATTCTGAAAATCCACTTAAATCAATACTTTGTTTGGTACTCGCATTAACTATTGCAAATATGCTTATACCTGCGACTAGAATAACTATAATTGTTGTTATCATAAAAATTAGTTTATTATCCATCTTTTAATGAGCCTTATTTGAGAGAATTATTTAAAGGTTTAGTTTTACATCCTAAATCAATGTCAAATTAGTTAAAATTCAATTCATTCCATAACTCATTTATTGATATCCTATAGATGCAATTATTACTTCAAGTAGAAAATTAAGTTATGTGTGCATTAATAAAGTAGGTTGAAAATTAATGTGATTTTAAGATGTAGCAAAATATAAAAAGAAATAAAAAAAGAAATTTATAATCTTGCACAGACTCTTCTGACACTTTCTTCGTCTTTTTCGAAGTCATCTTCTTCGTCTTGAGCGTCTTCTATGTCATTGTCCAAGTCATCTAACAAGTCTTGAGCTGCTTGTTCCCAATCGTCCATTGCATCTCTTGCATCTTTAACACCGTTTCCGTATTTAACTTGTGTTGCAGGTGTAGTTACAGGAATTGCATCGAAATCAGCTTGGTATGCAGCTTCTCTTGTTCTTGCATCAGTGCTATCGTCATCAACATCAGATTCAATATCTTCTAAATCATTTGTCAAATCTTTAGCAGCATCTAATGAAATATCTGTTGCACTTAATGCTGCAGGGCACATATTTCTTGTCAACGCATTGTAATTGATAATTTCGCCATCTTGAGTAACTTTTGCACATCTTGCAATTGTGTCTCTAAGTTCTCTTTTAGCGTCAATTTCATCTTTCCATGAGCTTTCTAAGTCATCTAATGCATTGTTGAAATCATCCAATGCTTTGTCGAAATCATCTTCAGCATCTCTTACATCGTCCCTAGCTCTTTCTTTTTCAGAAGTTGTTGCTGGTGGAACTCTTGTAGGACTTAAAAGTGCATCTTCTGCTTGAACAGCAATTTTTAAGTCAGCTAATGCATCATCAATATTGCCTATTTCATCTTCTAAATCGTTTTCGAAATCTTTAACATTATCTTCTGCGGAATCTGCATTACTTTCTGCAGATGAAACTTCTGATAAACATAAATTGTATTCATCTTCTGTCATTGGTTCATCATCCATTGTATCATCAGTTGTACTATCTTGATTTTGTTGATTTCTTATTTCTTCAAGAGCGTCTTCTCTTTCTTTTCTTAAATCTTCA
>Ga0209542_10006645_pt1 | contig 22429 bp, 17 predicted proteins | sample RifCSPhighO2_01_FD_184028 | JGI IMG/M metagenome (GOLD analysis project Ga0209542, IMG submission 184028) | Soil microbial communities from Rifle, Colorado - Rifle CSP2_plank highO2_0.1 (SPAdes) (version 2) | ecosystem: Environmental > Terrestrial > Deep subsurface > Rock core/Sediment ... | reverse complement strand
CGGCGGGTTTTTGACAATCGGAGGAGGTTCGGGCGACGGATTTGGCAATGGTTCACCACCGGTATCGTTTTCTACAGTAATAAAACTGGCAGAAACGGTTTTGTTGCTATCCATGGTGATTGTGCAAGGCGACCGAGATTGGCAAATCAAAGTATTAGAAGGCGTAACGCTCCAACCGCTAAAAACAAAGCCCGATGAAGGATGGGCCGTCAAAGTAATTTGAGCGCCCTTGGCGAGAGAAGTTGGGCAAGGAGCGTTGCTGCAAGTTACCGTCCCAGTGCCCGTTCCGGAATTAGTGATTAATAGAGAGTAAGAGGTAGAGCTGTTATTGATTGTCACCGGTACTGACTTAGTAGCGAGCGGGATTGTCGGGGATTGATTGATCACCAAACTGATATTATGAATTCCATTTGAAAATTGAGTGCTGTCAAAACTTAAAATCCAAGGCGAAAAGGTGTCCGTATTTACTTTGACTCCATCAACCATGAGGTCGAGCGAGGAGATGACTGCGGGATCCAGGTCGAGCTCATAAGATTCCGCTCCGGATAACGGCACTGACTCTGAAACCGGTAAAATTTCCAAATCGCTAAACGCTTCTTCTGATTCATCTTCAATCGAACAGACCGCCTCGGTAAGAGCCATATATTCACCGAGCTTTGAAGCATATAAATCGTAATCCATCTCGGGAATCACGAGAGCGTCTTCCAAAATATCCGAGGCCTCCGCGCACAGCTCTTGATCAGGTCCACCGAAGAAGTCGGGAACAAAATTAGGATCGCCGGGCAAACTTGTTTGGGCAGAGGCCGTTTTTATATACTGGTCAATTCTAAAATACTCGCCGATTCTCTCGATTGTTTTATTCAGCCAATCGGGCGCAAGAAATTGAACTTGGGCTACCGACCGTATTTTATAATTTAAAGTGGGCGGATTGTTTAAAAGCCCTAAATAATAATCGATTTTACTCTTAACTTCAGTGGCATATAGAAGATTGATATGGTCATTATTTTTCTCAATCTGATTCTTATTATTCAAATACTTGCTCGGAGGAATAACGTCCACCCGATCCATCATCCCTGCAAAAGTTTTGTCTCGGTTAGAAGCATATGAATTACCCGAAGCGGAAGAATCGGTGTGATGATCAGCCGTAGCTTGAATATAAGAAATGCCTTTTGTTTTTGAGGCGATTTGCGCCATATTGTTGGCAATGTCGGTATATATGGGATTTGCGGGATTCATCACATCGATAACTCCTCGGGACAAAGGATAGGCGTAGGGCGCGATTGGCACAAAAACTTTCATCCAGCCTAAAAACTCCGCCGCGCCACCCGGAAGCAATCCGGCGCTGACCACATAGCTATTAGAAAAATTCGTACTGCCTTGCGAAACATCCCTTAGAATAGCCGAGTGGAGAACCGTTGAACCCATTGAGAGCGAAACGATGACGGAATTTATCGCGTTTAATTTGCTACTCAAAAATTTACTGATGAACAAGTCGGTCATTTCTCTGGCCGTCAGCGAAGCGGGGTCATATGTATAAACAACGATGTTGAAATCGGCGGATTTTTCCTTAAGAAGCTCAAATGAGCCCCGCCAGCCACCTTCACCCCCGGCGCCGGGCACGCTTATAAGTATCGGCTTATCTCCCGAAGGCGGAAACAAATACGAAAATCCGGCGAGCTCGTTGGCACGCAAAAATACTTCCGCTAAGGCTACATCTGTGTAGCCGTCCAAAGATTTTAGATAAGTAAAAAATCTGGCAAAGCCGGTATGATCTTTCAAACTGCCATTCGCATCCGTTTCCAGATTCCTTTTCATCCTGGTCAAAAGCTGGAGTGGCACATCAATCTGGGGGTTGCCCTTTTGGATCTCTCCGGCTTTAACATTGGCCAAAGCGGCGGTCTGTTTTTTCTTAAGCGAATCTATCGCCACAAGGATACTTTTTTGCAACTTGGAAAACTTGTCCCTGTACATTCCGAGATTCGGCAAATTGGATGTTGAAAAATTAAGCTGATTGCTCCAAAAACTGTTCAGCGCGGCCGCTTTAAACGAATAACCGACCGATGATGCCGGCAAAACCGGCAAATTCGCCGGTACAGTAAAAGTGATAGTGCTACCGTCGGCGCTCGGTATTTCCCTCACCTCGAATGATGAACCGTCCACGGGGCTTAAAAAGTAAGCCCGGTTGCCGGTCGGTGTGAACCCCGCGCCTTTTACAGTGGCTATCCTTCCGGGAGCGGCGCTCGTTATATTGTAAATAACCGGCGCCGGCACTATTGGAGGAATGCCTTCCGTGACGGTATCCAGATTCAGACATTCCGGCCAATACTTTTCAGCGTGCGCCTTATCAACCGGCTCCCCTTTAATAGCGGCCATGAGATACCCGCAACTCACAACGTCAAATTTTTCTCTATAGGTTGGATTGGCCGGGTCGAGGTTTCCCATGATGCTCGAGTGGCTAGGTTTAAAGTAGATTGCGCCCTCTGATGTACCGAACTGAACGCAACCCTGCTCTTTTATCGCGCCATACAAAAGACCGTTAATCGAACTTCTAAACGACACATTCGGATTCACTACACAATTGCCTCCAATCGTGGGAAAATTACTTAACCTAAAATCTCCATAATCATACGAGTCGTATAATTGCCCGATAGCATGGCCAGATTCATGTATAACCGTATTCGGCACTGTTCTTTTGAGGTTATCTGAATCGATTTTAGCTTGATAATCAGAATTACTCGTTATAAAACTTGAGGCACTTGTGGGAGCCTGCAGACCATTGTTATTTAAATACACAACATTGGCATTTTGACGGCCATTTACATAAGCGTAATAACCTTCTGGATCATCGGCAAACAAAACATACTCCATAGCATCACTGCCACAACTTGAACCTTTTTTTATGATATCATCCGCCGCATCTGGATAAAATCCGTTCCACATCGCAAACTTTCCAGTATCAACCTTTTTCAAATCAACATAAAAAGAGAATTGATCTATGTAGGTTTTAAACGGGTCAATTCTCTTAAATCCGTAATCAATGGCGTTTTGTGTATATGTCATAAAACCCGATACACTCTTTGTGTTTGTAAGGTCTAGATTCCCCCTCATAAACACAACTTTTCTCGACCCGTTTCCGCTTAACTTCACGCAATTATTTATAGAATAATTAATGTCGTCCATCACAAAATCGGGGCCGTCAAACGAATAACCGGCATGTTTTGTGCCTCCAGAAGATGAGAAATCTACCCGATCGATTGTCGTGTAATTAAAATCTATCTGAATCGGCGCTGTGGCATTTAAGATATAATTTTTATCATATTTCAAAACACCTTCAAGGTAGCCTTTCACGTTCAATTGGAGATTATCCCTCAAGGCGGCTTTGACTTTTGCGGAAGCTAAGTCAAACGGTGAAGATGAATAAATAGAAAGTATTCCGCTCCAAGCGCTCCAAAGCGCATTGGGCAGAGAGGTCGCCGAGCCTGGATAACCGGTCAGATAGGTAGGAGCAAAATCGTTCGGCGTTATATATCTCCATGCCCCGGACCACTCAAAACCGGCATACATCTCCGGCGGAAGGGGCAGAACGCCCGACGAAGCGCCCTGTGTCGGCAAATCATCAAAATTAATCGTCACGGCATAGGTTAAAAGAGGGGCTGAAATAAATCCCGCAACTAAGATTATTAAATTCAGAGCCCTTTTTAGATTCATATTTAATTCCTGACTGACTCGATCTCTTCCCGAGTAAAAGATATTTTTGTGCCTGGTGGAGCCTCACCGCGTAAAATCTTATCGGCAACAAAAGTCTCGACTTTATCCTGAATCGCCCGATTCATCGGCCGAGCGCCGAAAGTCGGATCGGCGCCTTTTTCAACCAAGGCATTCACCAATTCCGGCGTCACTTCAAGTTCCAGACCTTTTTCCGCCAATCTTCTATTGAGTTTCTTAAGCATCAATCCGGCTATTTTGACGAGACTTATGCGGTCAAGCGGGTGGAAAAGAATCACGCCGTCAAAACGATTCAACAGCTCCGGCTTGAATATTTCCTCGTCGATTATCGCTGAAATAATTTCATCTTTATTCAAACGAGAGCTCCCCGACTGTTTAACCGTTTTCCAAATGAATTCGCTGCCGGCATTTGAAGTGGCGATTATTATTAGGTTCCTGGCGCTCACTCGCTTCCCCGACATATCCGAAAAAATTCCCTCATCTAAAACCTGTAAAAACAAATCGAGCACATCCTTTGAGGTTTTTTCAAATTCATCGAGAAGCAAGACGCCGTAAGGTCTGTCGCGAAGAATCGAAGAAAGCACACCAGGCTTGCCTAGAGAAAAATTACCAATTAATCGCGGAAGCGCGTCAGCTGTTCTATATTCGCTCATATCAAGCCGGATAATCGCGCTTTCGCCGCCGAAAAAGGCATCGGCTAAAGCTTTTGTCGTTTCAGTCTTTCCGACGCCGGTCGGACCTAAAAACAAGAACGAGCCAAGCGGCCGGCTGGGATTCCCAATGCCCGCATGCGCTCTTCTCATTGCTCCGGAAACGGCCGTTATGGCTTCGGACTGGCCGACCACTCTCTCTGACAGAATCTTCTCAAGATTTAAAAGGATTGAATTGTCCGTGTTTACTTCGTTGATTTTCCTCGGAATACCTGTCTCTACTTCTACCAATCTCATGATATCCTCTCGCCCGACAATTTTAACGCCGCTCGATTTAAGCGCTGTGGCGGATTCAATTAAAAGATCAGCGGCTTTATCCTCGCTATTGGCGCCGAAGAAAAATCGTTCAGCGCTTTCGGCCGCTTCGCGGACAGCTTGATACATAAACAAAACTTTCGCCTTCGATTCAATCCTTAAAGCCTCGTGCATGAGATAGTTTAAAAGCGACGTACCGCTAACACCTTCTACCAAAACTTTTTCCAAACGTCTCATTAAAGATCCATTATTTTCGATAACAGCATGGAAACCCTGACTATTAGCAGTGACGATAATATTGATATCCGGCAAATCAAAATACCATTCAAAAATACTTAGAACGTTCGAACCGATCGTACTAGCGGAAGCCAGCAAGGCCGGCAGATCATTTATTACGATGATTATATTTCCGGCCTTTGCCGAATCGGAAAGCGCCGACATCATCGCCGCTTCAAATAAAGATTTTTCTTTTGTCGTCTCGATCAAAGTGACGTAATCCAGAACAAACATTTGCTTATGTTCAATTTGCGGCATGGCGCTGCCTTCTTTGATCATAAAGCCGAGCGCTGAAACAACGCCCATAGCCTCTTCGTTGGTTTCGGCCACGATCAAAGCATTGGCCCCGCTGATTCTCGATAATACTTTTTCCAACTGTTCTGCGGAATCTCTCCTTATAGCCAAAACATTTGACGCGTCGCGATAATAAGAAGTCTCATTGATTGGCCGGGCAAACTTAGTCAGATTCGGGATTTCACCATACGCCCAGTCTTTGCCGATTCCCGGAATCCGACCCAATCTGTAACGGCTCCACCAACGGCGCTCAATCCTAATTTCTCTTAAAATGTATTCCGCCCAAGAAGCCGCGCCTAAAAAATCTTGAGCCGAAACTTTTCTTGAAGTAAGGAAAACTAAAAAACTATTGTCAGCGGAAACGATCGCCTCGGCCAAGTCTCTAAAATTCACCGGTTTCGAAGTCGAAGTCTTAATCGTCAGGTCACGAAGCAATACAGGTTTGACTCGCCCTCTTAAAAAATTCCTGACATCCGCTTCCCTTATTCCTAACCGCCCAAAGGTCATGGCGCCAGAGGGAGACCCGAGAAACACCGACACTGAGTCGGCGTCCAACGAACTTAAAATAAATGGCGCTGATTCATAGGTGATCTTAGGCAACGGCTCTTCATCCTCCTCAATGGTAAGCGCTCTTAAATCAGAAAAGGCATAAGAATCATGGAAAGCTTTTACCGATCTGATAACAAGTTCAGCTGATAAAAATAAAAAGAACAAACCGTATATATAATGAAAATATTCGCCAAAATCTAAAACTGCGCTTTTTGAAAAATCGCCGAGCCACGAATCATTATCTGATAAAGCTAAAGTAATCAATGAAACCGTGGAAACGATTCCAAACACTACCGTTCCGCCAAAAATAATAAAACTGAATAAACCATTGCCAAAATCTCCAAAATATCGCTCAATCGTAACGGCCGGAAAATATTCTTTGGCAGAATGTTTTAAATCTCCAATTTTTACCATTTTATATAAAAAAATTTAAACCGAATAAAAAGATGGAGACTATCAAAAAAGGAGCGGCGAGCCAAAGTAAAAATCCCACGGCCAACAGAAAAGCTGTAAATCCAAAAAAAAATAGACCTGTGATAATCGTTGCCGATCTCAAAGTTAGACCAACCAACCTCATCATTATATTGATGACTAAATTACTGAAAAAAGACGGCTGTTTGGAAGTTTCATCTTTTGATAATCGGCGCCATGGCGATATCAAGGTCTTAAGTAAAATATCAATCGAGAAAAAATTCCAGACAAACCAAAGAAGGTTGCCGGAAATTTTTCTAAAGTCGGAAAAAGCTCGGCTATAATGCCAAAAAAAATATCTTGGGATCAAAACGAGTATTCCCATGTAAATATTGTAACACGTTATAAGTTATACGACTTTCCTAGCGACGCTTTATAAATACCTTGTTTCCATAACGAAGATCGATGTAATCTATCGATGAATGATCTTGGGCGCTATTTTGATCGTTAATAATTGAAATAAGTTTTGTTGTGATAGATTCCAATTCATCGCCGGAGGTAATCCGGACTTCAAGATCGGTTTCAATTTTTATAAAATAATCATTTTTATTTTCTGAAATAGAAATTATTTTAAAGCCTGATTGATTGAAATGATTTAAAATTTTTTTTATCTCGGAAAATTTATTTTCATCAAAAATTATCCCGCCGATGGTCGGCTTTGAATCGGTAAAAATGGTCAGAGTCGCGCTTCTACTGTCGCTGTTCTTATCAAAAGCGAATCCTTGACTATCGATAATCGAGCAGTGGCCGCCATTTGAATCGCACCAAATTGCATAAGGCGCTCGCTCCGATACTTCTATAACCAAATTGCCGATGCCGGCCAAAGTCGTTCGCACTCTTGAAAAGTCAGGAAAAGTTTTTTGGAGAAGATTGTTGATTCTGCCAGTATTGATAAATAAAAAATTATTTCTCGGGAAAAACCATGATTGATCGGCGACAATCTCTGACGAGACCAGTGATTTTATATCTTCAGGGGAAATTTTATCGGCGCCGATTACTTCAATTGATTTTATTTTGAAAAAATCAGCATTCAGTAGCTCTCTGCCGCCTAGAAAAAGAGACACTGCCAAAGCGATGCCGAGAATGGCCCGCCGCAATACCACTTTCCTTTTTTTCTTGCGGAGCCGAGGAGAAGTCAGGGTTTTTCTGCGTAAACGCATAAAAACAATTTCTAATTAATCCCCGCCTGCCATCGCACCAAAACACGGCAAGCGGACAGATTATTATTGGTAAGTATATGTTTCCTCATTGGCATATTATTCTAGGTTTGCTCTGGTTTTGGCGGGCAGGTAATTTCTAAAAAAACAACGGCTACCGGAAAATAATATAAAATATTATTTTTTAATCACGTCACTGCCAAAATATTTCTGAAGTGCTTCGGGAATCTCTATACTGCCGTCTGCCTGCTGATTGTTTTCAACAAGCGCCACTAAAATACGCGGTGTGGCAACCGCCGTGCAATTCAAAGAATGGGTGTAGAGTTTTTTGCCGTCATCGTCATAGCGGATATTGAACCGGCGCGTTTGAAAATCATGGAAATAAGCAGCACTTGAAAGCTCGCGATAAGCATTTTGCGATGGAAACCAAGCTTCAGTATCATATTGCTTAACCTTGCTGGCTGATAAATCCCCGCAGCAAATCAAAAGCCTGTGGTATGGAATGCCAAGCGATTCCAGAAAATCTTCGAAGTTTTTGTTTATTTCTTCGTGAAGCGCCGCCGAAACATCATGTTTTCCTTCGCATAAGACAAGTTGTTCCAGTTTGAAAAATTCATGAACTCGAATCAAACCTTTTGTATCCTTGCTGTAACTTCCCGCCTCTCTTCGATAACACGGCGAAAAAGCCAAGTATTTTTTCGGCAACTCTTCTTTTTTTAGAATTTCATCTCCGTGGTAAGCCATCATCGGCACTTCAGCCGTGCCTGAGAGATAATCTTCATCTTGAGTCTTATATAAATCTTCAGCGTCCTTCGGTAAATGCCCCGTGCCGTAGAAAAACTCTTTTTTAACAATCGAAGGAGCGATAAAGGGATTGAAACCTCGCGCCCCAAAAAAATCTCTAGCGTAATTCCAAATCGCCCAAGTCAAATCCGCGCCAGCGCCTTTCAGAAAGTAGCCGCGGAAACCATGAGTTTTTGTTCCGCGCTCAAAATCAACCATACCTAATGAAGTCATAAGCTCAACGTGGTCTTTTGGTTTAAAATCGAATTGTGGTTTGTCGCCCCAAACTTTGACTTCTTTATTTTCCGATTCGTCCTTGCCGTCAGGCACAGACATATCCGGGATATTGGGCACAGCAAGCATCAAGGTCTGCCATCTTTTCATAATATCTTTCAGATCTTCCGATTCCTTCTCCATATCAACCTTAAGCGCTTTCATTGAAGCAATCAGTTTTTCTCTCTCCGGACCCGTGGCTTTTACCACCTCGGTGCTGACCTGGTTCTGCTCGGCTCGTTTCTTCTCGATAGAAGCGATAAGCTCTCGCCGTTTGTCGTCGATTTTCAGGAGTTTGTCTACGTCAAAATCAATGTGCTTCTTCTTGGCGCCAAGCGCAATCAATTCTTTATTTTCTCGGATGAATTTGATATCCAACATTTAAATAGCCTTTTTGAGCTTATATTGTTAATTATACATTAAAGAAAATAAATAAAACAGTCCGCCCGTCCTATCCCGAGAACCAAGCTGACAGGTACTGACTCCAATAAAAAGCGGCGCCTATGTAAGCGCCCCTTAAAATTCATCACCCGAAGAACTCGTCGAGATTTCGCTAATTTTCAGACTTATTAACACAGCGAGATGGGTACGGCCAAATTCAACACAGCAATCCTCGACAATCTGGGCTCCCGCTTCGTTTCCAAAAAGCTCGATCGCCAAATTTGCCATAAGCTGAAGATCCGGGTTAAGCGGCCGGCCATCCGGCGTGGGAATAGTCAGCCCGAGATAATCGGTAAAACACCTTTTGAATATTCTGACCGCCTGGTCCTCTCGGCCACAGTATAAAAAACTGCGCAAATATCTCTTTGTATCGCCAATTTGTTCGTTTATCATACGACCTCAAAAGTTGACGTGAACCTTCTGCTTATATGTTATAGAATAAATGGACAAATGCAAATGTTAATGATCAAAGAGATAAAACCGAAAGATTTCCCCGGCCGATTGCGGGAAATCAACGACCCGCCGAAAAAACTCTACGTCAAAGGCGAGTTGCCACCCGATGATTACAAATGGCTTTGCGTCGTCGGGTCGCGAAAATATACGCCCTACGGCCAATCGGTTTGTGAAAGACTGATTGCAGGGCTTTCCGGCCTACCTGTAATAATAGTATCCGGTTTGGCGCTTGGCACTGACTCAATAGCCCATCGCGCCGCTCTTTCCTCCGGCTTAAAAACAGTCGGGGTTCCGGGTTCGGGTTTAAATCCGGATGTTTTATATCCGTCATCAAGCAAGGTGCTGGCGGATGAAATCTTGAGAGCCGGTGGCGCTTTGATTTCCGAATTCGAACCGAACTTTCGGGCGACTCGTTGGAGTTTTCCCCAAAGAAACAGAATAATGGCCGGACTTTCCGATGCCGTATTGGTTATTGAAGCTGAAATAAAATCCGGCACACTGATAACTTCAAAACTTGCAACCGAATACAACCGGGATGTCTTTGCCGTGCCCGGCTCGATTTTCTCATCGACAAGCGAAGGGCCGCATATGCTCATTCGAAAAGGCGCGGCCGCCATCGACTCGGCAGCCACGCTCCGCGAAGCTCTAGGCTTTTCCGAAAATCCAAAACAAGGTGAGCTCACCCGTGATTACAGCGGCTGTTCACCTGAAGAAAAAATAATCTTAGAAATCCTCAAAACTCCGATGTCTAAAGAAGAGCTGATCGATAGCGTGGAAATACCGCTTTCAAAACTCAATACTATTATTTCGATTTTAGAAATCAAAAAACTCATCAAGGAAGAAATGGGAGAAATCAGGCTTAATTAGAAATCATTCGACATTATTGTATAAATCCTGTATTGTTCAGGTTAGAAGAAACGGAAAGATAAACTATGGACATTGTCGACACAGAGAGGGGTGATCAGATTGTAGCCCTAGATACGATTTCAATTAAAGTGGAGCACAGAGGCTCAGAAATTAAAGCGGAGATTGTCAATGGGCAAATACTGGCAGTTGATAGCGTCCTCGGTGACAAACCGACAATAGTCATTAGTGCCAGTTATTTAGCCAAAGAAGCAGGACACGAACTTGTCTTCGTAACTATCGGCTGTGAAGAGCTTGGTCACTTCGACAGGCTTCGGGCCCGGAACGCCATCCACACTTGATTTTCGGGAAGGCGGAAACAGCCTTAACCCCAAGGGGCCTTGAAGGCTTGGCTGGCAGCTCACCCTGCCCGCCTTCCCGATTCTTCCAATATTGTATTTGGGAAGACGGATAAAAACACCGCAGTAAGATTGTCGTAAAGCGGTTGGCGGAACTCGGTCTTCGCTGGTCAACTTCCGGGACAATCCGCTGCCGTCTTCCCAGCTCTTTCCTAGCCAACCTTCGGGTTGGTTTTTTTATATTACGACAAAGCGAGAATTTACTTCTTTGAAAACATTGCGCAGGCTGGCGAGCCGAGCATAGCAAATCGCTTGCGGGCGATTATGCGCGTTTTCAAAAAGTAAATTCGAGCGAAATTTGCCAAAATTAAAAGAAACGTGTAATACTTAAAAGTATTACTTGTCCCGTTAGAATTTTCAACAATAAAAATTTTGACGGGAAGAGTTTAATTAACGCCACTGTGTGTGAAGTAAATTAGAATAAATAAAATTCTATTGGGATGAAATTAGTCATCGTCGAATCGCCGTCAAAAGCAAAAACAATCGGAAAATATTTGGGAAAAGATTTTGAGGTCAAGGCCAGTGTCGGACACGTAAGAGACCTGCCGAAATCAAGCAAGAAAGCTGTGGATATCGAACACGGTTTTACTCCCCATTATGAGATTGTTCCCGGCAAAGAAAAAATCATTGACGAAATAAAAAAGGCGGCTAAAAAAGCCACTGAGGTTTTACTCGCAACCGACCCTGACCGCGAAGGCGAGGCTATCGCTTGGCATATCGCCGAGCTCATCAATGATGAGTCCACTAAGTCAAAAGTAAAAAGTTTAAAGTCTAAAATTAAAAGGGTCACTTATCACGAAATTACCAAAGAAGCTATTGAAGAAGCCCTCACTCATCCAAGAGCGGTTGACCAAAACTTGCGCCAAGCTCAAGAAGCCAGACGCGTTCTTGACCGGCTTTTCGGTTATGGCCTTTCCGGTTTGATTTGGAAAAAAGTCCGCTACGGCCTCTCGGCTGGTCGCGTCCAGTCACCGGCTCTCCGCATTATTATGGAACGCGAGCGCGAGATAAAAGCCTTTATCCCAAGAAAATTCTGGGTGGTAAGCGCTGACGTTGAAACAAAAGAAGCCGAAAAATTCACAGTCATCGCCGACAAAGAAGCCGACTCGGAGAAAGAGGCTGACGATATTGTCGAGACCGCGAAAAAATCCGACTGGAAAGTTTTATCGGTTGATGAAAGCGAAACAAAACGCTCGCCTCGGGCGCCTTTTATAACTTCCACCCTTCAGCAATCAGCCAGTTCCCGCCTCGGTTTCTCCCCTTCAAGGACGATGCAAATCGCCCAGAAACTCTATGAAGCCGGCTACATTACTTACATGAGAACCGATAGCACCAACTTAAGCGACGGGGCCAAAGCCCAAATTGCGGCCGTTGTTAAATCAAAATATGGCGAGAATTATTATTCTCCGAGAGTTTACGCCGCTAAAGTTAAAAATGCCCAGGAAGCCCACGAAGCTATCCGCCCTTCAAATATTGCAAAATTTAGCCTTGGACATTCTCCGGAACAAAAAAAACTTTATGAATTGATTTGGGCCAGAACGGTTTCGTCACAAATGGCTGACGCTGCGCTCCTCCGAACGAAAATCGTCGCCAAAGCCGGGAATGATGATAACCCTGAAGCAGACGCCACACGTCGCAACGGGGCAGGAATCCCGACTTTTTCGGCAACGGGAAGCCGATTGGTTTTCCCCGGCTGGCTTTCGGCCGACCCTGAATCCCGCGGCGAAGATGTTGAACTGCCAAAAGTTTCGAAAGATGATGGCTTAAAATTGCTTGACATAGTTTCAACTGGAAAAGAAACCGAACCGCCGGCCCGTTATACAGAAGCCGGCCTAATCAAAGAACTTGAAAAGCGCGGCATTGGCCGGCCTTCGACTTATGCCTCTATTATGCGGACCCTTGAAGTAAGGGGCTACGTCACAAAAGAAAACCGAACCCTTCATCCGACCGACACCGGCGAAGTCGTAAGCGACTTTCTGGAAAATAATTTTGAATCCTATATCAGCGATTTATTTACCGCCGAAATGGAAGACAAATTGGATGACATCTCTGTCGGCAAGCGCGAATATGAAAAAACCCTATCCGATTTCTACAAACCATTCATAAAAGAGGTTAAAGCCAAAGAAAAGACAGCGAAGGTCACGAACCTTGGCGACGCCGACTCGCAATGGAAATGCCCCGTCTGCGGCGGTCCAATGATTATAAAGCTCAGTAAAAACGGAAAATTCATGTCCTGCGCCAAATTTCCCGATTGTACCGGCGCCAGAACTATAGAAGGGAAAGAGCTGGCCGGACCAAAAGAAACCGGCGAACTTTGCCCCGATTGTAAGACCGGAAAACTTTTGGAGCGTGAGGGCCGATTCGGAAAATTCATCGCCTGTTCCAATTATCCGAAATGCAAATTCATAAAAAATGATGAAAATGCCAAACCGCCAAGTAGCGGCGTCGTCTGCCCAAGCTGTAAAACAGGCGAAATTGTCGAGCGCCGAGGCCGATTTGGCATTTTCTGGAGCTGTGCCAATTATCCAAAATGCAAATTCGCCATCAAAGCCAAGCCGACCGGAAAAATCTGCGAGATGTGCCAAAGTTTAATGATGCTCGGCACTAAAACTATACCTGAACGCTGTTCAAACAAAGTTTGTCCTAACCATAACCCGCACAAACTCAATAAGTAAATTTACGGAAAAAGAAAAACCAGCCAAAGGCTGGTCTCAAGTCTACCCTGCGTAAGCTTCACTGTCAGGACACATGATGGATAATTTACCGTAATCTCCCTCAAGAAATAGAAGTAGGGGTGCCGGCACCTCAACCTTCGTCTTCTTTGTTGGAGCAAAAGTGACGTAAAGGAGGAGGTCGTCAAATGAATCGAGATTACCCTTTTTTCGCAACTTCTGAATCAAGTCTCGAATTGTCTGCCGGCCAATCCGTCCTCGTGTGATTTTGGAGACAGTGTTGAGCCTATTCGCACCGACACCTGGTCGATATTTGGTGTGGAGGGCTACCTCAAAAACCAACTTCGCTCGAGCCGCTTTCCGCCACTGTTGCGCGGCTTTGAGTTGCGCCTGAGCCTCCTCTTCATAGCTTTTGGCTTCGTATCGGCACTGCTCCCGCAAAAAGCGAGCAATCTTTTCAATTGGCATAGACTCCGGCTTTTCAGTTTTTTTAGTCTTCATAGGTTCAGGACCTTTTGTTTTCTATTTCATATACTATCCAAAAGAACCGATTTGTCAAAATAAATTTTCGGAGTATAATACTAGTTCAGGAAGCTCTCCGTTCAGTTCGGTTAATCAAAAACACCAAACACAGAAAATTCCTATGACGCGAGGAATTGCCACGTTTGATCCGCTCCAAAGAGAAAAATCCGAACCGCCACCCCAAAGAAGGAAGGTTAATTCCGGACTTGCCTGTCTGGAAGAAAAAAAAGACACAAATCCTGAGTCCCAAAAAGTTAACATGGGACTTCCACGAACCTCGTCGCCAATGTTCCCTCGTGACGAGATGTGAGCATAAATTCCGCCTTCGATCGGCCCGCCCGCCAAAGTTTTGTCTCCGTAAAACTTTGGCGGTTTTTTTATACTTGAAACTTTAAGCCCCGAAGGAAAGATTACTTCCTACGGGGCAGGCTTTCCTTTATATTCGTTATTTATCTCTACTTGCCTCTATTCGCTAAACGCTATACCCTATTTAGATGGCCTCATTTGACGAAATCATAAAACTTCTAAAAGAACCCCCCAGTATTAAGGATTTGGCGCTGATTTCCAAAGCCTATAAATTTGCCGAGGAAGCCCATAAAGACCAAAAACGTTTTTCCGGCGAACCCTATTTCCTCCACCTTACCGAAACAGCCAAAATTTTGGCCGAAATAGGCAAAGGACCGATTACGATATCGGCCGGACTTTTACATGATTCGATTGAAGACGCCAATGTTCTGCCGGAAACCATCAAAAAAGAATTTGGTGAAGAAATATTGTTTCTGGTTGAGGGTGTCACAAAGCTCGGAAAATTGCGCTATCGCGGTGTTGAGCGTTACGTTGAGTCTCTCCGAAAACTATTCGTCGCGATGTCGCAAGACCTAAGAGTGCTTATCATAAAACTCTCTGACCGACTTCATAATATGCGGACTCTTCAATATGTCCGCAAAGAAAAGCAAAAAAGGATTGCGCAGGAGACTTTGGAAATCTATGCGCCGCTCGCCTATCGGCTCGGTATCAGAAAATTGAACCGCGAACTTGAAGACCTGGCCTTCCCCTACGTCTACCCCGAAGAATATGAAAAAGTAAAAGAATTGCTCAAGAAAAAACACCGCGAGACAATCGGCCACCTTGAAAAACTTCGCAAATCTATAATCAAAGGTCTAACAAAAGCCGGCATCAGAGACATCCGCACAGACTATCGAGTAAAAGGGCTTTACAGCCTTTATCAAAAACTGCTCCGAAAAAACTGGGACATCGATAGCGTCTATGACCTCCTGGCCGTCCGCGTAATCGTACCCACAATGGAAGATTGTTATCGGGTGCTCGGGACAATCCACAGCATCTGGCGACCGCTTCCCGGCCGGATCAAAGATTACATCGCCTTTCCAAAACCAAACGGCTACCGGAGCATCCACACCACGATTTTCACCGGCGACGGCAGTATTATGGAAATCCAAATCCGCTCCGAAGAAATGCACAAGGAAGCGGAATACGGAGTCGTTTCGCATTTCGGCTACAAAGAAAAACTCGATCTTAAAAAAATCACGAACGACAGTATGTCCTGGATAAAACAATTCTTGCCTTTGCTTTCTTTCGGCGAACGGCTTAATAAAGAAAACTCAACAATAGTAAGCGGCGATGTTCCTTCGTGGCTTCGCGAACTTGCCAAGATCGAATCCGGTAAGAGCCAACACGAAGAATTCATAAAAGAGATCAAGGCCGATTTTTTCAAAACCAGAATTTTTATTTTTACGCCAAAAGGCGACGTCGTCGATTTGCCAAGCGATTCAAGCCCGATCGATTTTGCTTACGCTATCCACTCCGACATCGGCAATCATCTCTCCGGCGCCAAAGTGAACAGCAAATTGGTCTCGCTCGATACCAAGCTGAAAAACGGCGATATCGTGGAAATTGTGACAAAAGATAGCGCCAAGCCGACAGCTAAATGGCTTGATTTGGCAAAAACAACAATGGCTAAAAAACACATCAAGACCGCGCTCGGTGATAAAATAAAAAACTAGAAAAAATATATAATTAGAAACTCTTATAACATCTAATACCCGCATTCTATGCGACCGCATAGGATATGGGTATTAAAAATTTTAAACGCTGAAATTTTTTACCGAATAGATTTCGGTATCTTCGTCTTTTTTTATGTCTTCTTTCAATCTATCGTCCAGAGCGCCAGTCTCAATCGCTTTATCCTCAACCTGTTGAAGGACATCTTCCGCTTTATTGGCGACCGCCGCCGCGTCAGAGACTTCAACGACTCCGGCCGTGGCCCCGACTTCCTCCTTACCTTTCTCCAAAATGTTAAGAATCGCCCTCAAATCTTCCGTCGTAAAGAAATCAATCGAAAGCTTTCCACCTTTCAAATGCCGTTCAATGTAAACCCGAGTGCCTAGTGTTTCCTTAAACTTATCTTCAAGCTCGGAAACTTCGGGGTCAACATTTTTATCGATTTTTCTGGCACGCTCAAAAGCAATCCGGCGGGAGGTCAATTCGGCTTCGCGGACCGTGACCTTTCGATTCATGATATCCAAAAAAAGCGTTTTCTGTTCTTCCGGCCGGTCTACCAACATGAGAAGCGGTCTTGTGTGACCTTCGGTGATTTTTCCATCAACTAAGGCGTTCAGAATTTCTTCCGACAAAGCCAGAATGCGTAAAGTGTTTGAAACATATTCTCGGCTCCGGCCCATCTTGAGGCCAATTTCAGTGTGCTTCAAGCCAAATTCATCAACGAGGCGTTTAAAAGCTTTTGCCCGGTCAACAACGTTCAAATCTTCTCGCTGGAGATTTTCGATTATCGCCATTTCCAACTTTTCTCGATCGGTATCTTCGGCGCCACGAATTAAAACCGGCACCTGCTGAAGTCCTGCCAATCTGGAAGCCCGAAGCCGGCGTTCGCCTGAAATCAGCTCGTATTCGGAAGTAAAACTGCCGTCATCGCGAGCCACTTCTTTCCGAGTAACCACCAGGGGCTGTAAAACGCCGTACATTTTTATCGAGTCGGCCAATTCTTGAAGTCGGGCCTCGTCGAATTCCCGCCTAGGCTGAAAAGGATTCGGCTTGACCCGACCAACTTCAACCCAAAAAATTGAATTGTCTATGAAACTGGACATGATTGATTTACTATCGAACGAAGTGAGATTTACAAAATCATCACCCGGCACTAATTTTGATTTATGAAATTTCAACCAACCAAAATTAGTGCTGGGTAATTCACTTCGTTCATTAATTTTAACATATCACGGTTCTCTTACAAGTTTTAAGGAAAATGAAAAAGCTCCGCCAACTTGGCAGAGCCTGAAAAGAACTGTTTAGGGTGGGGCAATTCCGTACTCCTTCATCTTGTTGTGCAGGGACTGCCGACTCATTCCGATATCTAGGGCGGTACGTACCTTATTTCCACCGTTTCTCTTGAGCCCGCTCACTATCACGTCGCGTTCAGCAGACTGAATAGGTGTGAGTCCAAGCGGATTTTGAGCCACAACGATAGAAACCTTCGGTTTCTGGCCGAAATCCTCAAGTCCCAGCACTTCACCTTCAGCCATCAAAACAGCCCGATGGACATAATTCTGAAGCTCCCGAATGTTTCCCGGCCAATCGCGACCGAGAAGGTATCCTTCTGCGGTGGCGGTCAGAGATGTCACTTTCGGATTCTTTTCCGCCCCAAACTGTCTCGCGAAAGCCTGGGCGAGCGGAATGATATCGTCACGCCGACTGCGAAGCGAAGGCAGAGCGATTACTACGGTACTGACCCGATAGAACAAATCGCCGCGCAATTTTCCGGCACGAATCGCTTCCTCCGGTACTTGGTTGGTTGAGGCTAAAACCCGACAGGCGATCGGAAAACACTTACTGCCTCCGACCGGCCGAACCTGCATGTCCTGAAGAACTCGAAGTAATTTGGTTTGAGTATCCGGGGGCATCTCCGCAAGCTCGTCAAGCAGTAAAGTGCCTATACGAGCTTCCCTGAAGAGTCCTTCGCGATCAGTGTAAGCACCGGAAAAAGCTCCCTTGACGTGACCGAACAATTCGCTCTCGATCAACTCACGAGGCATAGCCGCGCAATTGATTTTGACGAACGGCTTATCGGGACGGCTCAGATTGTGAATCCTGTCGGCGATAACTTCCTTGCCCGTACCTGTCTCCCCGACGATCATGATTGAAGCCGAACTTGGAGCGATCTTTTCGACCGCCGCGATAATGTCGCGCATGGCTTGACTAGCGAAAACTGGACCGGCTTCTTCAATCGGACTTGGAATCTCAAAACGAAGATGGTGCCCGTTTTCGTTGCCGTTGCCGTTGCCATTGCCGTTTACCGGCAAATTCCTGTCGAACCGTGGGGGTGTGAGTGTGCTTGGACTCATTGTGTTTGTCTCCGGATGTGTTTTACCACAATCCAGATTCTCCCACACAGGAAACTTATCGGATTGCGGCAAGTTGCGGCCTACGTGTGTCAAGGCGCTAACTATCCATGTCTTATCATGAAAGATAAAAAATGTCAATGCCAATCTTTCCAAAAAACCGATTTTGCCTTAGAATGAAATGTAAGCCGAGGTGGCGAAATGGTAACCGCAGCCGACTCAAAATCGACCGTCGTAAGACTTGAGGGTTCGAGTCCCTCCCTCGGCATAATAATGTAATATAATTAGATAGCGGGAAGCGTGTTTTTATAATTCGATTCCCTGCCTGCCGGCAGGCAGGTCTCCCGCGGCATAAAATGTTTAGAAAACTCGCAACATTCTTACTTTATCTGCTATTAATCCTCTCGATAGGGCTTCTTATTGCCGTTACAAAATATCCTGAAGCTGATCTTTACGTCAAACAATTGCTCGGCATCGCCCCCTGTCAAAAACCGCTTCAGTATTCACTCGGCAGTTTTGACAACAAATTCGGCATAAGCCAAGAAGATTTCCTCTCCGATGTGGAAAAAGCCGAAGCCATTTGGGAAAAAGTTTTGAATAAAAATCTTTTCCAATACCATCCCGAAGGAAAACTGAAACTGAATCTAACCTATGATTATCGCCAAGACGCAACCGATAAATTAAAAGACTTGGGACTTACAATAGATAACACTAAAGAATCTTATGATCAGATAAAGGCGGAGTATCAAAAACTTTCGGCAAAATATAATTCCGATAATTCGGCTTTAGAAGCTTTAGTGGCCGAATTCAAAGCCCGAAAGCAAAAATATGACACCGATGTCGCCTACTGGAATAAGCGGGGTGGCGCGTCAAAAGATACTTATGAGTCCATGACAGCTGAGCGCGAAAGCCTTCAGGCGCTTGTAGATAAAATAAATAAAACTCAAGACGCTCTAAACAAAGAGGCAAATAACATCAATGCGGTTATTGACACTCTAAATAAAATTGCCAAAGAGATTAATGTCGGTGTCCAAACTTATAACAAAATCGGCCAGTCGACCGGCGAAGAATTTAGCGAAGGCTTATATATTTCTGATCCGACCGGCACAAGAATTGATATTTTTCAATTCAACGATAGGGCGCAACTGGTCAGGCTTTTGACCCACGAGCTCGGCCACGCCTTGGGCATGGAACATATTAATGATCCGGATTCAATAATGTATCGGCTCAATGAATCAAAAAACCTGACGACGACCGCCGCTGATATCGCGGAATTGAAATCGGTCTGCCGCATTAACTAATCTTTTTAACAATTCCTATCCGCCCTGATTTACGTCGTTTATTCTATTTTATTTGGAAAAAATCTAACTAATAGAATTAAAAAATCTTATTTTTAGGCTTTTAAACAAAGCTGTCTTTACGTAGTATTTGACATAATAGTATAATTGTGATAAACTTTTTGCTAGTAGGTCCTTGAAATGCGCCTTATCGTTAGGCGAACAATTTCAGATCAAAACAGCAACCCGCAACTACCGTAACGAAATATGAACACTGAAGCCCTTCCTCCTGCCACTATTGGTCGCTTTCTGCTGCTAACTGTCCAAACCATGATTCTCGCCCGCCACACTAAGGCTCCCAAGAAAGACTCGACCGATACAGACGAAAGTCGTGTCCTCAATGAGCTCGGCCTAGAGCAGGCCAAAAAACTTGGCCTTAAACTGAAGACCCTTGAGGAGTTTCGACGTTGTCTTGAGCTCTCCGCTCCAACGGGTCAAACAAACGCTTACGATCGCAACCAACGGCATCTACCAGATCCAGGAAGTACCAGAGCTCACCTGCCCCACAGATGGCGTCCATCCGATTGATGTGATGTTCAACGCGCCAGGCATGGGCTACGTTCCACTCGCCAAGTACTTCGAACATCAGCTCGGCGAGCATCTCAAAGTCTGGGCTCGCACCGCCCTTATGGCGGTGGTCACATACATCAGCATGAAGCCTGGTAAAAAAGTTCTGGTTGGCGGCCACGCCGTCCTCCAACCCGCTCTTATGTGGGCTATCGCTGAAGCCATGATGGCTTATGGGGAGGGCTTCAAGACTGAAAACGCCTGCGACATTCAAAAAATGGCGCTTGAGGTGAACCTCCAAGAGTGCGAGGCCCTCCGACTTAACATCGCATGCCACGAAGCGGGCGTGACCCGTTGCGAGCACATCACACTCGACTAAACCAACCTCGAAAAACTCAACACGAACCCGCTGCCGAACTTCGGTGGTGGGTTTTTTCTTGCCTGCTTAAGTTTTGTATAACAAAATTTTGGCGGGTTTTGTCTATTTAATTATTTTCACAGTTCCCTTATTCGCATCCACCCCGGTACCAGAGCAAAGCTCGGTACGGGGCAGGCCTCCACTAAATCTCAACTTTTATCGGTTACTCTTTTAATAATCTTTACTATACCAACATCAGCATTGACTTCCACCACATCACCGTCTTTAAGAACTTTGGTCGCAATTTTCGTGCCGATTATACAAGGCTTCTTCATTTCCCGAGAAACAATGGCCGCGTGAGAAGTGATGCCACCTTCGTCTGTAACAAAGGCGGCCGCTTTATTCATACCAATGATATATGAGGGCGCAGTAGTTGGCGCAACAAGAATATCTCCATCCTCAACCTTACCAATATCATAAGAAGTCATCACGACCTTAACTGTCCCCTTAACGTTCCCCTTAAAAGCTATCGCTCCTTTTAACTCCTTCGTATCACCAAATTTTTTCTCTTCGAGTATTGGACCGTCCCAAAGGGCAATCTCTCCCCCAACTGCGGTTAAACTTGTGTTATTTCCGTAAATTTTAACCTTACCACCTATGACATCTTCGATGTCGCAATATCTTAAATCCTCAAAATTAATTTTTCGCTCAACTGCGACCTCTTTTAGAATCGGTCTGATTTTCCACATAAACTCCCAAAGCACATCTGTCCGAAAAGTTCTCAAGTAAACCAATTCCTGTGTTTCCTTTGCTAATCTATCCAATCCAGCCGGAATCTCTGGCCTTTTAAAAATTCCACTCGATCTCTCCTTGCGAATCCTTATTCTCTCTTCGGAAAGCTCTTCAATTGTGTACGGGGAGCTGAATCCGTCTCGAATTTTTATCCAACCGAATTTTTCCAGAATAACATCCAAACTCTCGTCCCCCGCCAGAGCCTCGATTAAATAAGCATGGGTATTCTTTTTTGATGGATAGCTGATATCGCCTATAAATTTATTCTTATCACCGGAATAATATTTAGGCACTTCTTCGTTAAGTCTCTTTAAATAAAAATGTTCGTAACCATGAGTGGCCCACATATAAGCTATATCTTCATATAAAATATTTGATACCCGAATAAGCTTGTCGACAACTGGCATTTCAGATGAAAGTAATCCCTCTATCTCCGCCGACCCTCTTTTGTAAAAATCCTCACAATTTGAAACTATTTTAAAAATATCGACATTGGGCATATTAACAACTAACTGCTCAACGCTTTTATTCCACACCTTTTCCGACTTATACCATGCGCCTTTTTGAAATAAAGCTGCCGGCCAATCAGCATCTAAACCAATTTTTTGAAAAATCTCTCTTCCTCCACCCCGAAAAAGTGATAAAACAAAAGCTCCTCGAAAGGGCCTGTCCGCCCAATGCTCCCAGTCACCAAAGGCCAGAACCTTCTGTTTTATTTCTTCTCCGGTCATTTGATTATTTTAACAATACCTTTTTCTGCATCTACTTCAACCAAATCGCCGTCCTTTAGAACCTTAGTGGCGATTTTTGTCCCTACAATGCAAGGCTTCTTCAATTCTCTGGAGACGATAGCGGCATGGGACATTAGACCCCCGACATCAGTCACGATGGCCGAGGATTTGCGCATCGCGACGATATAATCAGGCGAGGTCATCGGAGCGACCAGCACCTCACCCTCTTCCATCAGATTATTCCTTGGTGAAAGCATTATCCTAACCTTACCTGTAATCTTTCCGGAACTGACGACGACTCCTCTCAATTCTTTGATTTCAGAGGTGATACCGCCTTCACCCTTAACGAAAATATCCCTCACAGTTTCAGCCCGGCTTCCCCAGTATTCTTTAATGCCCTCCGACCCTAGATCAAAAACACATAATTTTCTACGGTCGTTCAATGTTTTCTCCTGAACTTTTTTGCCAGTTTTAAACAGAGCGCCCCATT
>Ga0209542_10006644_pt1 | contig 22430 bp, 19 predicted proteins | sample RifCSPhighO2_01_FD_184028 | JGI IMG/M metagenome (GOLD analysis project Ga0209542, IMG submission 184028) | Soil microbial communities from Rifle, Colorado - Rifle CSP2_plank highO2_0.1 (SPAdes) (version 2) | ecosystem: Environmental > Terrestrial > Deep subsurface > Rock core/Sediment ... | reverse complement strand
GCATGCGCATACCGATCATGGCGGCGCTGTAGCGTTTCTTGCGCGTAAGTATCCAGACGTCAAGATTATCATGACGCGTCCAACGCTTGAACTGCTTCATTGGAGTTTGCATGACAGTTTGACGCTCACACGCAAGTACAAGCGTCCCCAGTTTTATAATCGCTGGGATATTCAGAAACTCGAGCAGCGAGTAACGGTTGCTCAACCCGGAGAAATTTTTTCCGCAGGCTCATTCTCGTTTCGTTTGCTCAATGCCGGGCATATTCTCGGCGCAGTCGGCGTCGAGTTTCTGTCGCCACGGCGCGTGTTTGTTTCCGGGGATTTTTGCCTGCATGATCAGGAAACTGTGCAGGGCGCGAATATCCCTGCCGGGCCCTTTGATGCGGCTATTCTCGAAGCAACATATGCTGGCCGTTTTTCTCCTTCGCGTGAGGAGGAAATTGATCGGCTTGCCGCGCGTGTCATTGCTGTTGCGAGAGACCGTGCCAAATGTCTCATCACGACGCTCTCCATCGGCCGCGCACCCGAAGCGTTTCTCGGACTCATCAAGAGGGGTGTTGCAGATCACTGTCCGATCTATATTGATGGCGCCGCCAGAAAGACCATCCGTATCTATGAACGGTATGGAGCCGTGGCCCCATCTATCGAGAAGCATTTCGTGAAGGATCCGGATCAGAGAGAGCGCCTCATGCGAGACTCTGGTCCAATGGTTGTGATTTCTCCGTCTGGCATGTTGTCCGGTGGGCACGCGTCAAGTTATGCTGCGGCGTTTGCCGAAGACCCACGCAACATGATTGCACTCACTTCGTACCAAAGCCCACATTCTCCCGGAGCGATGCTACTGCGCATCAACCGCGGGCATCGTGTGCGTTTTGGTGATTCGGGGCCGACTGTTCGTTTTAACGCAGATGTAGAAGCCTTTACTCTGTCTGCTCACGGAGATGCTGCGGCACTTGAGCAGACGATTGGCATGCTTAAGCCGGATGCGACCTACCTTATGCATGGAGATGAAACAGGTATGGACGCCGCTATCAAGCGCAGTCGGCGGCCAGTCCAAAAAACCTTTATCGGTAAGCTTTATCAGCTCTAAAATCGACCTGTCAGGTAGGACTTGACAGGTCTTTTTCTTTTTGGTACAATGTTGCCCAGATTGTCAGAGTGACCAAGCTCGGAAGGTACATCACAACTGTGGCTTTAACAAAGGAGGCCCTATAGAGTAACTTTCTCGCGTTCGTCGGCAGTTCCACGACATCTCATCGCAAACGCAACACCAACCGAGGAGGCAGAAATGCAGTCACGTAACGAAAGCACGTTGGCTCACGTCGACGGCGGCAAGGTGGGCACGTCCATGGGGACGGCGCTCACCGGCGCCAAGACGATGTCCAAGAAGGCGGGGCCGGTGGCTCCCAAGCCTCTCGGCTTCGGGAAGTTCCGGCCCCCAGAGGGGACCAGTTTCACCGCCATGGCGGTGAAGAGCTCCGTCCAGGAGAACCTGGAGGAGATCAGGAGGTACATCGAGGAGCGGTGGGTCGCCATCTTCAACGACGACCCCTCGTACTACACGGACGAGGTGAAGGCTGGGTCCGCGGAGATCGTGGCCTTCGTCGCGAACTTCCCCAACTCCAAGGGCCGCGAGGAGCTCTCGAACGGAGTCATCAACCTGCTTCTCGAGAAGCTCCCTCCGTCCGGCGCGGCTGTCAACACGGTCGCGAACCTCGGCGTCAGGCTCGAGGTTCTCACCCCCTTGACCTGGGAGCAGGTCAGGGAGGAGAAGATCGACAGGCGGCAGTTCGTCCCTGCCCCGCTCTCGGACGAGGACGGGCGGTGGCACAAGACCCCGGTCATGTGCAACCACCCCGGCGCCCGCGGCGTGCTCGCCAAGCTCCGCGGCATGCAGGAGAAGGCGAGTGCGGTCTACGAGGAGCAGGAGCGTGCGCAGAAGCGCGCTCTCTACGACGACATCGCCGGGCCTCTGCTCGACGTTCTCGGGCGTGGCCAGGGGTACACCGCGTTTTTCTCTCCTGACCAGGGGGAGCACCGCGGTGGAACCGTTCGCATCAGCGTCGCGAACGGGATGGTGGAGCCGATCCTCGCGGTCGGCGGCTGCGCGAGTCTCATCCGCAAGGTCGTCGATTCCGGGAAGAGCCTCCCGCTCGACCAGATCGAGTCGGATGGTCCGCTCCGTTTCGAGTCTCGAATCCCCGAGGCCGAGCATCGAGTGCTGTCCGGCTTCCGCCACGTCTTGCGGCGTGGCATCACCTTCGCGCGCGAGATGCGCGCGAAGGAAGAGGCGAGCAAGGGCATCGAGGATCGGGCGACTCTTTCGCCCGAGGAGTTCTACCTCGAGAAGAAGGAGGGCAGCTGCGTCCTCACGATCCGCCCGGGCTTCAGGATCAAGAAGCTCGAGAAGCCCGACGGAAGTGAGAAGGTGGTGCCGGTGGAGTACGTGATGCGTGCCGGTGTCACGATCCTCTGGGAGCGGACCTCAGCGGGCATCCGCATCGCCGACCACATCCCCAAAGGAACGCCGTGGGACGAGCTTCTCGCTCCTGCTACGGAGTCCTCTCTCGAGGGCGAGAACTACGACGGCATGGGTGGCTTGCCCAAGCACCTGCTCCGGGTTTTCACGTCTGCTGCGGCCCGCAGGGCAGCCGACGAGGCCAAGACGGAGGGCCAGGGCCAGCAGGCCTAGCCACAAGGCGCAACATGAACCCAGGGAGGACAATCACGCGAAGCGTGTGCGTCCTCCCGGGCTCTTTTTTTTTGCTGGGCTAAAACCGCGCAATGCCGCCCCCCGTATGCGTTGACATTTTTATATAAACATGCTTAATTTATAAACGGAACGTCCATTGAAAGGAGTCCCAAACAATGGATCTAAAGGAGATCCGTGTTGCGCTCGTAGTTGATGGAGAAGAGAAGACCATTGATGAGGACGGTTACGCGGGCAAGTTGTCTCTAGGAAACCGTGCTATGCTCACGGTGCACGCTCCTCTCCGGTTCATCGGCATACATGTAGACCAGCCAAAAGACGTTTCGCTCAAGCCGGACAGATCGGACAGCGAGAGTGAGCGTTATTATGAGACAAAAATTTTTATCGATAGGGCTGCCGATGGGACGCCGTGTACCAAGTACAATCGAGGCAATAACATGCGCCTGCTTCGTGTGGGCGACGATGATAAGCTTGCGCTTATCGAGGTGGCTCTCATCTCGCAGGGCGGCCTCTTTTTCGTCACCAAGGCAATTGGACATCAGTTCTGTTGTTTCAATGATGATGGTGTTGTCCGCTGTCCGTACTTCGAGACTCCGCCTCACAGGTGGCCACAGATGGTAGAGCTCTTGGCGGAGAGTTTTGAAAACTCGGTGGGTGATCTGCCTTCGATTACCGAGTACCAATCCGATGATGGTCTCGTGCTCAATGGATGTGGCGATCGGGAAGGCCGTGTGCTGTGGTGGAGCCCCGCTCAAGGATTTGGCGCCATCAAGACTCCTGCGGGTATCGCACGCGTACACTGGACTCAGATCATCACAAGTTCACGCCTCGCGCGGCTTCAGCAAAATTCAACTGTCGAGTTTGCTGGCTTGATCGCGCTTGCTTCCGGCAACGGTACATCATTCGGCTTTGAGGCCTACGGCGTACGCTCCAAGTAGTGCGAACGAAAAGAATAGAAGCCCCCCACCGCGGAATCGCGCGGTGGGGGTTTTGCATTTTCGTCCACAGTTTCTCTTTGCGTGGGCGTGATATACTAAAAATAGCATGGAAAGAGTGCCGATTGGTTTTGAACTGCCTCCGGCAGAAAAAAAAGACGATGAAATAGTTGAAATTGTGCCTCAGAAAATAGAGGGGGTATCTATGGCACCTGAAATACCAAAAGCAGGGCAGGCACCCGCAATGCCGCCCGAAATGCCAAAAGAAGAAGCGGCGGCAGAGCATGTTGTTGAGCCGCCTTTGCAAAAAGAAGCAGCTGGAGAAGAGGGCGCGGAGAATGGAGAGAGGCCGCAAAATCAAAGCGAAAAGCCCGTACGAAATCTTAATGAAGTTGTCAAACTTTTTCAGGACGCGGAAGCAATAAAAGAAAGAGAACTGGATGGGGAATTCAGCGGCGAAGGGCGCGCCTCCAGGCTCCGATGGGAAAATGCATTTGATGAATTTGCGCGGAATCCCGACTTTTCTTCGTTCGCGAATAATCCCGATACCAAAAAACGGCTGGAAGATGTGCTCGAAGAGTATAAAAAATATCAGGAGATCGAGGACAGATCAAAAACAGACACGGGGCATATTTATACAGAGACAGATATCCAAACCATAAATAAGGCGCGTACGGCGGTACGCGGGTATCTTGAGGCGCGTGTAAAAGAAAAAAATGCGGTAGCGGCAGAAACCGGTAGCGAATCTCGAAAGAAGGCCCACGAAATTGTTGGCGTGTCTGTCGAGCGGTCAGAACACGAAGAAGTTGCAAAAGAATCTCCTCCTCCTCCCGATAATTTGCCGGTTATGGAGGGCGCGGCACGAGAGCGCGGAGAACTGAATGAGGCTGTGGTTGATAAAACCGTGTCTGAAATAAGCGAACTCGTAAAGAGAAAAAGAGAAGAAAAATCCCGAGAAAAAACTCCGAAGCGGGCGAAAGTTACTGATTTAGCCGAGGAGCGAAAGCGGCGCGGCTTGAAGGAGGGGCCGGTAGATAGTGGCGCGCATTCAGAAAAAGGCGGCGGAGGCAAGCTTTATGGCAAAGAGAAAGAGGCATTTGTAAATCCCGATAATCCCGACGACAAAAAACTGAATGAGTTATTGGAAGAAAGCAGGCGAGCATTTCAGCCAAAAGTTGGGGATACTCTGCGGATTCCTTCCAATGAGCAGGGTGTTTTTATCGAGAGTGGTTGGCGTGTGGACAGTGTTAAACGAAATAGTAAGGACTCGGAAGTAGAAAGCATAGTTGTTGTAAAAGAAATAAATGGAAAAGTTATTAAACGAGCGGTAGATGGTTTCGTTGCATGGAATCTAAATCGCGTGTTGGCTGATAGCGGTAATCTGCGGATACTGGACTCTGTGAGAGTACAACGATCGAGCGGCAAAATTGAAGGTGGGTGGGTTATAGCTGGTTATGACCCGTTACAAAAAATTGCCGCAGTACATAACGAACAAGGGTTGAAAAAAGAGATCCCCATTGCTGAGCTTGAAGCGCTGAATACTGAAGCGGATGAGAAAGATGAAGTTACGCCAGAGGAAAAAGGCGAACGCGTTTTTGAAATAGGCAAGAGAGTGCGCATTCGGCGCAGTGACGGGACGACGGAAGAAAATTGGATGGTTGGCCCGAAAGACGAAAAAACCGGCAGAATCAGGGTGATGCGGGAAGATGGCGAGCTTGTAAAACATGTAACTCCTGAAGATCTCGCAGAGTGGAATGGCGGCAGTAAACAAGACGAGTCGCTTGGAGAGGCAATCCGCGAGCGGGGAAAGGAGATACATGCTTCCGCTGAGGGCGCGCGTACTCCATATGAATTCTTGAGCGATAGAGCAAAAGCTCTTTTCGAAAAACTCGGCGATGAAGTAAAGGAGCGGGTTCGGGGCGTATACGAGCGCGCGAAATTCAATACCATTGATCATGCGGCGGTTCTCTATGACAATATGTTGTACGATTATCACGAAAAATATATTCGCGCGAATAATGTGGAAATCGCCGCAATCGACCGCGAAATAAATGAAAGGCGCGGGATGATATTGCGGAGTAAAGAAATGCGCGCGGAAGGAGGCGCCGTATCCGGAAGATTGCGGAGGAAATCGGAGGGGGCGGTACTCAAGAGTGAAGCAGGGATACAAAAACTAATTGCGCGTAAGGAGATATTGAAATCTCGCGTGGAGAGCCGCAATGTCCGCCAGTCTTTATTTGAAACGCGCCGGCAAAATATACTTGAAAAAGTATCAGAGCATACAAATGAAGTGCTCCGCCCGCATGACCGGCGCATGGAGCGTATACGGCAAGAGATGAAAGGCGTTGAAGAAATAATTGCGCGGTTTTCGGGCGAGAGAAAGAAAATTCAGGATAAAATATCTCAACTGGAGAGGGAACAGGAAAACGCGCCTCGGGCGAATCGCCGGATTCTGCGGGCGATGGTTGCCGAGCAAAAATCTGCGCTCAAAGGGCGCGATAAGCTCATTGCCGTACAGCGGGGCAAGCTCAACGCTCTTGCCAAAAAACAGGCGACGATTGATAAAAAAGCGCAGCCATGGCGGGAAACGAGCGCGCGTTTTAAAAATCTTGTCGGAAAAAAATAAACCATGAAAAAAGGACCGCGAAAACAAAATAACTCACTTGTGGAAGAGGCATATCGCCTACTGAAAGATATCGAGGCGGGCAATAAGCAGTTTATTGCAGAAACCGATGCGCGTATGAAGAAAATTGGGACAGATCTCAATAATGCGGATCGCGAGATTGGCAAGATTGATAAGAAGCTCGCTTCTGATGATAAAAAGTTTGTCGCCCAAATGGATACAATCGCACTCGATTTTCTTTCGGAGGATTAAAAGACATTTTTATCAAATATCTAAATAATTGGGGCTTGACCCCGTAGTGAAAAATCGCATTGAGCTCCGCATAAAAAGCTTGTTCCCGCATACCTCATGATGTACGAGAAAACTTATGGGTTGTGACAATGAGGTGGTACAAAAGAAAAAATGCGATTTTCTACTACGGGGTTGACCCCGCACCGAAAAGTCGCATTAAAAATCTGCGTGCCAGTGATTATTCTTGCGGTATATATTCTCTACTCGCAGGTAGTACTAACATTAACATAAAGTGGTCGATTTTTAGGGAGCACAATGCGACTTTCTGGTGACGGGCTTGACCCCGCACCGAAAAGTCGCATTAAAAATCTGCGTGCCAGTGATTATTCTTGCGGTATATATTCTCTACTCGCAGGTAGTACTAACATTAACATAAAGTGGTCGATTTTTAGGGAGCACAATGCGACTTTCTGGTGACGGGGTTGACCTCGCCTTTTTTCCTTGGTACTATACATCCACCCATGAAACTTCTTACAAAAAATCTTGGCTATACAATCTTAATTTTGCTTTTCCTCGCAACTGCGTATTCGCTTATGGTTGATACGACTTCGCCTACGCGCGATATCTCGCTCTCCGAGCTTGTGGCAAAAATCAACGCAGGCGAGATAAAGGAAATCGCCGTAACCGGCAATGCGCTTGATATTACGACACAGTCGGGCGAGCATTTGACTTCAAAAAAAGAAGAGGAGTCCTCGCTCACCGAAACGCTCAAAAACTTCGGCGTTTCGCAGGAAAAGCTCACATCGTTTACTCATAATGAACAAAATCCATCCGGGTTTCTCTTTTGGTTTGGAGCTGCACTCCCTACGCTTATTACGCTCCTTTTTATCGTCGGATTTATGTGGTTTATGGGGCGGCAGGTAAATCGTGCAAACGTGCAGGCGCTCGGGTTTGGTCAGTCGCGCGCGCGCGTTATCTCGCCCGACAATGTAAAAGAACGCATCACCTTTAAAGATGTTGCGGGGGTGGACGAAGCAAAAGAAGAGCTTAAAGAGATTGTTGAATTTCTCAAGCACCCGAAGAAATTTTTTGAGATTGGCGCGCGGATTCCGCGCGGTGTTCTCCTTATGGGCTCGCCGGGCACCGGAAAGACTCTTCTTGCCCGCGCAGTTGCGGGGGAGGCGGGCGTGCCGTTTTTCCATATTTCTGCGTCTGAATTTGTCGAGATGTTTGTCGGCGTCGGCGCTTCGCGCGTGCGGGATCTGTTTCGCGCGGCAAAGAAAACCGCTCCCTCGATTGTTTTTATCGATGAGATTGATGCGATCGGGCGCCATCGCGGTGCTGGTCTTGGCGGCGGGCACGATGAGCGTGAGCAGACGCTCAACCAGATTCTTGTTGAGATGGACGGCTTTGAGACGCGAGATCAGGTTATTATCATAGCGGCGACCAATCGCCCCGACGTTCTCGATCCCGCGCTTCTTCGCCCGGGTCGGTTTGATCGGAGAGTTATTTTGGATCTTCCCGATATCAAACAGCGTGAGGCGATTCTCAAGGTTCATGCAAAAGGAAAGCCGCTTGAAGCGGGTGTCCGTTTGCGCCATGTTGCCGAGCGCACGCCAGGTTTTTCCGGAGCCGATCTCGAAAATCTTGTAAACGAAGGGGCAATTCTCGCCGCGCGTTTGGGTAAAAAAGAGGTTTCCGAACATAATCTTCTCCAGTCAATCGATAAAGTGCTTTTGGGTCCAGAGCGAAAGAGCTTTGTACTTTCCGATGAGGAGAAAAAAATATCCGCGTACCACGAAGCGGGCCATGCGCTTGTCGCGGCTTCGCTCCCGAATGCGGATCCGGTACATAAAGTTACGATTATCTCACGCGGACGCGCGCTCGGCTATACACTCAAGCTTCCGTCGTATGACAGGCATCTCTATTCGCGCGCTCATTTTCTCGATGAGCTTGCGGTATCGCTCGGTGGATATGCCGCCGAAGAGTTTAAGTTTGGCGAGCAGACTACCGGTTCATCTGACGATATACGAAAAGCGACAGCAATTGCCCGCGACCTTGTACAACGCTATGGTATGTCGAAAAAAGTGGGTCCCGTTTCGTATGGCGAACACGGCGAGATGGTATTTTTGGGCAAAGAGCTTGGCGTTGAGAAAAATTACTCAAACGAGACCGCCGCAATGATTGATAAGGAAGTAACCTCTTTCATGAAAAAAGCGTTTGACCGCGCGCGATCAATAATAAAGACGCGCCGCGATAAACTTGAGGAGCTTGCGCAGTATCTCATCAGCCATGAAACTATTGAGCGCGATGAGTTTGCGCGCCTCATGGCGGCGTAGTTAGCTGGCAACACTATCTTTCCTTTGCTAGAATATCTGCGCCGGGTACATAGCTCAACGGTAGAGCAGGTGTCTTACCTGCCCGCCTTGACTTTGCCGCTGGGGCATGTAGCTCAATGGCAGAGCAGACGTCTTATACACGTCCGGTTCCTGGTTCGAGTCCAGGCATGCCCAATGAAGTCAAGGCGAAATCGGGCGCGGTGCACGACTGGTTGTAGGTTCGAATCCTACCCGCGGAGCTAAAACAAAAATAGACCCGTTCATTGGGTCTATTTTTGTTTTAGCTCCACACCCTGAACGAAATCCGAACGCATTTTCGGGAAACCCCCGAAGAATGAAGCCGCCCCGCCGCCGCTCGCTACCACTCGCCACCCAGCAAAAAAGTTTTCTTCGTTTTTCCTGATGTGCGCGCGCCGGATTTTTCCTTCTAAAAGGAAAAGAAAACTTTTTTGTGGCGTTTTGCTCTCAACGAGCAGGGCGGCGGGGCTGGCCTCTATTTTTTGCAAGAACATGGCGGAATTCCCCCTACACCCCCCTTCCGCCGTGTTCTTGCGGGGACGGACGGGATTTTTGGCGGTGACTAATTGAGAAAAGATTAAGTTCATGTTAGTATAGTTGTGAGGGTTAGTTTCAACGCTCATACTTATACTATCATACTATGGAAAGCAAACACAATAAAGAAATTGGGGATAAAATAAAAGTCTTTCGAGCAAAGCAAGGATTGACACAGGACGCTCTCGCTAGAAAGTGCGATATTCCTTATACAACACTGACTAAGATTGAATCAAATGTGATAACAAAACCGTCAATACAAACGGTTACCAAGATTGCCGAGGGGTTAGGAATAAGTATTGACGTTTTGATAAAATAAACATTATGGATCTAGTAACTATTCCACAAGCATCAAAATGGGCATCAGAACATCTCAAGAAGGAGGTTTTGCCTACAAATATTTCTTATCTTGTCCAATATGGAAAAGTAAAAAAACATGGCGAGAACGGCTCGACTATGGTTGATTTGAATGATTTAAAAAAATATTATGATTCGTATAATGGCAAACGCGAAGTAAGTTGGAAAAAAAATCTAGGCGATGATTTAAATTGGACGCTTTCTTTTGATAATTTAAGAGAGGTAGATACCACAAAACATGTTCACCGACTCCATCCATACAAAGGTAAATACATTCCGCAACTTGTTGAATACTTTATAGATAATCACACTGATGATTTCAAGAAAGAAGTCTACTTCAAAACAGGTGATATTATTCTTGATCCATTCTTGGGTTCTGGGACAACAATTATTCAATCACTTGAGATGGGAATTCATTCCGTTGGTATAGATGTTTCTGAATTTAACTGCATGATCTCAAGTTGTAAGGCAACCAAGTATGACGACGAATATTTACAAAAGGCGATTAAGAAACTGATTGCTTCACTCGATTCTTTTGAGTATGACAATAAAATTCAAGATTTTGAAAACGAACTTTTGGCCGAACTTGCCAAATTTAACTCGGTATACTTTCCTAGCTATGACTTCACATACAAGGTTAATCAGGGAAGTTTTAATGAAAATAAGTTTGCTACAGAAAAAGAGCGCGAGTTTTTGCCTGTCTATCAGAAATTACTCAAAAGATATTCAATCAAACTAAAACAAGATAGCTCGAATTCTTTCCTTGATATTTGGTTTATGGATAATGTTCGCCGTGAGATAGACCATGTATTTCAGACGATCAAACAAGAAAAAGATGTTAAAACCCGCAAAATTCTCGCACTTATTTTGAGCCGAACGATCAGATCGTGCCGTGCTACTACGCATAGCGACCTAGCAACGCTCAAAGAGCCCCAGCTAACGACATATTACTGCTATAAGCATAAAAAAATCTGCAAACCCCTTTTTTCCATCACAACTATGCTTAATCGCTACGCTCTTGATACATTAAACAGAATAAGAAAATTTAGTAGATTACGAAAACCAGTTTACCATTCCGTTTTAGCCGGTGATTCAAGGGCAATCGATATTTTTGAAAAAGTAGAAAAGCAGAATCCATTATTTTCAAGAATACTAAACAAGCAAAAAATATCAGGTATTTTTTGCTCGCCCCCTTATGTTGGGCAAATTGATTATCACGAGCAACACGCTTACGCATACGACCTTCTGGGATTTAGGCGCAAGGATGATTTAGAAATTGGTCCGCTATACAAGGGGCAAGGATTAGAGGCTCGTCGGTCATACACACAAGGAATTGTGGATGTATTAAATAACTGTAAGCAATACCTCAAAGAAGATTTTGATATTTTTCTCGTGGCAAATGATAAATACAATCTCTACCCAGAAATTGCAGAAAAGGCAGGAATGAAAATTGTTAATCAGTTTAAGCGACCCGTGTTGAACAGAACGGAACGCGATCGAAATCCTTATTCAGAAATAATTTTTCACTTTAAAGTAAAATAATCACATGGCCTTATCTAAAAATTTAAAAATTGAGGTTTATGAATTTCTCAAAGAGAAAATCTTAAGAAAGATTGAGGAATATGATTTAAGCGATGAGGATTCAGCAAAACCTTTCCAATATGCTCTTTTCACAAAGAAGGGTTATTTAGCAAAAGGATTCATACATGGTTGCGAAACAGCACTTGGTAGTTGGCATGAATCAGTTGCAAAAATCATTGCCAAAGAAAATTTTAAGGTAGCAAAAAAGCTACAGGGGACAGATAAACTGCAAGGCAAAATTACGAACGAAGCACAGCGAACATTTGAGAATATACTCAGCGATCTTGATAGTGTTAAGCGAGAACCAAATCACAAAAAAGAGTCAGAAGAAATCTATAACGCAAGTCAAGGCAATAAAAATTCAGTTAGTAGAATTCAAACCGTTGATCTTTATCTTGAACGAGATAACGGCGAAGAAATATATTTCGAGATAAAAGGGCCCAAGCCAAATAAAAATGAAATGAGAGCTGCAAAAAGAGATCTTTTAGAGATTTACGCGATGAGAGCAAAAGAGGGTAAGAAGGTAAAAGTATTTTTAGGCATGTATTATAACCCCTATGCACCGCAAGAATATCAGAGATGGACGTGCATTAAATTTTTCGACAAAGGCAATGACTTTCTTATCGGAAAAGATTTTTGGGATTATTTTGGTGGAGCCGGTGCTTTTGAGGATTTGATAAAAATTTATGAAGAAGTTGGAGAAGAAATAAGACCAGAGTTAGAAAAGAAATTTAAAAAGATAATTGAAACAAAAATAGATTAAAAAGATTTTGGAAACAGTAAAGTTAAAATTATATGTCTCAACAACGCCGACAAAAAGTTGAATTTACCGCCGACAAAAAGGTTTCAAAACCCGTGAAGGTTGAATTTTATACCAAAGACGGCGATAAGGTTTTGTTCAAGGGCCACAAAGAAGTAACCAAGCCGGTTAAAATAGAATTTTATGCCAAAAGGGACAAGAAAAAATAAGTCGTTCTACATAGATACGAACATCGCAATTGATTTTGCAACGAATAGAGATATTCAAACGGTTTTAGTTTTAGAAAGAATTAAGGAAAAAGGATGGAAATGTGTTAGTTCTACTTTTTTGGCGATGGAGTTGGCTGACTACCAACAGGATTCCGCGTATATAAACAAAGAAATTTCCAAAAAGAGAAACCCAGAAGATATATTGAGATCTCGAGGAAGTAAGAATCTAAAAGCATCTGATCTGCAAGAGTCCGAAGAATGGTTTGGAGAATTTAGTCAGAGATTCAAAAATCTTACGCTCTATGATTTCATTTCTGATCAGAATGGATGGGCTTTAGCACGCGAGATCAGTTTTAACTCAAACCTTTCCGCCCCAGACGTGCTTCATCTCACCTCGGCTATATTGGGCTCAATTGGAGGTTATTGTGATTTTTTAATGACGAAGGATGGTGTATTGCGTAAAGAGGCAGAAAAAATTTTACCGAAATACAAAGGAGTAAAACTGAGAGTAGTAGATGTGGTGGAAGTAAAGAAAAAGTTTTTTAAGAATTAGTCACCGCTAAAAATCCCGTCCGTCCCCGCAAGAACACGGCGGAAGGGGGGTGTGGGGGAAATTCCGCCGTGTTCTTGCGAAAAATAGAGGCCAGCCCCGCCGCCCTGCTTGTCAAAGCAATGCACCACAGAAAAATACTCTTTTCATTAAGAGAAGAAAAAATCGGGCGCGCGCAAAATGAAAAGAGCAAAGAGTATTTTTCTGTGGTGGTGCGAGCGTTAAGGAGCGGCGGCGGGGCGGAGCGTCAGTTTCGTTCAAAGAATATTCGAGCGGAGTTGTATAATTCTGTCAATCCATAATAAACTACGTATATCTACGTTAATCTATGGACAATAAGAAAATTATAACAATGAAAGAAGCGCAGGCTTTGGTTAAAGCATTCGCCGAAAGAAATAGCTGGAAAGACATTCCGAATGTTGATAAGTTTGACCATTTGCACGAAGAACTTATAGAGATGTCTCAGCACCTCCGTTATAAATCTGAGGACGAACGGATTAAGCTTATTCAGGAAAAGAAAGATGTTTTTATAGATGGAATCGGAGACTTGTTTTTTGGATTATGTCGCTTAGCAAATCAACTTGGTGTAGATATTGAAGAAGCATTTAACTTAGTTAAAACCGAGATATTGGCAAAATACAACCACAAAAACCCAGAGAATAACATTACGCCATAGCCATTACTAAACCCTCAAGTTGTTTCAAGTTTACTATCGATAGGTTCCAATTCAATCTAACCAAGCACATCAAAGTTTAAATCATGAAGCTCGAAAAAAATTCGTAGCTGTTTTCATAATCTCCGCTCGATTTTCGTTAAATGACAAAGCCCTTATTTTTTGATAGGGTAGCGTTAGAGTGTTCTTCAAGGGAGGTGAATATGAGGAAGCCCCCGGAAAAGGGGGCAGTCTCGACGAACATCGAAGGCGCGGTTCCCATCATCAGTGGCGGGAGGTGTATCCATGGCATGGTTGTCGGTGTCTCCTATGGCGTCAGGAACAAGGCGAAGGTGTTCTGCGTCGCCTTCAGCTGTAACACGTGCAAGGAGCGCTACGCGGAGCTCGTCCGCGGTATCGCGCCTTCTCCGGCAGCATAGTCCGCGAGACTGTCCCGAACAACGAAAGGGCAACCGGTGCGGTTGCCCTTTCATCCTATACTGCGAAGATTTCTATTTTTTATGGCATATAAAACCAACTATCTTCATATCGGAAGCGCGGATGATCTTGCCGGTCAAGACCGCGTTCTCTATCGCGCGCTCGAAATCATGCCAGCGTTCCTTGCGTGGGGGACGATTGCGCTGATGATTTTTCTTTCGTGGAAAGCGCCCGTGTGGATCGCGATTTTTATTATTACCTTTGATCTTTACTGGCTCGTAAAAACGGTTTTTTTGTCTTTTCATTTGAGGTCAAACTGGAGGCGGATGCAGCGTTATCTCGAGATTAATTGGGAGGAACGCCTCGCGCTACTCAAGTGGGGTCATCTGTGGCAGTTGGTTATTCTCCCGACTGCCGGCGAGCCTGCAGAAGTTATCCGCGAGTCTCTTGAGTCCATAAAAAACGCATCATGGCCCAAGGAACGCATGATTGTGGTTCTTGCGTTTGAAGATGCGGCGTCGGGCGGGCGCGAGTTTGGCAAACAGTTTGAGAATTTCTATCGGGACGCATTCGGTATTTTTATGGTTACATACCATCCGCAGGGGCTTCAAGGAGAGATGCGCGGCAAGGGTGCGAACGAAACATGGGCGGCGCGCGAAGCTCAAAAAATCATCGACAAGCAGAAAATTCCGCATGAAAATATTATCGTCTCGTCGTTTGATATTGATACAAAGCTTTACCCGCAGTATTTCCTGTGTCTTGCGTGGCATTTTCTGACCGCCGAGAAGCCGTATCGCTCCAGTTTCCAGCCGGTGCCGCTTTACCATAATAATATATGGGAAGCGGGCGGTGTGCCGCGCGTTGTCGCCTCCTCGGGGACTTTTTGGCAGATGATGCAGCAGGAACGCCCCGAACGCCTAACGACATTTTCATCACACTCGATGAGCTTCAAGGGGCTTGTTGAAATTGGTTTTTGGCAGACAAATATCGTTTCGGAAGACTCTCGTATTTTCTGGAACCACTTTTTTTATTATGACGGCGATTGGCAGGTGGTGCCGCTCGCCTATCCCGTTTCGATGGATGCCAATATGGCGCCGACTATGTGGCGATCGTTTAAAAATATTTATAAACAGCAAAGGCGCTGGGCGTGGGGGTCGGAAAATATTCCCTACGTCCTTTTCGGATTTCTGAAAAACTGGAAAATCCCGCTTGAGAAAAAATTGCGCTTTTCATTCAATATCATTGAAGGATTTTGGTCGTGGGCGACAAACGCACTTCTCATTTTTGCGCTCGGGTGGCTTCCGGTATTTCTTGCCGAGCGGCAATATCGCCAGTTTATTATTCTCTACAATCTGCCGTACGTAACGCGGAGCATTATGACGTTTGCAATGGTTGGTATCGTGACGTCCGCCGTGATTTCCCAGGGCATGCTCCGAAAAACGAAAGACGACTATGCCGACAAGCGCCGCACGTCGCTCTTCCTCCATTGGATTTTGATGCCGCTTACCATTATCTTTTTTGGCGCGTTTCCCGCGCTTGAAGCGCAAACGCGTCTCGCGCTCGGTGGTCGTTGGCGGTTGGGATTCTGGGTAACCCCCAAATCTCGCTCCAAACAAAATTGACACTCCCGGTGTGTCAATTGTAATATGTGGTCATGAGGACTGAAAAATTAGTAACTGGGCAAGTTTATCATATTTGTAACAGAAGCACAGAAGGCATTCCTATTTTTAGGCAAAAAGGAGATGCGGTGAGATTTCTTGAGACGCTTCTGTTATCCAATACTGCCGATGTGATGACTATGCGCGGTGTCGCGCGTACGCCAGGACAATATAGGAATCGTCGCAAGAGCAAGCCGCTCGTAGAAATATATGCTCTGGTGCTTATGCCAAACCACTTTCATATATGTGCGAGGCAATTGGTAGAAAATGGCATTTCATTGTGGATCCAGCGCGTCTGCAATAGCCACGCTCGTTTTTATAACCTCAAAAACGCAAGGAGAGGAGCTCTTTTCATGGGGCGGTTCAACGCCGTTCTCGTTGGAAAAGATGAGCAGTTATTTCATCTGTTTGTGTACCTCCATGCCAATCCTCTTGATCTTGTAATGCCAGAGTGGAGAGAGGGCAATCTCCGTGCTTGGCAAAAAGCCGATAAGTATTTGCGCACATACCCATGGTCAAGTCACAACCTGCTTATTGGCAAGGGAGACGTTCACCCAATTATTAGGAAGCTCATATCTCCACGTTTTTCGAAGAAGATTATTTCAAGCTGGGGAGGCCTTTCGCAAGGTATTAGAGAGTGGAGCCAGCGCGATTACGAAGAATCAAAAAAACTATTTCTTGAGTGATTGACACTCCCGGAGTGTCAATCGTGTGGGGGAGTTTAGCTTGCTTTATAAAACTCGGGCTTAGTGGGTCAGAGTTTTTTTTGGAGACATGATGCCGTTTTCAGATAAGTTGCTAGAGCTCATCTCGAAAATCTCGTCATTGCAGCAGAAATTGGATTTTTGAGATGGGTTCTACTCAAAGTGATACAGCCCGCCCTCGTTCAGTTTCATAAGAGCGTTTTTGAGAAGTGAGTAGCCGATAAGTTCCGGATCCTCTGCAAGGAGCGCACGCGCTTCTGTGCGCGCGGCCTCTACCATTTTTATATTTTTCAGCGCTTCCATGCCGATGTCAGATATGCCCCATTGGTTGCGACCGGTGAGTTCTCCCGGTCCGCGGAGTTGTAAATCATATTCCGCAAGCTCAAACCCGTTTTTGGCGTCGCGCAACGCTTTAAGCCGCCGCGCAGTTGCAGAGGAACCCGATTCGGACACGGCGATAAAATACGACTGGTGCTCGCCCCGGCCGATGCGCCCTCGGAGCTGGTGGAGCTGTGCAAGCCCAAACCGGTCGGCTCCTTCGACGATCATAATCGTTGCGTTTGGGATATCGATGCCGACCTCGATAACCGATGTCGCGACCAGTATATTGATTTTCCCGTCTCGGAAACCGCGAAGCGTTTTTTCTTTCTCGCGCGGCGTCATTTTACCGTGGAGCATCGCGCTTTTGAACTCCTGGAATATATCTTTCTGAATATGTTCAAGCTCGCGCTTTACGGATTTTTGTTCGCTCGGTCCCTTTTCGCTTTCGTCAATCCGCGGGCAGATAATAAATGCCTGCCGCCCCTTTTCAATTTCGCGCCGCACGTGTTCCCACGATCTCGTTGACGGTTTTATGAGTACTTCAGTGATAACGCGTTTTCGCCCCGGCGGGAGCTCGTCGAGTACCGAAAGATCGAGGTCTCCGAAAACCGTGAGCGCGAGCGTCCTCGGGATGGGGGTTGCAGTCATCGAGAGGAAGTGAGGGACAAAATCGTGTTCGCTGGACGAGCGCTCGGCAAAACATTTTCGCTGTCCGATGCCAAAGCGATGCTGTTCGTCTACCACGATAAAAGCAAGATTGCGGAATTTTATTTTTTCGGAAAGAAGCGCATGCGTGCCGATGAGGATTTTAATCTCGCCGGATTCCACCCACCGGAGCATCTGCGGTTTTGAAATATGAGCCGAGTCTCCCCGAATGGCTTTTGATGGGTACGCGCGCGCTTCGCTCGAAGTCAGAAGTCCGATTTTGAGAAAGGGGGAGCCGAGGAAGCGCGAGAAGCTTTCAAAATGCTGGCGCGCGAGAATCTCCGTCGGCGCCATATACGTAACCTGATAGCCGATTTTCGTTACAAGTGCGGAAACGGCCGCCGCAAGTACGGTCTTCCCGGATCCGACATCCCCTTCAAGAAGCCGCGCCATTGGGGTTTTTCGCTCCATATCTTTGAGGATGGAATCGAGTATAAAGCTTTGAGTTTTTGTGAGCGCGAAAGGAAGGCGCGCGAGAAATTCTCCGAGCTCTTTTTTGGCGTAGGGGATTGAGAGGGAGGAGGCCGCTTCAAGCCGGAGCCGCTCACGCATCCGTGCCAGTTGAATCGTAAAAATTTCTTCAAACGCAAGGCGTTTTCGCGCGGCTTCAACCTCTTTTTCGTTTTTTGGATAATGCGCCGCGCGGAAAGTTTGCGCGAGGCTCGGGAGATGGTATTTCGCGAGAATCGTAGGCGGAATCGGATCCTCGATAGTGTCCGCCTCGAGAGACTCAAAGACTTTATGAATATGAAATTGAACCCAGCGCGAACTTATGCCGCGCGTTGCAGGGTATACGGGGATGAGGGGAGCGGAAGATGCACCGTAATACGAAAGCCTTGAGATTTTCTCAAAAAGCGGGTTTGAAATATAGAGAGCGCCTTTTTTTTCGGAGGCGATTCCCTCAAGCCGCACAAGGTCGCCAAGCGCGATTACTTTTGAAACATATGGCTGATGAAACCAGACTGCGCGGATTTCTCCCGTGCTGTCCGCGACGCGCGCTTCGGTGATATTGAGGCGCTTGGCCCAAGTTTTTTTCGCATCAAGCGCCGTAACCTTGCCTTCCAGCGCGACTCGTTCTTTCGGCAAGATTTCCCGGATTGGTTTTATCGATGCCGCGTTGATGTATCGCTGGGGGAGATAGCGGAGAAGATCCTCAACGGTTTCAAGCCCAAGCTTTCGAAGCGCCTTTTTTTGAATTTCAGTGAGACGAAAAATGCGCTCAAGAGATATCGAAAGATTCAGCTTCGCCATTACTCTATTGTTGCCTTGCTTGATTGCCTATGCAAGAACACAATCGCGTTTATTGCTATTGAACCGCTCATCATGTTATGAATATGTCTAGATATCTAGCAGGGAGGCGAGCCGATGGCAGAATTTGTTAGCAACATCCTTCCGGGCGCTCTTTTATCAACTCTATTCACTCTTATGTTCCTCACTTTTTGGTGCGGGCGTTGGGGGAGATTTTTAAGAGCATGGTCTCGCTTGTTGGTTCATTGCGCGTTTGCGCTCCATGATCCCGTGAATACAGAATACCGCAATGGTAAATATCGATTCCCTAAAACTGCGAAATGCTGGGACTGTGGCTATAAGCCAAAAACACAGCCAGTTTAATCCCGAGCTTACCCTTGGGATTTTTTTATAATCATCCTGCAGTTTTCTTATGTGCTGGAATGTTGCGTCCCCGGCAGGAATTGAACCTGCGGCCTCTTCCTCCGCAGGGAAGCGCTCTATCCGCTGAGCTACGGGGACATAACGCCAAAGTGTCTATATGTGACAAAGGCGTGCGAGAAATACACCTTACTATACTCATCTTTGCCGATATTTTCAATATCTAAAACTTGAGTCGGTTGGCGATGAGATCAATCAACGACTCCTCTTGCCGTTTTTCATACATATACTGGAGAAGGAAATCACGGATTTCGTTTGGGTTCGCGTCCCCCAGCGGGATTTTGATATGCGGCATGAGGCGCTTTTCCGATAGGATGCTCAATTCTTTAATGCCGCCCACGCGATAAAAAATCCAGAATGATTTTAACCCTTCGAGCGGGAACTCCTTTGTATCTATGACAAGTCCATCGGCTGACGCCGTGATCCTGATAATACGCGGCCGCTTTGTCGCGTAGAGTACGATTGTAAATGCACTTAAGAGCACCAGCACCCCGAAAAGAAAATTCTGTCCGAGGAACGCTATAACCAAAAGCGCTACCGTAATAATCCCGAGCGACCAGTACCAGTCGGGTGTTTTTTCATAGTAGATGAATTCGGGCGCTTCCCACGAAATAACGCCTGGTGATTTTTTACGCGCCTCTTCAATGTGGACTTCTTCAGCCGGCTCTTCCGTCTTTTGCTTTTTCGGAGGTGTCACTTTTTTGGGGGGAGGAGGGGCTGATTTTTTAATATCGCGCCATGCCATATGTGTTATTAGTATAGCATGACATATAAATGAGGGGATGGGATTCGCCCTATTATGCGATAGGGCGTCCCGTCATTCGACAGGACGATTTTCTTCTCGAAAAGCCCGGGGAAGTCTCTCGGCGTTTCGCTTTTCACGAAACCCACGACTTCGAACCCCCGGACCGCTTTTGGCGGTTACCTCATTAGCAGTGAGGTGCTTTGTTTTTGCTGCCGCTTGGCGAAAACCCCGGGCGCCTTTGTAAACATACAGGCGGTGTTTTTTGGACGAAGTTCGAACATTTTTTGAGCAAAATCCGAACTCCGAATTTTAAAATCCAATCGCTCGGGCGGGCAAAAAGGGAGGGGGTTGGGGGGAAGGAATTTTTGCCCGCCCTCGCTTTCCGATTCCAATTTTTTTCCGCCGCCGCCGAATTTTGTGCCAGTGAAGCTGGCGCGCCGCCAGTGATAGCTTCCTATCCACTATTTCACAAATTCAACAATTCTCCATAACTCATTGCCAGATTTTGCTCCGTAAACAATTTCTTTACCACTAACAGTAAAAAATATCATCCTAATAATAGAAGTATCTCCGTATTCTTGCATCTCGGAACTAAATATCCCTGGCCAAATAAAATCGTAATCATTATCTTTTTGACCATTAATGACGACGGAGTATTTATTTTCTGATTTTACTAGGTAAATAAAATTTTGGCTGTCTGGGCTAAATGATGGCATGCCATACACAGCATCATAAAGCGGTCCTTTTTCCTCGTTTATCACGACGCTAAATTTATTGCCTTCTTTGGCTAAATAACTTATTTTCTGGCTATCTGGACTGAAGGTAAAAATTCCCACACTGTCATATTTGGCGCTTTCTTGACCATTTACAATAATAAATTCTTTATTTTCCTCTTTCGCTATATAAACCAATTTATTGCTGTCAGGACTAAAAGAAAGATTACCCACATGGTCATACCATTTCCCCTCTTGACCATTATTAACTACGAAATATTTAGAAGGATTAGAGCTGTGGTCTACGACTGAATAGGCAACTTTTTGGCTATTAGGACTGATAGCGATATCCTGAATTGTATCATATCCTCTTTGTTCTTTATCGTTAATAACAAGAAATTGTTTTCCACCCATTTCTTTAGCAGCTTTATATACTATCTTCTGGCCATCTTGGCTAAAACGCGGATTACTCAAGTAGACATATTTTTTACCCTCCTTATTGTCGGCCACAATAAACCAATTTTTTTCTTGTTCGGCTACATAAAAATTTCTTTTATCATCGGGGCTAAATCTTAAACAGTTATACTTATACTCATCATAATTATATTCGGTTTCTTGATTATCAATTACGAAAAAAATCTGATTTCCTTCTTTGGCAGTGAAAAAGATTTTTTGAGAAATAGGGATCATTCCCAAACAAGTTATCTCGTCATATTTTTTACCTTCTATCCCGTTATTTACCACGAATTCTTTTCCTCCGTCTTTGGCTTTGTAGATAATATCTCCATTGTTCGTAGCCAAAAATTGCATATCTACAAAATCATATTTTTTACCCTCTTGGTTGTTGACCGCTACAAGCCATTTTTCGCCCTCCCTAGCTCTGAGAACAATATCTTTACTATCTGGCGTAAAACCCAAAATTTGTATATTGTCATATGCTTTACTCTCTTCATTATCAACTACTGCAAGTTGTTTTCCTTCCTTTTCTACACTATAAGCAACTTTTTTAATATCTTTACTAAACACAATATTTTGAAGAGAAACTACCCCATATTTTTCGGGAATTGTTGCAAGTTTTGCTGTTTCTAAATTGTAGCTATTTTCTTCTGTCGCCACTGGCGATCCTTCTGGTTGTATTTTAGCGCTATAGTTCTGGTAATAATATATCCCGACACCAAAAACAGCTAAAGCGCCGATGATTATTGAAATTATTATGATTAGTCTATTTACATTGAAATTTTTTGATGGGGTTTTAGTAGAAATTAACCCCTCATTAATGTCTGTATCTTGCCAGCCCGCAGTAAGTAAATCAGATTTAATTTGTTCATCCATCTGCCCGTTGTTTTTTGCATTTTTGATATAATCTAGAAGTTCTTTATTCGCCATAAATTTTATTTTATTAAATCATCAACGCTTACCTCAAGAGCTTTCGCAATTTTCTTGAGGGTATCAAGCGTTGGATTCTGGTTTTTGCCAGCTTCAATTTTAATAATCGTATTATTGGCGACATCGGCCAATCTCGCCAATTTTTCTTGGGAAAACTCTTTGGTTTTCCTTAATTTCCTTAAATTTTTGGTTATGTTTGACATACTAATATCGCAGTAGTAGAATTAAAGTATCAATTATATTATCTTTCAACTACTTTAATGCTACACTATAAATTAAAAATAGTAAAGAATAGGCGGCGCATTTCGCAAAGCGAAATACGAAATTCGGCGGCGGCGGAAAAAAATTGGAATCGGAAAGCGAGGGCGGGCAAAAATTCCTTCCCCCCAACCCCCTCCCTTTTTGCCCGCCCGAGCGATTGGATTTTAAAATTCGGAGTTCGGATTTTGCTCAAAAAATGTTCGAACTTCGTCCAAAAAACACCGCCAATTTTCACTTTTTGTGAAATCGTAAGAATTAGCCTCGGCGCAAAGCGCCTCGGCATGGTATTTTTCCGCAATTTGAAAGGCATTTTTGAAATCGCACGCCAGCGT
>Ga0209542_10006642_pt1 | contig 22438 bp, 20 predicted proteins | sample RifCSPhighO2_01_FD_184028 | JGI IMG/M metagenome (GOLD analysis project Ga0209542, IMG submission 184028) | Soil microbial communities from Rifle, Colorado - Rifle CSP2_plank highO2_0.1 (SPAdes) (version 2) | ecosystem: Environmental > Terrestrial > Deep subsurface > Rock core/Sediment ... | reverse complement strand
TTGGTTTTGGGCGGTGGCGAGGTTACGCTTTTGGATATGACTTCAGCTTATGGCGTATTCGCCACCGGCGGTATACGCCGGCCGGCCAAAAGTATTTTAAAAATTGAAAACGCTGGGGGAAAAACACTGGAAGAATTTCAAAATGAAGAATATCAGGTATTGCCGGAAAATATAGCCCTAATAATGTCTAATGTGCTTTCGGATAATGAAGCGCGTGTGCCAACTTTTGGCCGCAATTCTTCGCTTTACGTGCCCGGCTGGCAAGTAGCGGCAAAAACCGGAACAACAAACAATTGGCGCGATGGGTGGCTTATTGGTTATACGCCATCACTGTCTTTAGGAACATGGACGGGAAATAACGACAATCGCTCTATGTCCAGGTCAGCTTCAACGGTGGCCGGGCCTATGTGGAAAGAATTTATGTCTTGGGCACTGCAAACTTTTCCCGAACGTTTTCCAAACGAAACTTTTAATTCCCCAGACATACCTCAACCAGAAAAACCAATATTGCGCGGAGAATGGTTGGGTGGGGAAAGCTTTTTTATCGACCGTATTTCTGGAAAACTAGCGACTGAATATACGCCACGTGAAACAAAGGTTGAACATATTATAACCAACGTTCATTCTGAACTTTTTTGGATTCAAAAAGATAATCCGTTGGGGCCGGCACCCGAAAACCCAGCAAACGATCCGCAGTTTGAGCACTGGGAAATTCCCACGCAAAATTGGTGGGCGCAAAATAGCGGACGTTTTGCGGCTACGAGTATAAAAAACAAACCCACCGCTTACGATGATGTGCATATACCGGGAAAAATGCCAATAGTGGAAATATTGAACCCAGAACCAAATAAAGTTTATGGGCTTGGGGAAAAAATAAATGTAAATTTAAAAAATTCAGGTGTTTATCCTGTTCAAAAAGTTGATTTCTTTGTGAATGAAGAATATCTTGGTAGCGCGATACATCTGCCTTTTTCAATATCTTTTCTGCCAAATGAAGTAGACGCCATTGAATCCGAAAACAAACTTAGAATTATGGTGACTGATTCAGTCTTTAACACCACTGAAGCCACTATGCAATTCAACGTAGCTCTTTAGGGGCCGAGGGGCCGAGGAGTTTTTGAAGCTCGGAAAGAATTTCAGATTTTTTCATAAAAATTTCCGATTTAGCGGATGGAGAAGCAGAAATTCTGGCTATTCCGTTGTGGATTTCAATTTTTTTTTCATTAAGACCGGCTTGGGTATGTTTATTTATAATTAAAGCAATTGTTCGTCGTGTTTCTATGCCAGATTTAAGTAATTGACTAAACTTGACCAATAATTCAGAAATTTTTTTCATTATCTTTTTCTTTGTTTTTTATTTTTCGGTTTTTGTTTCTGATTTAGAGGGGCTTATGGGCATAATAAGATAAGTAAAAGATGAATCAGACACACCGCGCGCTAGAATGGGTTTATCGGCCCCATTAAATCTAATTACAATACTGTCATCAGATATGGCCGGCAAACAATCCATTAAGTATTTAAGATTCAAATTAACTTCAATATTTTCCCCAGAAAGCGCGGCATCCACGCGTGTGTGGTTTTCTCCAACTTCAGCGCTTTTTGAATTTATAAAGAAGTTTTTCTCTCGCGGGCGCGCTATTAAACTTATTTGGTTAAACTTACCAGAAAAAACACCGGCAATTTTTAGGGCACTTAAAAAATCTTGTTTGAGTACAATTGTTTCTGTGGTTTTTTCTTTGGGAATTATTTGGCGATAATCCGGATAAATCCCATCAATTAAACGAGAGGTTACATAAATTCCGTTACAAGAAAATGAGATTTGGTTTTTGTTATAATTTATTTTGATTTCTCCATCCAATCCGTCAAATATCCTTATTATTTCAACAACATTCCTGAAAGGTAAAATTATTCCGGGTATTTCTTCTTGGTTTTTTGTTTTTATTCTTTTTTCAGCCAAACGAAAGGAATCTGTGGCCACAAATACCAGTTGCCCGTTTTCTGACCACATATAAACACTGGATATTTCCGGTTTAATATCAGAAACCAAAGCGCTCCAATGAACAGATTTAATTCCATTGATTAAAATGTTTGAGTTTATGTTAAATGTTTTTCCAGACACAGATGGAATGGTTGGAAAATCCTCAGCCGGAAGACTTTTAACTAAAATATTACTATTTTTCGAGTTTATTAATATGTTCCCCTGTAAAGATTCTAAGGTAACCGTGTTTTGGTTTATGTTAGAAAATATATTATTAAGAATATCGCCACTTACAGCCACTACCCCCTCTTTGGAAACTTTGGCGGGAATTTCTATTTCAATTCCTAAACTCAAGTTGGTTGAGCGTATATTTAATAACTTACCAGAAACCTTAAATAAAATAGTGGAAAGTATTGGAAGACTTAAATTTTTACCAACAATACGGCTAGCTAGGGCAACCGCGTTTTTTAATTTATCAACACTAACTTCTAATTTCATTGTTTAAATAAATTATTATTATTAATGGTGTTAATTTCTTGAAAACCCAAATCAGTGTTATTTTTCATGGTTATTTTTTGTTTTTTAAAAATAATAAAATGTTAATAAATTAACGACTATTTAAGAATGGCTCTTATACGCTCAAGTTCTTCATAGATTGTTGGGTTGGTTTTCAACTCGTTTTTAACCTTTTCATATGAGTGAATGACTGTTGTGTGGTCTTTACCCCCAAGTTTTTGCCCAATTAATGGGTAAGAAACACTATAATCTTCACGCAATAAATACATAATTATTTGTCGGGTGCGCACTATTTCCCGCCGACGAGTTTTTTCATAAATAACCCCCTCGTTTACATTATAGAAATCAGCGATAATTTTTACAATATCTTTAACTGAAACATTCTTTTTTGGCTTAATATTATTACACACAAGCTTCTTTACTTCATTTATAGTTAAACCATTTTTAAGCTGAATTTGGCATATTACTGTATTTAAACTTCCCTCCAACTCCCGTATATTTCCATTAACCGACCGAGCTATATATTCTAAAACATCAAGCGGAATATCAATGTTTAGTTCCGAAGACTTAGCTTTTAACACCGCCAAACGTGATTCGTAGTCCGGTTCAGTTATATCAACGGTCATACCCTGAGCAAAGCGTGATTTTAAACGATCTTCCAACCCAGGTATAAAATTAGGGTGTTTATCAGAGGAAAATATAATTGGCCGCCCCGATTCATAAAAAGTATTAAAAGTATGAAACAACTCTTCTTGAGTTTTATCCATTTTTCCAACAAATTGTATGTCGTCAATTATTAAAACATCATATTTTCTATACTTTTCTTTAAAAGAGTTGGCTTTGTTGTTTTGAAAAGAATTGACTAAATCGGTCGCGAATCTTTCTAGGGTTATATAATAAACTTTTTTATCAGGGTAACGTGATTTTATAGAATTACCAGTTGCTTGAATTAAATGCGTTTTCCCCAATCCGGTTCCACCATATATAAAAAGTGGATTATAAGCCCGGCCAGGATTATTAATTACCGCCCGGGCGGCCGCGTGAGCCAATTCATTAAAAGACCCCACTATGAAAGAATCAAAAGTATAGCGCGGGTTCAAATTATCATCACGGCTTACATATAAATCATGAAAAGGAAGCTCTCCACGGTTAATCATAATTTTTCCTTGAGTATTGTGTGTCTGGTTTTGTTCTGGCGCGCGTGTTACAACATACTCCACCGCCCGTATATGTTCAGCTGTTTCCACAAGCGTCTTTAATATTAACCTGTGAAACTTATTAGCTATCCACTCCTTCACGAACTCATTAGGAACGCACAGAAAAACAACCCCACCCTCTTCTTTGAGGATATTAGTATTTTTAAACCAGGTACTAAAGTTGGCCTTAGAAATATTAGATTCAATCTCTGTTAAACAATTACTCCAAACTTGTTTATGGTCAAGCATTACTTAGATATTATATACTTCTTATAAATTAAGCAATCATCCTGCTAACTTAATTAACATGTTGATAACCTGTGGATTATTTAGTATACTACACACATGTCTGTAACCTATCAGCCTAAAAAAAGAAAACGCGCCCGAACACACGGTTTTTTAAAACGCCAATCTTCTCCGGGTGGCCAAAAAACATTAGTTCGTCGCCGAAGAAAGGGTCGCAAGCGCTTGTCTGTTTGATGTTATCCAAAAAACACCGGTTACCGCGCGAATTGTTTGATAAAGTTCTGGAAAAAGGACGATTTTTTCGTTCCCCAAACCTTACTCTTAAGGTTTTACCCGCGCCCGATGGTATAAGCCGGTTTTCTTTTGTGACTAGTGGCAAGGTTTCTAAAAAAGCCACAGAACGCAATCTTTTTCGCCGCCGCGGATACGCCACGGCGGCGAAACTCCTATTTCAACTAAAATCCCCGCTTTGGATTGCGATATTTTTCAAACCCTCCGTCAAACATAAGGTTTTTTCAGATATAGAAAGCGAACTCACTGAAATTTTGCTACAATAGCTAGCATGTGGAATACTGTTTTTTATCAACCCATGCACACGGCTCTAGTTTTTTTTATTTCAGCCCTAGGTGGTGATGTGGGGTTGGCTATTATTGTGCTTACTATACTGGTCCGGCTTGTTCTTTTTCCGTTAAGTAAAAAATCTATTTTAAGCCAGCACCGAATGAAAGAGTTAGAGCCGGAACTTAAACAGATAAAAGAAAAATATAAAAACGACAAGCAGGAATATGCCCGCCGGACGATGGAAATTTATCGCGCGAATAAAGTAAATCCTTTTTCTAGTATTTTACTCATATTAATCCAACTACCGATAATTATTGTTTTATATCAAGTTTTTTTACGTTTACCATTAGAACCCGCGCCAATGCTTCTAGGATTAGTTGATCTTTCTGATAAGAGTTTATTTTTGGCAGTTTTAGTGGGAATTTCACAATTCTTTCAAACAAAACTTATGACCCAACCGTCCGCGCCGGCCGATCCTAATTCTTTCGGCGGGCAATTAAGCCGTAGTTTTCAGCTCCAAATGAAATATTTCCTTCCGTTTTTTTTGGCCTTTATCGCCTATAAATTTTCGGCGGCAGTTGCGCTCTATCTTTTAGTGAGTAATATGTTCACTATAGGCCAAGAACTGTATTTAAAGAGAAAAAACCCCAATGAACCAGGAAAAGATAAAAAACTTAATTGAAGAACTGGTACGCGACACCAATTTTCATGTACGGGAATTTGGTTCTTCTTATAATGCCGACAACGATACTTATTGGTTTTCTGTCTATTCTGACGATTCGCATTTTTTTATAGGGCGTGGGGGCGAAGGATTACAAGCCCTTAACCATCTTGCACGCCGGATGGTGGAAAAAGTTTTTTGCGCGCAAGAAAATACGTCCAAAATTCCCAACATAGTCGTTGACGTAAATGATTATCAAAAGAAACGTATTGAAAGTTTACATACCTTGGCGCATATGATGGCCGAGCGCGCCCGTTACTTCAAATCAAACATTGAAGTTGAACCGATGTCTTCTTATGAGCGCCGTATTATACACGAGCATCTTTCTAATCGGCCGGACATCAAAACCGAATCAACCGGCGACGGTCGCGACCGCCGCGTGGTCATAAAATACATAGGCCAAAATCTATAAAATTTAAACTTAGCAGATGTCAAAGGCCGTCTTTGACATTTTTTAATACACTATCCTTAGGCTAGTAAACCTCCTGCTGATAACACTTTTCGCAATACACAATCTCCGGTCGGTCGGGAGCGTAGGAGGTTTCGAATTCTGTTTCGCATTTGCCTGTGCTGTGATTGTGATGATTTTCCTTATCGCACATGCAGGAACGATGCCAGAGTTTCATTGGATTTCTTTGCTTTAATCGCATTTGGTGGCGGCAATTAAAGCACATTTTCGGCAAAACAAAATTCATCTTTTTGTGCAACATAAATTCATCTTCGGTAATCCGAAAGGCTTTAGTACACTGATGCTCGCATTTCCCCTCGTGGATACAACCTATAATTTCTTTGGTAATAGATTCTGGAACATTAACGAGCTCGTCTGGTATTTTTTCAGCTGGCAAAGTAATTTCATAAACTCGTTCGTCTCTGTCGCGAAAACCAAAACCTTTTTCTAGAGTTTCTTTTTTAGATATAGGAAAATAATCACCGGCGATAGTCTCATTGTAAGCAAAAAGAGATAGGTCAACTGGGAAAAATTCTCCGAATTTATAGACTCGGCCATTTTTATCTACATAAGGCATTTCCTCCATTTGCTTGATTATTTTGAGAAGAATTTTTTCATATTCTTCTTTTGTATAACGTTTGTTCAAAATAGAATATTCCCCGCGCCTTACCCCATAACAGCCAAAAAGATTTTTGGAGCTGTGGCAATTTATTGAGTAGTAAATATCAAAAGAACTGTAAACCGTAACGCAAAAGAAAAGACGACTCCCTTGAATTCCGGTATCCGTCACTTCATACATCTGCTCGGCATGCCAGCCAATGCCCGGACCCGCATCATAAGAATCTTTCAGATACCAACCGCCCCAATGGCAAAATTTTGAGTCTTCTCCCGCCGGCTCTTTGAGTATGTCAAAACATTGATGGCAATTTTTAGAAAAGTTTATATTATCTCCTGTCACATTAGTAGATTTGAAAATATTAGCATAACGATAAATTGACTGTTTTTTAATTTCAACCAGCAAAGTTCTGCCTTTCTCTATTCCGGAATAAGTGCCGGGGTCAAATTCTTTTTTCAATTTTTCATATTCTTCTTTTGAATATTGTTGATTACCGATGCAGTGCGATTTGCTGCGCAAATTTATGCAGGCGATGCAATCACTGCAATTAATGCAAGCAAAAAGAAAAGAAGAATTATTGCATTGATTTGATTGTTCAGAAAAGCAAACTTTATAGCACGAAACACAGCTCACAATCTCGTAACAAAGCTCATTGCGATCCGCAACATATAAATCCGAAGAATCTTTATTGAAAACGACGCGATTAGAATACATTACATACTCATTATTTTCAGAAGCGGAGATCAAATATGAATCTTTGTCGCCTTCGGATACATTGCAATAATTACAGTTAACCATATTGGTAATTGATAAATTGATGAGCGGAATTCTTTCTAGAAGCTCTCTGAATTGAACGAAGAACGGTTTAGAAAAATTATAATCTGCGCCAAAATCATAAGGATTCCAGCCGTCGCTCCACCAGAATTTGTCGCAAACCACATTGAGTTTTTTCTCCGGCGCATAAATAGAAAACATTTCTTCGTTGTGGCCCGGCGCTCTACACTCTCTTTTATAAAAAGTGCGCTCATTTCGATAAGTCATACGTCGTGTCATGCGGCACTCCGGGCAAAAAGTCGGCGGGGGGACTTTTATTTTTTCGTAGAATGAAAAATCCTCCGGCTCAATGACGAAATTTTGTTTGCAATTCTGGCATATTCGGTTTTCCACTTTTTGACTTGACATAATTTGGGGTTTTGCTAATATACTAGTATACACATGAAAAGCACCTCCGTGGGTTCCGTCCCTAGGCGGTGCTTTTCTTTTTCCCGAGTAATTTTTCCAAGTTATTGATAAAAACTATTTTTTCACGGGCACTTTTACGCAAAAGCACGGAGCAAGTTTTCTTGTATGGGCTTATAACTAATTCCAATTTATCCTTATCATACAGATGCTTGATTAAAGAATAGAAGTCACCATCGCTCGATATAATGACAGCTTTTTTATATCTGTTAAAATCAAGCATCACTTGTAAAACCAAGTCGGCATCGACGTTTCCTTTTGCTCCACCTTCTCCATTGGGAATTACCGGCTTATAAACCAGAACATATCCGGCTTTTTGTAGATATACATAAAGTTCTTTATTTTCAGGTAAATATCCTATAAAGATATAAGCGACATCCACCCCGTATTTTTCATTTAAATATACTCTGAATCTTTCCCAATCAAGTTTCCATCCTAAAGATTTTATTCCGCGATGCAGATTCTGGGCGTCTATGAAAGCGTAATTACCTGATTTAATGCGCATAGATTTATTTTAGCATATCAATACACCTCCTGCTGATAGCACTTCTCGCAATATACTATCTCCGGCCGTTCGGGGGCGTAAGAAGTTTCGAATTCTATCTCGCATTTGCCTGCATTGTGATTGTGATGATTATCTTTGTCACACATGCAAGTTCGGTGCCATAATTTCAAAGGATTCCTTTGTTTTAATCTCTGATAATGTCGGCAGTTGGGGCACAGACGGGGCAGGGGCAGATTCATTCTTTTGTAGAATTGCAGTTCGTCGGGAATGATTTTAAAAGCTTCGGTGCATTGTTCGTTGCAGGCGCCCTTGTGTTCACATTCTATGACTTTGTTAATTATATCTTCATTTACATCTTTGATATTATCAGGCAAATCCTCTGTTTTAAGGTCTGCTTGGTAATTTCTGTCTTCTCTGTCTTTCCATTTGTAGCCCTGTTCTAGGGCATCCTCTTTGGACAGGGGAAAAAGTTCTTGAGCAACGGTTTCATTATACCTAAAAGGTGAAAGGTCTGGAGGAAAAAATTCACCATACTTGTAAACTCTTCCCTTATTTATGTATGGCATGTTATTCATATGTCGAATTATACGAGGCAGTAATTCCCCATATTCTTCTTTAGTGTATTGTTTGTTTAAAATACAATAACTCTTATTTCTTAATCCAATACAACCAAAAACATCTGAACAATTATGGGAATTGTAAGAATAGGAAACATTATTTGATTCAAAAATAAATTTAGAAAATAAAATTTTATTTCCGGGGTAAACAGTCGAAACCTGGTAACATTCTTGCGAATTTCTACCAAAATGATCACAATCGTGACAATCACTAACTGCCGAATAAGAAAGCCAGATGTTGCCGCAATCTTTTACTCCACCACTTGAAACATCGAAACAATTATTACAATTTTTTACTCCATCTAGGTTGTCGCCTGTTGAATTGAATGATCTTATTATTCGCGCAAATTTTTGAGGATATTTTAGAACTGATTCTTTTTGAGTTTTTTTAAATTCTTGGATTTTTGAAAAAGAGCCCAAATCAATTTCACGCATTTTTTCTCTATATAGTTCTTTATCAAGTTGTTTATTGAAAAAACAATAAGAAGCATTTCGAAGATTGACGCACCCAAAACAATTATTGCAATTTTTACAGTTGAACAAAAAACTGGAATCAAAACAAGTTTCGCATTGCTGACTATATTTGAGGCGCGAACAGGAAATGCAATCAATGGTTTCATAATTCAAATCGCTTTTAAATACCCAGTGGAGGTCACTACTATCTTTTGTGTTAAAAGTAAAACTAGAATACATTAAGTTTTCATTAAAATCTCCTCCGATTACCAAATAGCAATTTTTATTACCCTCAGTAATACTGCAATAATCGCTGTTTACTGAATTTATATTCAAAAGTGCCATATCCGGCACAATCCACCAAAGTTTTTTTAATTGCTCAAAAAACGGCTTGCTAAAATCAATATCTTGCCCATATGAAAGAGCGTCCCAAGAATCTCCCCACCATGTTTTATGATCATAAACTTTTTGGTCAGAATCAGTAGAAAATACAGAAATTATTTCCCCTTGTGAATTTGGAACATCAGATTTTCTTTTATAAAGAGTTCTTTCATTTCGAAAAATCATACGCTGTTGCAGTCTGCACTCCGGACAAAAAGTCGGCGGAGGGACTTTTATTTTTTCGTAAAACGAAAAATCCTCCGGCTCGATGGTGAAATTTTGTTTGCAGTTTTGGCAGGTTTTTGTTTCGGAGTTCATATTACTTTATTTCTTTTTTATTTCTAAAATTCCCAAATCACGGCAAATTTTCTTTCCTAAATTTGAGTTGATTTCGTTATGTCTGGGGACTGTTGAGCTCTTTCCGTTATGAACATTAAAAATAACGCTATGTTTAGTGCCTTCGCGAATAAGAAAACAATCATGTTCGCGAAGATGGCGCATTAATTCAATTCTCTTCATATAATTTATACAAGTCCAACAGTAAGCGGCTCAATGAAAAAGGACTTTCTCGGAAGAGACATTTTTTGATGCAGAGACATCATTCGATTGGTTTCAAGAATAAGAGTAAGAGCTTCTTTTAGATTAGACCTGACTTCTTTTATCGTTCTACCTTGGGTGTTGGCTCCGGGAACTTCTTCAACCCAACCAATATACCATTTACTTTCTTTTTTTATTACAGCCGTAAATTTTTTAGTTTCTCTTTTCATGTCCTTAATATATCAAATGTTGCAGAATTAAACAATCTCTTATTAGTCAGTAAGTTTTAAACCCCACAAGCTGGAATCTTTTTTGTTTATGAAGAAAAGATAATCATTTTTCGGGCTCAAGGTGAGATTAATGCCGTCTATGTCCGCGCTGACTTCCTGCAAGGGTGATGAAATTAAATCAAAAACCAATGTTTTTATATTAACTTTCCAAACGGCATCGGTAAAACCCGTTAATCCCTTATACCAATCATCAGGATATTCCCCCGTCGGCAAAGATACGGGCACGGAGCAGTAAAGATTTATACTGTCCGCCAGCCATACGCATTTCTCCGGCAAAGTAACAGCGTTTAAATCAGTTGTTTGATTTTTCTCCAAATCATAGACCGCGAGTTTGAAACCCTTTTGGGTAGAACGTGAGAAAAGCGCCAATTTACCGTTAGGACTCATTAAAGATGTTAATCCTTGAATGTTTCCCAGAACGCGAGTAGTGTTTTTTGTTTGAGTATCTAAAGCGTACAAATAGCCCGGTATGCTCCAAGAGGGTTTGGTTTGCAGGGCGATTATACGAGTCGAAGCCCACTGCGCCAGCCATTCCGTAAAAGCCGAATCAAAAACCTGTGTTTTTTTGGCGCCGGAAAGATCGGATGTTACGCCCACCACGCCGTCGCCGAAGGGATACATATAAAACATTTTCAAGGTATCCGGCGAAACGCTAAGGGCTTGCGAATTTGTCTGTAAAAATCCCCCCTTAAGTTCTAAAGTGGAATCCCCGCCTTCGATTTCTTTAGGCAGGGTTCCGGAAAAACTTTCTATGCTTTTTTCGTCATTCCCGACATAACGCAATACTACTGATTCTCCGCGGTTGCCGAATAGCGCTTCTTGAACATAGGGTATAGTCGTGTTGGAAACGCGCCTAGATTCCGTTTGGTCGGCGAATACTTCAAAAACGTGTCCGGTGGCGCGCTCGGCATAACGCACCAGCGCGAATTCTTCTGTTTTTTCTTTTGCGGTTGTTGTTCCTTCTTGAATCTCTGACTCCCCTTGAATTATTGGTCTTTCTTTTTCCAGTGAAGTTAGGCCGGCTGTGGGGTTGCGGGTGATTTGCCATAGTTTAGGCAAAGCGACGGGCGCGACGGTTTCGGGAGTTGTTTGTCCGCTTGGCGATGACGGGGTCACGGGAGCGGTTTCTTCTTCGGGCGCGCTTTGGCGGGTGCCACCCAAAGATGGAAACTCCCTAAAACCGTCTCCCTCTTCTTCTAAAGGTTGGAACGTTTTGGGCCCCAAGACAATCAAGAATCCAACCCACAATACCGCGGCTACGATTGAGATTATTATTAAAATGATAATTAATTTTTTGGTCATGATTTTTAGTTAAAAACAATATGCCAATGTGGCGCTGGCGACCATTTTACGCAGGCCGGAGTGGCTTCGGCTTTTGCTATAAAATTTAACCCATCTTTATTAACCGCATAATCTTCACAATCCGCCGGAAAAGTTTCTGTTTCTGTTCCCATGATATATTTAGTTAAACCCGGCGTAACACTAAAATCAACCACCGCCTTGCCCAAACCATGAGTTTTATGAAGCCAATATTCTGTTGCTCCAGTGACGGTTATAGGACAATTACATTTGGTTTTAAGTGCTATTATTTTATCTATAGTAGAGTAAGGTAATCCACCCGCACTAGTACATCCTGGTTGACCAACCGTTGTACAGGTTGCTCCCGTTGAAGAAGTTACTGTAATTCCCGCGTCCGACAACTTTTTTCTAGCATCTGTTTCGCTTGGTGTTATTCCGGACGGCGTCCAAGGTTCTCCCACAATATAATCACCAAGCGCCGTACCCGGCGCGCCCACAATCATAGGCATATCGTTAATGTCTATGGAAATCTTATCAGGATTAAGGTCAAGGTTTACCAAATCCGGATTAATGGTGTTTAAAATAACAAAAGCGCCTAAGGCCAAGAAAAGTCCGAGAAGCGCGTTGCCGATGCCTGATTTCGCCTCGCCTTTTTGAAAGACGCTGTCGGTCATCATATATTGTATGCCATTTATAACCAGCATCAGCACCGCCAGCAATCCCGCCAAGCCGATAACCACGGCGAATATTTTATTCAAATAACCCCCCAATCCCTCCTTTTCCGCGTCCAAGCTGGTAAATTCACCCAAGGGCTCCAATAATACATAGCCCGAAAGCGGAGTTCCCAACAGATCGTCAGTAAGTGTTGTCCAATCAGTAAACTTCTTTATTCCCAAAAAACCCCATATTTCATCGCAGGCCCCGAACAAAATACTTCCATCGCACTGGTAACGCAACATACCCCCTTCTTTATTTTGACTTAAAAATTCTTCCGTAGCCCCATCAGAAGTTTTATCAATCTTAAAGTAATAATTACAGTCCGGATTATCACTCATCTCGCACTCATCTTCACCAGCAACTAATTTTATGGAAAAATAGTCGCCCGGAACCTCTATTGGTCTGCCGTTCATGTTATCTATAGAATCTCTGGTAAAAACATCATCAAGAGTGTTATGATCATCGGAATCTCTAATGCTAATTTGTATCTTTTTACCTATGCAATTTTCTGACCAAATATCTACTCTGACCTGCGGACGATAACTGTCCGTATACCAGCCACTTCCTTTATCGCCACTGGGCCGAAAGCGCGCTTCTTTAATCACGCATTTATTTTCTTCGGCGCGCGCGTTCCGGGGCACAACCAAAACCCCCCCAATAAATATTAAAACAACCAGAAGTATTCCCCCGAGTATTATTTTTTTACCGTAGTATTTCATCAAAATCCTATTCTTGTCGCACCTTCCGCCGACTGGAAGAGTTTGACTAAATTATTCATAACAACTTTTAAGGTTGCTTGACCGCCTGCCGCGCCCGGACGCACGGTCAGTTCCCATTTTTTATCCACCTGCAAACTTTGATTGTTCATCTGCCAGGAAATTTTAAATTTTTCATTTTCCAAATCGTTTTCGGTGAAAAAATACGGCTCGGCCACTATGGTAGTTTCATCGGAACTCAAACTAAAACCGTTGTTAAGCGCGGTGTGCCAGCGCAGGCCGTCCAAAGGATGTCTTTCATAAAATATAATTTCCGGATTGAACATTTTTAAAGTAATTTGCCGTTGGCCCGCTCCTCCGCCGTCCAAAGTGGAAACCATAACACTCACCGGCTCCTCCTCGTCCATATAACTGTTTTTGAAAGATAAACTATTGCGTCCCAATCCGTTTGTACCCGAAACCGGTTCATAATTTCGTTTCCATGTAAAGTTTAAACTAGAGTTTGGGGGTCGCGTTCCTGAAGATGTGCGAATATCGGAAAAAGCCACAACTTTAAATTTTGTTTCTGAAGCCGGCATAACCTTGCCTTTATAAAAAGGCGGAACATAGGAATCCGTCGCCTGCCACAACAAATCCACATTGGCCGGCCGTATCGTAACTCGGCGATCTATTTCCTCTCCGCCGGATGTAATAATTTTTATATTTACCGTGGAAGCCGAGCCCACGCCCTTAGTGGTGAAAGTAAAGCTTTTCTTGCCCGCGCCCGAAAGCGCCAATTTGCCATCTAATGTCCAGCTGATTTCCGACGTGTCTAAATTGAAAGAATAACTCACTAAAGAAAGCGTTGTTTCTTCAAAAGCCCCCGGCGCTTCGGGTGATGACCGCACAAACATTGAATTGTCGGATTGAGCATATGCTAAAGTCCCAATGAAAAGGGTTGCGAGGATTGTGATGATTGTAAGTGTTTTTTTCATTTTTTTAATTATATCAAAAATCTACTTTTTAGTTTCGGATTGGGCTAATTCCTCTTTAGCTTTGCGTATAGAAAGCAACTGCGAAGGGTCCGAAGTAATAATCTGCTCCTCGGTGTAAGAAGCGAATATTTTAAGAGCCACATGTTTTAATCCGGCAAAGAAAATACCTTCTCCCACATTGGATTCCAACAACAGATATTTTTCCTCATCGGTTAAATTGAAAGTTTTTTGTAAAACATCTATGGTGCTGGGCGATTGTTTAAGCAGAAGCTGAATAGAGGAGTTAGTAACAATAGGCACACCATAGGGCGAGCGCATAAAATCGCCCACGTCTTGGGTAATTGTGCACAGGCCGAGATAATATTTTCGTCCGCGCTTGGCGATAGAAAAAAGGAAAGAAGCCGTGTCATCCGATTTCATCATCCACCATGCCTCGTCCACCACCAAGAGCCGTTTTTTTAGCTCGCGTCGCACTGCGTTCCAAATAAAGTGGGTAACAATATACATAGCCACCGGCTTCAGTTCGTCTTCCATATCGCGCACCGAGAAAACAACCAACTTGCGGTTAATGTCCACATTGCTTGGCTGGTTTATAAAACCCGACCAAGAACCGTGCGTAAATTTAGAAAGCCGTTGAAGAATTGCCTGCGCGCCGTCCATTCCGGAAAGCACCATTTCAAAATCGGAAAGCAGGGGCGGTTCAATGTTGGCGAAGTCGGAATCGGCGGAAATATCTTTTAAGGCGTAAGTTTCGGTTATGGCGCGGTCAACCAAAGCGTCTTCTTCAGGCGTGAGCCCGCCCAACATTATCCGGAAAAGTCCCACTAAGTTTATAACATTAGAACGCAGAACATCGGACGCGGTTTCATCTTCGCGCGGTATCGGCAGGTCAAAGGGGTTGATGTGGTGGTCGGAGGAAAGCGAGAGATTGAAATAGCGCCCGCCCACAGCTTCGGCCAGATATTCATATTCGCGTTCAGGATCAATCACAATGACATCAACGTCAAACATTAAAGTGCGTAGAATTTCCAATTTTGTCGTAAAACTTTTTCCGGCGCCGGATTTTGCAAAAATAATAGAATTATAGTTTTCTAGCGAAAAACGGTCGAAAATTACCAATGAAGCATTATGCCGATTGATTCCGTAAAGAATACCTTTATCGGAAGTCAGGTCAAAAGACACGAACGGAAAGATGCTGGAAAGTGGTTCAGAGTCCAGTTTTTGAGTGATTTGCAGACGGTCGTCCCCTATCGGAATTACGCTCATAAAACCTTTATCCTGCTGGAAAAGCGCCGGTTTGAAATATATGAGTTTGGATTCCAGAATATTTTTAATTTCATTTTCGGCTTTGAAAAGTTCCAACTCATTATCGGCATAAAGCGTGAAATAAAGTCCCAAGTCGAATATTTTGGCTTCAGCTTGCGTCAGTTTCTCGCGCAGGTCTTCTAAATTTCGGTAGCTGGTATCCAGCATGGGGTCGCGCACCAATCCTTTAATCTCGCGTTCGCGTATCTGGCTTTGGACTTCGGCGACTTTTTTCTGAAGCTGGCGCATAATATTAGCCGTATTGATGGGGTGTATGAAAATGGAAATATCAAAGATACGATCTAGATTGATAATCGGCGAAAACCAATTATCTGATAAAAAACCCGGATAGGAAATTACGAAAAAAGTGCGAGCTATTTTTTCTCCTAAGTTTAATTGCTTGGGTTCTATTTTAAGCGCCGAAGGCGCGATGATATCCTGCAGTTCCAAAGTGGCCGCTTCGTAAATTTCGCGCGGCAAGACCGGCATAACCGAAGCTCCGGTTTCCTTTTCTTTCTTTTTTCCTAAAATTTTATCTAAAAAGCTCATAAATATAAAATAATTTATCCAATCTTTACGCCACCGGACGATTCTCCGGGATTGAAAACACGGTAGAAAATCTCCACGATTTCTTCGGTGCCCAGCTGGGTAGTGCGTACGCCCACGCGCGACAACCCCTGCGAAACAACCGACGCGCGCTGTTCGACTTGAGTTCTTTTTTCTTCAAAACGTTCCTGCGCCGAAAGTTTTGATTCGGAGCTTTTTCCAGATAGCCCGCTAAAAGGATTACTCATGCCTCCCGGTCCGGCGCCACCGCCGGAATAGGGTATGACCACAAAGAAATTTTTTGTCATTATGTCGTGCGTTTCGGTGAAAGTGCGTATAAATTGTATATACTCCCGCGTTTGTATTTTCAACAAGGGCTCGTTTTGTTCTTTTTCTCTTTTTTCCAATGTCAAAAGATAAGGCCGTATATCATATCTGCGCGATTGAACGACAATTTGCACCGGAAAATCCAATGAGTTTAAAAAATTCTGGAATTGCATTAAAATAGCCCGCTGTTCGTCCTCGGACTTCAGCGCTAAATTCACAGATGAAGCCAGAAGTATCGCCCGCAAACTGTCATCTTTAAGCACAACTATCCCATCGCGGATTTCCTTGATAGGTACGAATTCCTGTGTAGATTTTGCGCTGATGGCCATAGATTTTTTTAATTCTTTTTACTCAAATCCAACACGTCCAGACCCCAAGCCAAATCTTTTAACTTGGAACCGGAAAGACGCGATAGGTATTTTTTCTCCTCATTTTTTTTAGGCAGAGCGTCGACCTTTTTTTCTTTTTGGGGCGCTTTTTTCCAGATATAAAGTTTACTTTGGAAAAAAAAGCCAAACCAATTTTCCAGCACATTAGCCAAGGGCTGGCTATTGATTTTGTAAAAAGTCAGCCCGAGCGCGAAAAGTCCAACCGGCAACATCACTAGAATAGCTATAATTATCGGCAGAAAACGGTAAGCCAAGTAACACAGGCCGGCTCCGCCGGCCAGATAAATAAATTGCTTGAAAGTGAAAGGGCCGAAAATCTTGTCTTCCACGTCTATGTATTGTGGTACCCGAAATTGCATAATAATTAGCTTATAGCTTGTAGCTTTTAGCTTCGTTAGCTTTTAATTCTGGATTCATGTTTTTAATCATAACATTAAGCATTTTCATCACTTCTTCGAGATTCAAATCAACTTTTAAGTAATCCAATCTCCCAGTTTTCAATAAGCGCTTACTTATTTCTAATTGTGTTTCAAGTTCTGCGCCGGAACCATAAGAAATTCTCAAGAAACTTAAAAAATCCTTTCTAGTTCCACGCATTCTTCCTTCGGCTATGTTTGACGGTATTGATACACCCGCTCTTCTCATTTGAGAAACCAATCCAAATTTTTCCTCGTTTGGAAATTTTTCCGTTAAGTCATAAATCTTTACCGATAGATCAACCGCTTTTTGCCAAACAACTAAATCCTTATATGAGTGTATAACATTACTGTTTGGAATATTTTGCATAAAGCTGTTTGAAGCTATTGAAGCTAATAAGCTAATGAAGCTAACTAGCTACTCTATGGCTTCTCTATAAGGATCTGGCCCGCCACCCAGAGTGTGGTCGGTTTCAGTTTTGGGAATTTTGAAAGCGCTGGTCATTTTATCTTCGACCAATTTGGGCGTCAGCTCTATTTTCCGCTCGGGCGGGATTGCCGGTGGCGGGGCTTGGGGCCTGATGATTACCGATCCCAAGGTCGGACCTTGGGGATTTTTAAGGTCCGACCTTTGATTCGCGGGCAAGCCCGCCTGCGCGGGCAGGTCTTCCTCAAACATTATTTTAAGCGACTCGCGTATGGGGAGGAAAACTTTTTCATTTACATCCGCCACCAATTTATTTGTGCGTTCCCCGCCAATGTTCAGCTCGCGTGTCAGCTCGCCGGCGTATTCGCTGGTTTTAATGACGCCGAACAGAACCATAGTCGTTTCGCGTTCCAAAATCCCCAATTGCTCAATGTTCAGATTGTGCTTTTTGCCGAGCTCGATGAGTGTGTTCTGGTAGTCGGAAGACATAATGGCTTTCTGCACTTCTTTGGGCAGAACCTCATATCTTTCCTTCATAGCGGCTAATATTTTTTCGTCCATATTATTTACAAATTAGCTTTTAATATTTCGACTTTTAATTAATGACTTTCTCCCCCTTTTGATTCGCCACTTTCTTTTTCTTTGTGGCCGTCCCCGAAAAAGTCATCCATCTTTTTTCTAAATCCCTTGTTTTCTCCGCCCCCCTCTCCTTCCTTAACGAACTCCCCAAATTTATCGAAGAACTCGTCCTTTTTGCTCTTACCGCGCATTATTTTGGCGAACACCTCATTTTGTTCCTTAATCCGCACATCAGCAAAAACCTTAGCGGCACCGCCCAACCATGTGTTAGGTTTCCATGTGGCGGGCTTCTGTTTTACTCCAACCTCTGTTAATTTCTGGGCGCCCAATTTGAAGCTCGAACCGATGATATTTTTAAGCTCGCTTAAGCCACCTAAAGTCACGCCTATCGCCCCACCCATTATGGCGCCGGGCAAAACACCCACTCCGCCCGCTGCCGCGCCATAGGCCGCGCCAATACCTAGTCCCGCACCAGCCCTTTTACCCATTCGCTTCCACCAACCGCGCAGATCCGCCTTGTTCACATCTTCCCCGTCCTCGTTCTTCATCGGTCTGCCGGACTTCATTTGCGCGTATTGCACGCGACGGCCAGCGTTGACTTCATCGGCGGTTTCATATCCCGCTCTTTTTTCGCCCCTAACATTGTCTTTCTGGAATAATCCTACTTTTATCTCTTCTCCTTTTTCATATTTTTCTCTAAATTCTCTCTCGTTGAGTTTGGGATCTTTACTTTTAGCTTGGTTTAATGCTTCTCTATATCTAGTCTCCCACTCTCCAGATTTCTTATCTTGCATCGCCGCTCCCGCGTCAGTCAACGCATATTTCTCTTTAAATTCTTTATGAGTTTTTTCCACTTTTCTTTCCTGCGCGCCGCGGAAACCGCCCTGGGTGGATTTCTCGCCGGCGCCCATCAGGTCCACAACGCTTCCGCCGAATTTCATACCGGTTTTTTCCTGTATGCCCTTGCCCAGCATAGTGCTACGCGCGTCAAAACTTTTCTTGGAAAGCCCGCCGTAGAAGTCCAATTTTCTCTGCGCGCCCTTGTCACCGGCCAGCGCTCTTTTTTGAAGGTCCGGATCGGCGGCTTTCATAGCCGCGAATTTACCGACCGTCCCGCGCATAGCCAAAGCCGCGCCACCCAGCGCCACGCCGCCGGCTACCCCGACGGCGGTCTTAGCCATACCGCTTATCGCTTTATTTATCTGCCCGGTCATTTTGCCCGAGAAATCAACAGCGACTTTTTTGGCGGCGAAAATCAAGACGACCATCATGGCGAAAGGAATTACCACGCCCATAAAACGTTGGGTGAAGTCCTGCCCGCCGGACAGACTATTCGCCGCCGTTGCGACCGCGGCGCTGGCGGTGCCCGGCGCCGAACTTCCGCCGGGACTTAAAGGCGATTCCAGATACATAACTATCAGGTACAGGAAGAAAATGAAAATCGGAGCCATAAAAGTTTGTTTAAGCAGGTCGCTCCACCAATCTTTGTGTCCGAAATTCGGTATATTTATTCCCTCCGGCAGAGCGTAAGACATAAATGCCACCGGCGCGAAAATCATGGAGAACCACAGTCCTATGACCCGCCCGACAAAAAGAAGCCCGACCGAAAAGAAAACATAGATCATTAACACCTCCAGCACTATGACTAAAATAATCGCCAAAAGATACCAGCCGAAATTTACATCTTGGGTCAAGCCGCCCGCGCTTAAAACACTTCCAATACTAATTTTACTTACTAGAGCCAATGCCACATTCTTGCGTCCCTCAACGAGCGGAGGACTGTCTTCGCCGGTGTTGGGATTTTTTACTTCTATGGAATTATAAAAAACATGCGCCAGAGAATTGCCGACATCTATAATTACCCGCGTGAAAAATAAACTGAAATTAATCAACAGAGCGGCGACAATCAGCGTGGCTATCATTTTCTTTGTTTGCCCGCCGGCCAACCCCAATATGGTTCGGAAAGCGACATAGATAAGCGCGAAAATAAAGCCGATGTTGGCAATGTCGCGCACAATGCCCCAGCCGCGTTCCACGAAACCGGCGCGGTAAGAATTGTCATCAATGGCGTAGCCGACCAAGAAGTCTAGGAAAAAGGCGGCGCCTTTGGTTAACAAATGTACTGGCCAAAGTATGCCGTTAAAAAGATATGCCGCATAGCATTTTTTAAGACTGAAACTCGCAAGGCTACAGTCAAAATCTATTTCCCCCGCCCTAAATATAGTTTCACTACTGCCGGCGGTTTCCGGAGTTATCTCTATTTCCTCCGTCGGAGCCGTAAATTCAAAGTATCTACTGCTGGCGTCGTTGTATGTTCCCTCCTCTCGGGCAATTATGCGGGCTCTATAAGTCTTGCCACCTTCCAATCCCGTGACCAACTGGTAAAAATCAATTTTATTTCCGGTTAAAAGCTGGGGATTATTTTCTGAAACATCTTTACTGGAATCATCGCCCTGTTTAAGTCGCGGGGCTAGACCTTGGGGGGAAACAACCCTCTTCCATTCATCGCCGGTTTCCGGTTTTTCTTCCACCATTATCCGTATACCCCCGTCACTCTTGTCTTCTATATCGTCATCATAGAAAGCGTCCCAACCGCCTAAATTATTTTCCTTCTCTATTTTTCCGTTGTTCCAAGTCTCAAGATAACCGCCGGCGCCCTTTGTTCCCTTTATTCCCTCTTCTCCCGTCAGTTCAATGAAAACTTTAAAATCAACAGAGGTATTACCTAACTTAGGGCCTGGATTTTCCACGGAACCATAACCGTCTATTGTTATCGTAAGACCGTCAGTTACATAATCACCACCTTCCTGCTGAGTTGTTATTTTAAGCACATTCTCCATTTTTACTGCCCGTGCTATGTGTGGCGCGGCGAAAAACAGAACCAAAAGAAAACCGGCCGTTAAGATAGGTAAGAAAATATAATTTTTAAACAAGTGGTTAGTCATTATTCATCCGGATGCGAGTAATCTGATAAATAAGAATAATAAAAGTCGTTACAATCAATACTAATATCAAAATCACTACCAAAAGTGGTGCTCCAGACATCATTATCATTAACTGGTGTTTGATTTGGGTAAATATATCTGTCGTTCATTTTAGTATCTCCGTTTTCAATGGGCCAGTTACAGGACATTTCGCGCTCACTGCCATATGCCCAGCCAGATATGGATGACTTACTATTTGTAAAGTCGAAAGTTTTGTATGAGGGCAAACCCTTTTTTACCCGATTGTCATCGCAGGTCTGTGTCAGCGTTATGAAATTATTATTCCAGTCTTTAGCAATTTCCAATTCAACACCCGCTTCCGCTACATCTTCATCTTGAGGTAATTTCGATTTCGTAACTATGTGTTGGGATTTTTGCTTAAATAAAATTTCTTTTTCTGAATCGTCCAGTTCTTCTGTATTCGGATCCGGGGTAAGGGCATCCAGAGAATTTTTTATGCTATTCAACCGTGCCAATTTTTCCCGATCGGTTATAATTCTTTTTTTATAATCCTCCAGTTTTCTTTGTTTATCGCCGAAAGCTTTCAACCAATCCACTATTGGAACTGAGTTTTCTATGCCCTCTAGCATGAAATTTTTCACGTAATTTACAAAAGCTTCAGCGGCGGTTTCTAAATTAGATAATGCGTTTATGGCTTCTTGCCCCTTTTCCCCGTCTTTCTTTTCTGCCTTCTTTTCTAATTTTTTAGAACTGTTTTTTAATTCCTTTATGAAACGCATTTCCCAGCGCATATCCGGTCCCGGGAGGCATTGATCCAACTCCATTGTTTTTTTGGGAAAAGTTTCCATAATATCAACGATTTGCTGGGTTAAGTTTATGCGCTCATTTACATTTTTAATATCATCTTGTACCTCTTTTTTAAATTCGTCTAAATTTATTACTTTTGTTTCATCAGCCCACGATGAGGGCGTTGATGTTAAGTCGTTTGGTCCCGTGCTGAAATTTTCACCCTCAAAACTCCACGTGTCGTCTGAAAACGTGTCCGCAATGGTATTTGTAGATAAGGCCGACAATCCCTTATCTATAAGAGTATTCAATAATGTGCTAAATATCTGTGACAACGAACTGCCTAACGCCGCCGACAATTCCGATTGCCGATCGCCCGAAGTCAAAGCGCTGGATATTTTATCAGCCACCAAACTGCTGGGGGTCGTGTCTTTCCATTGTTTACAGCGCTCTCTTTCATATCTTTCCATATCACCGCTGTTACGGGCATCATCCTCAATTTTCCGCGTTGTGCCTGAAGGGTCGGCGCACTCTTGCGTCGGCAGAAACATTCCCTGTATGCTTTTCTCCCAGTTCTCCGTTTTTTGGTCTGTTTGTTTGTTTAAATCGTTGGAAACCGCCAAATCAAAACCGATAGGATTGTTATTGGGATTATTAATCATGGCCGTCCAGCCGTCCCATCCGCCTATCCGCGTGTCGCTGTAAAAT
>Ga0209542_10006639_pt1 | contig 22443 bp, 22 predicted proteins | sample RifCSPhighO2_01_FD_184028 | JGI IMG/M metagenome (GOLD analysis project Ga0209542, IMG submission 184028) | Soil microbial communities from Rifle, Colorado - Rifle CSP2_plank highO2_0.1 (SPAdes) (version 2) | ecosystem: Environmental > Terrestrial > Deep subsurface > Rock core/Sediment ... | reverse complement strand
TTTACAACATTACAAGAACAATTACCTGATATTGATACTAGAATTAAAGTTGTCCCACCCATTATTCTTGACCGGGTATCTGTAGATTTAGGTCCCTGGAGTGGATACCATCTGCTGGCTCAGTACCGAAAATATCAAAAGGAGTGAATTACCGAGTACCTGCCAATCCGTAAATTCCTTCAGGTTTTTTATACTGTGCTTCAAAGCCCTCTGCTGCTTCCCAAACAGATGGTTTAGGATTTGGCATTTCTTTAAGCAGACTTTTGCGTAATGCTGGTATTGCGAAAGAACAAAGAGCGTAGTTAGCGGGTATCTGAAATTCTTGACCAGGCCGCCCGCCCTGCCCCAAAAACCAACAAACTCCAGCTACAAATTCCTCATAAGGAAGTTCTAAGTGCCCAAAAACGACGTCACCTTGTGGAGTGTCAGGAACTCGAACAAAAATATTACCGATCTTGAAGCTCTTGGAACCGGCCAAAAATCTCAGTATCCCGATTGCGATCTCGGTCTTCTCAAATTCGTAATTTCCCACCTCGATGGAATCAATTGAACCATCCGCGTGGGGCATGCGCGTTCCACACCATCCTACCCCTTTACCACCTTTATCTCGCACTTCAATGCCCATAACAATTCTTTCACCAATAACTATAAAACTACGATTTTATAAGTCAACTGTTAATTTTAAACTCCACTACATCCCCATCTTGAACAACATAGTCTCTGCCTTCAAAACGAGCTTTGCCTTTTTCTCTGGAACCCTTCCAACCACCAAGATGAATAAAGTCCTCATATTTAACAACTTCGGCCTTTATAAACCCTTTGATAAAATCTGTATGGATCACCCCAGCTGCATCTTGTGCTCGTGTTTCTTTTTTGATAGTCCAAGCCCTGACTTCCTTCTCTCCTGCAGTTAAAAATGTCATCAATCCCAGCGTTACAAAAGCTTTACGTATCAATCTTTCAAGTCCTGATTGTGTAATTCCCAAGTCGGACAAATAAAGCTTTTGCTCCTCCTCAGAAAGTTGGGCCAGTTCGGCCTCAGTTTTTGCTGAAATTGCAATCACTTGATCCGGGTCCAATCCCGTTTCTTTTGCATACTCGCGCTCTACTTCCTCGGCACGAGACAAATCCGACTCATCGACGTTGAGAGCAACAAGTATTGGTTTCGCAGTTAGTAAACTTAAACCTTTCGCAGCCTCCGCCTCATCCTTGAGAAGATCTATATTTCTGGCCACAATCCCCTTTTGGAGTGCGTCTCTAATTTTCAACACAGCGTTCCATCTTAGACTTAGACTCTTATCTTTGACTGTTCCCTTTGGTTCCTGCTGTTTTTCCAAAGTTTGCAAATCTGCAAGCGCAAGCTCTGTTTCAACAATTTCTAAATCCTCTTTCGGTGAAATCGAACCTGCTCGAATAATTTGAACTTGCCCTGAGCTTGCCGAAGTTCGAGAAAACGACCTGACAACGTGGACAATTGCATCAGTTTCTCGAATGTGGGACAAAAACTTGTTTCCCAGTCCTTCACCTTTGTGCGCACCGGCAATAAGTCCAGCAATGTCAACAAATTCAACAGTCGCCGGAACTTTTGGCGGTAAATTCTGCATTCCCTCAGATTCTTTAACAACCCTTGCCAACTCATCAAGCCGCGAGTCCGGAACAGGAACAACTCCAACATTCGGGTCAATTGTTGCAAATGGAAAATTTGCAACATACGCCTGCTGCTTTTTCAAAAGCGCATTAAACAGTGTCGATTTTCCCACATTTGGTAATCCAACTATCCCTACTTTTAACGACATGGGGACATTATAAACTCCACTTACTCGAGTTTACAACTCCTCGTAAGTGATTTTGAACCCAAAATAATATTTTTATATTTGCAAATTAATGTATTTTGGGTATAACAAGAGTTTAGCTTTAAATCTTCTTAATAATCACTTGAGCATCTGGATGTTGAAGTTATTCTGGGGTACTAAGTAACTCATATTCTCCTTTGTAAGTTTCCAAAAAAGCATCAATCGCTAATTTAGGCCTCTCAACAGAGTTGACTGTTCCTACCAACTCACCTCGCCGGTTCGACAAAGCAGCTACTGCTCCCGCAGCTCCTCCACCTTGTGATCCGTATCCCGAAACAATGAGGATCGTGGATTTTAACTACCAGGTAATGCAGCTTTAATTTTCTCGGCTATGCTTTTTACCAACTCTTCTCCAACTGTCTCTTTTCCATCCCTGTTGTAATGGTGTCCAAAGTCAGGGTCATTAAAGATCTTTCCATCAATTTCGATATTTTTGTCATATACCTTGGCCTTAGATGCCAATGAACGTGAGGTGCGGGTATCTCTTCTTGGTACGCATCGTTCATCAAACATGCCCAATTGCACATTGTTGCACCCAACCCTTTCTCAACTGCGTGCGCCAGTTTTGCAATTACACCACGCAAATTTTCCCATTCCGTTTCCTCAACATCCAACAGTGTAGGTTTGTGGGTTTTTAAAACAACAACACATCTTCCCAAATATGATTGTTCGTTGTGTAAAAAACCCTCCAATAAAGAGTTTCGAAAATGAAACTAGAGACATCAGTCGAGGAATGTTCGCAAGCGTAACACAGTTGTTGTTTGTTTGTTCATGCGTTTAAGATTACAATCGACAGATTAAGGATTGTGGCAAATGAGACCCAGACAAGGTACGGAATTAACAAATTACTTGCCGGTTTATTAATTTTGTAAAAAACTTTAATTGTTAGAAAAATTGCTAACCACATTGCCACAATTTCAACGAGAGCAAAAAGCGGATTTTGAAGTCCAAAAAAGATTATTGACCAAATAGCGTTTAGCCCCAACTGAATAAAAAACAAAGTAAGTGCGTTTTGTTTTAACTTGCTTTTTGAGGTCCAAACTAAATAAAGAGAAATCCCCATCAAAACGTAAAGTACAGTCCAAACTGGTGCAAAAAGCCAATTTGGAGGAGAAAAGAAAGGTTTGTTTAAAGTTTGGTACCAAGTTGGAATTGCTGAAGTTGTAAAAACCGAACCCAAAACTCCTGCTCCCAAACAAAGAGCAAGAGACAGAAGTAGTTTAAGAAACTTCATGCTCATTAATTTAACTATACCACTTTAAAAGTAGCAAATTATACTTTCAATAATAGGAATAACAATCTTAAAAAGGGGTTAATTTGCTTATTTCATCCACATTAGTTTCGTAACTGACAAAACCCTTGATTCAAGCGGTTGTTTATGTTGCAATAATAGCATCACGATGACTGGACTAGCCTAAGGTTTCGACCGACTGCTAATTCCAGTTTTTTTCTTCTAAAGAACCCCGCAATAGATCAACGCGCACGATATTAGGTTTAAATATCAAAACATAATCACATTTTTGTAAGAAGGTATACAAAGCCTCATTTCCAGCTACTTGACCTATAAATATGCTTTAACTACGCCATATTTGTTGCGCAAATATTGTCTAAATTTCCGCCAATCCAACCTCCATCCTTGTGAACGAACACCTAAATTCAAATTTTGACTATCTATAAATGCATAAATTTTCGTACTTTAAGTAAGTATACCCAACTAACTCAGGTTTGCAATAATTAGGTAGGAACAAGTTGAAAGTTATCGGTTAAAAGAGTAGATAGTTCTTTGTCATATTGTTTAAGGTTTTTAAAGAATTTAAGAGTTTCGTCTCTAAACTCTTTAAAAGTTTCAAAATAGTGGTTGTATGTTACTTTGTTGTGGAAGAATCTCCAGAGTCTTTCAATCAAGTTTAAATTTGGTGAATAGACTGGTAAAAATACAAGTTTAAATCTGGGATGGTGTAGAACCCATCTTTTAACTTCCTTTGCATGGTGATGTGAGGCATTGTCCAGGACAAGATATACCTTCCCTTTCTTTTGTTTTTCTTTGATTGTTTCAAGGAGATGAATTGTTGCTTTTTTGTTAATTGTTTCCTCATCAAGTACAAGTGCAACCTTACCTTGAAAGTTTAAAGCCCCATTTAAGTTGAGTCTTTCCCGTCCTGTGTTTGTTTTAACAAACTTGTCATTTGCTTTTCCTTTAAGTATCCATCCATATGAAGGTTTGGTGTTGTGTTCTGGGTGAGTTGAATCAAGAAAGTAGATCTGATCATTAATGTTGAGACTTTCTTTGAGGCTGTTGTAGGTTTTTAGGAATTCCTCTTGCTTTTCTTTGTTTGCCTTACCGGGAACTATTTTTGGTTTCTTCCATGTAAATCCTAATCTGTGAAGAAGTTTTGTTGTTCCAATTATTGAGTAGTTAACTTTGTAAGTTAAGAAGATATAATCAACAACTTCTTTAGCAGTACGCGTGATATTTTCCTTAAGATACACTTTGAGTTCTTGTTCCTGGCACAAAGTTAATCTTGTTTTACCTCCTGTATACTTTACTTCCAAAAGTCCTTCTACCCCCTTTTCCTTAAACGTTTTTACATATCTTGAAAGTGTAGTTTCATCAAGCATCAATGCTTGTGATATCTGGGTAGGAGTAAATCCCAGATGGAGCATGATCAAAACCTTTACCCTGTCAGCCGCTTTCTTGTTCTTAAGGCTTCTGTGAAGTTGTTTTAAAGAAACAAACTCTTCGTATGTTAAAAATTTAGGCATTACTAATTATGAGACCACACCAATCCCTTCCCTGTCAAATTTCATGCATGCAAACTGGAGTATGAGGAGTATATTAGATTTGATTAGTTTATCAGTTCCCTTTAGTATCCAACCATATGAAGGCCTGGTGTTGTGCTGGGGGTCGGACTTTAGGTCAAATAAGGATATTATCCCATTTGTAAAACCCCAAAAAACAACTAATTGAATACGTAAGTTAACGGTGTTATATTATAGTGTATTATGAAAAAGGCACTAATAACTGGGGCCACTGGACAGGATGGATCGTATTTATCAGAACTTCTGCTAGAAAAAGGTTATCAAGTTTATGCACTTCAAAGGAGATCGTCCCTTCCAAATTCAAATAGAATCGATCATATATATGATAATCCAAAATATCCAAACTTTATCGCACTTTATGGTGACCTTGCTGATGGTTCAAATTTAACTCGAATTATTTCCCAGGTAGAACCAGATGAAGTTTATAATTTGGCTGCTCAAAGTCATGTCAAAGTCAGTTTTGACATTCCGGAATATACCTCTAATATTACCGGGCTTGGAGCCTTAAGAATATTGGAAATTATCAAAGATTTAAAGATTGCAACAAAATATTACCAGGCCTCATCTTCTGAAATGTTTGGAAAAGTATCGCTTATTCCTCAAAACGAGGATACTCCCTTTAATCCCCAATCACCATATGGAATTTCAAAAGTGTTTGCTTTTTATACTACTCGAATCTATCGAGATGCATACAATATCTTTGCTTCGAATGGAATTCTATTTAATCACGAATCTCCTCGACGAGGAGTTAACTTCGTAACAAGAAAAATTACGCTCGGCCTCGCAAGAGTAAAACTCGGACTTCAAGAAACTTTAAAACTAGGAAATCTGAATTCCAAAAGAGATTGGGGTTACGCCAAAGATTATGTGGAAGGAATTTGGATGATTCTTCAACACCCCGAGCCCGAAGATTTCGTTTTAGCAACTGGAGAAACTCATACGGTTCGTGAGTTTGTTGAAGAAGCAGCTAATCATTTGGGTTTTGATATCGTCTGGAAAGGAAAAGGTATCGACGAAAAGGGAATCGACAAAAAAAGCGGTAAAACAATCGTTGAAGTAGACCCTGTTTATTTTCGCCCTACGGAGGTGGACCTCTTATTGGGTAGCGCTACGAAAGCTATGGGGATCTTAGGTTGGAAACCAAAGGTTACTTTTAAGGAACTTGCTAGACTTATGGCAGAACATGATTATGACCTTGTTAAAAAAGAAAAAACAATAGGCCACAAGATCGAGGTACATCATCCTCGTTGGTAATGAAAAAATATTATTATAAAGATAAGTTAATTGGAATAAAGATATCTAAGTTTCCCGAAGGTTCAGTCCCACACACTGGCTCAAGAGAAGCTCAGGAAGCAGTTGGTGTTTTAACTTTAAAATACAAAAGGGGGTCATATTTAAAAGCACATGTCCACAAAAACATTAGCCGTGTTACAACCCACTTACAAGAGGTATTCATCGTAATAAAAGGCAAAGTAAAAATAGATCTTTATGGATCAGATAAAAAATTTTTTAAATACATTTATCTTAAAGAGGGAGAGCTGTTCCTTGCAATGGATGGGGGGCACGCGTTCCACATACTAAAAAATTGCGAAATTTTCGAAGTCAAAAACGGACCGTTTAAAGAAGATAAAATATTTATTTAATAAACTTTCTTATTGACTCACAAACGTAAGTCACTTGTTTATCTGTCAATGTTGGAAACGCAGGCAAACAAATCCCGTTTTCGTATGCATAAACTGCATTGGGAAATTCGGAATCATTGTTTTTCCGTTTTTTGTTCTTAAGATATGAAAAACATGGTTGTTTGTGTAGTGGATAAAAGAAAGTTCTAGGTTCAACATTTTTTGAACGCAAAAAAGCCATTAATTCGTGAGCCCTAGAGTATAATATACCAACTCGAAAGGGTATCCATTCGGCACCTTCCTCTGGTTCAAATAAAGTGATTTTATCTAAACCCTCAAACAATTTTCGATAAAGGCCTAAAATGTGCTCTTTTCGTTTTTTGATTTCATTAAGTTTTCCCAACTGAACAAGACCGATCGCGTTCTGGATATCATTCATCCTAAAATTATATCCCATTGCGGGATGGATAAAGCTTCCTCTATCAATTCTCCCTTGATTCCTAAGATAGAGAAGATTTTCATAAATTTTTTCATCATCAGTAACGACAAAACCACCCTCTGCGGTTGTGATTGTTTTATCTGCAAAAAATGAAAAACAGCCTACTTCTCCAAAAGTTCCCGCATGTTTCCCCTTCCAGTGCACTGCTATTGCTTGTGCGGCATCTTCTATGATCATCAGATTGTATTTTTTTGCAAATCTTAAAACATCATCCATGTTGCATATTGTTCCATAAATGTGAACAGGCATTATCGCTTTTGTTTTTTTAGAAATAAGTTTTTCAGCTTTTGATATATCCATTTGGAAATTCTTTCTATTGACATCTACAAAAACTGGTGTTCCACCTATCATTTCAACAGCCGTCGCAGATGCAACAAAAGTAAAATCAGGAACAATTACCTCATCCCCCGGACCAACTCCAATCGCTCTTAGACCAAGATAAATAGCAAGTGTCCCGTTGGGGGCGAATACGCCATATTTTGCGCCAATTAGATTTAGAAGCTTTAGCGAAAACTCCTTGGATTTTGGCCCTTCTGTTATCCAATTATTATCAAAACACGATTTTATTGCCTTGTATTCTTCTTTACCGATCCATGGAGAAAGTTGTGGTACTTTCATTTTATTTTCTAAAAAGTAAATAGCCGTTAATGGCCATTTTAATCAAATATTGTCCATGTGTAAAGGGCCGTGTTTTGGGTTGTCCATAGGTTCGTGGGTAATAGCGAATTGGAATACTTCCAATTTTCAATCCCATTCTAGCTGCTCCGTAAAGCAACTCAAAATCTCCAAACGGATCCTCAACTCCTAAATTTCCCCACCTATCATAAATTACCTCGAAATTCCTTTTATGTATTGCTTTAATTCCACTCAAAACATCGGTTGTTCGTTGACCTAAAAAAAAGGAAAACCATTTTGCAAAAAAAATGTTTCCAAATTGATTTATAATTGGCATTGCTTTTTTGTCGAGTGGGTATACAAATCTGCTTCCTTCAATAAATTCTAAACGGCCGTTTTTCATAGCACGATAAAAATATTCGATATCCCTTGGATCGGAGGTATCATCACCCTCATATATAATTATGATCTCTCCTTTAGCTGCTTTAAACCCTACCCTTGTTGCATCACCTTGGCCTATCCCTGGTTGACCCATTACCCTAATATTTTTTTGCGGATATGCTTTCATCACTCTTAATATTTCTTCCTTGGTCCCGTCAGTAGAATGGCCCTCTACAAAAAGAATTTCCTGTCTTTTACATATCTTCGGTATCGATTTAACAATCTTTTCAATATTCCCTCTCTCATTTCTTACTGTTATGCAAATAGTTAAACTATCTGAGAAACCCTTCGGAAACAAATGAGGTTCCGGTCGAGCAATTATAAACTGGTCAAGTTTAAGAACATCAAAAAAAGGAAAGACAAAAGATACAAAATTAAATATTTTTCCTAAACCAAAAATATCTAATGGAAAAAGAGTTTTTTTGAAGATCCTAGTAACCTGGAAATTAGCTCCTTCAAGGTAATTATTAATATCCGAAATCGACAACCAGTTTTGTACCCCCTCCTTCCTTTTAAAACCCATTTTTTCGGCTAGAGCCAAAACATGTTGCCATAAATAATTATATTGATAAATGATTACTTTTGTTGTGGGATGACATGCTTCTTGAATTTTCTTTAGAATATGGAACATATCGCCAGTTTTTCCCAAGACTCCGTTTAAGACAATATAATCGAATTTATCAGAAGGCTGGTATTCCTCAAAGGCGCAGTTTACAAATTTAATCTTAGGAAAACGCTTTTTTAGAGCTAGATACAATTTTTCATCTGGTTCAATTCCTACGCCTATATTAGGAGAAAGCCTTTGTAATTCTTGTCCATCGAAAAAACCATAAAAAAGGACTTTCTTCCGGAGGGGAATAAGAAACGAATAAGTATTGCTTATCTTTTCATGATAATAATGCGTCTTTTTTCTTCTCATGTATTATTCTAATCCAGGTTAACTTATCATAAGTTAATTGAAAAAACAACATTTAATGATAAAATACTGTGACAAGAGCTTATGAGGCGGATTTTCCCATTTAAATATCTTCAAGAAAATTGGCTACTTGTTAGTTTGATAACCATTACTGCAATTATCGTATGGTTCAAAATTCTTAATATTGTACCAAGCGATTATGCGTATTTCGGACCATTGGATGTTAGCGATATTAATTATTTTAGTATCAATTCTATATTGTCTAATGCTGGTTTTTTTTCCCAATTAATTTACTTTGCATTAGTACCGCTATTTAGGGATCGTATCGCGTTATACATGGCTTTCCAACTTATTGTTATGATTATGGTTTTTCAAACTTATTATCTTGTAATAGTAAAGATCACTAAAGATAAATATCTAAGCTTTCTCGCAACAGTCTTTTTTATGGCTAATTACGTAGGCACATTTACCATGTTTGGAACAGGAAATAACCAGCGTTTCGTTCAAAGGATTCCCAACCTTCCATTAATTTTCGTTTCCTTCTATTATTTGACCAACTACCTAGAAAGTAACAAAAAAATTAAATTGCTCTTGTCGTATATTCTCTTTATAGCATCCGTGGTGCTTGCCCATTTTAGCATTCTCTTCCTTCCAATTTTTGCAGTTTACCCTTTTGTCTATTTTCTTCTAAACAGACCCAAGTCTGTCACTTTCAAGTCAATATTGTTAATCCCTCTCTTTTTTGCGATGATATCTATTTTACTTACGCGTGGGGATAGCCTTACTAGACCAAACGAATCGCCCTTAAGCTTCATTAAAGAAACACCTATTCAAGCAGTTTTATATCAAATCTCTTCCGTTTCTTTTCCTCAACAATTAACAGTATATATTTCCAAGCACTTATCTCCTCCGATACCTTATCCATATCTTCAAACCCAAAATTTCGTATTAGTTGTTATTGCGATCATCTTTTTAGTGGCATTACTTAGGGGAGGAAAACACATCCGATCACTTCCGCTTTACGTTACATTTTTGTTATCCCTACCCATTCTTTCATTTTTTGTAATTTATGCTTATAACCTCGACCCAAACCCCATCAAATTTTTTGATGAAGACAGAATATATTTTTTTCATACAATTTTAATTGCTTTCATTTGGGCCGCTTGTATCAAATTCTTTTTCGGGAAAAATAAAACAGCATACGCTTTGGTAAGTATATTAATAGCAGGTATATTTTTGTTTGAAAATATTTCTTTGATTTGGAAAGGTATTGACAGATACCAATACAGAAGTAACATGTATAGAGCGTTTATCGGGTTCACAAAGACCCACTCTCTATCCTTCAGTGACAAAACAGTAGTGATTTCTCCTCCCGACATGATCCGCACAACCGATCCCTTCATAAGAAGGTTCTATAACCTAGACAGGGCTACTTTTATTGCTCTGGAAGATGGTTGGGTAAAACAAGTTGCTGATACCAAAGCAGATAAAAAGGACGTCTATGTTCTTGATTATAGATATGGGTATAACGCGAACAATGATATTGATCCCCACTCCGTACAAATCATTGATAAAAGCGAGGATTTTAGGACAGGTAAAGATATCAATCAATTTGTAAAACCGTGAGTTAAAAGGAGGATAGCGCTTTTGAATAAATATTAAGTGAGTTGATATCGTTTTGAACAAATCTCCATTCTGCTGTTCTATAATCAAACTGGTCTCTAAAGAATTTTAGCCTTTCGGCGTGTTTTTCGAATTTATCATTGGTTGACCCAACCAAAGACTTTAGTCTATTAATTTTTATATACTCCGCCAACTGTCCAGCAGACGACTCATATCTTTGAGAAGTTTTTTCAATGTGAGCTATATTCTTTGTTTCTGTTATATACTCCAATTCAAACTCTCTCTCTTCAAGAAGATTTTGCATATATTTTGCTTTACTGGAGGGAGAAAAATTAATAAAAAGAACCACCTTTTCTTCAAGCCTTTTCAGGTTATATTTGAAAACAGAATCTGGGTATATCCTATCCATAGCATAAGCATATGGAGTGAAAATAAACAAAGGGAAGAAGAATGGAAAAAATAGCAAAAATGATTTCTTCACTTAAAATGATTATAACCATGTTTTACCATAACTTCAACACCTTTTTACCTTCTTGTCTTCCACCAAATATTTACTATATAATCTACCAAAATGTCTATAAAAGGGAAATCAAAAACAATAACAGGTGACAAGATAGCTATTTGGATTTTAGTAATTTCAGCTATAGCTTTACTTAATTACTACGCTGTCAATCAATCAACAATACACCTCCCGATTTTCGACAATATTCGCTATGGCGATTTCTTGTTTCAAAAATGGTTACTTCCTATAATTGCTTTTTTGGTTTTTGGGTATTTCTTGATTAAAGAAAAACATTTAAGCACCTCAGTGCTTAAACAACATCTGTTACCGATTTTTCTTGTCTCGATATTCCTAATTACTGCTCGTTTTATTAGTTTTGGTCATTGGTTTTACCACGACGATTTAGGGATTGTATCTTATCACTTCTACGATACGAGTCTCCAGGGGATGAGTTGTTGCGCACCGGGTTATTACAGTTTGGGACTCATGTTTTTATTAATTCGCTGGTTTGGGCACGTTTTCGAAGCGTACAAAGCCGTTGGCTTATTTGTCCATTTTCTAGTGGGAATGATCATTTATGTCCTCTCTAACAGCCTCCAAAAAAATAAAACTGTTTCGCTCATTGTTGCTATATTTTTCGTTACTACTCCGACTAATTATTATCAAACTATCTCTGCATTAGAGTTTATGGGTGATAGCTTCTCGCTTTTGTTATTTATTCTTGCCGTCTATACACTTATTAAAGGTTACTGGTCCAATTCCGTTATCTTTGCAGCTGCCGCTATGGAATTTGGGCTTTCCAGGACCCATTTTATTTCATTGCCTCTTCTTATGGTTTTGTGGTTTTTTGCACCTCGAGTCAGCCGTTGGAAACCGCAATGGATAATGTCCGCTGGAGCTTTTTTGATTTTACCCTTTACCTACCTTCGTGTATTTGGTCACGTTACCGGCCCGAATGGAACTGAACTAGAGTGGAACCCTTTATTCGTGTATGCAAGTGTTCTTGTAAGCGTTACAATTCCCCACAATATAATATTCCCCCTTTTTAAAAACCTCCGCGTGCTAACAAGCAACTCGCCTTACATCGCCCCATTTATAGGAATCTTAATAATTACAATTCTATTTTCTATTTTCGTTTGGTTTATCTATAAGAAAAAAAGTGCAACAAAGATACTGTCTCTAGGGCTGATTATTCTCCTCGTTTCTATTGTGTTTCCCGTTCTAAGGGGTTCTCGTATAACTTCTGATTTCTTGGGTTTGACCAATCAATTTTTATCGGGCGTACCTGCACTAAGCACTGGATATGGTATTTTTCCGGCCTTCGGTCTGGTTTTAATCCTTATAAGTATTAGCCAAAACATATCTTTCAAAATTTTCAAGATAGCTCTGGTTCCACTTATTATTTTCAATACCATTTCTTATATGAAGCTCGATTCTAATTTTGCCGACTTGTATGCAGTTAGTGAAAGAGCGGTAAACAAACAAATGCTTCAAATTGTTCCGGATGACGGTAAAGCAAAAATTATATATGTTCCCGATAGGTCCAAATTCTATATTGCCCTAATGAGATTCATTGAAATATTTCGGGCAAAAGAGAATATTACCATAACATCTGATCCAAAAGAGTTTATGAAAGCTTTAGACAAATATAAGCCCACCAAAGACCATCTATATTATCTTGCTCTAAACGAAAATACTTTTCAAATCCATGATTGGTCAGAAAGACTACGCGCCTACCCTCCCAATAAGCTTGAAGCCGGGCTTAAACTTTTACTTGAAGATACAAACCTTAAATTCCTCTCAGCAAGATAGTTAATTATTTTGTTTTTTCGCAATCAGCACCATATTGCCAATTCTTGCTTTAAATTTCAATTTCGAGATACCCGATTTATCCACAACCTTTACTAGGAAATTTTTAATTAATTTTGGAAGAGGTGTCAAATAAAGAAGATAGTCTAAAGAATAAATATTAGAAGAGGGTTTTGCGCAAAGAACCTGGAAGTTACTTTTCTCGAAAACCATCGTCATTGTTTCTAAATTGTATAAATAAGTGTGCTCGATATCTATTATTGGTGATTTTTCACCCAAAATTCGAGCTTGTAAGGAACTTATATTGTGATTAAACGCAAGAACCAAACCACCCGGTTTCAAGACATCAAAACAATTCTTCAAAAATTCACCAGGGCTTGAAATGTGGTCAAGGGTTTGAAAAAAACAAATTACATTAAAATAATTTTTGGGGAACAAACACTTCCTTAGCAAAACACTTTTAATGTTTTTCCTTATTGCTTTAGGAGCCTTTTCAACTGCCTCCTTGCTTAATTCTACGCCATATACCTCTTTATAACCTTGTCTCTTAGCCTCACCCAGTAAAAACCCGCTGCCACAACCAATCTCCAACAGCCTCTCTTTTTTTACGTTATATTTTTCTAACTCGGATAAATAATATCCATAAGTTTTTGTTAAGTCGGCAATCTGTTCTCCATATGTAACTTTACTTTTTTTGTATAATTTATAAAGGGCGCTCTCCGGAAGTATTGGGCTGGAATAAACAAGACCACACTTAAGGCATCTCCATATTTTATAGTGAACTCCATCCGGAAGTCTTCGTGCTGAAAAGACATTTTTATTAATATCGTTAATATTGAAGTTTTGTTTATAAAGGATTTTCTTTGGCGTGCTTCCTCCACAAATCGCACAGACTTGTTTAATCATTAGTTAGTTAGCCCCTTCCTTTGGATCTTTTCACCTTGTGGTCATTAATTATCTCTTGAACAATTGAAACTGGACGGGATTTTACTTCTTCGAATATTCTCCTTAAATACTCACTAATAAAGCTTAACACAACCAGCTGGATGCTCCCCAAAAAAAGAGTAACAATAAGAATTGTCAAAAATCCTTTTGGGGCTCCAGGTAGCAGAAAATAAGTTGAGATGTAAAAAAGAGCTGCTAAGATAGATGCAAAAACACTTACCATTGCTGCGTAAAAAATCCACTCTAGGGGGGCATATGAAAAAGAAAATATTGCCCTTCTTGCCCACCAAAAACCCCTAAAGATACTTGTAGTTGAAACTCCGTCACCCGAAAATCTTTCAGGTCTCACATAAGAAATGCCAATTTGTTTAAAACCAACCCATGCTCTTAATCCTCGCATAAATCTGTCTTTTTCAGGTAGTAGATTAAGCTGATCTACCACTTTTCTGTCCATTAAAGAAAAATCGCCAACGTCTGCTGGAACCTTGATGTAGCTAAGCTTACTGAAAAGGACGTAAAAACTGTGGTAAGCTTGTTCCATAAACCAACCCATACTTTTTTCTCTTTTTCTTCTTACTCCATAAACTACATCGTAACCTTCTAACCATTTTTTGACAAAGTCAGAAATCATCTCAGGTGGGTCTTGAAGATCTCCATCCATAATTACGACTGCCTCCCCAATCGCCTGTTTCATGCCAGTAGTAAAAGCGTTTTGCGCACCGAAATTTCTGCTATGAAGTATTACGGTTAATTTATTATCTTTTTGAGCCAAGTCTTCTAAAATTCTCTGAGTTCCGTCTGGACTCGCATCGTTTACGTATACAATCTCATAATTTGGGGTTATCTTTTTTAATTCGTTTGTTACCCGCTTGTACAACTCCCGAATGTTTCCTTCGTCCCTATAAGCAATTGGAATTACTGAAATAGTCTTTTTGGTTAAATACCTTGACATTATTTATAATGTAGTTTTTACAAATTTCTTATGATATCTTTGATCAAGTTGCTCTAGCAAGTGCAAGTATATAAAAGAAGGCAACAATTTAGCAAGATTGATGGCAAAAAAAACGTTCCAAGGTGAATAGTACTGTACTTTATTATTTGAAATTGCTGCAATGACAGTATCTACAGCAGCCTTTTCTGATAACACAAAAGGCGTTTGTTTGGTAAAAGGATTCATTCCAGTTCTAATTGGACCAAAGAAAATCGTTTTAAAACGTATCTTATTCTTGAATTTTAAATATAAACTTTCAAAAGCGATTGAAAGCGCAGCTTTGCTCGCAGCATACCCTATACCCTCTTCTCCACTTCCCTTGAATGCTGACGACGAAGATATTGCTATGAATTGAGCATTAGGCTTAACCACTTTAAGTAATTTTTCAACACCTATTATTATTCCCAAAAAGTTAATACTGACTATTTTTTTGAGAATTTTGGTATCAAACTCGGGTGACAAATCATTTTCCAAAATCGCAGCACAGAAAATCACAATTTGAGGAATAAACTTTCTTCCATTCAGCGCCCTGACTAACTTCAGCCAATCCTTTTCCTCTGAAACATCGCAAGAGGAAAAACAGAAATTACTTCCCAATTTTTTCTTCGTGTCAGAAAGTAAATCCATACGTCTTGCCACACCCCAAACAATGTACCCATTAAGAACTAATCGTTCTGTAAGTGCTCGACCCACTCCCGAAGAAGCCCCAACTACTAAAACTTTTTCCATTGAGTTTACCTTTTAAGGTTAATATACCACGGCCTATTATTTTTTATCATTTCATCGACCAATCCAGGTATTTCGTCAGACTTCTCCGGCCACCTCGATTGGATGTTGTCCATTATCGCCATTATCCTTCTATCTTCTTCAGACCAGTGAGAAAAACCATCGTGGACGTAATCCCTATCTCTTCCGGAACCAACTAGTCGGACTGGAATTCCCTCATGATCCAAGTAGTTTCGTATTGTCTCGAACGGTCGATAAAGTAAAAAAGGGGTAATTGAATAAGCAAAAGGTATTTTGCCTCTTAAAGCAAGCCCCACAGAAACACCAACAAGCACTTGTTCAGCAGCTCCTACATTAATAAACCTGTCAGGAAAGTCTCTTTTTACCTGATCCCACATCTTGTATCCCAAGTCACCTGTTACAACAAAAATCCTTTCTTCTGTTGTCATTCTCAGGTGAATTTCATAAGCAAATTTTGCGCGCATTGAAATAAGCCGTTCTTGTTGCCCTTCTATTGCTATTTGCCTCTCCGCTAAGTCCATAACTTTTCTTTCTGCAAGTTCAAAACTCTTACTGCCGCTTCATAATCAACAGAATTCATTACGTAATAGTGTGCGTCAAGTCCGTCAAGAAATGGAAAATGGTCAACTTTTGTGAATGCAAAGACAACAAGTGGTTGTTGAAATTCACCGTCATTATCAGAAAGAACTCTGGTTAATTCACTAATATCATGTCCATCAACCCCTACGACATTCCATCCAAAGGAAGAAATTCTTTTTATTAGCGCCGGAAGATCCGTTTCGTCATAGGCAGCATATCCATTTGCATTGACTACAACAATTAGGTTGGTTAACTTTAGTTCAGAGCCCACTCTTAAAGCCTCCCAAACACTTCCCTCTGCACATTCTCCATCGCCAAGCACACAATATACCCTTTTTGAACGGTCCGCCAAAGCCATACCTACTGCAATAGGCAATCCTTGACCCAAGCTTCCAGTTGAGCAATCAATTTCAATTTCCTCATTTCTATCAGGATGAACGTTGAATTTATCAATGTCAAGACTACTAATTACACCCTTTCTTTCAAGAACGGCATAAAGAGCCATGGCCGCATGCCCAGCACTTAATACAAAAGACTCATCCTTTTTTTTGACTCGGTAGATTGCATCAATTATGTCAACACAGGAAAAACAAGAGCCTATATGGCTGGTTCGTCTTTTATATAACAACTGTAGCAATCTTTCCCGTGTTTTAACTTGATCCAAACTTAATTCCTTCATATATTGTGTAGCGAGTGCGATTGAGAAGAATATAATACTCTTTTCCACTCTTTGCAATAGCCCAACTTAGACCTTAAAGCAATTAAATTTTGTCAAAATAATATATCTTGAGATTATTGATTTTTGCAAAGCAAGAGTCAGAAGGCGAGAAAAACAATTTCACGAAACTTAGCTTATCAGCAGCAAATGGAATAACTACGTTTCCATCTCGAGGCTGTATTCCAATTTGTGGAACACTCCAGTCCTCGTTTGGCAAAGTTCCCGGAAGTTTTTCCCAACTTTTACCATCTTCAGAAATTTTTACATATGCTGATATAATATTTTTACAGGAATCAACTTCTATATAAGAAAATTCCATCCTGGATAAATAGAATGAACTAGCAAAATCAACTGTAATTATCCCACTTTCTGCCGACACTTTAAAATTATTAGTTTGTTTCTCGCTTAGATACTCTTTCTTAGTGTGCTCCACGTCATTCTTCCAAACCTTTAGTATTGAAACACCTTCAACATTGACCTCATAAATAGGTTCCAAAAATCGATCTAAATATCTATCAAAATATGAAGTTTTCTCTACGCCTTGATAAACCAGTCCAATGACATACTCCCCTTGTTTCAAATATCCGCTTCTATAGCTATTGTGAAGCTTAAGGTCGGACCTTAGCCAGAACATTGGAATGTTGGGAAGAAGTTCTCGAGCATATGATATTTTCGCTTCAGGCGGCAGATTGTGATTAATCCACACAATACCCTGTCTATAAGCCGCTCCAAAACTATTCCCCCAGAAAGGTATATTTTTTTCTCTAGCTCCTTTTATGCCTCCTACCAAAACATTGAAATATACATTTTCATTGGGATGAATCTTGTATAAGTTAAAAACAGAGAATGTGTACGAGATGGTTATTACTAAAAGAACAAGGGCGTATGCTAAATTTCTCTTTTTAATAACTTTCAGTATTCCAAAAGTCCCGATTCCTGCCATAATTGACATCGCCGGCACATACTCCATAATTTGTCTCACCCCTCCATATATTGTTGTCCCGGACCAGGTAACGCGAGCAATCGGGACTGCTAGCCAAAGCAAAAAAAGCAATGACGTTTTCTTTTTCTCTTTAAATATGTTAATAAGCGAAAAAATAATTCCAAGGGCTGATAAAAACAAAATGGGCAAGGGGGTGGTTGTTATAATCCACCATAATGCATAAGTATTTGTCCCCAAAGGACCCAGAAAATCACTGTTAACATTATTGGTCAACCCTATAACTTTGTAAAACTTAAAAACTGACTCAATTCGAGTTATGGGGTCTGCCCAAAGATAGGGCCAGCTTCCTATGAAAAGTACAATACCTCCCAAAACCGCAAATAAAGTAGCAATTATCAGCCTTTTGTTGTCATTTATCAGCAATCTGACACCGAATTTTTTGTTATACGTACCCCACCAATAAAATAAGAGCCAAGGAAGAAGAACCAAAGGAATAAATAGAATATTAAACTTCGTTCCCAACCCCAATCCCCAAAACAACCCACCAATAATTATCCACAGGATTCTTTTTGTAGTAAATCCTTTCCAAAAACAAAAAATCGTAAAAGACCAAAAAACTGTTTCCGGAATATCTTTTTCATTATTGAAATGTGATTCCGACCAAAAAAGCGGGTATGTTGCCAAAGAGAGAGAAGAAACAACCCCTGCAACCTTTCCAAAAACACTCGCTACCCAATGAAAAACTAAAAACACCAGCAACGATGCAAGGAAAATCGAATAGATTCGGTAGGAGTCGACATCATTTACAATTTTTAGATTTCCAAATAACACTCTATTAAAACCCGAAGATAAAATATCACTTATGGGTGGATGTCCTCCACCGTCATTTTCAATATAGCCACTATAGTCGGCAATATCTGCTTGATAGAAACTTCGTGAGGTAACTTGATCACCTGGAATATCGGCATTTATACTAAGACTTTCAGGATTTTGCCAATACGGTTTCCAGGGAGGCAAATCTGAGTAATTTTTGTTACCTGTTAGAAAATAATGAAGATAAGCCTGACCGCGTGGAAGATGGTTAATTGTATCCCAATTTATTCCATAATGAGGAAGGGTTATCAGTTCAATTATAAAGAATATGACTCCGAATCCCCAACCTATCCAAATAGCATTTTTCATGTTGCCAAATATTTTTACAGTATACCTAAAATTCCCATGCTTTGCCAGGAACTGCGCAGGAACAACCTCTGAGTTATTAGTAAATTGCAAATCGCAGAAAGATATGCGTATACTTACCCTTATACCACAATCTTTGATTTTGAAAAAATGAATTTTAAAAATTATTGGGATATCTTCACTGATAAATTTTCCTCTCTAATTATCCATCCTCAATATTTTATTAAAAGGTATACGAATAATTCAGTGAAGCTTGCGTTACAATACGCGAAAGGCACACTTTTAGACGTTGGTTGCGGGAGAATGCCCTACAAGAAAGAGTTTCTTCCTTGTATCGATAAGTACATTGGTCTGGACCACCCCGAAGTAGCTAAATACTACAAAGGAGAAGAAAAGCCCGACATTTTTGCAGATTCCACCCAAATTCCTTTACCTAGCAGTTCATGTGACACTGTAACTTGCTTCCAAGTTCTCGAGCATATCCCAGAACCAATTAAAGCTTTAAAGGAAATGCACAGAGTACTTAAGAAAAACGGAATAATTATTATCTCTACAATCCAATACTATCCATTACATGATGAACCATACGACTTTTACAGGTACACAAAATATGGTTTAAGCCATCTATTGCATCAAGCCAATTTTGTGGAATTAAAGCATAAAGAAGAAGGTAATATATTTACACTTTTGTTTCAAAGTATAAATATTTATTTAATGTTCATCCTAGAAAACACATCAAAAAGGGATGGACAAAAATTAATTACTATATTACTCGCACCTTTCTTTTTGTCTGTTACAACTTTATTAAACTTGCTAACCTTTGTCTTTTTACCCTTTGACAATAAATCGAAGTTCAGAATAATTCACACATTAGTCGCAGAGAAAAATTAGCTATTTTTTCCTGCACAAAAAAATATAGTTTGGGACCAGAAACATTAAAGCATCGATCACCATTCGGGGGATGTATCTTATTAACCTCGCGTGCTTTGCCAGAGAAATATAATTATACTTCACTGAATTTTTTATAATATTAGCTGTCAGATTTTCTATTTCAAATTTAGCAAATAAGCTCTTCAACTCAGATAAACTTAAATACGTGGCAGGGTAATACCTTTTATCCAGTGCGAGCGCGATTTTTTCTGGAAGAAAATGGATAAATGGAATTCCCGTTTGACCTTCCACTAAAGAAAGTTTATTTCTTGCACCGACAATACAAATTCCCCCAGGCTTAAGAATTCTATAAATTTCATTCACTAACGCTTTTTGATTATTTACAAATTCATATACTTGATTGAGAACTATTACATCGAAATAGTTGTCTTTATAACGAGTATTTTCTGCATTCATCAATAGAAATTCCAAATTTTTTTTCACATATGCTTTTTTAGCTTTTCTAATGGCGCTTTCGTCCGCGTCTATACCCACAGAATATTTAAAATACTGACTCAAGTGTTTTGTAACAACTCCCGTCGAACAGCCGATATCTAAAAGCATGGCTCTATCACTCTTTTTTGTATGAAATTTTATTATTGACGCAATTTGACGTGCAATCTGTTCCCTACCTTTTTCTTCCATAATTTTCGGGACCACTTCAGAATATGAATTTGTCTTTAGCATAATGTTATTTTACTAGACTGCTAAAAAGATTGGAGTATTGAACGCCAACGGCCTTCCATGAAAATTCTCTAGTAATGCGTTGTCTGCCTTTTCTCCCCATTTCTTCGCGGAGAACCTTTGATTTTACAAGGGTGCAGATTGTTTCCCTAATTTTTTTTACATCTCTTTCGTTCACCAAAAAGCCATTTTCCCCATCGTTAATTACAATCCTGTAGCCAGGAAAATTGGAAGTTATTACAGGTTTTCCACAAGCCATCGCCTCCATTACAGAAACAGATTGATCGTCTAGATTTCCCTTTTCATCCCTGACTGAAGGTAATATGAATATATCAGCCAAGTTGTAATAATGAATTAACTCTTGATAATTCACGCTTCCTGTAAAAATAAAGTTTTGCTGCACTCCCAGTTTGCGTGTTAATTTTTCCAAATATTCCCTTTGGTCACCATCTCCAACAATAACAAATACTACATTTGAAAATTTCTTCAAAATTTCAACCGATGATCTAATCAGATACTCAAACCCCTTTTTTGCAACCAACCTTCCAATCCCAAGAACAACAATACAATTATTGGGAATCATCAACATTTTTTTGAGACTCTCGCTTTTGCCTTTATTGAGTTTGAAGAAGTTTGGGTCGACTCCATAGATTATCGTTTCAGACTTTGAAGAAATATCCACGCCTGTTATTTTCTCTAGATCGGAAATAAGTTGGGGGCTATTGCTAGTAATTTTTTTGGATACTTTTGTTGATATTTGTGCGAGTAATTTAAAAAGTGCATTTTTCTTGGCCATGTACACGTCTGATCCAGGTAGGGTTGAAACGACTGGCACTCCAGTGAAAAATGAGACCAAGGCAGCAATAAACCCATTTGGAAGGATCCAATGTGCATTAATCAAATCAATTTTATCCTTCCTTACGAGACTAAGAAGGGCCCAAAATCCAAAAAAATACATGAAGGGTGAAAGTACCCACATCAGAATCGGCAAACCCATGTCATTCAAGAGAGTTTCAGAATAACCTAACTTGTGCAAAGAATTTGGCCAGATGTATTTATAGGTTAAAAGTTTAAAGGTGAGGTCTGTTTTTTTCCACGAATATTTACTACTATATGGAGACAGAACATAGACTTCATTACCAGCGCTTACCATTCCAGTAGCTAAACCAAACATAAAAGGTGCAGCTGTATCTTTTGCAAAACGAGGGAAGGTGTGCGTCAAAATACAAATCTTCATTATCGGTGCGCGGAAGACTAAAGTGAATTCAAAAACTCTTGAATTTTTTGGCCATTTTGATCAATTTGTGATTTAACGTCTCCAGTATTCTTTGTTGATAAGTAGTTCAAGAAAACATTTAAATTATTAAGCTGGTTTTCGATATTACCTTTTTCGGGACCTCCCCCGCTATTAGCTTCCTTGGCCTTTGACCAATTGTCTTTTGCATTCTCTAAAAGTTTTAAAGAAGACTGTAATGTTTTTGAAGCCAAATCTATTTTTCCTTCATTAATTAATTTCTCTGCTTCAAGTGTCCTTTTTGTAGATAGAAAAACCTGATAGTCAGACTTTTGTGCTTTTCCGAATATCAAAATTCCTCTAAGTTTTTCTTTTACAGTCTTCAATGAATATAGAGATTCACCCATTGTCTTTCCAGAAGCCAATGGCCAGAAAAGCTCAAAAGAATTAACTTCCTTTGGCACAGAAGAAGGTGTTGGAGAGGGGCTTGGCGAAGGGGCTAATGCGTTTTTAAGTGTTGACACTGAAGCTGGTTTGTTGACTTTGGCAAAAATAGGCTGTGCACCGACAAACAAAAAAAACAAAATTGCAAAAAAGCTTATCGCCAGCTTCCACATAAGGTAATCATACAATGGTATTTGCCAAAGTCAAGAATCTAATTATATCTTATTGTAGGCAGGTCAGCACATGGTATACACTTTACAGGTGAACGATATGTTAAGTATCGTAATACTTGTTTAACACTCTTTGGGCAGGAGTATGATGGTTTAGAAAGGATTGTTGATGATTCCTG